>Ga0207684_10000206_pt1 | contig 91347 bp, 86 predicted proteins | sample KBSK5501metaG_FD_184342 | JGI IMG/M metagenome (GOLD analysis project Ga0207684, IMG submission 184342) | Corn, switchgrass and miscanthus rhizosphere microbial communities from Kellogg Biological Station, Michigan, USA - KBS K5-50-1 metaG... | ecosystem: Host-associated > Plants > Roots >...
GTTGGCGACCAAATTCGGTGAGCTTCGCCCTAGGATGAACCATAGAGAGCCTCCTGTCGGTCGGGTTGGTTGCACATCCCAAACCGAACAGAGGGGCTCTCTGCTGTCAATCAGTTGTCAACAACCTCCGTGGGAATCACACCTAATCCACCCGGTCCCAGCCAGTGCAGCTTTTCAATCCAGGCGCTGGATTCAAGAAGCGGCACTGTCCGTTGGACCAAGAGCAACATCCCGGGATGTGCAGATCCGTTCTATCCCGGATTCGCTACGGATGCATCGACCTCTGTGTTGATGTACCCAACCCGCGCGGCGACGCAGATCGTCGCGCTGGATGCAAAGGCGGGAAACAAATTGTGGGAGCAGCAGCTACCCCAATCAGCAATGTGCAACACCGCGGGGTGCCAGTCGGCGCCGGTTAAGGCAACCATTGCGGGAGGGGTCGTCTACGTTGCCATATCCGGACGATTCGTCTATCCGCAAGGCGGCGAATAGCCGGAGGGCGCGTTCAGCGCCACGATCCAGGTGTGAACTGGGACGGCCGACCCCGGCCGGCATCGTTGCGCTGTCGGGTACGCTGTGACGGCAACCCACCAGGAGGAAGGAGATGAGGGACGAGGCCACCTTTGCCGCGGAGACCAGGCTGCTCTTTCGGGTCGCGCTGGCGATCTTCACCGTCACGGTGCTGATTGGCATCTTCAATGGATTCCACATCGTTCAGCTCTCGCGCGCGGTGTTACTAACTCATGTCCACGCCGGCACGCTGGGCTGGATAACGCTGGTCGCGACTGGCGCCGCATTCTGGCTTTACGCCGATGGCGGGTCAGGGCTCAAAGGCCATGCGCGCGGCGTGGCTATCGGCATGTCGATTGCCGTCCCCGTGTATGTTGCCGCGTTCCTGAGTGGCAACTTTGTAGCCCGGGCCATCTTCGGCGTGCCGGTGCTGCTGCTCGTCCTTGGCATCGCCGTTTTCCTCGTTCGTGCCAGCGGCGCAGGTATGAGCGTGCCGCGGCTGGGTGTCTTGCTGGCGTTTGTGACCCTGATTATTGGCTCGACGCTCGGCGTCCTGGTACAGGTTGAGCTGGCAGCAAACCACACGTTCTTGCCGACCGGCGCTATCGGCGGACATGCCAGTGCGCAGGTCGGCGGCTATCTCGTGCTCTTCGCGTTATCGGCGATCGAGTGGCGGCTAAAAGGCGCCGACGATTTCGGATGGCCCGGACGCATCCAGGTCCTCCTGCTGTTCATCGGCGGGCTGCTGCTGGCGGTTGGGGTGCTCTTCAACGTCCAGCCGCTGCTGGGTACGTTCATCCCGCTCGATCTGATTGCGCTCGCCATCTTTCTGGTACGTGTCGGTCCTCGGATAGCGAGCGCCCGGTGGCTGGAGCCGGGAAGCTCCCGTCAGTACGCCATCGCCGTGCCCTGGGCCGTAGTCAATCTCCTGCTCACCGTCTGGTTCATTGCCCTGTTTATCGGGGCCAAAGGTGACTTCAGCAAGCTCAACACCGGCATCCTGGTCGGCGCCGATCATTCGATCTTCCTTGGTGTGATGACGAACATGGCGTTCGGTCTCATGCATGACTTCGCGAAGGACCGACCGCAGGTATGGCCCTGGGCAGAGCAGGTGATCTTCTGGATGTTGAACATCGCGCTCAGCGGCTTCGTGCTCGCACTGATCACTCAGCAACAATGGGCTGAGAAATTCTTCACGCCCTTTCAAGGTCTCGCCATACTGGTCGGGATCGTGGCGTTCAGCCTACGCCTGAGCGGTGAAACCGAGCGGCCGGTGGGTGCCATTCGCCAGGCTGCGACCGGCACCTGAAACGCAATGGAGGCGCCGAGTCCACGGGTTGCCATCCGGTCGCGGTCTGACCTCCTTCGTTCCTTGTTCACCCTCTAGGCCAAGCCCCTGGAGAACGAGCGCACCGCTGCGATCAGCGAGAGTGCGGCCAACAAGCCAATCAGGACAAAGCCCTTGACCACGCTCGCATCGCCAAGATGGCTGTTGAACGCGGCTCGCGCCGCATCCACCGCATAGCTGAGCGGGTTGAAGGCGGCGACTATCTGGAGCCACTTGGGCGCGAGGCTCATGGGAAGGAGCACACCGGATAACAGCAGCAATGGAAGCGTGACGCTGAAGGCGATACCGCCGAAGGTATCCGCGTTGCGGATCAGGAGGGCGATCGCGTACGAAGCCGACGCCATCATCAGGCCGATCAATGCGATGAGGAGGAGCACGACGGCGATCGCGACCGGCCCGATCCGCAGGCCGAACGGGAGCGAAACCACAATGATCGCGATCGCCTGCAGGACCAGGGTCACGACCGATGCCAGCGCGCGCCCAAGCAGCAGCGCCACGCGGCTGACCGGAGTCACCCGCAGGCGCTCCGTGACCCCAGCCTTGAGCTCCGCGATCAGACTCCAGCCCGCGCTGGTGGTCGCAAAGAGGCTCAGCTGGACGAGGAGACCGGGGATGAAGACGTTGTAGGCGCCTCCCGGCGGGAAGCCTCGCAGCTGCGCGACCGACGTGAGTAATGGAGCGAAGAGGACGACATAGAGCACCGGCTGCGAAAGACTCACGAGCATGAAGATGGGACTCGTCAATGCCTTGACCAGGTAGCGCCGGAACACGAGCCAGATGTCGCGCAGGATTTGACCCATCAGCCGGCCACCTCCCGGAGTGATCGGCCGGTTTTGCGCAGGAACACATCATCCAGGCTGGGCCTGGCCAACGCGATCGTTTCCGGGCCGAGACCCGCTCCATCAAGCAGCCGCAGGATGGCTGGCATCGCGGTCTCGCCCCGGTCGACATAGAGCCGAATGTGACCGTTTACCGGAACGCGGTCTGGCACCTCCCTCGTAAACGGCTTGTCGCGCAAAAGAGCCAGCGCCGCATCGCTCCGGTCGCCGACGCCGATGAGGACGAGGTCACCGGCGAGCTCTGCCTTTAAAGCGTGAGGCGTGCCCGCCGCAACGATCTTGCCGTGGTCGATGATGGCGATCCGGTCGCAGAGCGCATCCGCCTCGTCCATGTAGTGGGTGGTGAGGAAGATCGTGGTGCCGCCTTCCCGCAGGTGTCGCACCTCGTCCCACAGGTGAGCGCGACTCTGGGGGTCGAGTCCTGTCGTGGGCTCATCGAGGAAAAGGAGCCGTGGTCGATGCATCAGCCCGAGCCCGACATCGAGCCGGCGGCGCTGCCCGCCTGAGTACGTCTCCGTGGCTCGATCGGCACAGTCCGTCAGCTCGAGGATCGCCAGCAGCTCATCGGCCCGTCGCCGCGCCGCGGCCGCCGACATGCGGTACAGCCGGCCCTGGAACACAAGTTCCGTTCGCGCGGTCACGCTCGGGTCGGCGCCAGCCTGCTGCCCGACATATCCAACGTGCTCCCGAACTCGATTCGGCCGGCGCCGTAGATCGAAGCCGGCAACCATGGCGTCGCCGCCACTGGGCGGCAGTAGCGTCGCCAGCATGCGCAGCGTCGTCGTCTTGCCGGCACCATTCGGACCGAGGAACCCGAAGATCTCGCCTTCCATGACATCCAGATCTATCCCTGCGACTGCCTCCACCACCCGGCTCCGGCTAGCAAAGCTCCGGCGCAGGTCATGGGTTTCTACGACGGTCTCCATGGCTCTCCTCCTGTCTATTCAGTAGTGTCTACTCTATCATAGACACAGGGAAGTTGACAATATGCCAGAATGGCCACAATAGTGATGGGCCAGAAAGGCGAGCGCGCTAGACCCCCGAAGTCAACCCGGCGGCAGTTGCTTCCCCGTGCCAAACGACGGGAGCAAATCCTGATCGCGGCCACCCACGCCTTTGCCCGGGCCGGTTTCACGTCGACCAGCCTGAACGACGTCGCGGCCGAGGCTGGGGTCGATCGGGTCATTCTCTATCGGCACTTCGCGTCGAAGGCGGAGCTGTACCGGGCTGTCCTCCAGCGTGCCGGCGATCGACTCGCCGCTGCGACCGGGGCACCCAAGTTCACTGCCACCAGCGTCGCGGGATTGATCTCGGCGGCGGCCGAGGATCCGGACGGGTTCAGGCTGCTGTTCCACCACGCGGCCCGCGAACCCGAGTTCCGTCAGGAGATGGACGAACGGCGCCGCCAGATGGTCGCGGTGACGCGCCGCGCCCTGGCAGGGAGGATCCCCGACCCAGCCTGGGCCCGCTGGGCCTCCACTCTCTTACCGACCCTGGCGGTCGAGGCTGTCATTGCCTGGTTGGACGTCGGCCAGCCCGATCCTGCGGGAGCCGCGCAGCGAATCGAAAAAGCGGTCTGGGACGTCGTCGAGGCAGCGCGATCGCCTAGCGGGGACTGACCCCGACAAGTCGACTCCAAGCCTCGCCGCCCCCGCCGTCCTGGTGGCCCTTCATCGTGGCCGCCGCCCGGTCGCGGCGATGAGAAGGCCCCCGATCACCAGCAGGGCGCTGGGCAGCGTCCGGTTCGTCGAAAGCTGAGCGAGCCGGCCGTCTGGTGTCATGCCGGTGAAGAAGATGCCGGTTAGCGCGCCCAAGAGTCCCAGCAGCACGAGGCTGATCCCGACCGCCAGCCGGAGCCGAAAGGGCGCCATCGGCGTCATACGAACCAGCCCGGGTCAGTAAGCCGCAAGCCCGCGTAGACAAGCGCGGCGACGGCCAGGACCACCAGGACGACCCGATCGCGCGATCCAAGCACGATGGTGCGCTGCCAGGTCCGCTCCTTGCGGTAGCCGAAGCCGCGCAGCTCCATCGCCACGGCGATCTCATTCGCCCGGCGCAGGGCGCGGAGAACGAACGGCATCATCACGGGAATCAAGCGGATCAATTTTCTGAGCGTGCCCCGAAGTTCCATCCCGCGCGCCTGCTGGCTGTCGTAGATCTTTCCGAGCTCTCGCTCGAGCAGGGGAAAGGTGCGCAGCGAAAGGCCGACCAGCATGGCGTAGCGGTAGTTCAAGCCCGTCTTAAGCAGCAGCAGCGTCAGCGCGGTCGGATCCATCCAGATAAAAGTCAGCAGCGAGGCCAGCACGATGCAGTAGATCCGCAGCGCGACCTCCAGCCCGATCGGAAACCCCTCTCGATACAGGCGGATGCCGTCGACCTGCAGCAGGGGATGGGGTCCGGGATGCAGGAGGAGCTGGATGAAAACGATGACCGCCGCCACCGAGAGCATGGCCCGGGCGGTCGGCCAGAGATGCACGAAAGGCACGCCGGCCGCGGCCGCGGCGGTCAGAATCAGCAGCAGGTACGTCGCCAGCAGCACCGGCCTGCCGGTGGTGATGCTCAGCAGGAGCATCACCGCCAACCAGGCTATCTTGACGCGCGGATCAAGTCGAAAGACGAACGTATCGCGATACGCATAGGTCGTGAGAACAGGCACCGGTCAGTCGGCAACCCTCGAGCGTGCGATCGCTTCCGAAATGAGGTAGGCGAGCACGGTCGCAATCGCGAAAGCGGCAACATCCGTCAGGAGCTGGAATTTGAAGGCGAGCCCCCAGGTCAGGTGGAAGACGCTGTAGGTGGCGGGGATCATGGGCGAGTAACCGATCAGGATGGCGGGGGCGAGCAGGACGGCGAAGTGATACCACTTCTTCATGCTGAGAACCCGAGAAACGAGGACGACGATAACGGGATAGATGGCGTTGTTGATCAAGAAGGCCCAGGAAACCGGAGTGCTGCCGGTGATGACGGCGAAGAGCGCGTTGGTCTCGCCGGTGATCCAGCCAGCCGGTAAGCGGAAGAACAGGCCGGATATCACCGAGATCGTCGAATGGGTACCTCCAGCGAGCGGGAACCAGGTTCCGCCGGTCAGCGCGGTATCGACCCGTTCGAGGATGCCCGCGTTGATGATCGTCATGACGACACCCAGGATGACGCCGGCGACCAGCGCTTTGGCGTCGAAGCGGAAGATTTGCAGCTGGTGGCGGCTGAGCGGCTGCTCTTCGCCGACCACCCCCTGGATCGTGCCGGTCTTTACGGACATGTGATTCACCCTTTCCCTCTAAAAACTATCGCGCAAGGCGGTCGGTTGCTAGCCGCCGGTCATCACCTCCTCAATCCGGCCAGCACGGCCTCCCCCAAAGCCGGCACGCCGTTGGTGCTGGGCGGTAGGGTGAGGGCGGCCACCAGGTGCATGAACTGCGGCAGGTGCACGCCGGCCGCCGAGACCTCGTCGAAGCGCTCTTGCACCCGGGCCGTCGGAAGATCGAGCCGGACGGTGCCGTTGCGCATCACCACCACGCGCTGAGCGTACTCGAAAACCAGCTCCAAGTCATGCGTGATGATGAGGACGGTTCCTCCGCCCGCCCGGAACTCTTCCAGCAGGCTCATGACGTCGGCTGCCTCCCGGTGGTCCAGGCCGGTGGACGGCTCGTCGACCACGAGGATCGGCGGCTGGAGCACCAGGGTCGACGCCAACGCCAGCCGCTGGCGTTGGCCGCGGCTGAGGGTATAGGGGTGCTCGCTTCTGAGGTGGTCGAGCTTCAGTCGCCGCAGCGCCGCCATGGCCTCCGCCTCGACCTGGGCTTTGGCCACCTTTCGGGCTCGCAGGCCGAAGGCGACCTCGTCGAAGACCGACCCATTGAAGATCTGAAAATCGGGATCCTGGAATAGATACCCGATCAGACGTGACGCCTGGGCCACGGACAGCCTGGAGATGTCCTGTCCCGCCACAATCACCGTGCCGGTGGGCGGTGGCAGCAGGCCGATCAGGTGCTTCGCCAGGGTGGTCTTGCCGGCCCCGTTCTCGCCGATGATGGCGAGGAACTCTCCGGGCTGGCACCTCAGGCTGACATCACCAAGCGCCCGGGTACCGTTGGGATAGGTGTACGACAGGTGTGAGATCGCGATCATGGGACTGGCCTCCGAGCCGGCGGCGGCCACAGGGATGGTGGCGCGGGGCGGCCGGGCGGCGGGCGCCTCAAGAGCAACGGACGAAATCGAGGGCCGCGGCGCACGTGCGACAGCGAGGCCGTCCACCGCCTCCTCGACGGTCAGGGGAACGCTCCTGGAATTGACCCCGCGCTCTTTAAGATAGTGGTGCAGCAGAACCGTATCGGGGATGCGTATACCGAACGCATCGAGGTCTGGGCTCGCGAAGAACGCGCGGATCGGCTGGTCCCGGATCACCGTGCCACCCTGCATCAAGAGGATGCGGCTGGCGAAGCCAGCGACGTCGCTGAGGCGGTCTTCGACCACGACGATGGTCCTGCCGGCCTGGTTGAGCCGGTGCAGGTTCTGGTAAACCTGCCAGCGTCCTTCCGGGTCGAGCTCCGCGGCTGGCTGGTCGAGGACGAGCAGAGGCGGCTCGAGCGCCAGGATGCAGCTCAACACCACCCGCTGGGCCTCACCGCCCGAAAGCTGGTCGGAGGCCCGTTCCAGATACTCGGTCATGCCGGTGAAGCCGAGGGAAGCTATCACGCGCCGCTCGATGTCGTCGATCAGGAGGCACAGGTTCTCCGGGCCGAAACTCACGTCCTCCCGGACGGAGAGGCTGAAAAGCTGGTTCTCTGGGGCTTGCAAGACGAACCCCAGTAAGGGCGCAACCTCGGGCAGCCGCAGGTCTCGCAGCCGACGACCGGCCACGAAGACGTCGCCCTCGAGGTCGGCGCTGATGGAGTGGGGAATCACTCCGGTCAGGCAGTAGCACAGGGTGGACTTGCCGCTGGCCGCCGGGCCGGTGATGACCACGAACTCGCCGGGCATGACGGACACCTCGACATCCTTTAGGGCGACGTCAGGCGCGGCATAGTAGCGCACCGATTTGATTTGGGCATGTAGTAACGCCGACGAACTGCCGAGCATCGCGATGAAATATAGGGTTAGTTCGCCAGTGTCCGCGTCATGCTCCAGTCCCGCACGGCGGAGCCGGCCGGTGTCGGCGAAGAACTTGGCCGCGCGACCGATGCAACTAGCGTGATGGAGCTACGGCATCGGCCGGAATCGGCCTGCGGTTTCAACGAGCTCAACCGTTCCGAGTCGATCCGTGCGATAGAGGCTGGCGCCCGCAAGGGCCTGGGAGAACGCGCGGACCGGCAACCCATCGCGGCTGTTTGCGGCGACCTGGATGACACTGAAGCCATGACCCGGTCCCTGCCACGAGATCGGACCACCGGCGGTGAAGATGGCGCCGTCAACTGTCGGCGGCAGCGAGTCCCAAGACGTCTCCGGCGCGACGACGGCGACCTGTGCGCTCCCCGCCTCGATCATCCAGCTGCGGCCGTCGCCAGCCGCCACGAGCAACACGCCATCGACGATGATCGGCCCGTTCGCGGGAGTGACTGGGATCCCAGCGCGCTGCGCCTGCGTGACGACCGTCCGCAGTGTCACGCTCCACGGATCCGGGTCGGCGATCACCATCGCGGCGACCTCAAATCGATTGAGCACGGCGGTCCCCGCGCCAATGTTGGGACGTCGCCCACCAGTGATCAGCCATACGTCGATGGTGCGGGCCGTTGGCGGCAGGGCCCGACCGATCGCCTGGGCGAAGCGGTCGGCGTCGGGGCCGGCATCGATCAAGATCTGATGGCCGCTGGGAGTTCGAACCAGGACGGCCGATCCCGTGCCGACGTCGAGGGCGTAGACGTGCACCTTCCCGTCCGGCCGCAGCAACAGCAGCGCCACGGCGATCAAGCCCGCGACTCCGATCGCGGCCCAGACCTTCCGCTGCCAGAAGAATTGCCGGAGCTTGATGCCGGCCAGCGCCCCACCGTTCAGGATCGCGGCCGCTGCCAGCCATCGCCCGGGGAAGTAGGGCATCACGATGGCCGCCATTGGCGCACTGCCGAGACCGTCGATCACGACCCGGAACCAGCTCGCGATCAGGCCCGCCGCCTGTATTGCCGGCCAGCCGATCACCGCGGCCGGAATGCCGAGCAGGGCGCCGCCACCGCCGGTGATCATTACCGCCGGCAAGAGCGGCAACACCAGCGCGTTCGCCGCGGGGGCGACCAACGAAAGCTGATGGAAGTTCGCCAGCATCAGCGGCCAGGTCGCGGCCTCAGCCGCTACCGTTGCCGCGAAGGGATCGCGCAGCACGGCCGGCAGCCAACGAAGATGCGAGCCGATGCCGTCGGTCAGCGTGGCAATCCCGATGGTTCCCGCGAACGAAAGCTGGAAGCTGACGTCGTGCGCGAGCGCCGGCTTGATTCCGAGCATGAGGGCGCCGGTGAGCGCGAGGGAAACCACGATATGGCTGTCCCGCCGCAGCCGCCCGGCGATCACGACCAGGGCGCCCATGGCGGCGGCCCGGAGCGCGGCCGCCGACGCACCCGCAAGCAACGCATAGCCGGCCATGGCGCTCACCGCGATCAGGGGCGACGCCCGCGGCAGCCAGCGGCCGAGCGCGTCGTGGATGATGCGGGCCAGCAGGCTGACCTTCAAACCGGAAATCACGACGATATGGATCAGCCCGCTGGCGATCATGTGCTGTTGCAGCGAGGCCGGTAAGGCGGCCCGGTAGCCGAAGACGACGCCCAGCACCAGGGCGGCCTGCGGTTCGGGCAGGGCGCGATCGACGGCATCGATCACGGCATGCCGAAGCGCGAACAGAATGCCGTGGAACGGCTCCCCAGGGTGCGACACGACTCGCATCAGGCGCGCCGAGGGCATCACCGCGGCGATCCCCTGCTCCGCGAGATAGGCGCGGTAATCGAACTGGTCGAACCGAGGCGGTGGCTGGATTTCGCCCGCCAGCAGCACGAGGTCGCCGTAGTGGACCGGCGTCATGCCGTAAACCGTCGCCTGGATCCGCAGCCCGCGCGTGGCTTCGGTGTCTCCTGTCGAGATGTGGTCGACCCGCACCGTCAGCCGCCGGTTCGCTTTCCGCTCGACCGGGTCGTCATCGACCGCGCCGGAGATGGTGACATTCTGACCGGCGAGTTCGGCGGGCAGCTGCGGGGTCGCGGCCAGGGCTCCGCGGCCGGCACCAATCAGCACCACCGCGAACGCCAGCCCGGCCAGCAGCGCGAGACGCCGACTGGCGATGGCGAGCCCGGCCGCCGCGCCGGCCGCCAGCACCAGCCATGGCGCCAGCGGGCTCAGCAGTATCGCTGCCATGATGCCGACACTCCAGGCGGTGAGGAGCGCGGCCAGCGTCCACCACGGGAGCATCAGGGAACGGTCAGCGACTTGGCGAGCTCCTTGTAGGTGTTGGCATCGAGGCCCATCGCCGACTTGAGCTCGGTGAGGGCGATGAAGCCGCCGAAATCCTGCCGGTACTGAATGATCGCGTCGGCCAGGGCAGCGTCCATTCCTGGAACTAGGAGAAGCTGGTCGCGAGTGGCGGTGTTGATGTCGAGTTTGACCTTCTTGCCCTTCGCGCAGTGGCCAAACAACGGGACGGCGACCTGCTTCGCGTCTTTGACGTGTGCGGCCAGGTTGGGCAGGCAGCTCGGATCGGCATCCTCGGTCAACCCACCGGCCGCGACGATCGCATCGCTCACCCGCAGCGTTGAGCCGAGGGTGTAGAGGCCGGGATTCTTTACCGCGCCGCTGACATAGATGATCACGGTCCGTTCCCCCGCCGCCTCGGCGTCGTTGGCGGAGATCACGGCTGGAACCATCGGCGGCGGTGATGTCGCGCGCGGCCAGAACACATAGGCGGCCACCGCGACCACGGCCAGCGCCAGCCCGGCACCGAGTTGCCAGTCGTGGCGGTAGAGCCAGCCCGTCGCCGCAGAGCGCCATTGTCGCAACAAATCTGTATGCTTGCGCACGCTTACCCTGATGGGCGTGGGCGATTCCGCAGGGGCATCAGGGCCGCCGGCTAACTCGTGACCAGGTTGATCAGCCGGTCAGGCACGTAGACCGCCCGCCGAACCGACCGTCCGCCGATCGCCCGCTGCACATTCGCGCTGGCTAGGGCGCGCGCCTGGGCAGCCGCCTCGTCGACCCCCGCTGGCATCTCGATCCGGTCGCGAAGCCGTCCATCGACCTGGACGACAACCGTGACTTCCGGCCGACGGAGCAACGCCGGATCGACCTCGGGCCAGGGCTGAAACACAACCAGCCCCTCCCCACCCTGCCGTTGCCAGAGTTCCTCGGCCAGGTGGGGCGCGAACGGCCCCAGCAGGCGGGTCACGTCTCGGCAGACGCTGTCCCATGTCTCGTTGCGCTGACCGCCGGCCTGCAAATAGTCCTGCATCGCGTTGGCGAGCTCCATCAGGGCGGACATCGCGGTGTTGAAGTGGAAGGCGTCCACGTCGCGGGTGACTTTCGCGATGGTCTGGTGTCGCTTGCGACTGAGATCCTCCACCGACACCGCGCCGATACCTGTGATGACTTCGTCTTCCTCACCGACGATCAGCCGCCACACACGATGGAGGAAGCGCGCGACCCCGTCGACTCCGCGGTCGTTCCACTCGGCGTCCTGATCCGGCGGTCCGAGAAACAGCTCATAGACGCGGCCGGTGTCGGCGCCGTAGTGCTCCACGATGTCATCGGGCACCACCCCATTACCTTTGGACTTTGACATCACGGCGCCGTTCCGCTGAATCATGCCCTGGGAGAAGAGGGCGGCAAATGGCTCATCGACCGACACCATCTTGGCGTCGAACAGCGCCTTCATGAAGAAGCGTGAGTAGAGCAGGTGCAGGATGGCATGCTCGATGCCACCGATGTATTGATCCACCGGCATCCAGAAGTCGGCGTGGGCTTTATCGAACGGGCGTCCGTCATCGTGCGGGCTGGTGTATCGCAAGAAGTACCACGACGAATCGACGAAGGTGTCGATGGTGTCGGTCTCGCGCCGGGCCGGCTTCCCGCATTTCGGACAGACGGTGTTGACGAACGACGGCGTATGGAGCAGCGGATTCTGCCCGTCCGAGCGAAACTCCACCGGTTCGGGCAAGCGCACTGGCAGCTGGTCATCCGGCACCGGGACGATCCCGTGATCCGGGCAGTAGACGATCGGGATCGGAGCGCCCCAGTAGCGCTGGCGCGAGATCAGCCAGTCGCGCAGCCGGAACGTGACGGTGCGCTTGCCGATGCCCCGCCGCTCCAGGTCGGCCGTAATCCGCTCGATCCCGTCCTTGATGCTGAGCCCGCTGTACGGGCCGGAATTGACCAGGAACCCCTCGTAGGAGTCCCACGCCACCTGGAGCGGCGCGTCAGACGGTTTTGGGTTTGGGCTGATCACTTCGCGAATCGGGAGATCGTATTTAGTGGCGAACTCCAAGTCACGAGTGTCGTGGCCGGGGACGCCCATGATGGCGCCGGTGCCATACGTCGCCAGCACATAATCCGCGATCCAGATCGGTATTCGCTCCCCGTTGAAGGGATTGATCGCGTAGGCGCCGCTGAAGACACCGGTCTTCTCATGTTCCGTCGAGAGTCGCTCGATCTCGGTCTCGGACTTGGTCTTCTCGACGTAGGCGTCGACGTTGCGCCGCTGATGCGGCGTGACGATCGTCGCCACCAGTGGATGCTCGGGGGCGATCACCATGAAGGTGGCGCCGAAGACGGTGTCCGGCCGGGTGGTGAAGACCCGCAGCGTCCCGTTGCCCTCGACCGCAAAATCCAGGTCGGCACCCTCGCTGCGCCCGATCCAGTTGGCCTGCATCACCCGGACCCGCTCCGGCCAGCGGTCGAGCTTCTTCAAGTCATCGAGCAGTCGCTGTGCATACGCGGTGATCTTGAAAAACCACTGCTCCAGCTCTTTCTTGGTCGGCTTGGTGCCGCACCGCCAGCAGACCCCGTTGACGATCTGCTCGTTGGCGAGCACCGTGTTGTCCTTGGGGCACCAGTTGACGGCGGCCTTCTGCTTGTAGGCGAGGCCCATCTCCAGGAACCTGAGGAACAGCCACTGGGTCCAGCGGTAATAGTCCTCATTGCAGGTGTTGACTTCCCGGTCCCAGGCGTAGAGCACGCCCATGACGTCCAGCTCGCGCTTGGAGATCGCGATGTTGCTCTCGATGGAGACCCGCGGCGGGATGCCGCTCTGGATGGCCGCGTTCTCGGCCGGCAAGCCGAAGGCGTCCCAGCCAAACGGGTTCAGCACATTGAAGCCGCGCATCACCTTGTAGCGGGCGAAGGCATCGCCCATGACGTAATTGCGGAAGTGCCCCATATGCAGCGGGCCGGATGGATAGGGAAACATGACGAGGATGTAGAACTTGGGCTTGCTCGAGTCCTCGGTGACGCGAAAGAGCCCGGCCTTCTTCCAGGCCTCGCGCCACCTGGGCTCGATTGCCTGCGGATCGTAGACGGGAGCGGCAGTCCTGGCCATGTCAGTGAGGGAGTGGTGGAGCCGACGAGATTCGAACTCGTGACCTACTGCATGCCATGCAGTCGCGCTCCCAGCTGCGCCACGGCCCCACGCGCGTAGGTCGAGCGTCAAGTCTAACAACTGCCTGGAGGGACGACCGTGCGAGCCGACACCGTCGGCCAGTATACACGGTTTTGTATACCTGTTGCCGCTAAATCTTCTATGATTCAGCCGATGCAGCACCTCTGGGCGCCCTGGCGGATGGAGTTCATCAAGGGTCCCAAGCCCGCCGGCTGCTTCTTCTGTGCGGCCGCCGCCGCCGACCCCGCGGATGACGAGACCTACCTGGTGCTCGCGCGAACCAACCTGTCGCTGGCACTCCTCAACCGCTACCCCTACAACAACGGGCACCTGATGGTCGCGCCGAACGCGCATCTCGCCCACCTCGAGGACCTGCCCGCGGCGACCGCCAATGATGTGACGGCCTTGACCCAACGGTCGTTGCGGGTGCTCCGCGAGGTGTTGTCACCGCAGGGCTTCAACCTGGGCATCAATGCCGGCAAGATCGCAGGTGCCGGCGTCGCCGATCATGTCCACCAGCACGTCGTGCCCCGCTGGGACGGCGACACGAACTTCATGCCGGTGGTCGCTGAGACCAAAGTGCTTAACGAATACCTTACGACCAGCTACCAGGCGTTGCGCGCGGGCTTCGACCGACTGGCGTAACGGCGCTCGTTAGTCGCGCGCGGCTCCAATTAGGGCCGAACGGCGGATGAACCACATGAAAGCCAGTGTTACCGTCGTTTTAACCATGAGGAGACTGCGCGCCAGGAAGGGTCAGGCCTTGATCGAGTATGCATTCCTCATGGTGTTGCTCGCGACGATCAGCGTCGCGGTCATCATCCTGGCCGGTAGCCAGCTCAAAGGTACGTACAACGACATCAGCTTCGAGTTCACCCATCTTGCCGACACCAACACCTATGGACCCGACGGATCGGTCGTCCCTCCCGGCAGCACGCCGTCGTGTCCGATCGGCACGCAGCCAGCACTGAGGGGGCACCAGTGGAAATGCAACTAACGCCGAAGCCGGTTGCGCTCCGCGACGAGCCGACACTGCGCGGCCTGAACCGGCTGCTGGCCAACCGTCAGCTCTGGAAGACCACCATCTATTCGCTGGCCTTCATCACCTATCTCAGCTCGTTCTTGTTCTTCGGCCTGGCGGTGGCGGATGTGCGTGCGACCGGCGGAAGTATCGCGGCCGTCATCGACCTGATCGTCGCCCTCTATTTCCTGGTCCAGGTGATCTTTCTATTCGTGCTCTCCGGCGTGGTCGAGCGCCGGCGACAGAATCAGCAGATCACCTTCCCGGATCGCCGGGCAAGAATCGTCAGGCCTTCACGCGCTCGATGATCGTGGCGATCCCCATGCCATAGCCAATGCACATGGTGCTGAGGCCGTACCGGGCATCCTGACGCTCCAGCTCGTGGAGCAGGGTCGTGATCAGCCGCGCGCCGCTGGCGCCCAGTGGGTGACCGAGCGCGATGGCGCCGCCGTTGTAGTTGACCTTTTCCATATCAGCGCCGGTTTCGTGCTGCCACGCCAGGACGACCGGAGCGAAGGCCTCGTTGACCTCGAAGAGATCGATGTCCTTCAATTGCAGGCCGGCCTTCTTCAAGACCTTGGCCGTCGCCGGGATCGGGCCGGTCAGCATGATGGTCGGTTCCGAGCCGACGATCGCTTGCGCCACGATGCGCGCCCGCGGCTTGAGTCCCAGCGCCCTGGCCTTCTCCGCGGTCATCACGAGAACCGCGGCGGCACCGTCACTGATCTGGCTCGAGTTGCCGGCCGTTACCACACCGTCGTCCTGGAAGGATGGCTTGAGCTGCGCCATCTTTTCCCGCGACGGTGGAATCCGCACTCCTTCGTCGGTCTCCACCTGGTAGCTGGTGCCGTTCTGCTTGACCTCGACCGGGAAAATCTCGCGGGTAAAACGGCCCTCCTGGATCGCCTGTCCGGCCTTGACGTGACTCTGGTAGGCGAATTCGTCCAGCTGGTCCCGCGAAAATCCCCACTTCCTGGCGATCATCTCCGCGGAGTTGCCCTGCGGGATGATCTCGAACAGGTCCGTGAGTTTCGGACTGACCGGTCCTTCACCCGGGCCCGCGGCATCCGACCCCATCGGCACTCGTGACATGCTCTCTACGCCGGCGCCGATGACGATATCCTGGGCGCCCGACAACACCCCCTGGGCGGCGAAGTTCACGGCCTGCTGGCCGGAGCCGCAGAATCGATTGATCGTCGTTCCCGGGACTTCGACCGGAAAACCGGCGATCAAAACCGCGGCCCGCCCGATGTTCAGCCCCTGCTCTCCGGTCTGGGTCACGCAGCCGACGACGACATCGTCCACCTGCGCGGCATCGACGCCGGCTCGATTCACGACTTCCCGCAACGTCAACGCCAGCAGATCGTCCGGCCGAACCGGGCTCAGCTTGCCGTTGCGCCGGCCGATCGCGGTGCGGACGGCTTCGACGATGACGGCATCACTCATAGGCGTACTCCTCTGATGAGCGTTGTTACCGCTCCCTCACAATTCTAAACTCGAGTATCGGCTAGAATGTTCCGCGATATGCACGGCGGCGTCGTAACGACAAAGGCTCGCGATTGGGCTCCGTAATCAAGAAGCGCAGGAAGAAAATGCGCAAACACAAGCACAAGAAAATGCTCAAGGCGACGCGTTGGCAGCGACGGACGAAGTAAGCAGCTTCTGATCGATTAACTTCTCGAGCTGCGCCTGGGACGCCTCCCCCGGATAACGAGCCACCACCATGCCGCGCTGATCGACCAGCACGAATGACGGCGGCGAGTCGACTTCGTAGGCGGCCGCGGCGAGTCCATTGTCGTCATAGAGGCTCGGGTAACTGACCTTGAACTCCGCTCGAAAGGCGCGAGCCAGGGCTCGATCGTGGTCGAGCATGTCGATGCCGTAGAACCGGATTCCCAGAGCCGCGTATTGGCTCGCCAGCGTGTTCAGCCACGGCTGCTCATTGCGGCAGGGTCCGCACCAGGCGGCCCAGAAGACGAGCACGGTCCTGGATTGGTGAAAATCGATCGTCAACGGCGACCCGTCGAGGGTCTGGCCGGAGAGCTGGGGCGCCGTCGACCCGACTCGGCCATTCGGGGCCGCCTGCGAGACATCCGGCTGCAGCGTACAGCCAGCGAGGACCAGTACGGCGCCGGCCACGAGCCAGCCTGCCCCGCGCCCGAGCAACCTAATTGACGGTGCCGGGCTGGGTGTCGCCGAGCGGCCGGCGGAAGCCAAGTCCTGGGCCGGCCGTCCGGGGTGGCGCCGGCAATAAGGCTTTCTCGAGGACTTCGTCGATGTGCTTGACCAGGACGAGCTCCATCGATTGCTTGACCTCGTCAGGAACCTCGTGCAGGTCCTTTCGGTTCTTCTCCGGCAGGATGAAGGTCCTGATCCCGGCCCGGTGGGCCGCCAACAACTTCTCTTTCAGGCCACCGATTGGCAGCACCTTTCCGCGAAGCGTGATCTCACCGGTCATGGCCACGTCGCGCCGCACCGGGCGGTCGGTCAGCACCGAGACGACGGCCGTCGCCATCGTGATCCCCGCCGATGGTCCGTCTTTCGGGATGGCGCCCGCCGGCACATGGATGTGAAAGAAATGCTCCTCGAAGAACGCCGGCCGGACGCCCAGCTCCACCGCGTGGGCTCGCGCATAACTGACGGCCGCCCGCGCCGACTCTTCCATGACTTTGCCGATTTGTCCGGTAAGGGCAAACTCGCCGCGGCCCTGCATGGCGATCGCCTCCACCGTCATGACGTCGCCGCCGTACTCATTCACGGCCACGCCGGTGGCCGCACCCACCTGGTCCTCGAGTTCGGCGACGCCGAACTCGAACCGCGCCGGGCCCAGGTAACCCATCAGATCGCTCGGTTCCACCACCACCTTCTCGGTCTGGCCTTCGGCAATCCGGCGCGGAATCTTGCGCGCGATGTTCGCAATCTCGCGCTCGAGATTTCGGACCCCCGCCTCATGCGTGTACTCGCGGATCAGCATCCGCAGCGTCGACACCGGCAGCTCGAGGTTCTCCTCCGTCAGGCCATGCTCGCGCAGCTGGCGCGGCACGAGGAATTGCTCGGCGATGTGCATCTTTTCGTCTTCCGTGTAGCCGGGGAGCCGAATGATCTCCATCCGGTCGCGGAGCGGCGGAATTATGGTGTCGACCACATTCGCGGTGGTGATGAACAGCACCTGCGATAAGTCATAGGGGACTTCGAGATAGTGGTCGGAGAAGTCTTTGTTCTGTTCGGGATCCAGGACCTCGAGCAACGCGGAGGATGGATCACCACGCCAGTCGGCGCCGACCTTGTCGATTTCGTCGAGCATGAAGACCGGGTTTTTCGCGCCCGCGACTTTCATCTGTTGCAGGATGCGGCCCGGCATCGCGCCGATATAGGTTCTCCGGTGGCCGCGAATCTCGGCCTCGTCATGGATGCCACCCAGTGACAGCCTGACGAACTTCCGGCCCAGCGCCCGGGCGATCGACTTGCCCAGACTGGTCTTGCCCACCCCGGGCGGTCCGACGAAGCACAGTATGGGCGAGCGCAGGCTCTGGGACCGCTGCCGGACCGCCATGTACTCGAGGATCCGTTCCTTGATCTTTTCGACGCCGTAGTGATCCTCGTCCAGCACCTTCGCGGCCAGCTTGATGTCCCACGCCTCGGCAGGGGGCACGCCCCAGGGCAACGCGACCAGCCAATCAACGTAGGTGCGAATGATGCCAACTTCGGGCGAGATCGCCGGGATGCTCTGCATCCGGTCGACTTCTTTGAGAGCTCGCTCCTTGATGGCGTCAGGCATTCCGGATGACTCGATCTTTTCCCGCAGGTTGTGGAGGTCGGCGCCTTCCTCATCCTCGCCCAGCTCTTTCCGGATGGCTTTCAGCTGCTCGCGCAGAATCTGGTCGCGCTGCAACTTACCGATCGTGTTTTGGACTTCGTTCTGGATTTTCGCCTTGAGCTCCAGGATTTCGACCTGCTTGCTCAGGAACAGCGCCAGCAGTCGCAGCCGCTCGAGCACGTTCGGAGTCTCCAGCATGTGCTGCTTCTGCTCCAGGGTCTGGTCGGGGGCGGCCGAGACCAGGTCGGCCAGGTACACCGGATCGTCCGTCTTGGCGACGGTGGCCGCGACTTCGGGTGCGACCGCGGCGCCGGACTCGACGTACTTCTCGTACAGGCTCTTGACCGAGCGCATGTGCGCCTCCAGCTCGAGGCCCTCGCCCACCTGGTCGACGATCGGCTCGACGTCGACCTCGATGAAGGGCTTGAACTGGCTGAAATGCACGATTCGGGCTCGTTGGGAGCCGGCCACGAGCATCTGCACGCCGGCAGGCGTCTGCCTCATGCCGTTGATCTCCGCAATGGTGCCGACCACGAACAGATCCGATTCGGTCGTGTCGTCCACCTGCGGGTCCTTCTGGGCGACGAGGAAGACCTGTTTGTCGCGATCCATCGCCGAGGTGATGGCGGCGATCGATGTCCGGCGTCCCACCGAAAGCGGCACGATCAGCTTGGGGAAGACGACGTCATCGCGCAGCGGCACGAGCGGGAGCCGCCGGGTGTTCGCACTCGGCGCTGCCGCGGCGTCCTTCCCTCCGTCCTTGCGGGGCTCGGGTTGGGGGGTCGTTCCTTCCGGCGCGTCCGCCACGTTAGAGCTGCGCCTCCGCGTCGGTGACGGCGGGCCGGAACGGTTTCGGGATCGCCGCGCCCCCTTCCAGCGCCCGCGGGCCGATCAAGCGCATGATCTGGTCCTCTTCCAGCACCTCTTCTTGCAGCAGCGCGCTGGCGAGCGTGTCCAGCTTGGCCCGGTTGCCGGTCAGGATAGTCTGTGCCGTCTCGAATCCCTCGTTGAGCAGTCGGGTGACTTCCTCGTCGATGATGGCGGCGGTGCGCTGGCTGATGTGCGGATTGCCGGCCAGTTCGCGGCCCAGGAAGACCGCTTGCGGCGAGTCATCGAAGGAGAAGAGACCCATCTTCTGGCTCATGCCCCAGCTGACCACCATGCGCCGCGCCAGTTCGGTCGCGGTCTCGAGGTCGTTCTGGGCCCCGGTGGTGATGCTGCCTAGCGCGATCTGCTCGGCGGCGCGGCCGCCCAGCGCCATCGCGATCCGAGCCTGCAAGTACTCCTCCGACAGGTTGTGCCGGTCGTCGGTGGGGATCGACTGGGTGACACCGAGCGCTTGCCCGCGAGGAACAATGGTGATCTTGTGAACCGGGTCGGATTGCGGCTGGTACCAGGCCACCAGCGCATGGCCGGACTCGTGATAGGCGATCACCCGCCGCTCCGACTCGCTGAGGTAGATCTTTCGCTCCGAACCGAGCACGACGCGATCGAATGACTCTTCGAAGTCCGCCATCGACACCTGAGTTCGATTCGTCCGCGACGCGTGCAGCGCCGCCTCGTTGACGAGGTTCGCCAGGTCCGCGCCGACCAGCCCGGGGGTGGAGCGGGCGATGATTTCGAGGTCGACGTCGGGGGCCAGCGGCACGCTACGCGTGTGGACTTTCAGAATGGCGGCCCGGCCACGCCGGTCGGGGCGATCGACGACCACGCGCCGATCGAAGCGACCGGGACGAAGCAACGCCGGATCGAGCACATCCGCGCGGTTCGACGCCGCCACCACCACCACCGCCTCGCGCTGATCGAACCCGTCCATCTCGACGAGTAACTGGTTCAGGGTCTGTTCGCGCTCGTCGTTACCGCCGCCCAATCCGGCTCCCCGCTGACGGCCGACCGCGTCGAGCTCGTCGACGAAGATCACCGACGGCGCGTGCTTCTTGGCATCTTCGAAGAGACTGCGCACCCGCGAGGCGCCGACGCCGACGAACATCTCGACGAACTCGGACGCCGAGATGCTGAAGAAGGGGACCGAGGCTTCACCGGCGATAGCGCGGGCCAGCAACGTCTTGCCGGTGCCGGGTGGCCCAATCAGGAGCACGCCCTTGGGCATGCGCCCGCCCAGTTTCTGGAATTTTTGGGGATCCCGCAGGAAATCGACCATCTCCTGCAGCTCGAACTCCGCTTGCTCCACGCCGGCCACGTCATTAAAGGTTGTCTTTGGGGTGCCTGGCTCCTGCATCCGCGCTCGGCTGCGTCCGAAGGAAAAGATCCCCTGCGCCGCCTGCCCACTGCGGCGCATGAACCAGATCCAGATGGCGATCAAGGCCACGAAGGGCAGGACGCTGATCAGCAGGTTCGCGATGCCACCGTTGTCCTGCTTGACGGTGGTGTCGACCTTGTGGCTCTTGAGCAACGGAAAGAAGTTCGGATCGGTCAGCCCGACGTTGTCGGGGACGGTGGCCGAGAACTGCGTGTTCGTGACCCCGTTGCTCGTGAAGACGGCCTTCAGGTCACCCTGGGCGGTCTGGCCCTGGATGGTGATGTCGGAGACGTTGTCGTTCTCCACCTGGGTGACCAACTGCGAGTAGCTGAGGTCGACCCTGGCCGGCCCGCCCAGCCTGGCCAGCAGGGGAAAGAAGAGGATCGTGAGGTAGAGCGCCAGCCCACCGAGCAACGCCAGCCGCAGCCAGGAACCCGTCGGCCGGGGATTTCGGGGGGGCTGCGGGGGCGGGGTCTGATCGGGCCGAAACTGGGCCATAGCCTTAGTCTATGCGCGCCCCACAAGATTCAAACAAGCTAGATCGGGCAAAGCCTTCGGTTGGCGACCGTATAATCCACCCGGGAAATCCCGCGACCCTGACGACACGTGGGAAAGCCCAGGACCCTGACGACGAATTTGGGGCGATAGCTCAGCTGGCAGAGCGCCGCACTCGCATTGCGGAGGTCGAGAGTTCGAGTCTCTTTCGCTCCACCACCCAACCGGCCTGGGTTCGACCTACTGGCAGTGGTACTTGTGGCCGTGCAGGATCGCCGTAGTGCCGTCCGGGCAGTTGTAAGGAGTCGAGGCACCTGGATCGTTCGGGTTGATCATGGCTTCCTGGATGTCCACAAACGTCGCGTTCACCTGGCTGCCCAATGCCGTGAGCGCGGCCAGAACGACCAGGGCGACCAGGACGAGGATCAGCGCGTACTCGACCATCGATTGGCCCTTTCGCAGCTTTCGATCGGGAACCCACTGCATCATGTTCTTATCCGCCGAGCCCTCTGTCGTGGCCCTACATCCTTTAAAACGCATCCGCCCATTGCGGCGGGCGTAAACACCAAGGGCGGCGAATACGAGTCCCGGTCAAGTTGTGCCCGACCCGTTACCAGGCGCGCCTGACGAAACCGCTGGACGCGGCGCGCGACCCGCGGCGAGCCACGCGCCGCCTTCGGGCCAGGCACGCGTTCGAGGCGTTACGTGAGCCGAAAGGAGATGGCAGTAGCCTCCCGGTAGGCGCCGAGCAAAGGCGCCAGCCAAGGGGGCGTACCACGGAAATCAGCAGCGTCCACTACACCAGCAGGGGAGTCATGCCCCAACCGGCCGAGGTGCCGGCGCCGGCAGCTACCCGACGCCTGCTCGCCTCGCTGCAGCAGGGGTCGATCACGCCGGCCGCCTATGACACGGCCTTCGTCGCCCGCCTGCGCCAGCCGGACGATCCGAGCGCCCTGGCATACCCGCAGACCCTGGGCTGGCTGCTGCGCAGCCAGAACCCGGACGGCAGCTTCGGCACCACACTCCCGATTCCCAAGGAGAAGCTGATCTCGACGCTGAGCGCGTTGGTGGCGCTCGCTGACCTGCCCGAGCACCTCCAGGACGGGCTGGCCCATCGGGCTCGGGCGAATGCGCTGCGCTTTCTCTACGAAGACACCGGCAACTGGCAGACCGGCCCGGACACGGCCGGTTTCGAGCTGCTCCTGCCTGCCCTGCTCGACGAGGGCAAAGCCCGGGAGTTGCCCTTGCCGTACGAGCGGTTTATGGGCATCGCCGCCCAGCGCGACGCCAAGATCGGCCACATCCCGCCGCGGCTGATCTACAACGTCGCAACGCCCTTGCTCCACTCGCTCGAGTACCTGGGCAACCGGCTCGATGTAGAGGCGGCCCGGGCGCAGCTCTCCCCCAACGGCTCCTTCGCGAACTCGCCCTCGGCGACCGCCTACTTCCTGCTGAAGACGCGGGACGAACAGGCGAACGAATACCTGGCGATGTTGCTCGGCAACCGCGGCGACGGCAGCCTGCCGACGGTCGAACCCTTCGAGGTGTTCGAGATCGCCTGGGTCCTCTACAACCTGGCCCGGGCCGATCAGCGGCCGGCCGAGGCGCAGCCGCTGCTGCGATACCTTGCCCAGGCGCTGACCGACGACGGCGTCGGGGTCTCTAGGGAAGGGCTTCGGCCGGATTCCGATGACACCGCCCTCACCCTCAGCGTCCTGCATCGCTACGGGTATCCGATCTCGGCCGGGCCGCTGCGGCCCTTCGAGGGAGTCGATTTCTTCTTCACCTTCCCGCTCGAACGCGACGCCTCGGTGACGGCGAATGCCCACGTGCTGCAGGTGCTGCAGGTGGCGCCCCCCTTCCCCCGCCAGCAGGTGATTCAGCAGAAAGTCATCAAGTACCTGCGCGACGCGCGCGTAGACGGCGATCACTGGGTCGACAAGTGGCATGGTTCCCCCTTCTATGCCACAGCCCACGCCGTCTTCGCGCTCATCACGTCGGCACCCGACCTCTGCCAGCCCGCGTTCAGCTGGTTCAAGAACAGCCAGCGGGAGGACGGCTCCTGGGGCTGGTTCGGGAGGGGAACCCCGGAGGAGACCGCCTACGCCGTCCAGGCCCTGATGGTGGCGCCGGCCGAATTCCGCGCCGGGATGAACGCGGGGCTCCGCCGGGCGGCCGCCTACCTGAATGAAACCGAGGGTGAGCCCGTCATTCCTATGTGGGTCGGCAAGACACTCTACGGGCCGTCCCAGGTGATCCGTTCGGCGGTGCTGTCAGCCCAGATCCTGCTCGGAAGGAGCGGCCATGCTAGATCGGCGGATTAACAAACTCCGGCAGAACCTGCTGGCTCAGGCCGACGAGGGCCCAGTCGTCCGGCACCTCGTCGACGCCAACTCGCGCAGTGACGACCTGCTGGGCGAGGTCTGTCGCGCCGTCGTGCTGCTTCATCCAGGTGCCAGCTTCGAGCAAGCGCTGACTCTGGCCCGGACGATCGCCTACATCGTCTATATCGATGACTACCTCGAGGAAGAGCAACCCGAGCTCGACCTCTCCGATTACCGCCGGGTCTGCCAGCGCTTCCTGCTCTGGCACAACCGCGACCTCAGCCAGATGCCGCTGGTCAACGCCACCGTGGCCCGCAAGATCGAAGCCCAGTTCCGCGAGGACGAAGTCCCCGAGGAATGGACCGCAATGCGTCGCCTGGTCTGGGAGAAGTCGATCTGGACGATGCTCCAGGAGAATCACTGGCTCAAGCACAAAGAGCGCGTCACCCTTGACGCCTACCTGGCGAACGGGATGTACAGCAGCTCGTTCCCGGTGATGCAGGTCAGCATTCTCGCCTTCAGCTACCAGGACGTATCCCAGGAACTCAAGAACCGGATCTTCGGTCACATCTGCCAGGCGTCGCGCGTCGTTCGGCTGGCGAATGACCTGCGGACGCACGAGCGCGAGTCGGCGCAGGGTCGCTTCAACTCGGTCGACCTGATCGCGGCCGGGCGTCCCGAGATGACGTTGGACAGCGCACGCGAAGAGGTCACTCGCCTGATGGAGGAGGAATACGAGCAGCTGAAGAAGGCCATCGGGCGGGAGCGCCGGACCGGCACGACACAACAGTTCCTGTCGCACCTGATCGACAGCACCCAGGTCCTGCTGGATTTCTACTACCTCCCGCGGCCCGCCCCGTCACATCCTGACCGCTTGCTGAAGGCGAGCTGAAGGCGGCGGAAGCCATGGGCACCTCCATCAAGCTCAAGCTGGGGACCACCAAGGCGGTCCGCAATGCCGGCACCACCGACGCGACCGTGGAGATGGAGCGGCGCGTCATCACCATTCGCTGGCTCGCGATCCTGGTTTGCACCGGCGCGCTGCCATTCCTGAACCTCGGGAAGTCGCTGGTCCCGCTGCTGGCGCTGATCGCGATCGGCGCCGTCTACAACCTGGCGATCCAGGTCTACATCCTGCCTCGCCGTCCCGGCTGGCTGACGCAGGGCTACGTCTCGGCGATCGGCGACGTGCTGCTGGTCACCGGCGGCGTCGCCGTCACCGGCGGGATCTCGTCACCCTTCTTCCTGGCCTACTTCGCGGTGACGGTGACCTCGGCGGTCCGGTTCGGTGGGGTGGCCGCGATCACGGCGGTTCTCACGATCGCCTTCAGCTACACCGCCGTCGTCTACTACGACAACACGCTGCAGGGCACCCCCCTGACCCTCAATGACCTGACCAACCTGGCGATGCGCACCGGCTTTGTCGCCATCACCGGAATCTTCGTCGGCTTCGTCGGCGATCGCGCCCGCCGGGCCGAGCTGGCGCTGCAGGAAGAGCTCGAACGCGCCCACGCCTCCCTCTCCGAAGTCACCGTCGAGCTGAACCGTGACCTCGAATTCGAGCAGACCTGTCAGCTCGCCGCCCAAAAAGGCCGCTCCCTGCTGGGCGCGGACGCGGTGCTGCTCCAGGTCCAGATGCCGCCCCTGATCGGCCAGGACGAATCGACGCCGGGCGCCTCGATGCTGTATGTCGACTGGAGCCCCGAGCTGAAGGCGGCGCATGCCGGTGTCGACCTCACCACCGCCCGGCTGGCCTTGACCCCGGCCCCCGGCGAGCAGGTCATCACCGTCTCCGACCCTAACCTCCTGCTGCCCAACGAGCACAAGCCCCTGCCCGCCGGGCTCTGGTTCCGGGTGCCGGTCTTCCACGGCGCCCGTGCCATCGCCGACATGATCGTCGGCTTTACCGGCCGCATCCAGTCGCTGCGGCAAACCGAGCAGGAGCTGATGCTGACCTTCGCCGAGCGCGCCGGCATCGCGATGCGCAACGCCCACGCCCTGGACCAGGCGCAGAAGCTCTCGGTCACCGACTCGGTCACCGGGTTGCCGAACCACCGTTACTTCCACACCAGGTTCGACGAAGAGCTGGAGAAAACCAAAGACACCGGCGGCTCGATCACGGTGATGATGATCGACCTCGACCGGTTCAAGGTCTACAACGACAGCTTCGGCCACGCCGCCGGTGACGTCGCCTTGAAGGCCGCGGCCCGCACGATCTCCTCGACGATGAGGCGGGAAGATACCGTCACTCGTTACGGCGGCGAGGAGTTCGTCGCTATCCTGCCCGGCGTCGACATCCAGACCGCCCCGATCCGGGCGCAGGAAATCTGCGACACGTTGGCGAAGGTATTCATGTACAACCCCAAGACGATCTTCGCCCCGCTGACCGCCTCGGTCGGCTGGGCCACCTACCCGGTCGATGCCAGGAACCGCGACGAGCTCCTCAACCGCGCCGACCTCGCCATGTACATGGCGAAGAAGCGCGGCCGCAACTGCATCTGCGGCGCCAGCGAGCTCGAAAGCGTCGCCGCCCTCGACTCGGTGCTGAGCGAGGTGGTCGCTCAACTGGCCAGTGCCGACACGGTCGGGCCGGGCATGGTAGCGACCCTGGAAAAGCGGCTCGGCCAGATCGCGAACTCGAGTCACCTGGAAGAGCTCGCTGAAGGCATGCTGTCCCCGAACAGCGAGGCCACGCTGGAGGCCCTCAACGCCCTGGCCGCCTCGATCGACGCCAAGGATCCGTACACCAGCGGCCACTCGCAGTCGGTTGCCAAGCTGGCCGAGGACCTGGGCGACATGCTGCAGCTGTCCGCAGCCCACAAGAACCAGCTGCGCCTGGCCGCCATCCTGCACGACGTGGGCAAGATCGGCGTCGTCGACAAGGTGCTGCTCAAGGAAGGCAAGCTCGACGAAGACGAGAAGCTCATCATGCGGATGCACCCGATCCTGGGCGCGCGCATCCTGCAGCCGATCAAGGCATTTCGCCAGATCCTCAACGTCGTGCTGCACCATCATGAGTGGTATGACGGCAGCGGCTACCCGGATGGGTTGGCGGGCCAGAACATCCCGCTCCACGCCCGCATCGTCTCGGTCTGCGATGCCTATCACGCGATGACGTCGACCCGTCCCTACCGGCAGCGGCGCACGCCAGACTTCGCCCTGGCTCAGCTCGAAGCCGGCAAGGGATCGCAGTTCGATCCGATCATCGTCGACTACTTCATCCAGATGATGCGCAAGCGCCAGGCGGAGAACCCGACCGCCCTCGAGGCTGACATCCATGACGAGCAGCCGGCCGCACCCGACGCCGAGGCGGCGGCCAGCTGATGGCGCTGGACGCCAACGGCCATCCGCTGTCCCGGATCTCTCAGCGCAAGCTCGAGCACCTTCGGCTCTCGCTGGAAGCGTCGGTCCAGTCGACCCGCAGCGCCGGTTTCGAGCGCTTTGCCTTCACCCACCAGGCCCTCCCGGAGCTGGACCTCGATGCGGTCGACCCCTCGACGACCTTTCTCGGCAAGCCGCTCAAACTACCCTTTCTGATCTCGAGCATGACGGGCGGCGCGCACGCGGCCGGTGACATCAACCGCCGGCTGGCGCTGGTCGCCCAGACCGTCGGGGTAGCCTTCGGCGTTGGCTCCCAGCGGGCCGGACTCACCCACAAGGACCTGCGCGCCACCTACCAGGTGCGCGGCGTCGCCCCGGACGTTTTGCTGTTCGCGAACCTTGGCGCGGTCCAGCTCAACTACGGGATGCGCAAGGAACAGTGCCTGGAAGCGATCGAGATGATCGGAGCGGATGCGCTGGTGTTGCATCTCAACCCGTTGCAGGAAGCGCTCCAGCCGGAGGGCGACCACAACTTCAGGGGCTTGACCGAAAAGATCGCGCTGTTGTGCGCGGATCTGCCGGTGCCCGTGATCGTCAAGGAAGTTGGTTGCGGCATCTCGGGCGCGGTAGCGGCCCAGCTGGCCCAGGCAGGCGTCGCGGCCATCGACGTCGCCGGCCTGGGCGGGACCAGTTTTGCCCGCGTCGAGGCCTTCCGCCGTGAACGGCCGGAAGAAGTCGAGCTGGCTCTCGCCTTTTCCGAGTGGGGCATCCCCACCGCGGACGCCCTGAAAGCCACCCACCAGGCGGCGCCTCAGCTGGCGCTGATCGCCAGCGGTGGGCTGCGCCACGGCCTGGACGCCGCCAAGGCGATCGCCCTGGGCGCCGACCTGACCGGATTCGCGCACGCCGTGCTGGCGGCGGCGTCCGAAGGCGAAGAGCCGGTGCGCCGGCTGCTCGACGGGTTCAAGTGGCAGCTGCAGGTCGCCATGTTCTGTGCCGGTGTGCCGACCATCGCGGCCCTGAAGACCAGTCCGTTGATGGACGTCCGATGACACGCTCGCCTTTCCACTTATCACGCGGCCTTTCCACATCGGGGCCGCTTATGACCGGGGCTCGCTGATGAAGAGCAAGACCTTCGCCAGCCGCACCGACCGCCTGCGGGCAATGAACGCGGCGCTCGACCGCGAGCTCGGTCGCCTGTCGCAGCGGGCCGGCTCCAGTCAAAGCGCGCTGCTGACCGAGATGGTCCAGTACCACCTCGGCCTGCGCAAGGCCGGCGACCGGCCCGGCAAACGGCTGCGGGCCAATATCGCCTTGCTCACCTGCGAGGCCTTCGGCCGCCGCTACGCCGACGCTCTTTGGGCGGCCGTCGCCATCGAGCTGGTGCACAACTTCTCACTCGTCTTTGACGACGTCCAGGACCATGATGAGCTGCGCCGCGGGCGGCCCTCGGTCTGGAAGATGTGGGGCACCGGACAGGCGATCAATGCCGGCGCGGCGCTGGAGGCGCTGGTGACGCGAGCGGTCGTCGACCTGCTGCCGGCCCGGTACGTTGACCGCACCCGGCCCGCCCTGGCCCTCCTGTCGGAGGCGATGCTCGCCCTCTGCCGAGGCCAGGTGCTGGACCTGGAGTTTGAGCAGCGTGTCGACGTCAGTGTTGAGGAGTACATGGAAATGATCGGGCTGAAGACGGCCGCCCTCTTCGACTGCGCCGCGCGCCTGGGCGGGATCGCCGCCGGCGTGGGCGACGCCGCGCTGGACAAAGCCGGCAAGTTTGGGCACCACCTTGGCGTCGCGTTTCAGGTGATCGACGACATCGTCGGCGTCTGGGGCTCGTCCGCGCAGACCGGCAAGCCGGTCGGCAGCGACCTGAAGAACGGGAAGAAGACACTGCCGACCCTGGTGGCCCTGAAGACCGGCCCGGCCGGCAACCGGCGGGTGCTGCGCTCACTGCTGACTCGTGCCCGATTCACGGCGGGCGAAATGGAGACCGCGCGCGCCATCATGGCGCAGTCGAGCGCGCAGGCGATCTGCCGCCGGCAGGCCGCCGAGCACCTCGCCGAAGCTCGTATGCAGCTCTTTGGCATGACCGACCGTCCCAACTGGGCCGTTCGTGCCCTGGCCGAGATGGTCACCACCCTGGAGTCGGGGCTGGTCTAGCGCGTGCTCGACGTGTGCGGGGGGTGTCTTTTTGGCGTGACTGGCACAATAGGCAGTGGAGGTTGGGGTCTACGGCGATTCCGGCACGTACCCCGAGGGTCGTGACCTACGTAATCTGGGCATTGCTCGCGCTGTTGGCGCTGGGCCAGCCGGCCGCTCGGGGTCCGGCCATGGCCCCCAGCGAAGTCCTCGGCCTGCACGCGAACGCCGGTGGCCAGGGCCTGCAGGGCAAGGTCTACGTCGCCCTGGGCGACTCCATCAGCGCCGGCCGCTACGCGACGGCGCCGGACGACATCTTTCCGGCCATCGTGGCCGACAAGTTGGGGATGACCCTCGACCTCGTGGCCCGCAGCGGCACCAAGGCGGCCTGGGGGGTCACCGAACTGGGGGCGGTGACGGCGGCGCATCCGGCGCTGGTGACGATCGAGCTGGGCACCAACGACGTCGGCTTCTCGACCCCACCCGACGTCTTTGCCTCCCAGTACGAGACGATCGTCAGTGCCATCGCCAGTCCGCAAAGTCGGGTGCTGTGCATCGGCAGCTGGCTGCCATCCGCCGCCTTCGACGGAATCATCGCCGACACCTGCCAGCGACACGGCGGAACCTTCGTCAGCCTCGATGGCTTCTATGGCGTCAATGACTTCCATGCCTCGGACGGTGGATCCAGCTACCTGGGTCGCACCGATTGGTTCCACCCGGGCGACCAGGGGCACGCCGCGATCGCGGCAGCGGTGCTCGCCGCTCTGGGCGCCGGCCCGGAACCCGTGGTCGGTCCCCTGCCCACGGCCTCGCCAGTCCCCGACGTCATCCGGACGCACCCGAAGTAGTTCACGGTTTCGATAGCCGGGCGGTACAGCCGAGGTCCATGAGGGTAAGGTGGCGTTTGCGTAGATTCTCACGGACGATCCACTGAACATCGGGGTCGGCCGATCGAGCCCATCGCTTCAGGGCTCGCTTGCCGTCGACGGGATCCGCGACGACCGCCGCTGACGTGAGCAGTCGCGGTCCACACACCGCGGCGGCCGCGGCTCGTTGCAGGTACGGCCGACCGGTGACCCATGGCCGGATCGTCCTGAACAACGCATCGACGTCGCGATCGCCGACGCGCTGCAGCGCGATGGCGACCGCCTTCCGAACGCGCCAGCGGGGATTAGTGGCAAGCTGTTCGACGTAAGCGGCCGCGGCCCGCCGGCGCGTCAGCCCTCGAGCACTTCGCCGATTTTCAACGCCAGGTGGAGCCCTAACCGGACTTCCGCATCTCGCAGGTCGACACCGAGGAGGTCTTCGATCCGCCCCAGGCGATAGAGGACGGTGTTGCGATGAAGGTGCAGCCGCTCGGCCGCATCGGTGGGGCTCCCATTTGTGGCGAGGTACGCGCCCAGCGTTTGTAGCAGCACCCCGCCGCGATCCTTGGCCAGCAACCGCTCCAGCGCGTCATCCCGAAACGCGCGCAACTCGGGCAGCGGTTGCAGGGCGTAGAGCAGCCGGTAGAGGCCCAGGTCCGCGAAGGCGGTGATGCTGTCGGCCCCAAACAGACGCCGGCCCATCGTCAGGGCTTGCTCGGCCTCACGTGCGGCGGCGGCGACCTCGGCGGCCCCCGATCTGACGGCGCCGTAACCCAGGGCGACCGGGGTAGACACGGCGGTACGGGCCGCGCGGTGAAGCTGTTCCACCAGCGACTTCGGTTCCGGCGCTCGTCGTGCGGACAGGCTGATCAGCGCTACCGCCGTCGCGCCGCGCTCGCGCACCAGCGCGCTGGTGCGCATGGCGGCCAGCAGGCGCTCCCACGCAGCCCGGATCTTCGTGGCCGTGGAGGTTTCGTCTGCCTCGGCCGCGCACACCAGGTACGGCGCATCGACATCGAAGCCTTTACGCTTCGCCCGCTGGCGCGCCGCCTCGTGCGAGCCGGGCCGTCCGGCGGTCAGCACGTCCAGCAGCTCCTCCTCGACTTCATCGCGCGCGTCGCGCGCGGCGCGGGCGCGAACCAGCTCGATGGCGCAGGCATGCGCGGCGCGCCCCACCGCCATCCGGTGCATTTCGCCCAGCTCGCCGTCTGAGCCGAGCAACGACAGGAAACCCGCGATGCTGCCCTGCACCAGGATCGGGGCGATCAAGCGGGACTGGCCGTTGCCGAGCGAACGCAGCGCCACCGGCGGATCGAAGGCGCTGAGCGGCACCTCGCGCAACCAGTCATCCAGGGCCGGGCGCTCCGCGGCGATGGCCGCGGCCGTCGACTCGGCGAACCGGCCGCTGCCCACGTAATCCACGCCCGACTCGCGTTCGAGCACGACCGGGACGCCGGTCAGCTCGGAAAGTCGGGCCAGCAGTGCCGGCAGGCCGCGCCCCGCCAGGGCGAGCTCGCTCAGTTGGCGGTGAAGATCCTGGGCCCGCTCGTGCAACTCGGCCCGCCGGTCGACGATGTAGCGCAAGACCTGCGGCTCGACCTGATCGAGCGGTAGCGTGGTGGGCAGGGTAAACAGCGGCAGACCGTTGGTGTCGGCCACCCGCCGCGCTTCGGGTGAGACGCGACCGACGACGGCGGCTCCGGCCACGCCCTCGCCGGCCAGAGACTCCAGCAGCCGGGTGAGGGTGAGCCGCGCGTCCACGGCGCTCAGGACCTGCGGATTGATCAGCAGCAGCTCACCGCCGCGCAGCGGCGTGAAGGCAGGCGAACGAGCCCGCAAGGTCGTGCACCAGACCACCTCGCGGCGCAGTCCGGCGGCGCCGGCGACCAGCTCAGTGTCCGATGGTAGGGCGCCACGCCACACATCCTCGACGGTGACATGGGGGTGTGGCGGGACGACCGGTTTTTGCGAGGGCATCCTTCGTGCGCCGCGCCCTAAGGCAACGACCCGAGCGGTATTATCCCACAGGCTCTCCCACGCCCTTCAGACGCACCGCACAATCAGAGATTCCCTCCCTCCCTCCCTCCTGGTGGGGAGCGTCACGGTGCGCGTACGCCGTTACGCCGTTCGGACGCGCCGCCGTGATGGCCGAGCGGGTCTGTCTTTCGCCGGCGCTTCGGGTCCCTTCGCGGGCGCTTTCTTCGAGCCGTTTCCGGTGGTTGCCGCCGCTCGCGTCTTCGACGGCGCCTTCCAGAGCGACTCCAAGTCGTAGTAGGAGCGCTCGCCGGGAAGGAAGACGTGCACGATGACGCTGGCGTAGTCGAGGACCACCCAGGATCCTTCCTCGTAGCCTGCCATTCGCAGCGGCCGGACCCCTCTGACCCGGCCGGCCTCGATGATCGCGTCGGTGATGGCGCGCACCTGCCGGTCGGTGTCGCCTTCGCAGATCACGAAATAGTCCGCGATGGAGGATTTCTGGCGGATGTCCAGCCGGACGATTCCCCGTGCCTTCTTCTCCGCCGCCGCATCGGCGATGAGCCGGCTGAGCTGAAGGGGGGTCACCAAAACGATTATCCCAACTGGGCGCCGGCCGCCGTCAAGTGCGATAGAGCCCGTGATCTCGGATGTAGTCCGCCACACTGGCGGGCACGAGGTCGTCGATGGGCGACCCTCGGGCGAGCCGATCGCGGATCTGGTGGGCGGCGATGGCCGGCGTATCGAGATGCACCACCCGAGTGCGCGCCGGCACGAACCCGAGCTCGTGCACCGTCTGGGGCGCCAGGCTGGTCTCGGGCCGGTTGAAGATCACAAAGCTCGCTTCGGCCAGCAGCGCGGCCGCTTCGTGCCAGGCGCGGATCTGGAGGGCGGCGTCAGATCCCAGCAGGAGCTCGAAGCGCTGGCCCGGAAATCGGCGGGCCAGCTCCCGAACCGTGTCGATGGTGTAGGAGACGTTCCCGCGGTCGACCTCGAGCCTCGATGCCACGAGCCCTGGCTGTTGGGCCACCGCCAGCTCGACCATCCGCATCCGATCTTCGGCCGGCGCCAGCGGCGGGTCGCTGCGATGTGGCGGTTGGGCGTTCGGCATCAGCCACACCTGGTCGAGGTCCGCGTCTTCGCGCAGCTGGCGCGCCGCCGCCAGGTGACCATTGTGGACGGGGTCAAAGGTGCCGCCCATGATGCCGATGATTCCCCCGGCTCGGCGTTCCGCACTTCGCTCGCCTCCGGCGTCAGCGCTCGGGATCGTAGAGAAACTCCACGTCGGAAATCTTCACCGTCTCTCCACCCCGGGCGCCATGCCGGGCGAGAGCGTCGTTGAGACCCCAGCGATCGAGCATCCGCTGAAAATGGGCCAGGCCTTCCGGGTTGGTGATGTCGGTCATCGCGAGCAAGCGCTCGAGCTGCTGGCCCGACACGCGAAAGCCATCCTCCACCACTTCGATGGTGAAGGGGTCCGCCGAGCTCGGACCCCGGTAGACCTTCAACGCCGGGAGCGGCTCGGGGGCGGCGGCTTTGCGCCACTCGAGCATCCGCCAGGCAGCCCAGAGCAGGTCGTCGACGCCCTCCCGCGTCGCGGCCGAGATCGGAAAGGTCCGGCGACGAAGCTTCACCAGCCGCTGCCGAAAGGCGAGCACCTCCGATGGATCGCGCACCGCATCCATCTTGTTGAGCGCCACCAGGTGCGGACGGCGCGCCAGCGCGGCGCTGTACTTCTTGAGCTCGCTCCGCACCTGCTGATAGTCGTTCCAGAGTCGGTCTCGGTTGCCGGCGGCCGCGTCGATCACGTGGATCAGCACCCGCGTCCGCTCGACGTGGCGGAGAAATTGCAGGCCCAGCCCCGCCCCGGCGTGCGCGCCCTCGATCAGTCCCGGGAGGTCGGCCATTGTAAAGGTCGCATCGTCGGCGAGCTCGACCACCCCGAGCACCGGCTCCAGCGTGGTGAATGGGTAATCGGCGATCTTCGGCCTGGCCGCGCTCGCCGCCGCGAGCAGCGTCGACTTCCCGGCGTTCGGCAACCCGACGAGGCCGACGTCGGCGATGAGTTTGAGCTCGAGCCACAACCAGCGCGACTCACCGGGCTCGCCCAGTTCGGCGAATCGGGGGGTCTGGCGCGTCGAGGTCTTAAAGCTGGCGTTGCCTCGGCCGCCTCGACCCGCCCGGGCGACAACCAACCGCTGCTCGGCTCCGATCAGGTCGGCGATCGTCTTGCCGTCCTCGTCTTTGACGACGGTGCCGGGCGGCACCTGCAGGACAACGTCTGTTCCGTCTTTCCCATGGCGACGGCTTCCGCCACCGCGACCACCCCGGCCGGCAGCGAAATGATGTCGATACCGGTAATCCTGCAGCGAGTTCAACTGGCGCGAGACCTCGAGCACTACGTTGCCGCCCCGGCCGCCGTTGCCCCCGTCTGGACCGCCACGCGGTACGTACTTCTCACGCCGGAAGCTGAGGGCGCCGGCTCCGCCATCTCCGGCCTTGACGAAAATCTTGACGCGGTCGGTGAACATCAGCCCCCGGAGCGACCGGGGATGCCTGGCGCGCTAGACGGCTTCGGCCAGCACGGACACTTTCTTGCGCCCGTGGCCGGTCCGCTCGAAACGGACGACCCCGTCGACCAGCGCGAACAGGGTGTGATCGCGCCCCATGCCGACGTTGGTCCCGGGAAAGATCGCGGTGCCGCGCTGGCGGAGGAGGATGGTGCCGGCGTTGACGGCCTGGCCCGCCCCCGTCTTCATCCCGAGTCGTTGACCGACACTGTCTCGTCCGTTGCGTGAACTGCCTGCGCCTTTCTTGTGTGCCATTGCCTACTCCTGTCTGGTCTTCTTCGCGGCGGTCGCCGCCGGCTTGCGCGGTCTCGCGGCGGGCCGGCCGCCGGTTGACCTTTCACCGGTCGCGGGCCGCTCCGCCCCGCCGGGCTGCTCCTCCGTTCGGTTGCCGGGCGCCCGGATCGCGCCAATCCGCAGCTCCGAGAGTTGCTGGCGATGCCCGGTCTTGCGCCGATGCCGCTTGCGCGCCTCGAACTTGAACACGATCACCTTGTCGCCCGATCGATGGGAGACGACGGTCGCCTCCACCGCCGCGCCGTCGACGAACGGTGTGCCGACCAGCGGTTTACTATCGCCGCCCAGCAGTAAGACCGAATCGAGGCGGACCGTCTGACCGACGTTGGCGGGCACCCGGTCGACCACGATGCGGTCGCCCTCCGACACTTTGAATTGCTTTCCGCTGGTGGCAACAATGGCAAACATGGCAAAAGCGCCCGCGGGCGCGACTTCGTAGTTTATCACGCGATTTGTTCGGGACCCTGGTCGACGTGATTCTCGTAGAAGCGGGTGATCTCCGCCTGGTCGTATGAGTCGAGGAACTCGATGTAATGCCAAGCCACCAGGGCCACCTTTTTCTGCATCCCTCGGCTGTAAGGCGTCATCACGAGCTTGACCTCGTTGAACTGCGGCTCCGCCGGAGCCAGGTTTCTCACGTAGTTCGCCAGTTGGTTCTTGAGGCTGGTACAGTCGTTGCCGCTCGGGCAGTTGTAGAGGATCGCCATCCCCCCATGCTCCAGGTTGTGGACGAATTGGCCTTCCACCAGATTGTCGATCGTTTGCCATGGCGCCGGTGCACTACCCGGCACCGAGTAGTGCGGGCCGGAGGTCGGCGGATAGAACTTGTAGGTCCATGTGGTCGACGGGTCGATGTGCGATGCCGTTCCCTCGTCCGGGATCTGGGTCCCAACCGTGCCGCTCACGGTCTGGAAGGTCAGCCGGTTCGCTGTCGAAACCTGTGCCTGGTGATTGAGGTACAGCGCGATGAACAGGATCGCGAGCGCGGCGACGCCCATGAGACCGCCGATGATGAACAGGCTCCGCCGCTCGCGCGCTCGCTGCCGCGCGGCCGCCTCTTCGCGTTGCTGCTGCCGCAGCGCCTTCAACTCCCGTTGGGTTCGAGACATCCGTCCCTACATTGTCTCAGGACAGATGAAGAATTCGATTAGCTCGCCGTCACGATCACTGGGGCCTGGTCGGAGCCGCCGGTGATCTGCGCGTTGGTGCTATTTCCGGAGACCACGTTCGGGTGCGGCCCCAGCGAGGCCCCGCCGATTTTCGCCGTGAAGGTGATCACCAGGGTCGCGCCGTTGAAGCCGCCGGCCGGCACGACAAACGGTCCCCATTGCGGGGTCGGCGATCCGGCGGCCGGCTGCAGTCGCGAGCCGACCCCCTTTCCGTTGATCACGATGCCGTTTAAGCCCTGGTAGGCAAAGCCCTGCGGCAGGGTATCGGTGACCGTCACCGACTGCGCCGCATCGTTGCTGTCGTTCTCCACCGTGATCACATAGGTGACGGTCCCGTTTTGCGCCGCGTATGGCGCCGTCGGCGCAACCGTCATGGTGATCGGCACCCGGGTGCCCTTGCCCACGGCGATCGGCGCGGTATTGCCGATGGTCTGGGGTGGAATGTCCTTGACCCCGGTGACGGCGGCGGTCAGGTTGTAGATCCCGGGCCCGACGCCGGGCAACACCCTGGCCTGGAACGTCAGCCGCAGCAGGCCGGCCACCCCGTTACTCGCCCCGGGGATATCCCAGGACGACCAGAGCGGTAGCAGGCTATTCCCCGGTGGATCCACCGCGTTGACGCGCACGCTGTTGCCTTCGTACCCGGTGGTCGCGTTGTAGAGAAACCCGGGCGCCAGGCTGACCGAGACGGCGACCCCCTTCGCCACCGCCGATCCGACGTTGCTGACCGAGATGACGTAAGTCGCCATGCTCCCCGTGGTCACCTGCGCCGTGGCCGCCGCGGCCGTGAGGGTGAGCGACGGGCGTGGTTCGACCACCAGCCCGACCGGATTGCTCTGGTCAATCTCGGCCGGTGTCGTGGTGGTGAGCTTTACCTGGTTGACGTAGTCGCCGGGTTTCGCGGTGGCCTGCACCGTGAAGCTCAGGATCAGCTCGCTCACGGTGTTGCCGTTCCCCGCCGGAATGGTCCAGGTGCCCCAGCTTGGATTCCCGCTGGCCGCCGGTTCGCTGGTCGCGGTCCGGATCGCATTACCCCCCAGGGTGGTGAACTCGTAGTAACGAAAGCCGGCGGGTAAGACGTCCTCGACCGTCAGTCCTCGGGCAGGCCCGACCCCGGTGTTGCGGATCGACAGGGTCAAGCCCGTGAATGCACCGGGCGAGAGGTGGCCCTTGTGGTCGACGCCGCTGGTCGCATCGGTGCTCTGGCTGATCACCAGCCGCGAGCTGGCGCTGGGGCCGCAGGCACTAATGACGAGCGGAGCGAGGAGCAGCAGGCCGACGGCCAGCGCTCGGCGAGACACGGTTCGAAGACGTTTTCTGCAACTCATCCGGATTCTTTGCCGGAACCGAGATCCCGCATTCGGCCAGCAGTCGCCGGAGCAGCCGCATCGGCATCCCAACCACGTTGTCGTAGGGCCCGCGGATCGACGCGATCAGGCGGCGGCCTCCGCCCTGTATAGCGTAGGCACCGGCCTTATCCTGCGCCTCGCCGGTCCGGAGATAATCGGCGATGGTCGCAGGTTCAACTTCACGCATCGTGACGTCCGTTCGGGAAACGCCCTGCGCTCGGCGCCCCGAGCGTCCGTCGATGATCTGCAGCGCCGTGTAGACCTGGTGCGTGCGGCCGCTGAGTGCTCGCAGGAACTCCGCGCCCTGCTCGCGGTCGCGTGGCTTGCCGAAGACCCGCCCTCGCAAAACGACCACGGTGTCAGCGCCGACGACGATAGCGCCCGGCATTCGGGCGGCCACCGCCTCGGCCTTGGCCGCCGCCGCCCAGGCCACGAAATGCAACGGCCCCAACGGCGCCGGCGGGCGCTCGGCGATGCCCGGGGTCACGGCGTCAAACGGAATGTTCCACCTGGTCAGGATCTCGATGCGTCGGGGCGACGACGAGGCCAGCACCAGCCGCGGCGAATCCTTCGCGATCACCCGCTGAGGCGCAGCATTCGCAGGATGAGCGCCGGCGCCACCCCAGCGGCGATCGAAAGAGCGGGTCCGATCCAGCCCAGGACCGAACGCGGCCGCTCGCGCGCCGGTGCCCCGGCGTGGTGACGGTCAACGAGCGGAGCGAGTTGAAGCCCAGCCCAGGTCAGCGCGGCGAGCAGGCCGAGAATCAACGAGGCCTGAACATCGGCGATCACCGCCATCGTCGCCCCGGCGAAGGTGACCGAGGGCGGCCAGCTCGATCGCGCCAGGCTGAGCGACCGTCCCCTCCACCCCTTGGCCCGTGCCCCTCCATCGTCGATGCGCACCAGCGCCAGATCGATCAGCAGCAACACGACCGCAAGGTCGCCAAGCCCGAGCGAGTCGCGGGCACCGATCGCGAGCAACAGCAGTCCCATGATCAGCGGGTCGCGCAGCCCCTCGCGGGCCCCACTCGTCTGCATGACGGTGTTGAGCAGGGCGCGGGAGCCGAGCAGCAACGCGCCGACGGCCGCGATCCACTGGAAGCGCACGAGCTGGCCGGCACTCAGGGAGCCGACCGCGAGCAGCAGCAAGAACGCCGTGGTGGGGAGGGCGAGCACCCGAAGCAATCCAGTTCCGGCGGCGAGGAGCATCAGCACCAGGCCGAGCGCCAGGCTGACCGCCTGGACGCGCGGGCTCCACGACGACGCGGCCAATGCCGCGAGCACCGGCGTGATGCCCAGCATGCCAACCGCGAGCCACGCGGGCCGTTCGGCTCGCCGCTCCAGCACCGTCGCAACCGCGACCAGGGCTGCCAGCGCCGACCATCGAACGCTGGGGGCCGCGGCGGCCAGCGCGAGCAGCCCCAGCAGCGCCACCCACTCGCTGCCGACCGGGGTGACCAGGACTCCGGCCACCAGCAGGAGCGCCGTCGCGAGCAGTACGGGCCCGGTGAGGTTCAGGGAGAGATCGAGCAGATCGTAACGGCCGATGGCTGGAGTCGTGGCGGCCAGGATGACCGCCACGGCGGCCAGCAGGAGCAGGAGACCGTCGAACATCGGCCGTAACTGTCCGGGCACCCGGGCGCGCACGCCGGCAATCGGCATCAGGGCCATCGCGCCGGCGACGCCGGCGGTTGTCGGGCCGGCCGGAACCGCTGCCAGGATCACACCGGCCAGCCCGGCGGTCATCAGGACCTGGCCCTGCAACCGCTCCGGCTGATCTGACGGGCTGACGAACCAGGCCGCCCCAACCGCAGCCAGGAACCAGGGGATCGCTGACACCAGAACTGGGTTTTCGCCGATTGGCAATCGCGAGGCCAAAAAGAGGGCCGCCAGCATGCTCGCTGCAATGGTGACGCCCCGCCGGGTCAGCCCTTCAAAGCTGGAGCGGACTCGCTGGGATGGGCTTGGGTGGAGAAGAATGGCCGCCAATGGACCGATTGCCCAGGCCGCGGAGCCGGGATCGACGAGCAGGGCCAGCGACCAGGCGGCCGCAACCATCATCGCGATGGTGCCGGCTTGCCGCCATCGGCCGGCACTGCCGTAGACGACCAGCAGCCCAACGGCAAACAGGACCGCCGGCAGGTAGACGATCATGGCCGCGCCGCCGCGATGCCGACGGCGACGAAAAACCCGCCCCAGAGCACGAGGCGGCTCCAACCCGGAAGGGTGGGAGACTGGACCGGGACCGGCCATCGTAGCTGGAACCGCGGGCGGGCGCGGCGACCGCGGCGCCGTGGAAGCCGGAACGGCACACGCCCACCCAGCCAGCCGAGCGCCAGGCCCAGGACAGCCGCCAGCGCCAGCGAGACCAACAACGCCGGCCAGGAGCCGGCGACGGTCCGGATCCCGAGCAGGTTGGCGGCGATCGTCCCGCCCGGGACCGGACGGACCGTCCCGGCCGCGGGCAGGACGAGCGGGTTGATGACGATGATCGGCAGCGCGGCGACGAGCAGCAGCGCGCCCGCCCACGCGGTTGCCACATCCAGCTGGATCGATCGGGCCACTCTCGCGTTGGACACGATCGCGACCAGCGCGAAGACGACCGCCAGCGCGATTGGGATCATTCCGAGCAGCAGCCCCCGGGCGCTAAGGGCGAGCCCGCCGAGCAACACGCCCACAAAGGCGAGGCTGCCCGGGATCATCGCCAGCTGAACCAGCGACAGCCCATAGGCGGCGGACTCGCGCGGCATCCGGACGCTGAGAAGGCCGGTGACCGGAATCAGGGTGAGCCAGGCCCAGCTGCTGGCCACGGTGAGCAGGGGGTCGCCGCCGACCGAAAGCGCCAGCGCGATGGCAGCCTCCGCCGCGATCAGCAACGGCGCCAGCCGCGCCCCGGTCCGCTGCCAGATGGCGAGCGCCGCGAGTCCGGCGGCGGCCAGCGCTCCTCCGGCGAACACGACAACGGCGATCCGCTGATCCGGCAGCTGGCCGCCCATCAACGCGAGCAACCGCAGCAACAGGTAGCCGGCGGGCGCGACCCAGGCGATGGCCGGCTCGAACACGACCGAGGCGGCCGGCCCGCTGAAGACCCGGGCCAGCGCTCCGACCCGGATGACCACCGGTAGAAGGACCAGGAAAAATGTCGCGACCCCGAAGGTGTCCGACGGCACCCCGGAGAAGGCGCTGGTCCCCACCGATTGGATCGCGCTCGCCGCGGCGAGCAACAGCCCAATATCCGCAATCTGCAGACTGAGGCGAAGCTCGCGCCGGCGCGGGGCCGTCTCGTCGAGTGCCCCGCTCCACGCCAGGGTCAGGAGCTGGAGGGCGACGTAGACCAGCAGCAGGTTCGCGGCCAGGATCACGGCGCCGGCGGCGGCCGCGGTCAGCAGCCAGCCCAGCCATGGCTCGCGGCGATCGCCCTGCACCAGCTGGCGCGCCAGCATCAGGAGCGCGGCGGTCACCAGGGTGACGCTGGCGAACGCCAGCGAGAGACCGTCGAGGCGAATCGCGAGGTCGGCGTAGGGAAAGCTGGTCAGGTACGGGACATCGACGTGCTCGCCGGGCGAAAGGCGGAACAACTCGACCATCGCCACGCCGGCGGCGACCGCCGTCGCTCCGAACGCGATCCAGCCGTTGGCCGGATTCCGCGGCCGCGTTCGCACCATGGCCGCCGCCGCGAGCAAGGCAATGAAGGGAAGCAGTGCCTGGAGCGCGAGCGGCATTTACTCGCTCGGCGAACGCTTAGCGAGACGCAGTGCTAGCGCGCGATTCGGGGCGTGGGCACGGTGCCCTGCAGCGGGACTTCCTCGGCGCAGTAGGGACACACGCTCCATCCCAGCTTCAGCTGCTTGTTGCACCGTGGGCAGAGTTTACTGAACTGCGTCTTGCAATGCGGGCAGAGCACGTACTGCGAATCGATCGGCTCGCCGCAGCTGGGGCAAGGCCGCAGCTCACGCGCCGGCCCACCCGGCTCGGCGAGCGCCGCGGTCTCGAGTTCCAGCGCGCGGCGCTCCGCCATCGTCAGCGGCGGCCGAATGATCATGTAGATGAACAGGCCGAAGATCGGCAGCACCAGCGAAAGGCCAGTGGCAAAGACGTGGAACAGGACGCTGTTCGAGCGCTCCCGGGCGTCCCGGAACGCCCAGTAGGAGAGGCTGAGCCAGAAGGCCAGCAGGTAGAAGACCACGATGAACAGCAACGGCCGCAACGGCTTGAGATCAGGCAATAAGTGTCCTCACCGTGTCCAAGTTTGTCTCCGCTACCTTACCGTAATTCCGGGTCAGCGCCCAACAGTCCGCGCAGACGTTCGACCGCCTGTTGCGCCTGGTTGAGCCGGGCGCGTTCGCGCTCGATGACCGGACCCGGCGCCTTTCCGGTGAAGTCCGGGTTGTTGAGTTTCGTTTCAATGAGCTCGATCTCCTCCTGTTTCTTCTTGAGTTCGCCGCGGAGGCGCCGGGCCTCGGTGCCACCGTCCGCCGGCAGGCCGATCCGGACCGTGGTCGGCCCCACCACCACCACTGCCTGTGGCATTCCTTCCAGAAGCTCCCCATTGAGCTCGAGCTGGGCGAGGGTCGCCAGGTAGCGCCGGCCCACCGGCTCGGTGAGCAGTCGCCGAGGCGAGACGACCTGAGCGGGCTGCCGGCGCGCCCGTGGATCGGATGTATGACGGAGATTGCGAACCGCCCGGACCACCTCGAGCAGGTGGCCCATCTCCTCGATCAGGCGCCGGTCCTCGACCGTCTCATCCGGCAGCGGCCAGGGCGCGTACATGATGGTCTCGCCTTCGTGTGGCAGTCGCTGCCAGAGCTCCTCGGTGACGAACGGCATGATGGGGTGCAGCAGCCGCAAGGTCGTCTCCAGTACATCGATGGCAACCGCCTGGGCCGTCCGGGTCGTGGCATCGCCGGCCTGCAGGCGCGGCTTGATCAGCTCCAGGTAGTCATCGGCGAACTCGTGCCAGGCGAATTCGTAGAGCGCGTCGATCGCCGGCCCGAACTCGAAGTGTTGAAAGGACTCCGTCACCAGCCGGGTGACGGCGCTCATGCGCCCAAGGATCCAGGTGTCGGCGGGCTCCATCAACGACTCGTCGATCGGGATCGGCTCGGCCCCCTCGGGTAACTTCGCGACCAGCAACCGGGTCGCGTTCCAGAGCTTGTTGGCAAACAGCTGGTAGGACTTGATCTTCTCCTCGGAAAAACGAATGTCCTGGCCGCTGGTCCCGAAGTATGCGCACCAGGCCCGGGTGGCGTCCGCGCCGTAGCGTTCGATCACCTCCAGCGGGTCGACCCCGGTGCCCAACGACTTGCTCATCCGCCGTCCATCGGCGGCGAGCACCGTGCCGTGGATCAGGACGTCGGAGAACGGCACCACGTTGAGGAAGTGCAGGGACATGAAGACCATGCGTGCGACCCACAGGTAGAGGATGTCGCGGGCGGTGTCGAGCACCTGGGTCGGATAGAAGCGGCGCAGGTCCTCGGTGTCGTTCGGCCATCCCAGGGTGGCAAATGGCCACAGCGACGAGGAGAACCAGGTATCGAGCACGTCCGGATCCTGCGTAAGCTGCCGGTCGCCGCACTGCTCACACTCGTGTGGATCGTTGAGGTAGGCAACCGCATGCCCGTTGGCACAGGTCCACACCGGGATCCGGTGACCGAGCCACAGTTGCCGGGAGATGTTCCAGTCGCGGATATTGCGCATCCAGCGCAGGTACTGCTCGCGCCAGCGATCCGGGTGGAAGTGGAGCTGGTTGGTCTCCGCCACCGCGATCGCCGGCTCCGCCAGCGGCTTCATCCGGACCCACCACTGGGCCGAGACCAGCGGCTCGATCACCGCGCCGCATCGATCGCAGTGCCCCACCGAGTGGTGGTATGGCTCGACCCTCTGCAGCGCGCCCTCGGCCCGCAGCATCTCGACGATCCGCGTGCGCGCCTTCGACACAGGCAGGCCGTCGAGCTCCGGCACTTCGGGGATATTCATCCGGCCGTCGAGGTGCAGAATGCTGCGCACCTCGAGGTGGTGGCGCTCGCCAATCTCGTAGTCGGTCACGTCGTGCCCCGGCGTCACCTTGATGGCGCCGGTCCCGAATACCTGGTCCACCGCCTCATCCGCCACGATCCGGACGCGGCGATGAACGATCGGCAGGGTCACGAACTTGCCGATCATGTCCTTGTAGCGCCAGTCGTCCGGGTGGACGGCTACCGCGGTGTCTCCCACCATCGTTTCCGGGCGCGCGGTCGCCACCGTGATCACGCCGCCGCCTTCCACCGGATAGTCGAGGTAGTAGAGGTGGTCGTCGGTCTCTTCGTACTGAACCTCCAGGTCCGAGATCGCACTCTGGTCGCGCGGACACCAGTTGACGATCCGCGGGCCGCGGTAGATCAGCCCTTCTTTCCAGAGCTGGACGAAGACGTAGCGGATCGCCTCGATGTAGCTGGGATCCATGGTGAAGCGGATCCGCGACCAGTCGGCGCTGAAGCCGAGCCGGCGCATCTGCTTCAGGATGGTAGTGCCGGTCGTGTCGTACCACTCCTGCACCAGCCGGTCCCAGGCCTCCCGGCCGATCTTCTCCTTGGTTGTCCCTTTCTTCGCCAGCTGTTTTTCCAGCACGTTCTGGGTCGCGATCGCGGCGTGGTCGGTGCCCGGCACCCAGAGCACCGCATCGCCCAGCATCCGGTGCCAGCGGATCAGCACGTCCTGCAGGGTGTACATGGCGTGGCCCATGTGCAGATCCCCGGTGATGTTCGGCGGTGGCATCGAGATGGTGAAGGTCTTGCCGGTCAGGCTGTCGCGCGGCTTGAAGTAGCCGCGCTGGTCCCAGGTGTCATACCAGCGCTGCTCGACGGCCTTCGGCTCGTAACGCGTCTCCATAGTTGGCACAGTTTACGTGCTAATCGCAGCTACTTTAGAGACTAAAGCCGCCGATGCGCCGCGCGCGAAAGCGCGGCGGCCTGAAGGCCGCTACTCCGAGTCGGCCGCCGCCGGCTCCTGGACGGCCGCCGGCTCTGTAAGGTCGGCGCTGACGGCGGCTTCGGATTTCGGCAGCAGCGCCTCCGCGATCACCTCGTCCATGCTCTTGACGAACTTGAAGGTCAACCGCTTGCGGATGTCGGCCGGGATGTCGACGACGTCGGGCCGGTTGTCCTCGGGCAGCACGATGGTTCCGATGCCAATGCGGTGCGCCGCCAGGACTTTCTCCTTGAGCCCGCCGATCGGCAGCACCCGGCCACGAAGCGTGATCTCGCCGGTCAATGCCACGTCGGCACGGATCGGACGCCGGGACAGCGCCGAGATGATGGCCAGCGCCATCGAGATCCCGGCCGAAGGTCCGTCCTTGGGGATCGCCCCCTTCGGGATGTGGATGTGCAGGTCGAGCTTTTCGCGGAAATCGGTCGGAATGCCAAGCGACTGCGCGTTCGAGCGCGCGTAGGAGAGCGCGGCGCGGGCCGATTCCTGCATCACATCACCCAGCTGTCCCGTCAGGTTGAGGTTGCCCTTGCCCGGCATCGTGATCACCTCGATGGTGAGCAGCACGCCGCCGACCTCGGTCCAGGCGAGCCCGTTGGCCACGCCGATCAGCGGTTCCTTGTGGCCCTCGTCGGGCTTGTAGCGCGGTGGGCCGAGCAGGTCGTCGAGACGGTTGGGCGTGATCGTCATCCGGCGCGTCTTGCCCCTGACCACCTCGCGCGCGACCTTGCGGCAAACGCCCGCGATCGATCGCTCCAGGTTGCGAACCCCGGCCTCGCTCGTGTAGCGGTTGATCACGATGGCGACGGCGCTGCGAGTGAATTCGATGTGCTTGTCGGTCAGCCCGTGATCCTTGAGCTGTTTGGGGATCAGGAAATCGCGGGCGATCACCATCTTCTCCTCGACCGTATAGCCGGGGAGGTTGATGACCTCCATCCGGTCGAGCAGCGGCCGGGGGATCGCGTAGTAGACATTGGCGGTAGTGATGAAGAGCACCTCGGAGAGATCGAAGGGGATCTCCAGGTAGTGGTCCGAAAAGTGCCGGTTCTGCTCCGGGTCCAGCACCTCGAGCATGGCCGACGCCGGGTCGCCGCGGAAGTCCGACGACATCTTGTCGATCTCGTCCAGCAGGAAGACCGGGTTGCGGGTGCCGGCTTCGCGAAGGCCCTTGATGATCCGCCCGGGCATGGAGCCGACGTAGGTGCGCCGGTGGCCGCGGATCTCGGCCTCGTCGGACACACCGCCGAGCGAGGCGCGCACGAACTTACGCCCCAGCGCCCTTGCGATCGAGCGGCCGAGGCTCGTCTTCCCCACGCCCGGGGGTCCGATGAAGCACAGGATCGGCCCTTTCGGCGATTTCGTCAGCTGGCGCACGGCCAGGAATTCCAGGATGCGCTCCTTGATCTTTCGCAGCCCGTGATGATCCTCGTCCAGCACTTTCTCGGCGGCGCGCAGGTCGGTGACGTCCTCACTCGACGTCTGCCAGGGCAACGAGACGACAAGATCCAGGTAGTTGTGCAGCACAGAGACTTCCGGCGAGCCCGCCGGCATCCGCTCCAGACGGTCGACGTCCTTGAGGAGACGGTCTTCGAGCGCTTCGGCGAGCTCCAGCCGCTTGACGTTCTCCCGGAGCTCGTCGAGCTCGCTGAGGTGCGCCTCTTCCCCACCGAGCTCTTCCTGGATGACTCGCATTTGTTCCTTCAGATAGAACTCCTTCTGGCGGCGATCGATCTGCTGCCGGACCCGCTGCCGGATGCTGCGATCCATCTCGAGGATCTCGATTTCGCGTTGCAGCACGCGGGAGAGCTTTTCGAGTCGCTCGTTCATCTGGAAGGTCTCCAGGACGTCCTGCTTGTCGGTCACGCTAATGCTCAGATTGGAGGCCACGATGTCCGCCATTCGCCCCGCGTCTTCCACCCCGCGGACGGTCAGGTTGACCTCGGGTGGGACTTTCTTGTCCAGCTCGACATAACGGTCGAACAGGTCGACCACCTCGCGCTTCAGGGCCTGCAGCTCGGACGACGGCTGGATGTCCTCGTCGAGCAAGGCGATCTCGACGCGCAGGTGGGGCTCGGTCTCCAGGAAGCGCTCGACCATGGCGCGCGTGGAGCCCTCGATCAGCACCTTGATGGTGTTATCGGGCAGTTTGAGCATCTGCACCACGTCGCCCAGGACGCCGACCCGGTACAGATCCGCCTCGCGCGGATCCTCGCAGTCGGCCTGTCGCTGGGTGCAGAGAAACACCTGCTTGCCGTGCGCCATCGCGGCGTCGAGGGCGGCGATCGATCGCTCCCGACCGACGTACAGCGGGACGATCATGTGGGGAAAAAGAACCACGTTCTTGAGCGGAAGAAGGGGAAGTCGGATGGTGGCCGGAGCGCCGGTCACGGGCGGCGACGACCTACGCGGTCTGCTCGGGGGCGATCTCCTCGAGCTCTTCCTCCGAGTACATCTCGGGCTCCGTGCTGAAGTTGACCGACTTCTCCGTGATGACGCATCGCTTGACCTCCGGGCGTGACGGAACTTCGAACATGGAGTTCAACAGAATGTCTTCGATGATGCTCTTCAGACCGCGGGCGCCGGTCCCGCGCTGCAACGCCTTCTTGGCGATGGCGGTCAGGGCCGCCGGCTCGAAAATCAGCTGGACGTCATCCAGGGCGAAGAATTTCTGGTACTGCTTGACGAACGCGTTCTTGGGCTCGGTGAGGATCCGGATGATGTCGGATTCGTCCAGGTAGTCGAGGGTCACGCCGATCGGCAGCCGGCCGACGAACTCGGGGATCAGGCCGTATTTCAGCAGGTCCATCGGCTGGAGCTGCTTGAGGATCTTGGTTGTCTCCTTGGTGCGATTGGCGTGGACCTCGGAGCCGAAGCCGATCTGCTTGTGGCCGATGCGGTGCTCGATGATCCGCTCCAGACCATCGAAGGCGCCGCCGCAGATAAAGAGGATGTTGGTGGTGTTGATCTGGATGAAGTCCTGGTGGGGGTGCTTGCGGCCACCCTGGGGCGGGACATTCGCGATCGTGCCTTCCAGGATCTTGAGTAGTGCCTGCTGCACGCCCTCGCCCGAGACGTCGCGGGTGATCGAAGGATTGTCCGACTTGCGGGCGATCTTGTCGATCTCGTCGATGTAGATGATGCCCCGCTCGGCGCGGGCGATGTCGAAGTCCGCCGCCTGGATCAAGCGCAGAAGAATATTCTCGACGTCCTCGCCGACGTAGCCGGCCTCAGTCAACGACGTCGCGTCGGCGATGGAGAACGGCACGTCGATGATCTTGGCCAGCGTCTGGGCCAGCAGGGTCTTGCCGCAGCCGGTGGGGCCGACCAGCAGCACGTTCGACTTTTGCAGCTCGACGTCGCCGGCCATCTTGCTGTGGGCGATCCGCTTGTAGTGGTTGTAGACGGCCACCGAGAGCACCCGCTTGGCGTGGTCCTGGCCGACGACGTACTGGTCGAGCGCCGCGCAAATGGTCTTCGGGTTCGGGATCAGCCCGCCCTTGGTCCGTTTTTGCGAGGTGGTCTTGGTGTCTTCTTCCAGGACCTCCTGGCAGAGGTCGATGCACTGATCGCAGATGTAGACACCCGGACCGGCAACCAGCTTACGCACCTGGGACTGGTCCTTCCCGCAGAAGGAACAGCGTGTGTGCCGGCGGCGATCCTCGCGTTCGTTCATCGGGATGTCTTCGGCCCTTCGCGTTCCGGCTCGGTGCGCGGCTCCGGCCGGGCGCTCCCGGCGGTGCTCAGCTCGAGGCGGCCATCCTTGGCCGCGGCGGCGACGTCGCCCGGTCGGGCGGTGCTGAGGATGATGTCGTCGATGATGCCGTAGCCCTTCGCCTCTTCCGCACTCATGAAGAAGTCGCGCTCGGTGTCGCGCTCGATCTTCTCGATCGGCTGACCGGTGTGCTCAGCCAGGATGTCGTTGAGCGTCTTGCGAATCCGGAGGATCTCCTGGGCATGGATCTGGATGTCGGTTGCCTGGCCCTGGAATCCACCGGACGGCTGATGGATCAGGATGCGGGTGTTGGGCAGTGCGAAGCGCATCCCCTTGGTGCCGCCGGCGAGGAGCACGGTCGCCATGCTGGCGGCGAGGCCCATGCACACCGTCGACACCCGCGGGCTGACGTAGCGCATGGTGTCGTAGATGGCGAGGCCGGCAGTCACCACCCCGCCCGGCGAGTTGATATAGATGTTGATGTCCTTGTCCGGGTCCTCGGAGGCCAGGAAGAGCAACTGCGCCATGACGACGTTGGCGACCTGGTCGTCGATCGGGGTGCCGATGAAGATGATGCGGTCCTTGAGCAGCCGCGAGTAAATATCAAAGGCACGCTCACCGCGGTTGGTGGTCTCGATGACCATGGGGATGAGGGCTTCGGGACGCTGGCTGAGCCGTTCGAAATTCATGGGTGGCTCTCCTGTCTCGCCATTATAGGGTCCAATTCTTACAATCCAGTCTTCCGCGTACTCACTTTTGAATACGCATTTGAGTCAGCGTTCTTTCTTTCCCTTGGTTTGACGCTCCCCGCGCGACGCCGACTTCCCCGCGCCCTCGAGCTCCTTGAGTTCCGAAGGCGGCTCCATTGTATCGGATGTATCGGAAGATTCTGGGGACGCCACCGTGCTCAAATAGTCAATGGTCTTTCGCATCAAAAGCTGGTGCCGAAAGTAGGCCCGCACCGGGTCGGCGGTGCGGAGGTCCCCGTGGCGATGGCCGCTGTGATCATCCTCAGCCAGGGCGTTTTGGACCGCCTGCTCGACCTCGGCGTCCGAGACGGTGAGGCCCTCCCGCTCGGCGACGGTTTCCAGCGCGAGCTCGAGCCGCACCTTTTGCACCGCCTGCGGGCGTTGCTCCGCCTTCAGCACGTCGAGCGAGGTGTTCGTGTACTCGAGGTAACGATCAATCTTCACGCCCTGCTCCTGGAGACGTAGCTCAAGTTCCCGCACCCGGCGATTCACCTCCCGCTCGATAAGCGCCTCGGGGATCTCCACCTCCATGCGTTCGTCGAGCGCTTTGAGGACGTCGTTCTCGAAGCGCTGCTCGTCCGCCTGATGGGCCGCCTCCTGCAGCTCGTCGTGGAGCTCCTGCTGTAGCTCAGCGAGCGTTTGCCCCCGCCCGACCTGCTGGGCCAGCTCGTCGTCCAGCGGCGGCAGGCGCCGTTCCTTGATCGACTTCACCGTCACGCGAAAGGTGACGTCAGACCCGGCGAGATCCTTCTTTGGATAGTCGGCCGGCAGTGTCAGGCGGATGTCGCGAGTCTCGCCCACCGCCTGCCCGATCAGCCCTTCCGCCAGGCCGGGGATCAGCCGCTCCTTGTCGACCTCCAGCTGGGCGTCGGTCTGGCTCTCGCCGATCAGGACCGCGCCGGACTTCAGGATGTGCGTATCAATGGTGAGAAAATCGCCCGCTTGCACCGGCCGCTCCACCGCGTGGAGCTCGGCGAAGCGCGCCCGGAGACGCTCGATCGCCTCATCGACATCCTTATCAACGATCTCGGTGTTTGGCCGGGGGACGCGGATGTCGTTGTACTCCTTGAGCGTGATCTCAGGCTTGATCGAGACCGTGGCGGTGAACCGCATCGGCTGTCCGCGGTCGAACTGCTGCACTTCGACGCGCGGCACGTCGATTGGATCGAGGCCGGCTTCGTCCAGAGCCGAGTTATACGCGGTCGGCAGCAATAGGTCGAGCGCCTCCTGGCGAAGTGTGGGCCAACCAATCTCGCGCTCGATCATGGGGCGCGGCGCCTTGCCCGGCCGGAAGCCGGCGATCCGCACCCGCGGCGCCAGCCGGGTGTATGCCTGATCGATGGAGCGAGACACCTGGTCGGCATCAACCTCAACGGAGAGGACGACTTGCGACCCCGGCTTGCGCTCGGTATCGACTTTGACCGCTGCCACGGAGCCTTACGCTATCAGTTCAAGCTCGAAACGCCAATGGCCAAATGGGTCGGTACCAGTGGCAACTGCGGGCGAGAGGACTCGAACCTCCATGGCTTGCGCCACACGGTCCTAAGCCGTGCGCCTGTACCAATTCGGCTACGCCCGCAAGAGCAGATCAGAATATACCGACGTAACATGACGCGGTGAGCGCGCTCGCGATCGCGCCCGCGGTCCACGATGCGATAGCCTCCGGTGGCGCCGTGGTGGCCCTCGAGTCCGCGGTGATCACCCATGGTCTGCCCAAGCCGGCGGCGTTGGATGCCGTTCGGCGCCAGTGGGACGCCTGCCAGAAGGCCGGCGCCACCCCGGCGGTGGTCGGGGTCTTCGACGGCCATCTGCGCGTCGGCCTGTCGCTCGAGGAGTGCGCCACGCTTTCGGAACGCGATGACGCGGTCAAGGTCTCGCCGTGGAATCTCGCCGCGGCACTCGCCTCGCCACGATTCGGCGGAACCACGGTGGCCACCACGCTCCAGGCCGCGGCACTCGCCGGCATTCGGGTCCTCAGTACCGGCGGCATCGGCGGCGTCCATCCGGGCGATGGCCAGGATGTCTCGGCGGACCTTTCCCAGCTGGGTCGGCGTCCGGTCTGCGTCGTTTGTGCCGGGCCCAAGTCGACGCTCGACGCTGGTGCAACCCTCGAACGGCTCGAGACTCTCGGGGTGCTGGTGGTCGGTTGGCGGTCGTCCGTACTGGCCGGCTTCCTCGCGACCTCGGCAGGATTGCGGCTGCCGGCGCGCGCCGACACCGTCGATGAGCTGGCTGGACTGTTGCGGCAGCACTGGGACCTGGGCGGTGCCGGCATCGTGGTGAGCCAGCCGCTCGCCGGCGAGCTGGCGATCCCATCAGCCGAGCTGGCGGCTGCGGAAAGGGCGACGGGACGCGGCCCGGGGCGAACTCCTGCGGAGCTCCGCCATCTGCAAACGCAGCTGGGCCAGCGGGTCATCGCGGCGAACCTCGCCCTCCTCGAACGGAATGCGGCACTCGCCGGCTCGCTGGCCGTGGCGCTCGGCCGGATCATCACGGCAGTGGACGCCCAACGTGGCTGAGACTCCCCCCGCGGAGGAGCAGCTGCGGCGGCTCAAGAACACGGTGATGGGTGCTGGCCATCGGCTTTCGCTGATCGCCCAATCTCGGGAGTTGCATCCCGGCGCCGTGACCGAGCTGGCATCGATCACCAGGGAGCTGGAGGACGCGGTCGGGCGGTTAGAGCGGTTGCTGGCCAGCCTCCGGCGTAACCGGTAACGGGTCGGGCTGGAGCGCGCGGAACACGGCGCTGGCGGCCGCGATCGCGACAATCAGGCAGGCGGCGGCCGCCGTGAACAGACCGACGATGATCAGCGGCGCGGTGTTGTGGCCGGCTGTCAGGTAGAGCGTCGCCGCCAGGGTCCAGAAGCCGGTGAGGGAGGTGGCCAGCCTTGCCCACAGCGGGGCGGCCTTCAGGTAGCGCTCATGCGTGCCGAGTTGTAACGGCAGGCGCCCGGCCCACTCTGGACGGAACGCCCAGGCGGCGGCCAGCGCGGCCCAGCCGGCGGCATTGAGCAAGGCGAAGAGGCTGAGCAGCCCGCGCACCAGGTCCACATCAGCGCAACGCCGGTGGGCCGCCCACCCTACGGCCGGCGGCCCGCTTTCACCAGGCCGTTGCTACTCGAGCAGCGCGCGCAGTCGACCCGCCGATTCCTCGGCCAGGGTATCGTTGATGAAGACCCCCGCACCCGATTCGGAACCCGCCAGGTATTTCAACTTCCCTTTGTCGCGAAGCACCGGGTAGAACTCGACATGAAGATGGGCCTGCGGGCCCGGCCGCCCGGTGGGCGCCTGGTGTATGGCCATCATGTAGGGCATCGGGACTTGAAAGAGCCGATCGTACGCGCGCGCGATCCGCTGCATCGCCGAGAGCAACACCTGCCGGCTGGTCGGTGTGAGTGCGGGCAGGGCCGCCCGATGCGCCCGGGTCGCGAGGTGGACCTCAAACGGCCAGCGGGCATAACCCGGAACATAGGCGACGATGCCCCCCTGGTTGATCAGCACACGGCGTCCGCCCTTCAGTTCGTCGGCGATCAAACGGCATTGCAGGCATCCCAGCGTTTGGCGACGGAGCTCCGCCGCCGCCACCGGCGGCACGAAAGGAAAGCCATAGATCTGCCCATGCGGGTGGTGCAGCGTCACCCCCACCGGCTCGCCGCGATTTTCGAAAATGAAAACGTATCGGATGGCCCGCCGCTTGACGAGCTCGCGATAGCGATCGGTCCAGACCTCCGCCAGCCGGACGAGCTGTTGAGCCGACAGTGTGGCAAAAGAACCCTCGTGCTCCTCGGTGTAGACGACCACTTCGCACACGCCGCCCGACGGTCGTTCCGGCACCATCGCCGGGAATCGGTTCTCGAAGACGGCGGCCTCGAAGTGTGACGCCGGGATTTCCGATGAATGGCCGGGGCGGGAGGGGCAGAGCGGGCAGTCCGCACGATCTGGCAAGAACGTCCGGTCCTGACGTGACGCCGCCACCAGCACCCACTCGCGACGCATCGGATTCCAGCGTCGCTGATAGATGCCGTTCGGCATCGACGGTGCGTGGTAATCGGCGGGTGGCGGCGCGAGCGCACCGTAGAGATACACGTGCCGCCCGTCCGGTTGGACGATGTCGGTGCGGACCGCGCGCGGCATCGCGGCAATGATAGAGAGAATGCGCCCAGGAGGATTTGAACCCCCGCGCCCGGGTCCGTAGCCCGGTGCTCTATCCAGGCTGAGCTATGGGCGCATTTGCGGAAAACCTATTGTAATTCGAACGTCGACAGGGTGGTGTAGCTGGGCGGTCCCGAACCCAACTGGCTGCGCATCAGCCGCACCTCCGTGACAGGGACATCGCCGAGCTTCGCCTCATGCCAGCGCGCCTGCCACTCGGTGAGCAGCTTGCGCTGCGCCCCCTTCAGGGGTCGCCGCACACGGGCCAGCGTCAGATGCGGATGGAACCGATCCTCGATGGTGAGGCCGGCATCTCGCAACGACGTGCCCAGCTGGGCCTGGAGCATCATCAAGCGAGGTAGGTCCGTGCCGACCATCCCGGCCCAGAGCACCCGCGCCCGAGCGAGGGTCGGAAAGGCGCCCACCCCCTGCGCCCCCACCTGAAACGACCGGTGGCTTGCGACGACTGCCTCGAGGCGGGCGGGCAGCCGTTCGACGTCGGCGACCGGCAGGTGGCCGAGGAAGTGCAGGGTGAGGTGCATCCGCTCAACGGGATTGATCCGGAGGTAGTCCGCAAGGGGCGGCAGATCCTCGAGCGGCCCCTTCAGTGCGACCCGCACCGCCTCGGGCAGGTCAATGGCAAGAAAGACCCGCCAGCGCTCAGGTTCAGCGCCCGGCGTAGCTGCCAACCTTGATGGCGATCTTGCCATCGTGCCGCAGCACCGCCTCACGGTCATCGATGAACGTCGTGAACCATTGCGGCGTGCCCTGCGGGCTAAAGAGATCAACTGCTGGAGCCAACACCAGAATGACGGCCAGGTGGACCTGGTCGGCGCGTCGATCCAGCAGGGTGGCGATCGTGAATCCCCGGTTCGTCCGAATAATCCCGGTGCTGGCGCCGGTGGCCAGCGATTGCACGGCGCTGGCCAGCGCTGGTTCCGGAATCTCGGCCGGGCGCAGCCAGCCGACATCGCCGCCCCGGGCGAACGTCCCGGCGTCGTCGCTCCACCGGGCCGCGACCGACGCGAAGCTTCGGTGGGACTGGAGCTCGTGCGCCGCCGAGCCGGCTCGGTCTTTCGCCATCGCCGCCACCAGCGCGACTTCCGTCAACAAGGCGCGTTCGTAGGCCCGGAAACTGTCGGGGGTGAACCCGTTGCGGCTGAGCGCCGCCGCGAACGTGGTGGTCCCGGCACGCGCCCGCAGGGTGTCAACCCGCGACCGGGCCGCCTGATCGCTGATCGTGATGCCGCGTTTTTCCGCCTCCTGGCGGACGACCTCTTCGTGCACCAGTTGCTCGATGGTGAAGTCTTCGAGCCGCTGCGCCAGGGCCGGACTTGGAATCGCTTCCGGGATGCCGTTAAAGGGGTCACGATGGCGGCTCACCGCCAGCCGTGCCTGGTAGGCCTTCATCGAGATATCGTGGCCATTGACCACCGCGGCAGCCGGCTCCGAAAACGGAATCGAGACGGCCGGCCCGTTGCAAGCACTGAGCGCGCCAACGAGGACCAGGAGCACAGCGGAGCGCCGCAAGGCGAGGCTCATTACACCACGTTGCGCTCGGGTTGCAGGGAACCAGCCGCAAACCGATCGGGCGCAAACACGGACAGGTCGATTGGTGGCTTGCCCTGGAGGATCCACTCGGCGAGCCAGCGGCCGATGACCGGCGCCATCATGAAGCCGTGGCCGGAGAAGCCGCCCGCGATCCACAAGCCTGGCTGCAGTGGACCGATCAGCGGCTGAAAATCCGGCGTGTTCTCGTAGAGCCCGGCCCACCCGGTTTTGACGCGGGCGTCGAGCAACGGCGGCCAGCGCCGCTGGGCGACCGCGATGATCCGATCGAGCAGCGACCAGTCCAGGGTGACGTCATCGCCCGGCGGGACGGAGCTGTCGCTCATGCCGAAGAGGACACCGTCGCCCTCCGAATGGAAATAAAACGACGTATGAAAATCGATGGTCATCGGGTTATCCCGCCGGATGCCGGCAAACGGCTCCGTAGTAAAGATCTGCCGGCGAGACGGCTCGATGGGGAGCGCCAGGCCGAGGCGCGCGGCCACCGGCGCCGACCAGGGACCGGCACAGATCACGGTGTTGGCGGCCATGATCTCGCCGGCGTTGGATCGCACCCCGCTAACCACATTGCCGGCGTGCACGAAGCCCTCGACGGGTGTGTCCTCGAGAAACACCGCGCGCAGACGCCGCGCCGCGTTGGCGAAGCCATACGTGACTTCGTTGCGTCCGGCCAGTCCATCGCTCTGGCAGAAGGTTGCCCCGGCAAGGTCTCCGGTTTCAAGGCCTGGAACGATCGCCCGGGCATCGAGTGGCCGCAACTCCACGACGTCACTCACGCCGAGCCGTCGCTGTAACCGGACCGCGTCATGAAAGTGCTGTCGCTCCTCCTGCGTGGTCAGCAGGAAAAGGTAGCCGACCTGGCGAAAGTCGGCGGTCTGTCCGGTCGCCTCTGAGAAGTTCGCCAGCAGCCGCTTCGCGTCCATCCCGATCCGGATGTTGATCTCGGTCGAGAATTGCGCCCGGACACCGCCGGCGCAGGCCGCCGTCGCGCCCTGACCGATCCGGCCGCGGTCGATGACTACCACCTGCCGCCCCGCTTTTGCCAGATAGAACGCGAGGCTGCAACCCATCACGCCGGCGCCCACGATGGCGACGTCGGCGCGGCGCGCGATGTCAGGCGGTCTTGCCGAGTTTCACCATCCCCAGGTACTCGAAGATGAACTTCAAGGCGGCCAGGCTGGTCACGTAGCCCACGTCGAGCGGAGGCGCGACTTCGTCGACATCGAGTCCGGCGAGTCGAACCCCTCGAAGCTGGCGCAGGAAATCGAGCAGCTCACGCGAGGTCAGCCCGCCGGCGGAAGGCACCCCGGTGCCCGGCGCATAGGACGGATCGAGGGAATCGATGTCGAGGGAAATGTGCAGAGCGTCCGACCCGAGGCGTGAGCCGATCTCGTCGGCAAGCTGACTGCCGGTCCACCGATGCGCCGTCGCCGCGGGCACCAGTGTCACGCCCATCTTTCGAATGTATTCCACCTCTTCCCAGTCGTAGTCGCGGCAGCCAAGCAGCGTCACCTTACGCGGGTCGATGTCCCCCAGCTCGAGGCCGCGACGCAGCGCGCACCCATTCGACCAGCGGGTATGGCGCGAGCTGTCGTTCAGGTCAGGATGGGCGTCGATATAGAGGATGCTCAGCCGCCCGTTCAGCCGGCGTTGTTGCGCGATCAGCGTCGGGCTGGCGGTCGTATGGTCACCGCCCAGGACGATCGGCAGCGTCGCTGCCGGCGTCTTTTCGACTTCCGCCGCGACGGCGTCCACGTTGGCGCCCATGTCGCCGTCGACCAGCGACAGGTCACCGTCGTCCTGGACGGTGACGCTGTCGAACAGCTCCGCCTGCTCGCTGACCGGGGCGAAAATGGCCGAAAGCTGTCGCAGCACCGCGGGCGCCTTGGCCGCGCCCGGACGGTACAGCGAGCCTCGATCGATCGGCACGCCCAGGATTCGGACATCCGGGCTCGCACCCGAGGTTGGAGGCTTCAGACCGGCCCAGGGCGATAGCCCCGAAATGTTGAAGTGGTGCTCGCTCATCTCTTCAGGAACTCTTTGATCGCCTCTACCTGTGCCGCAATCAGGGTCGGCGTCCAGCCATGGCCGGCCGACTCGATCACCCGGATCTCCGCCTGCGGCATCAGGTCGCGCAGCTTGCCGATCGCGTTGACGTCCACGATTCGATCGTCCGCCGCCACTACCACCAGCGCCGGCTTGCGCCAGCTCCGCAGAAAGTCGCGATAGTCGCGGGCGATCCCGTCGCGCAGCCACTGGCGGGCGGCGCGGCCATCCGCCCGGTGCTGATTGTCGAAATTCACCTGCGCATCGTAGGGATCAACCCCCGGGCCTTCAACCAGGAAACGTTTGTAGAGATCTGACACCGTTCGGTTCCGGCGTAGCCGATCGACGCACCAGAAGACCGGTCCGGCGGTGAAGACGCTGACCTGGCGCTTGAACGCGGCCCGCAAGGTCTGCGGCGAATAGATCGGCGTGTGCAGCACGAGGCGGGCGATCCGGTCGCGGAAGCGCGAGGCATACTCGAGTGCGACCGTCGCGCCCAGGCAAATGCCTCCGATGTCATGCTCGCCGAGGCTCAGCCGGTCGGCGAACTCCCGAAGAAATTCCGCATGGCTGTTCACCGTGAAGGGCGGCTCGCCGGCCGGTGTCTCGCCACATCCCGGCAGGTCGGGGATGAGCACCCGGCGGTGTCCGGCAAAGGCAGGCCCCCAGGTGTGGAAGTTTTCCAGCGAGCCGATGAAGCCATGACACAGGAGCAGCGGATGGCCCGATCCCTGGTCGAGGTACCGGACCCTCCGCTGCCCGACGTCGATGAACTGGATGCTCTCTGCGCTGACCGCGGCTTGCTACTCTCCCGTATCGATCTGGGCCCGCTGCAACCGGCCGCTGTAGTCGACGTAGATCGTCTTCCATTCCGTGAACTCGTCAAGCGCGACCGTGCCGGCTTCGCGATGGCCGTTGCCCGTGTTCTTCACACCGCCGAAGGGCAGCTGGATCTCGGCGCCGATGGTGGGGGCGTTGACATAGACGATGCCCGACTGCATCTCTTCCATCGCGTGGAAGGCCTTGCGCAAATCGTTGGTATAGATCGACATCGAGAGACCGTACTGGGTCGAGTTGGCGACGTCGAGCGCCTCCTCGAGATTGCTGACCGGCATCACGAGGGTGGAGGGGCCGAAGATCTCCTCCTGCGCCATCCGCATGTCTTTGCGGCCGTCGGCGAAGATCGTCGGCCGGTAGAACCAGCCCTCTGAGCCGGCGAAGTCGCCACCGTGGACGAGCCGGGCGTGCTCCTTCTTGCCAATCTCGGTGTACTCGTGCACTTTCTTGAGCGCCGCCTCGTTGATCACCGGGCCCATGTCGGTGTCCGGCTGCAGGCCATCGCCAACCGTCATCTTGGCCGCCCGCTCCTGCAGCAGGTCCGTGAATTCGTTTTCCACTTTCTTGTCGACGATCAGTCGGGAGGCGGCGGTGCAGCGCTGCCCCGAGGTCCCAAAGGCGGCCCAGAGCGCGCCGTCGACGGCCAGCGGCAGATCGGCATCGTCGAGGACGACGATGGCGTTCTTGCCACCGAGTTCCAACCCCAGCCGCTTCAGGTTGCGGCCGGCGATCTCCGCGATGTGCCGCCCGGCGGCCGTCGAGCCGGTGAAGGAGATGCCCTGCACCCGCGGATCTTTGACCAACACGTCGCCCACGTCGGCGCCGCTGCCGGTGACGAGGTTTAAGACGCCGCCCGGCAGCCCGGCTTCCTCGAAGATCTCGACGAGCTTGGTGGCGATGATTGGCGTGTCCGATGCCGGCTTGAAAACGACGGCGTTCCCCGCCATCACCGCGGGGAAGATCTTCCACGAAGGGATCGCCATCGGGAAGTTCCAGGGCGTGATGCAGGCGACCACCCCGAGGGGGACCCGCTCCGTCATGCACCACTTGTTGCGCAGCTCCGACGGCACCGTCTCGCCGTGGGGATGCCGTCCCAGGCCGGCCGCGTACTTGCCCATGTCGATCGCTTCCTGGACGTCGCCGCGCGTCTCCTTGAGGACCTTCCCCATCTCCTGGGTCATCAGCCGGGCGAGCTCGTCCTTGCGCTGCTCGATGATCAGCGCGGCCTTGAGACAGATCTCGCCCCGGCTCGGCGCCGGCGTGCGCCGCCATCCGAGGAATGCCCTTTGGGCCGCCTCGAGGGCCGCGTTGACGTCATCGGCGTTCGAGGCTTGCATCACGCCGAGCACCTGGTCCTTGTGGGCCGGGTTCGTCGAGGTGAACGTCTTTCCGCTCTTCGACTCCACCCAGCGACCGCCGATGTAGTTCTTGTAGGTCTTCGCCTCGGTCTGCTGTCCGCGTTCGGTCGTCATCGTCTGGCTCATGCTGCCACCTCCTGAAACGCGCCGTTTAAGATCTCCCATCCTTCGTCGAGCTCCGCCTGCGAAATGTTGAGCGGTGGCACCAGCCGCAGGACGTTGTCATGCGGGCCGCAGCTGAGCACCACCATGCCGGAATCCAGGCACACCTGTCGGATCTTCTTCTGCAGCTCCTTGTTCGGCGACCCATCGGGGGTGACGAGCTCGACGCCAACCATCAGCCCCAGACCGCGCACCTCACCAATCGCCGGCGTCTCCTTTTGCAGGTGGCGTAGCCGGCGGATCAGCTCGGTCCCTTTTTCCGTGGCGTTCGCCAGGATCCCCTCTCGCTTGAAGACATCCAGGGTGGCCACGCCGGCGGCGCAAGAGACGGGGTTACCGCCGAAGGTCGAGCCGTGCGCGGCCGGCTCCCACTGGTCCATCAGCTTCGAGCTGGCGACGATGGCGCTCAACGGGAGGCCGGAGGCGATGGACTTGGCCAGCGTCATGATGTCCGGCACGACGCCGGTCTGCTCGCAGGCGAACATCTTGCCGGTCCGTCCGTAGCCGCTCTGCACCTCGTCGGCGATCAGCAGGATGCCGAGCTGGTCGCAGAGCTTTCGCAGCTGCGGCATGAAGCCGGCCGGGGGCACCACGTAGCCGCCCTCCCCTAGCACCGGTTCCACGATGAAGGCCGCGATGTTGCGGGGTGGCACGCGCGTGTCGAGCATCTCTTCGATGAAGTCGAAGACATACTTGAGGGTCGCCTCCTCGCCGGGTCCACTGGGATTGCGATAGGGGTAGGGGTAAGGGGCGTGGTAGATACCGGGCAGGAATGGTTCATAGCGCTCGCGGTAATAACTCTTCGACGCTGTCAGCGAGAGCGCCCCGTAGGTGCGGCCATGGAAGGCGCCCTGGAAGGCGATCAACGCGGACCGGCCGGTGGTGTAGCGGGCCAGCTTGATCGCGCCCTCGACTGCTTCCGCGCCGCTGTTCGCGAAAAAAACCTTGTCGAGCTTGCCCGGCGCCACGGCGGCGATCCGCTCGGCCAGCTCGATGGCGGGCTCGTGGTGCGCCACCACAGAGGTATGCACGAGCTTGTCGAGCTGGTCGTGGGCAGCACGAAGCACATCGGGGTGACCGTGCCCCAGGTTGGTTACCGCGATCCCGGAGGCGAAGTCGAGGTAGCGGCGGCCGTCGACCGCGTAGAGGTAGGAACCCTGGGCGTGGTCGATCACCAGCGGGGTATAGCGATACAGAACCTGGGAGAGATGGGCGCGCTCTCGCGCCAGCCACTCCTCTTGGCTATCGCCGGCGGGGATTTCTTTGACGAGTCTCATTGAGCCTCCTTGATTGAGCATCCGGATCGGACCCGTGACCGATGCCGGCTGCTGGCGGAGGCTGCCCGTACGTCGAAGCCCACCAGGTACAGCCCATACCTGCGTGTTTCATCGTTGTGTCGAATTCAACGGCGAGCTAATCGTAGTCCCTGCGAAGGCCATATGGCCCCAGCGGGTCAGCGGGAAGTCGCCGGGTTGAGATTCGTCGCCGGCCGAGGGGATCGCTGGGCCGTCAGGAAGCCGCCGAACATGACCAGGACCCCGATCGCCTGGCCGACGTAGAACAGCTCGTAGACGTGGAACACCCGGAACAGCGTCGAGGCACCGGCGACGATGAAGGCCCCCGCGGCAATCAGGATGTTGGCGACGAGCCGCGATTGGGCGCCGCCTCGACGCCAGGCGCCGTAGGCCGACCAGAGGGCTCCGCCGATCAGGATCACGGATCCCACGCTGTTCAGCACCGCGGCCATCAGGATGGCGAGCACATTGAAGGTGCCGTGCTCGAGCCGGATGGTATCGGCGGAGGGCACCTGGTGGGTGTCGAGCAAGCCAGGCTGCAGGGTCGCACCAACGATGCCGGCCAATCCGATGGCGGCCAGCCCGATCAGCACCCACAGCCCCGCTTGGCCGAACCGTGGTGCGAGCAGGTAGATCGTGCCGAGCGCCAGAATACCGACCACGGTGATTCCGCCGAAGTAGTAGTAGATCCGGTAGAGCAGCGGATCCCAGCCCGCCGACGCGCCGATGACCTCGGTCAGTGCGGCAACCGCGTAGACGGCAAGGGCGACCGACCAGGCGAGCAGGTAGGGCCGCGGCTTTCGCCCGTATTGTCGCCACAGCGTTGCGGCAAATGCGGCACTGATCACCGTCGCCACGAGGGGGTAGAAGATCACGCTTTCCACAGTCTATTTGAAAGCCGATTTTCCGAACGTGCACACGCCTTGACAGGACTAGCAGGGGCGCGCTTATAGTCGGAGCAGGGTCATTCCGGGGGGCGTCGTGCCACCGGTCATGAAAGGAGGGAAGTCATGTCGGACGATCCAACCGCGGGTTTGACGCGTCGAGACGTGCTCAAGCTGGGTGCGCTCGCCGGCGCCGGAGCATCGTTGGCGCCGCTGGTCGCCTCGCCGGCCGCGGCGGCCGCCGCGACCGCGCCCAGCGACTTCAGCGAGATGTCGGTCGCTGATCTGCAGGCGTTGATGGCCGCGGGTCAGGTCAACTCGATCAGCCTGGTCAACTTCTTCCTGGCGCGCATCCAAACACTCGATCAGAGCGGGCCGACGGTCAACTCCATCATCGAGGTGAACCCGGACGCGAAGAGTATCGCCGTCGCGCTGGATGCCGAGCGCCGGGCCGGCCACCTGCGCGGGCCGCTCCATGGGATTCCGGTCGTGCTCAAGGACAACATCGGCACCGGCGACCGGATGCAGACGGCGGCCGGGTCACTAGGCCTGGTCGGCACACCAGCGGCGAGCGACTCGCCGGCCGCCGCGAACTTACGGGCTGCCGGCGCCGTGATTCTGGGCAAGACTACCCTCAGCGAGTGGGCGAACTTCCGATCCTTCTTCTCGACCAGCGGATGGTCCGGGCGCGGCGGCCAATGTAACAACCCCTACGCGATCGACCGCAATCCCTGCGGTTCGAGCTCGGGGTCGGGGGCGGCGGCCTCGGCGAACTTCTGCTCCGTCTCGATCGGCACGGAAACCGATGGCAGTATCGTGTGCCCGGCGAACAACAACGGAGTCGTGGGTATCAAGCCGACGGTCGGGCTCGTGAGCCGAACAGGCGTCGTACCGATCTCGCACACCCAGGACACCGTCGGGCCACATGCCCGGACCGTGGGCGACGCCGCGACGGTGCTCGGGGCACTCGCCGGGCCAGCCGACCCGAGCGATGCGGCAACCCTCAACCCGAAGCGCCCGAACCCGATCCCCGACTACACGAAATTCCTCGACCCGAACGGCCTGAAGGGGGCGCGCATCGGTGTCGCTCGAGAGTTCGAGGGGTTTAGCCCCAAGCTCGACGCCGTGTTCGAGGACGCACTGAGCGCAATGGCGGGGGCCGGCGCGATCCTCGTCGATGTCATTTTCCCACACTTCCACGACATCTTCGTCGGGACGCCGGAGCTCACCGTGCTCCTCTTCGATTTCAAGATTGACCTGCAGAAATACCTTGCGACGCGTACCGGGGTCCCGCTGGCCGGAGGGACCCTTGCGGACGCGATTGCCTTCGACAATGCCCACGCAGCTCAGGAAATGCCGTTCTTCGGGCAGGAAATCTTTGAGCTGGCCGAGACCTTCAGCAGTGATCCCACCGCGGTCCAACCCCTTGGGATCTCCTACAACGACGCGATCGCCGCGGATAGGCTGTTCGGCAGCACCGAGGGGATCGACATGCTGCTGGCACAGAACGCCCTTGACGCGATCGTGGCCCCCACCGACAACCCACCATGGCCGACCGACCTGATCAATGGCGACCACTTTGTGATTGGAAGTTCCTCTCCGGCAGCGATCGTCGGGTATCCCATCGTCAATGTGCCGATGGGGTTCACCTTCGGCGTGCCGGTCGGCATCTCGTTCATGGGCACGGCATTCAGCGAGGCCACCCTGATCAAACTCGCCTCCGGCTTCGAGGCGGTCACGCACGCGCGCCAGGCGCCGCAGTTCCTGCGGACACTCCCCTTCAACACGCCCGGCCTGCCGAGCAAGGTCCACGCGCGCCGCGCGCCCAAGGGCATGCGTCCTGTGCTGCTCTGACAGCGGTTGCGCCGACTGGGAGGGCCGCCGGTCGCCGCCCTCCCAGGGGCGGTGCCTGACACCACCTCCGACTTGTCCACAAGCCCGAGCTTGACGCGGCCGTTCTATTCAAGTTAAATAGCCGCAGCCACGTTCCAGCACAGAGGTCTAGCACTCGTTTGAGCAGAGTCATCGCCATTGCCAACCAGAAAGGTGGCGTTGGCAAGACGACCACCGCGGTGAATCTGGGATGCGCGCTCGCGGAGCTCGGGAAGCGCGTCCTCCTTATCGACCTCGATCCCCAGGGTCACCTGACGATCAACATGGGGTTCAAGCAGCCCGATCAGATCGAGATCACGCTCTACCATCTCCTCCTCGATCCGCAGGTCACCCTCGGCCACGCGGTCAAGCACAGCAATCTCGGCGTCGATTTCGTGCCCTCCAACATCGAGCTGTCCGGCGCCGAGATCCAGCTGGTGTCGGAGATGGGCCGGGAGACCTTCCTCCGGGAAAAGCTCGCGCCCGGCCAGGACGAGTACGACTTCATGGTGATCGACTGCCCGCCCTCGCTCGGCCTCCTTTGCGTCAACGCGCTGGTGGCGGCCGACGAGGTGATCATCCCGCTGCAGTGCGAGTACTTCGGCATGAAGGGCATGCAACTCCTGCAGAACACGATCGAGCGCGTCAAGTCCAAGCTCAATCCGCGACTGCGGATCAGCGGGATCCTGGCGACGATCCACAAGTCCCGGACCTTGCACTCCCAGGAAGTCCTGGAGCTGGTGCGGGAGCGTTACGGGGATGTCGTCTTCGACGTGGTCATCAAGGACAGCATTCGCTTTGCCGAGACGCCGCTCGCCGGCATGTCCATCCTGCAGTACGCCGGCAGCTCTGAAGGCGCGAATGCCTACCGCGCCCTGGCGAGGGCGGTCATCAAGCGAGCGCCCGCCGTCCCGGTAGAGGCCCAGCAGCCCGTTGCCGGTCGTGTTTAAGCGAGTTTCGCTGAGTGGATCAGCGGAACTCTTTCGCGAGACCTCGAGCACGCCCGAGATCCTGGCGGAGACCGATCCGGAACCGTTGGCCGCAGCGATCCATCATCTACCGATTGCCCGCGAGGTCCCGCGTGAGAGCGTTGCCTACTACGAGTATCAGCTGACCGAGCCGCAAGTTCGGTCGCTGATCGACGCGGTGCAGAAGCTTAAGTATCCGCACACCTTGAAGAACACCGCGAAGCTGAGCATGGAGGAGTTCGAGCGCATGGAGGCGCTTCGGCAGATCCTCCTCGACGGCCTGCGCTAGGGCTTTCTACTCGACCGCCTGGGGGAGCTCGTCCTCTGCGCGTTGCGAGGTCGCCACATCCCAGCGACGCGCCACTTGCTGCGCCCGATAGAGGGCGGCATAGAGACCGGGCGCATCGACCAGATCATCGTGGCGACCGCGCTGCACCACGCGTCCTTTGTCCAGCACCACGATCGCGCTCGCCTGCCGGATCGTCGACAGCCGATGGGCGATGACCAACACGGTGCGCTCGGCGACCAGGCGGGCGAGCGCCGCCTGAATCAGGTGCTCGGCCTCGGGATCGACTGATGAGGTCGCTTCGTCGAGGATCAGGACCGGCGCATCGTGCAGCAGCGCCCGCGCGATGGAGATCCGCTGCTTCTGGCCGCCGGACAGCCGCACGCCGCGCTCCCCGATCACGGTGTTGTAACCCTGCGGCAGTTCCTCGATGAACTCGTGGGCGTAGGCGGCATGCGCGGCGTCTTCGACCTGCGCCTCGCTGGCGTCGGGATTGCCGATCTTGATGTTGGCGTTGACGGTGTCGTTGAAGAGGAAGACGTCCTGGAGGACCAGGCCGATCGCGTTATGGACATATTCGAGCGGCAGGTCGCGAAGGTCGATTCCACCCAGCCGCACCGACCCTTGCTGCGGATCCCAGAAGCGGGCGATCAAGTTGGCGACTGTGGTCTTGCCCGCACCGCTCGGTCCGACCAGCGCCAGCACGGACGCTTCCCTGAGCTCGATCGAGACGTCGTGCAGCACCGGCCGCCCCGGCTCGTAGGCGAAGGTGACGTGCTCGAGGGCAATGTCATACCGCGGGCGCTCCGGAACGCGCGCGACCGGCGACTCGGCTACCTCGACCGGCGCGTGGAGCACCTCGAAGATCCGGTCAGTGGCCGCCTGCGCGTTGCGAAAGCCCTCGAGCTGCCGGTTGAGCTCGGTGATCGGGCGGTACAGCTGGGTCGTCAAGAAAACGAACAGCACCAGGTCGGGTATGCCCAGCTGACCGGCGTGGGCCATCAGCCCGCCAACGAGCAAGACCAGGGCAACCGGGATGGCGGCCATCCATTCCACCCCGGCGAAGTACCAGGTGTGGATGAGATTGGCGCGGGTCGCGGCCCGCGCCAGGCGCGCGCTGCGGTCGTCGATGTCGCGTCGAGCGCGCCCGACGGCGGCGAACGCTTTCAGCACGCCCACCCCCTGGATGTGGTCGATGATGATGCCGTTGAGGCGGCCGAGCTCCTCCCGATAACGCATGAAGGCATCTTGCGCGGCGCGCCGGAACACGGTGAGGATCAACAGGATCGCCACCAGCGGCGCGAGCCCGACCAGCGCCAGCTTCCAGTTGAAGAGCAGCATCAGGATGCCCAGCAGGAAGGGGACGGTGGCCGCGCTGATCAGCTGGATCCCGGCGTGGGCTGTGAAGAACTCGATCGTCTCGACATCTCCGATTACCTTGGCCGCGATGGTGCCCGACTGCTGCCGGGTGTGGAAACCCATCGAGAGGCGCTGCAGCTGCTGATAGAGCTGCATCCGAATGTCGTGCAGGATTCGGTAGGCGGCGATATGGCCGAACGCGCCTTCCAGGTAACGCATGACCGCCATCACCGCCGTGGCCGCCACCATCGCGAGCCCGAGCGCCAGTAAGGTTCCTACCGGTGAGGGATGTGCCAGCGCCGTGAGCATCTGCCGGATGATCAGCGCCGGGACCACGCTGAGGGCTGTATAGAGCACGGACCCCACCACGGCGACCGAGAGCAGGCCGCGATGGCCGCGCGTGATCGCCAGCATCCGGGAGAGGAAAGAATCTCCCTCCCCCCTTGCGGGGGAGGGTCGGGGAGGGGGCTTCACGACCGCACGCTCGAGACTGACGCGACCCGCTGCGCAACTAGCGCCCGCAGGGCCTGCACCAGCCGCGGATCCGCATTCAGCATCGGCGTGCGTTTCAGCTCGATCCCACGCGCGTCGGCTTTTGTCTTGGCTTCGATGTCGATGTCGTAAAAGATTTCGAGATGGTCGGCGATGAATCCGACCGATGCCACCAGCACCGACGAATGACCCTCGACGGCCAGGCTTTCGAGGGTGTCCAGCAGATCAGGACCGAGCCAGGGTTCACCCGTGTGGCTCTGACTCTGAAACGAGAAGCGCCATTGCTCGATACCTGCCCGGCGCGCGACCAGCGCCGAGGTACGCAGGAGTTGATCCTGGTACGGATCCCCCTCGGCAAGGATTCGGGCGGGCAGGCTGTGCGCGGTGAAGACCGCCACCACATCATTCGGACGCCGAAACTCTGCCCGCACGGCGCGCACGTTGTCGGCGACCGCCTGGAGGTAACCATCGAGCTCGTACCAGCTCTCGACGAAGTCGAGGCTGAAGGGTTCCGGCGACCCGTTCCGTGGTGGGCGTAAGGGCGCGGCGGCCAGGGCGGCTTCCACCTGGCGCCGGTATCCGCCGGTGCTGATCCGAGAGTAGTGCGGCGCGAGGACGATCGCGATCAGGTGGTCGGCGCCGGCGTCGAGCGCCTCGTCGATCGCGGTGGCGATCCGCGGCGTCCAGTGCTTCATCCCCAGATGCACCGTGTAGATGGCGTCGTCCGGTGGATCGGCATTGAGGGCGCGCTCGAGTTGCTGGCTGAGCTCGGTCGACACCGCCAGCAGCGGAGTTGGCACGCCAACCTGGCGGTAGCGGCCCGTCAGCTCCTCGACCGCCTGGGGCGAAGGCCGGCGTCCACCGCGGATATCGGTGAAGTAGGCCCCTACCTCGTCGAGACGATTCGGACTGCCGTACGCCATCAGCAGGACGGCGGTGTGATTACGCGGCATGGACGAACTCCACCAGCTGTTGCAAATGCTCGACCGGGCTGGCCGGCAGCACGCCGTGACCGAGGTTGAAGATGTGGCCGGGCCGTCCGCCGGCCGCCTCGATGACCCGCCGCGCACCATCCTCGACGACGGGCCACGGCCCGAGCAGCAAGGCCGGGTCCAGGTTGCCCTGGATCCCTCGGTCGTACCCAACCAGCCGCCAGGCCTCCCCCAGGTCCACCCGCCAATCGATGCCGATCACGTCGCCGCCGGCCTCGCGCATTAATGAAAGGATGCCGGCCGTTCCGGTGGCGAAGTGGATCGACGGAGTTTTTGTGCGCTGCAGATCGGTGAAGATGCCGGCCAGATGGGGCAGCACATAGCGACGGTAATCCGTCGGTGACAGGCAACCCACCCAGCTGTCGAACAGCTGCACCGCCTGGGCACCGGCGTCGATCTGGGCCAGCAAATACTCGAGCACCAGGCGAGATAGGCGAGTCATCAGCGCATCCCAGAGTGCCGGCTCCGCGTACATCATGGTCTTGGTCGTCAGGAATTCGCGCGATGGCTTGCCTTCGATCAGGTAGCCGGCGAGCGTGAATGGTGCGCCCGAAAAGCCGATCACGGCCACGGACGGATCGAGCTCGCGCCGAAGCAGCCTGATGGTCTCCAGCACGAAGGGCACTGCTTCGGCGGGAGACCGCGACGCCAGCCTATCGATATCTGGCTTCGAGCGGATCGGCTGCTGAACCACCGGGCCCACCCCATCCACCAGCTGCAGGTCAACGCCGAGTCCAAAGGCGACCGGCAGCATGATGTCGGCGAACACGACGGCGCCATCGACCCCCAGGCGGCGGACCGGCTGCATGGTGACCTCGGCGCACAGGTCAGGGTTCTGACAGATCGTGAAGAGGTCATACGACTCGCGGATCTTGCGGTATTCAGGCAGAGATCTCCCGGCCTGCCGCATGAACCACACCGGCCGCCGATCCACCACCTCGCGCCGCGCCGCCCGCACCAGGGAAGGCAGCACCGGTCCGGCCGCCGGCCGGCCCACCTCGCCCGCGCGGATCGTCTTCATCCGCCGGTGATCAGGCTGACCTGTCGCTGGAGCTCTGGCTCCTCGCCTGATTCGGCGGCGCTCAACCCGAGTGCCAGCTGCAGCGCCTGGGCCGGCACCATCCGCACGCAGGTAAAGATCGGGGTCTCACGCTCGGTGTACCGGCTGGCTTGCGATTCCCGTAGCTCCATGACGAGATCGAGGAAGGCGGCCGGCTCGTCGCACTCGAACGCGACCACGAACTCCTGGTCGTCGAGGCCGAACGAGTAGGCCGTGTTGATCTTGACCTGCGGATAGCGATGACCGATCGCGAAGTGCTCGATCATCATCGCCTTTCGACGCTCGTATGGCAGGCGGTACCAGACCCGCTTCTTCCACATCGGATAGACGAAGAGGTAACGACCGCCGGCGGGTTTCAGGCGGGTGCGGAGCCCTTCCTGATCGGGGTGCCGGTGGCGGCCCAGGTAAGGGGACGGCCGCATCATCGCCAGGAACGAATGGGACACCGCCAGGTGTGGCCCGAGCTGCGAGGCTCTCCAGCGGGACTCGGCGCTCTGGATCGCATCAACGCTATCGGCCGCTTGCCAGATCAGAATGTCGCAATCGCCCCGGAGGCCCACCGTGCTGTAGGTGAGCAGCGTTCCGGAGCCGGCAGGAGCGTCCAGTAGCTCGGCGAATTCGTCCGCGGCAGCCTGCCGCTGTTCGACAGGCCAGGCGAGCACGGCCGGTTCGACCTTGACGAAGGTGTATTTAACAACCTGGCGGGCGTCAGCCATCGCTAAAAGGGTAGCAAGTAGATGGATGCGAACTAATCTTTGAGTGATGGCTCGCCTGTCGATCCAGAAGGTGCACGTCGGACAGAAGGACACGAACTGTTACGTCGTCGCGTGCACCGACAGCAAGGAGGCGGTCGTCATCGACTCGGGCGACGATGCGCCGAAAATCCTTGGCCAGCTGCGCGGTCTAACGGTGCGCTGGATCTGCTTTACCCACGCCCATCCCGGGCACACCGGCGCCAAGGAGGCGGTGAAGGCGGCGACCCAGGCCCCGACAGCAATGCACCTGGCGGACGCCACCGCTGAGCTGAAGTCGGCCGACCGGTACCTTACTGGGGGCGATACCCTGCCCTTCGGCGCCTTTACGCTGGAGGTGCTGACCACCCCGGGCCACAGTCCAGGCGGGCTATCGTTCAAGGTCGGTAACCACGTCTTCACGGGCGACACGCTGCTCGCCGGCAAGATCGGCCGCGTCGACCTCCCCGGCTCGAGCCCGCAGCAGATGCTGCTCAGCCTCCATGGTCAGCTGCTCACGCTGCCGGATAACACGGTCGTCTACCCAGGCCACGGCCCGAACACGACGATCGGCGCCGAGCGTTTCGGCAACCCCTATCTCCGAGTCCGGTAACGCCGTCGCGTTAAGCGGTCTTCTTCTCCGCGTACAGACCTTCGATTTCGGCGCCGTACTTCTCGGCGATGCGCTTCCGCCTGACCTTCATGCTCGGGGTCAGCTCGTCGCCGACCACGAAGTCGGCGTCGAGGATCCTCCACTTCTTGATTTGTTCCGGATGCGAGAGCCCGCGGTTGACGTCGGCGATCGCCTCGTCCACCAGCCGCCTGGCGCCGGGATCGCTCGGCCCGCCACGTGCCTCGCGGGCATCCCGGTCGAGCGTGACCAGGGCGGCGACAAAGGGACGACCATCGCCGAGCACCACGACCTGGCCGATTCCCCGGTGACTGCGCAGCTGCGTTTCCATCGCCCCGGGCGCCACGTACTTGCCCCCGGAGGTCTTGAACAGGTCCTTCTTGCGATCGGTGATCTTCAGGTAGCCGTCTTTGTCGAGTTCACCGATATCACCCGTCTTGAGCCAGCCATCGCTGAGCGCCTCCTGGGTGGCGTTTTTGTCCTTGAAGTAGCCGCTGAAAACGTTGCCCCCCTTCACCAGGATCTCTCCATCGCTCGCGATTCGGACCTCGACCCCGGGAAGCGGCAGACCAACGGTGCCGAAGTGGGCCTTCCCCGGCCGGTTGAAGGTGGCTGGCGCCGTCGTTTCGGTCAACCCATAGCCCTCGAGAATCTCGATCCCGAGACCGTAGAAAAATCGCAGCATGTCGGGGGATACCGCCGCTGACCCGCTGACGCAGATCTGGATTTTGTCGAACCCGAGCGTCTCCCGGATGTTTCGGAAAACTAGCCGGTCGGCGAGCGACCACTGCCAGCGGACCAGGGGCGACGGCGATTTGCCTCGTTCGTAAGCCGCCGTTCGCAGCGCGCCCATCAGCAGCGCCCAGTCCCGGATCATGCGACGGGGCCCGCCGACCCTGTCCATCTTGTCGCGGATCCCGGCGTAGATCTTTTCCCATAGCCTCGGCACCGAGGTGAAATACGTCGGATGAACGTCGCGGACGACCTCCATCACCTTGTCGACGGTCGGACAGAAATACACCTGGCAGCCGGTGCACAGCTGCCGCAAGTGACTGACGACGCGCTCGAGGATGTGCGCTAATGGCAGATACGAAACGACCCGGTCGTTCGCATCGCCCCGGAAACACTGCAGCGTGGCGGTGGCGGTCCATGTCAGGTTTCGATGGGTCAGGATGGCCGCCTTGGGAACGCCAGTTGTGCCCGATGTGTAGATCAGGCTGGCGGTGTCGTCGGGCTCGACGGCCTGCCAGCGGCTGACCAGGAGGCCGGGCCGTACGCGGCCAAACTCGTCGCCTCGTCGCAGGGCCTGCTCCCAGCTGACCACCCACTCCTCCAGCTCGGGTGCGTCGTCCTGGATCAGAATGACCCGCTGCAGCAGCGGAAGCTCGCGTCGCATGGCGATCACCTGGTCGAGGAGCTTGCGGTCCTCGACGACGAGGACCTTTGATTCGGAGTGGCTCAACAGGTATTTGACCTGGTCAGGTGCCAGCGTCTGATAGATGGCGACGGTCACGAGACCGGCGTGGAGGATGGCCAGGTCGGTGATCTGCCACTCCGGCCGGTTCGCCGACCAGACGGCGACCCGGTCCTGCGGCTGAAGGCCCTCCGCCGCCAGGGCATTGCCCAGCCGGCTCACCGCGCGGGCGTACTCCGTCCAGCTGATCGGAACCCATCGCTGCCCGGCCTTGAAGAACAGCGCCGGCGCATCCGGTCGCTGCGCCGCGGTCCGCTGGAACAGCGCCGGTACCGTTTCGGGCCGTCCCGTCGACTCGGAAGACGGCTCGGGAGCGCGTACGGCCGAGCCCATGCCGCCACTATAAGAGAACTTTCCGGTTTTCCATGCGTCTCCGACCAGACGTATCCTTAGGGCACACCTATGGTTGTGGGCACCTGCGAGCTCCTCTTCCAACTGCCCGAAAACCGGAGCCTCAAAGGAAAACGCCAGGTAAGCCGCTCGATCGTGCAGCAAATCCGCAGTCGATTCAACGTGTCCGTCGCAGAGGTCGCAGCGCTCGACCGCTGGCAAACCCTTTCGATTGGGGTGACCTGCGCCAGCAACGATAGCCGGCACGCCAACGAAGTTCTGAGCAAGATTGTCGACTTCGTCGAGGATCACAACGGCGGAGCCGTCCTGCACCAGCATCACATCGAGATTCTCAGAACATGAACCCCTTGACCCAGACCGATGACATCGGCACAGTCGAGGAGGGGCCGCTGTCCGCCGTCCTGGCGGCCCTGGCCCGGGATGATCCCGGCGCGGTCGTCGCCGCCCTGGACAGGCAACTTCACCACGGACGCCCGGGCAGTCCGGCGGCGTTGCGCCAGCAGGTCGGCGAACGGCTGGCCATGGCGCTGGCGGACCAGAGCGGCCGGGCTATGCGCTGGATCGATTTGCTGGCGACCTCGCCGTCGCCTACCGGCCGCCAGGTTGCCTGCCTGCTGCTGGCCACCCATTATCCGACGGATCCCGCGGGGGTGCTGCGAACGGCCGAAGTGCTGGCCGAGGACCCACACTGGGAGGTGCGGGAGGCCGCCGGTGGGCTGCTGGGCTCCCTGCTCGACCGCGATTTCAGTCGCATGCGCCTGCGGCTCGAGATCCTTCGCAATTCGAGGTCTGAGAACCTCCGCCGGGCCGTGGTCCTGGCCGCAAAGTACGCCGCCCGCCGCGACAAGCCCGAGCGAGTCCCGCACTTGCTCGCGTTGCTGCAACCCCTATTGCGCGATCGGGAACCGTACGTGCGCCGAAATCTCGGTCCCTATACCATCGGTGACGCCCTGCTCCGCGTCGATCCGAAGGAGACGCTGCGGAGCCTGCGCGAGTGGTCTCGCGATCGGGACCCGATGGTGCGCTGGAACGTCGCGATGGCGTTCTCGAGCGCCATCGGCTCCTTCCACTGGCCGGCAGCGAAGTCGATCCTGGAACGGCTGGCGAAAGGCCCGGAACCGCTGGTCCGCAGTGCGGTGGCGAAAGCGATGCGCCGCTGCCGCCAGCGCTACACCGACGACGTCGAAGCCACCCGGCTGCGCTGGCTCAAGGATCGCGACCGAGCGGCAACCGCCGAGCTCGTCGGTCCGCTCAAGCGACGCTAGCGAAGCGGGCCGACGACCGACATCGGTAAGTAGGATGGGCTCAACGTGAGCCAAACGTTGAGCGCGTCGCCGCAATCATTGATCGATGCTTTTCAGGCAACGCTACCCTGGCCGCTCGATCCGTTTCAAATCGAGGCAATCGAGAAGCTGGAAGCCCATCAGGGGGTGCTGGTTTCCGCCCCGACGAGCTCCGGCAAGACGGTGATCGCCGACTATGCCGTCTTTCGGGCTCTGGAGACGGATGCTCGAGCGATCTATACGACGCCGCTGAAAGCGCTCTCGAACCAGAAGTACCGCGACTACCGCCGGCGTCACGGCGACGGTTACGTCGGCCTCGTCACCGGAGAGAACACCATCAACCCGCTGGCACCGGTGGTGGTCATGACCACCGAGATCTTGCGCAACCTTATCTATGAAGACCCCGAGCGGCTGCAACGCGTTCGCTATGTCATCCTCGACGAGGTCCACTACATCGACGACTTTCCGCGCGGCGCGGTGTGGGAGGAGATCATCATCCAGGCTCCGCGGCACATCAAGTTCATCGGGCTGTCTGCGACCATCAGTAATTTCCAGGAAATTGCCGAGTGGATGAGCCTGCAGCGCGGCGATATCGCGACCGTGAGCGTCACCAAGCGACCCGTCGAGCTGCGCCTCTGGCTCGCGGTGCGCAACGAGTTTTACCCGCTCCTCGATCAGCAGGGTGGCATCCCACGCGAAACCCGCCATGCGGCCCAGGCCGAGGATTCGGCCGACTTCCGCTTATCGCAGCTGCGCCGCCCACCCGAGAATGACCTGCTGCCGGTGGTGGACCGGCTGAGGAGTCGGGAATTCCTCCCCGCCATCTATTTCATATTTTCGCGGCGCGGCTGTCGCGAGGCGCTGGCCCGCTGCGCCGGCCATGGCTTCGACCTGACGACGAACCCTGAGAAAGCGTTGATCGATGAGCTGGTGAAGGCGCGTCTCGACCAGATCGAGGACCGCGATGAGGCAGAGCTCTACTTCGATCTCCTCGACGGCGAAACCCTTCGACGCGGGCTGGCCATGCATCACGCAGGCTTGCTTCCTTACCTCAAGGAATTGGTCGAGGAGCTCTTTCAACGGGGGTTGATCAAGGTCGTGTTCGCCACCGAGACGCTGTCGCTCGGCATCCATATGCCAGCGCGGGCGTGTGTGGTCTCCTCGTTCACGAAGTTCGACGGCCGCGACTTCGCGGCCCTGACCTCGGGCGAGCTGACCCAGTTGATGGGGCGCGCCGGCCGGCGTGGCATCGACCCGATTGGGCACGGCGTGATCCTCAAAGAGCCAGACGTGGACATCGGCACCATCTTCGAGGCCGCCACCGGCGAGGAGATGACGGTGGAGAGCAAGTTCGCGCCGACCTACAACATGGCGCTGAACCTGCTGCGGTATCACTCGCCGGAGGAGGTCGACCTGTTGATGGAGCGCTCCTTCGGTCAGTTCCAGAAGACGGTCGCCCGGCGCGACCTGGACCCGCGGCTCGCCAACCTGCGCCAGCGACTGGCTGACGTCACCGCGACCCGGTTCCAGGCGCAGGGAGAGCCCTGCTGCACGGAGCGCACCTTCGCCTCCTTTATTCGGGCCGAGGAGGAAATCGCCTCCCTGCGGGTCCGCATGCGACGAGTCCGGCGCGAGCACTGGCATGGCCGCGGGCGGCGACGCCGCGGCGGCCCAACCCGCGACGCCGGTGGGCAGACGCTCGCCGAGATGAAGGAAGAGCTCCAAACCTGGCAGCACAAACTGAACCAGCTGCCCTGCCGCAAGTGCCCATTCCTCGCCGAGCACCGGGCTCATCACGCCGAAGTCCGAGAGCTGCAAGCTCGGATCCGAGCCTCGGAACACGACGCCGAGCGCAGCCAGGGCGAATACCGCCGGCGGATGCACGCCTTGCGGGGCGTCCTCGAGGAGCTCGGTTTCCTGGCAGGGGCCGTCCCCACCGAAAAAGGCCAGCTCGCCTCGCGGATCTACGGCGAAAACAGCCTGATCGTCACCCAGGCGATCGCGGACGGCTGGTTGGAGGAGCTGACCCCCGCCGAGCTCGCCGCGTCGCTGGTGATGGTCACCGCCGAAGACCGCAATCGCGACCGTCCCCGGCAGCGACGTCGCATCCCCACCAGCGCCGTTGCCCTGGCGCAGAAGCGCTTGCGCATCATCTATTACCGCTTCTCGGCCCGGGAGAAGGACCGAGGCGAAGAGAACCTGCGGCCGCTCTCGGCCGATTACGTGAACTTCACCTACGACTGGTGCAGCGGCCGGCCGCTGACCGAGATGCAGGCGCCCCTCGACGTGGAGCTGGGTGACGCCGTCAAGGCGTTGAAAGGCCTCTACAGCGCCCTGCGTCAGATCGAGTGGGCGGTGTCAGACCGTCCCTTACTGCGCAAGCTGGTGATCAAGGCGCGGGAGAGCCTGGAGCGCGATCTGATCACGCGGGTCTAGTCCCTGCCCTCTTCCTGAGCCAGCTTCTCGGAGATGCGATAGACCTGCTCCGGAAGGTCCGCAATGTCGTAGAAGCGCAACGGCTTCTTCAGCCGCTTGGCGATGCCGACCTGCACCTTGACGCCCAGGCTCATGGTGCCGAAGATCCAGACCTCGTCGCAGCGGGAGAGGAGGTTGTTGATCGCCTCCCGCACCAGCTGCTTCGGGACGGTGTGCAGCAGGTAGTAATCGAAAAGCATGAACGGATTGATCGGCACGTAGCCATCGTCCAGGACCATCTTGGAGACGTGCATTCGCCAGTAGAAGTTCCGATTCGACATCGCGATATAGATCAGCTTCTTCGGATGGCGAAGCGTCTGTTCGAGCTGCTCCAGCGGGCTGGCCTCGGGAACCGGAGCAAAGATCGAGGCGAGGATGTCTTCGGCCGACTTCCCGCCGGCGGGCAGATCCTGGGGCGCGGTCAGCGGAGCCGGAGGCGCTTCTTCAGGCTCGACGGCGTCCCGCTCGCGATCCCCCGGCATATTGTCGCGAAGTGTATGCGTCCGCAATTGGATGGTCAAGCAACTGACGAACCAGCGGCCTCAGCCGGCGTAGCGCCCGGTCGAGCAAGGCCCGGTTTCCGACATCGTTGAGCCATCGGCTGGCCCCGGATGGATGGGGCAAGGGAAGCAGCAGCGGACGGACTGCGGTTCGGGCGCCGACCTCGCGACCAGACACGTCGAAGGCCCGTCCCACCAGCGCGTCGAGCCGCCGCCCCGGGAGGAATCGGTCGTGAGCCAGCCCGCCGACCAGGATGAGCAACTCGGGCTGGATCAGGGCCAGCTGCCGGTCCAGGTGTGACCGGCACAGGTCGACCTCCGCCCGGCTGGGCCGCCGGTCTCCCCCACCCGTGCCCTTGCCCGGAAAGCACTTGGTAATCGACGTCATATAGATGTGCCGGCGGGCGTGCTCCTCAGAGGCAAAGCCGGCGCTCTTCAGCCAGCCAAACAGCACCCGGCGCGACCGGCCCTGGAATGGAAGACGCCGGGTGGCCTCCACGGCACCGGGCGCCTGGCCGATCAACATAATGCGGTTGTCGGCATAACCACTCAGCACTGGAGCGGCGTGTGGGAGCAGGCCGGCATCGACGCAGCGGGTACAGACCAGGATCTCTCGATGAAGGCGCGCCAACGCCGCCGCGGACGTCGTGGCAGCTGAGGTCAGGGACGGGCGCGACGCCGCCCGGCCGAGGCGGCGAGCGTTCTCGGCGGAGGGAAGGTGACTGGTAGGTCCGCCGCCGCCACCTGGAAGATCTCGACCGGCTGGGGCAGCCCATGAAATTGATGGAAACCCAGGTCCTTGACGCTCACACCGGGCGGCTCCGATCCGGCAACCGCGTCCCGCACCGCGCGCGACAGCAGAATCTGGCCGCCATGGCTGGCAAAGCAAATCCGAGAGGCGGTGTGGACGGCCAGGCCAATGTATCCGGTGTCGGTCAGGATCGCTTCGCCTGCGTGCAGGCCGATCCGAACTCGGACCTTCAGACCGATCGGCCAGGCTCGTGCCCGAACGTTGCGCTGGATGGCAAGCGCGGCTTCGAGGCCGGCGGGCGCATGTTCGAAGACGGCGAACATCTCGTCAGCACGGGTTTCGACCTCGCGGCCGCCGGAAGCCCGGATGGCCGCGTGAAGCAGGCGTCGAACATCGGTGAGGAATCCGTCGTATCGGTCGCCAAGGTGTTGCACGAGGCCGGTCGAGTCCTCGATGTCGCTGAACAGAAAGGTCACGAAGCCGGTCGGCAGGCTGCGGACGTCGGTGGCGCGCGCTCGGATCTCACTGTGCATCCACGCGTTTTCAATCGCGAGCTTCACCGCGGCCGTCACCGACCGGGCCACGACTGGATCCTTGAGTGCGACCCGGTCGTGGACCAACGCGGCCATGGGCTGGCCGTCACGGTCGAGCAGCGTGACGGCACGGTCGTCGCCGTTGCCGGGAAGGACCGCCGCCATACCGTTCCCGTCCAGATACGACGCCACCGACTCGGACCAGTAAACGACCGACAGCGTTGGGTCGCCAAGCACGGTCCGCAACCGGTCTTGTAACTGGTCGGGATTGCCCAATCCGCCGAGCTCGATGACCGCTTTCCCCGCCGCCGCCTGCCGGCTCTGCGACTGCCATTGGCCGGTCATGAAGCCAACCGGCACGATGCCGTACTTCTTGGCGGCTTTCAGCAGCCGTGTCCGGGCTCGATCCCGCGCCGCTTCGTTTTCGAAGCGGGTCTGGTTGAAGCGCGCCAGTGCGTTTCGGACATGGGCCTCGTCGTTGATCGGCAGCCGGCGCGCGCCGCGTGAATCGATGTAAGCGAAGGCGCTGTCGGGCAACCGGGCACGCGCCCTCTCGCTGAGTGGGGCCATGGGCTGGAATCACCATGATCGCAAAATTGCCCCTCGATCACTCACCCCTGCATCTACTCAGGACAAAGATTCTTTATTTGGAACATATTGCGGGTACAATAGCCCGGTATGTCCAAGCAGGATTCCGTCGACCTGATTCAACGCGACGCGGCCCACGCCTTTCCCGAGTTCGACAGCGGAGCGGCGACGATTACCGGAAGGATTCGCCGGGTCAACCTCCACCTCGATCGCGCGGCAGAAGACCGCCTCAAAACCTTCAACCTCACGGGGGCAAGTTTGGACGTGCTGGCCGCCCTGTTCGCCTCCGGTCCGCCGTATCAGCTGACACCCACCGATCTCTATCGCGGACACATGATGTCCTCGGCCGGCATCACCGCCAGGCTGGACGTACTCGAGCGCGCCGGCCTGGCAGCGCGTTCCCGCGATCCGCACGATCGCCGGGGGGTGCTTGTCACCCTGACCAAGCCGGGTCTGAAGGTGGTCAAGGAAGCCGCCCACGCGCTTCATCGCAGCCAGGCATTTCTGCTGGAGGTCTATACCGAGCGAGAGCGCAAGCAGGTTCTGAGCCTTTTGGAACGGATGCTCAGGTCACTGGAGCGGACGGGCCCCGAGACAACCCTGCCGTCGTACGAAGCGGCGATCGCACCCTGGGTGCGCGAGTTCCCCAGCACCGATCCCTGGCTGGTCGAGTTCTTGTTTGTCGTCGCCCTGCTCACGAGTCACATCAATCGCGAGACCGAGCGGCTGCTTCGCGATCACCAGCTCTCGCAAACCGCCATGTACATCCTCGCGGCGCTGCGCCGTTCAGGCGACGGCCAGCGCCAATCCCCCAGAGAGCTGTCGCAAGCCGTCATGCTGTCCTCGGCGGGGATGACCGCCCAGCTCGACCAGCTCGAGCAACGATCTCTCGTCCAGCGATCGCCCGACCCACACGACCGGCGGGCCATCCAGGTCACGCTGACGCGCGCGGGCCAGAAACTAGTCGATCAGGCAGTTCGAACCTACGTCAGCGGACATACGCGCCTCGCTAGCGCCCTCTCGTCCAGCGAGCGCCAGGCGCTCGACGGGTTGCTGCGCAAGTTGCTCGTGGTGCTGGAGGGCGGCAACGGCGAGACCGCGACGCGTGCGCCCTCCAATGGGCGCACGCGTCAACGGCGTCGTGCCTAGCCGGCCCGGTTAGGCTCGCTTCCAGAGAAGCGCGGCAGAGCGGCCGGCAGCGCGATCCTCACGGGCCGGTGCCGGAGCACCAGGAAGCGACCGGCCTCCATCCAGGCGACGGCAACGCCCAGTGGGACGATCAAGAGCTCGACCGGGATCGCGGTGGTGAAGGCACGGCCGGGCATGATCGTCGGCAGCTGCTCGCCCATCAGGATGGCAATCGACAGCGTCAGGCCGGCAACCGCCAGTCCGGCGAGGGCGCCGACCAACGCCACCGGCGCCTCGTATCCGTGCTCGCGGCCGAAACGACCGGAGAACCGGCGGCGGCCGACCTCGAGCGCGCCGAGGAGCAAGACGATACCGAGGAACAGTTCCGTGAATTGCAGCCCGGTGGCAAAGAAGGCGACGTTCGGCAAGACCAGCCCTTTGGTCAGACCGGAAAGGATGCCGCTATTCGTGCCGGGGTTGGAGCGAACGAACTGACTGAAATTCTGGATGTAGTTCGGATCGGCGAACTTATTCAGGCCAGACAGGATGAATTCGATCCCGAGGGCCGTCTGGATCAGCGCTGAGGCGGCGAGGGCGGTATTCCCACTGGCGGGGAGCCGGCGGGAGGCAAGGTCGGGTCGCAGCGATGTGGTGGTTCGAAGATTTGCTTTCATGACATTGAGGGATACGGGCCGGGATACATTGCCGGCTTAAACGACCAGCACTTCGATTTGCCCGTCCCGGACGCGAGCCTGCACCGCTGGCAAATTGGCCGGCGGCGTCGGGAGGTGGGAAGAGACCAGCTTGCCGGTCAAGGCGAAGACCGTCGGATGGCAGGGACAACGAAGGCGGTGCGCAGCTGCGTCCAGCCGGAGGAGGCAACCCTGATGGGTGCAGACCGCGGACACCGCCTTGATTGTCCCCCCATCGTTGACGAGCACCCCTTCGACGGCACCACTGGAGAAACGCAGCGCTTGCCCGGCCGGCACATCGGCGAGCGCGGCAACCGGTCGCCAGCTGCCCTGACTGGGCGTCAGAGTCGCCTGCCCACCTGCCGGTTGCGACACGATGCTTCGGTCGATGACGGCCCCAGCCACCCCAGCGGCAGCCGCCAGGCCGGCGCTGCGCAGCAGCGTGCGCCGCGTGACCGACCAACGTTGAGGTTGGGGATCCAGTCGCGACTGGAGTTGGCGGCCGAGCCGGTCGATGAACTCACGCTCGGGCAGATCGGCGCCCGGCTGCAATGAGCGAAGCTCCGCCGCTGCCTGTAGGGCGTCTAGTTCCTCCGGAGAGGCTGTGAATCGGCGCGGCCGCCGGTTGTGAATCAGGTCGTCGACAAACATGGCAATGCGATCGATTGGATTGCTCATGCGAACATCCTTGCGCCCACCTCGGCGGCAAGTCTGAGCGCACGGAACTGTAGGATCTTGGCGTTGCCCGGGCTTACGCCCATCGCGCCGGCGGCCTCTTTGATGGAGTAGCCACGCAGGAACCGTAACTCGAGGATTTGGCGCGACCGATCGGGGAGCAGGGCAAGGATGCGGCCAGCGCGGCCCGACTCATCCAATGAGGGGGTGAGGTCAAACGGTCGGCTGATATTGTCCACCTCGACATCGGCCAGCGGTGACCCGTAGTGGCGGCGCCAGTGATCAGCCAGCACCGTGCGCACGGCCGCACTGACGTAGGCGCGGACCTGCGCAACGGCAGATGGGAGGCTGAGCTGTGGCAGACTTTTGACAAACACCTCCGAGGTGAGGTCCTCGGCATCCGGACGGTTCCCGACCCGCGAGAAGATCAGCCGGTAGACCCTGACCACGTTCTCCTGATAGATCGTTTCCCAGTCGGTGTAGACGTTGCCCTCGAGCACGAAGACCTCAGGTCCCGATCCGACGACGAGTTGCACATTTTTTAGATACGCGCCGGGATACACCCGATCGGCCCAGGAAAAAACGGGACCCCCTGGGGAGGGGGGTCCCGGTGGAAGGGGGATGGGGAGCAACGGGCTGCGAACGGGAACGACGTCCCGCTCGAGTCAGGGCAGAGATGGATACGTGCGGCGATACAGCCTTCGGGCTGGCAGCGCCTTGAGGAGCATCAAGCTCGCGAGGACATAGAGCGGCCCCGACTGGATGTCGGTAGCGCCGGCCATGAAGACCATCCCAAGGCCCTGGCCGAAGACCCAGATCCCGACCGCGATCAGCGCGCTGATGCGGAGCGCCCAACGGCTGAGCACGTTGCTGATCAGGCTGATCCCGATCGCCGTCTCGAGAGCGGCGAGCAACCCGTTGGCCAGGACCGGATTGACAGCAACAACCGCTTGCCCCGCTTCGATCAGGGCGGCGAGAGGAGCGGGCTGGCCCTGGCCTACCGCAGTGATCAGCTGCAAGAAGTTGTGGAAGGCGGCCGGCTGCCACTCCAGCCAGCCGTCGATCAGCCAGATCAGCCCGAAGGTGATCCGGACGCCGGCCCACCAATCGAGGCTCAGCCGCCGGGGCACGCGACGCGCGATGATTGACGCCGTTCCTTGGGCTGCCATCCATCAGGACATACGGCGTCTGTTACGCCGGAGAACGATCACCACCAGGGCCAATCCCGCACCGCCCAGTACCGCCAAGCCGGCGCGAATGAGGAGCGCCTGCGTGCGCGCCGCCGCTCCGAGATCTCCCGACGGGGGAAGCGTTGCTGCCCCCCGGAGTGGATGGTCGGCCACCACCAGCAGGTGTCCTTCGCCATGCGCGGTGGCCGGACCTTGTGCGACCTCTGTGACCAGGCAAGAGGAGTCGCAACGCACCGCGACGGTGCGAGCTCCGCCTTCGGTTGCGCCCAGCAAGTCGCCGTCGCGTACGCCGTTGCTGACAAGGGTCGCGCTATCGACCGAGAGCAGGCTGCCCGTCCCGGGATACCGGTTGCCCGGCGTCGAGCGGTCCGCGAAGTACGCGGTCCCACCCCGCGTAAAGCCAGCCGGCACGAAGCCAAGACCCTCGATGCCAGTGTCCTGACCGCGGGGCAGGCCCGAAACGGCCACCACGGCGGTCGAGCCGTCCGGACGCACCGCCCGGATGACGCCGCCTAATTCGTCGGGCGCGATCAGGTCACCCGCAAACGCGCCGAAACTGGCCGGTGCCACCACCATGCCACCCTCCATGGCCGGGGCGGCGTTGGTCAAATGGGTCACGCCGCCGCGGCAGTCCACAGCGGCCACCACGGTCAAACCGTGCGAGGGACCGATTACGAGCAGGCGGTTGCCGAATCGACCCGTGTCGTCGAATGTGATGCCGCTCAACGAGTCGACGCCATCGACTGTCGCGAAGACGTTCGCGCGGCCGCCACTGATCCGCCACACGCGATGAGGCGCCTGATCAATGACGAAGACGTCGTCGCGGGTAAAGCGGCAACCCGTGGACCGAACCGTGCGACCCGAGGAGACCGCGAGATAGGGCTCGTCCCCCGGTAGGGGCGGATACCCTCCCGCGCCACTCGCAAAAGGTTGGAGATCCCCAGTGGCGCGGTCGAGCGAAAAGAGGTTCCGTCCGGCGGAAATCACGAGCCGGCCATCCGCCCGGGGTCCCGCCACGTCGACCACCCCAGGAAGGTGCTCGACCGGCGTCCACGCACCCGCTGCCGGCGCGATCGCTAACGACAGTTGCGAGCTGAGGGTCAGCACCAGGATCGGGCCGATAGCGATCACGAGTTCACCCGCGTGGCGTCAGGTTTAAAGGGAGGCGCCGCCGGGGACAGCGGCGCCTTGGAGGGGGGAGGTAACGCGGTCACCTGAACCGGGGATCAAAGCGCCACCAGGGCGGCTCGGATGGAAGGTCCCGCCGCGACAGATCGCCGAGCCAGCCGATGCCGACGGTTGCCGAGCGTGGGCGGAAACGAACCCTCAATTGGTTTTCTGCACGGAGGACGACGCGCCGCACGGTGGGGTAATGGGCCACCGAGGCCTCCTGGGCAAGCTGACCGCACACCATCCGCAGCCACCACTCGGGCTCCACCGTGCCGATCCGGAGCTTCGCCCTCTCGCCCCACCGGTCAGCACGTGCCTGGCGATCTTCCATAGATGCCTCGCACGCTCGCCTATGAGGTCACCGTGATGGTGCCGATCATCAGCGGGTGGATGGTGCAGTGGTACGGGATCTTGCCGGCCTGATTGAAAGTGACCACGAACTTGTAGCCCTTGTTCTGCAGGCAGGAATCGAACGTAGTGCCATCGTCGGACGTCACTGTATGCGCGACATTGGGGTCCTGCCAATCCCATTCGATCGACTGACCCACCTTGACCGTCATGTTGTTCGGGGTGAACCGACCAACGGTGTTCGGATCCGGCACGATGTTGGAGACGATGGCCGGCGCCACGGCGGCCGTGGTGTTGCCCTTGACCGTGCAGCCGGCGTCGCCGCCTCCGGTGTTGGCATTGTTCCCGCCGCCGCCCCCGCAAGCGGCGAGTGTCAGCGCGCTCCCGGCGGCGACCACGAATAATTTCCAGGTGTTCATCCAGGCTCCTCCTGAGTCCTTTGCAGGTCTTTCGCTACCGAAATACTCGTAACTAAGACGCTAGCGTCCGAGTTATCTGGAAGTCAAGATTCGTATTGCGCCGGGCGGATTTCAAAGCTGGCGAGCTCGCCGCCGCGCCTGCAACGAAGCCCTGGATCCGACGCCGGGCCCAGTCCCGGTTCCACCCGAGCAGGCCGCAGTAGCGGGCAAAGGTGGCTCCACTGAAGAAAGCGTCGACCTCATGCCGCCGGGTAGGTATGGCATGGTCCTCGACGGCCTGGCAGATCACGCGGATGAAGAGGAGTTGAGCGGCCTCTACGGTTGGATCTCCGACTGGCGGAGCGATCAACTTGTCGGCGGACCTGAACATGGCAATTCCCTCCAGAACCCCACCCTAGCACGCGACCATGTAGTAGTCAAGAATCTCGTTAGGGAACGAGATATCGTAGAATGATGGCGATGACCACAGCGGACGCTGACCACGTCGACGAAATCCTCCGCGAATGGCGGCGGGCCTACCCGACCGTCGATGCGAGCCCGATCGGGATTACGGGCCGGGTTACGCGCATCGCCCTCTACGCCGAGCGCGACGACGACCACCACCTCGAGCCGTTTCGCCTCACCCGATCCGGGTTCGAGGTCCTGGCGGCGCTGCGTAGCAGTCTGGCCCACCGGCTGTCACCGACGCTGCTGGCCCGAGGCCAGCGGATGTCCTCCGCAGGCATCACCGGCCTGGTCGACCAGCTGGCGGCCATGGGCCTGGTCACGCGCTCGCCAGAACCCCACGACCGGCGCCGCGTGCTTCTGACGTTGACCAACCGAGGCTCGGAGATCGTCGCGCTGGCGGGGGCCGGTTGGCGCGGCAACGAAGTGCGCTTCGAACGCGCGGTCGGAATGGAGAGCGTCCGCTTTCTCGATGAGACGCTGGGGCGGTTGCTGGCCACGGTCGAGCCCGGCTCCAACGGGTCCGTTGACGGGACAAGCCGCCGCCTGACCAGGATGGCCAAGCACATCAATACCGAAGCCGAGGATCTATTCGCGCGATTTGAGATCACGCACGGCTGCTTTCAGGTGCTGGCCTCCCTGTATCGCGCCGGGCCTCCCTATCGTCGATCGCCATCGCGGGTGGCGCGCGGCCTGATGCTCTCCGGCGCCGGCCTGACCGGACGAATGGATCAACTCGACCGCGGTGGACTGCTAAAGCGCAATCGCGGTCTGGACGACCGCCGCGCTGTCGTGGTCGAGCTGACCCCGGCCGGTCGGCGACTGGTACGCGCGTCCTTCCCCGAATTCATGGGCAGCCACCGCCGGCTGCTGGACCGAGCCCTGGCGCCGGACCAGCAGGCCGCCATGAGCCCGCTCCTGCGGACCGTTCTCAAGCAGTTCGAATCGTCGGAGCCCTCAGGGCCAAAGCGTTAGGCACCATGCCTCGCCTGCTCTTCGGACTCGTCGAGGTCGTCATGGTGGTCCTGTTTGTACTCTCGGCGCGGTTCGCCTATCGCACCGGGGGCCGTCAGCGGCTCATGGAGTTGCTCAGCGCGGTCCCCTTTGGGCTGCTTCTGGAGCAGGGAGACATCAAGATCTTCGGCTCCTACGCCTACAACCAGGGCTTCTTTATCAAGCTGGGTTCGGTCCCGGTGGCCATCGCCCTCGCCTGGGCCATGATCATCACCTCCTCGATGTTCATGTCGGACCGGCTCCACATCCCAGCGCGAATGGCACCCTTTGCCGACGCCGTGTTCGCGATCCTGCTCGATCTCTCGCTGGATGCGATCGCCATCCGGCAGGGCCTTTGGCACTGGAACATTCCGCTCACCGCCGGGTTTTTCGGTGTGCCCGCTGGCAACTACTATGGCTGGCTGTTCGTCGCCTTCGGCTTCAGCGTCTGGACCCGCTGGCTCCGTGCTCGCGCCGCTCGCTGGCCGGGGTCGGGATGGCTGCAATTCTTGGTGCCGATCCCGGCCTACCTGACGCTGTTGATCGCGCTCGTTCCGTTCATCGTCCTTCAGCAGCTGTTCTTCGGAGGCCCAACCGGCGGGTTTCCCCCCTTCCTGTTCGCGCTGGCGCTCTTCGTCCTTCTCACCGGACGATCGATCGCGGTCGCTCAGGGCCGCCTGGTGTCGCCCCTAGCGATGCCCCTGTTTCCGCGCCTGCTCATGCACGGCTACTTCATCACGGCTGGGATCGTGCTGGGCGTCTTCCAGCAGTTTCCTGTGCTGCTCGCCATATCAGTCGGCATGGTCGTCCTCGAGCTTTCCCTCGGTCGCCTGTAACCCAGGCGGTATTTGACTCCGTACCGGATTGTCCGGTACGCTCGTAATCAACTAAGTAGCTAGCGAGACTCTTGATAACGAATCACGCTGGCTACATCAAGGAGCACAACCGTATGAAATGGAACCTCGACCCGACCCACAGCCAGGCGGAATTCTCGGTCCGCCACATGTTTACGAAGGTGCGCGGCCATATGGTCGTAACGAGCGGTGTGGTGGATGGCGACGAGTCGGATCCCACGAAGGCGGTGATCGTCGCCCGGCTGGATCCTGCCTCGATCAACACCGGCGTTGCGATTCGGGACGATCACCTGCGCAGCGTCGATTTCTTCGATATCAAGCGTCATCCCGAAATTCTCTTTCACAGTACCGCGATCGCCCAGACCGGCAAGGACGAGTACGCAATTATGGGCATGCTGTCCATGCATGGCGTCAGCCGGCCGGTGACGCTCGATGCTCGGGTGGCCGGCAACGGCGTCGATCCATTCGGCAACCGCCGGGCAGGGGTGAGCGCGCGGACCACCCTGAACCGGAAGGACTTCGGCCTGCATTGGAACCGGGCGCTCGAGAGCGGCGGCCTCCTCGTGGGCGACGAGATCGAGATCAACCTGGAGATCGAGGCCGTCCTGGACCAGGCAGCCCGCGACGCCGCGGCCTAGCCGGTCGGACTTCCAACAAACGAGGTACACCGTATGAAACCACTACGTTCCCGCCGAATCCTGGGTCCGGGCGCGGTCATCATCGTCGCCCTCCTTGGGCTCGGGATTCTGCTGACTCGTCAGACTCCGGCGGCCCGTGGAGGATCCTATCTGCAGACGAACATCGTGTCCGACGTTAAGGGCACGGCTCCGGTGACCGATCCGAAGCTGATCAACCCCTGGGGCATTGTTGCCGGTCCAGGGACGCCGTTCTGGATCGCCGACAACAACGCCGGCGTGTCGACCCTTTACACCGGAACCGGCGCCTCGTTCGCCGGCGCTCCCGCTTCGGTCGCCATCCCGGCACCGGCCGGCAGCGCCTCGGCCGCTGGTGCACCAACCGGGGTCGTCTTCAACGGCTCGCCAAGTTTCATCGTTCGTCAGGGGGCGGCATCGGGGCCCAGCCTCTTCCTGTTCGCCACTGAGAACGGTACGATCGCGGGCTGGAGTCCCGCGGCAAATGCCGCCAGCGCCATCATCGCGGTCGACAGGTTCGCCGAGGGCGCCGTCTACAAGGGCCTGGCCATCGCAACCAGCGGTTCGCAGACGCTCCTGTACGCCGCCAATTTCCGCGAGAACTCGGTCGACGTCTTTGACGGCAACTTCCAACCTGTCGTTAAAGTCGGCGGGTTTACGGATTCCATGATTCCGGACGGGTTCGCGCCGTTCAACATCACGAACCTCAACGGCAAGCTCTACGTCACCTACGCCAAGCAGAACGACGCCAAGCACGACGATGTGGCCGGGGCCGGCAACGGGTATGTCGACGTCTACGACCTGAACGGCACCTTGATCAGCCGGCTGATCACCCGCGGAGCCCTCGACTCGCCATGGGGGGTCGCCCTGGCACCCGCCAGTTTCGGGAAGTTCGGCGACGACCTGCTGGTTGGCAACTTCGGTGACGGCAAGATCAACGCCTTCGATCCCATCTCGGGAAAGGTCCTCGGCTCGCTCAACGATCAGCACGGCAAGACGCTGCAAATCGATGAGCTCTGGGGCCTGGCGTTCGGCAACGGACCGAATGCGGGCGATGCCAACACGCTGTTCTTTACCGCCGGCACCGGCGACCAGAAGCACGGATTGTTCGGCAGCCTGCAGGCGATGTCCGGATCGGGCACCGGCACCGGAGCGGGCGCGCTCGGATCCGGCTCCAGCGGCGCGACGAATTCCGGGTCCGGCTCGTCCGGATACGGCTACTGAGACGACGAGCTTCAAGGAGGCAAAGAAAGACATGAAACGACTGTTGTGGATCGTCGGACTTCCCATCTTCCTGGCGGCCTGCGGCGCGCCAGGCGGACTTTACGGCAGCGCTCCGGCGGCCTCGCCGGCGCCGAGCGCCGCCGCCGCAGCACCATCCGCCACGACACCGGCCGCAACCGTCGCCCCGACCGCGACACCCGCCGCCGCCCCTGCCAGCGTCCTTGCGACGCAGAACGCTCGCCTCGGCGCCATCCTCACCAATGCGCAGGGTCGGACACTCTACTACTTCCTGCCAGAGCGGGGCGGCAAGATCGTGTGCAGCAGCAGCGCGTGCACGACCTACTGGCCACCGTCGTTGTCCGGCGGTGGCGCGAATCCGACCGGGAGCGCCGGCGTAACCGGGAACCTGAGCCTTATCGCTCGCGGTGGCGGCGCGCAGCAGATCACCTACAACACCTGGCCTCTGTACACCTTCACCGGTGACCAGGCGGCAGGTCAAACCAGCGGACAAGGCGTCGTGGCCTTCGGCGGCAAGTGGCTCGTGGCCACTCCCGGGTTGCAGCCCTAAAGGAGATCCCAGCAATGAAAAAATCGATCACCGTCGCGGCGACCATCACCGGCCTCGTGCTGGCGGTTGGCGCAACCAGCGTTGTGCTGGCCGATTCGTCGAACGCGAGCGTCGCGAGCAATAGTCGGTTCGCGCGTGATGCCAGGCTTCCTGGCGACGTCGTTGTCGCCTGGAACCAGGAACTCCTCAAGATCGTTCTAAGGCCGGGTTTGCAGCCGGCCACCATTCACCCGACCCGCAGCTACGCCATGCTGCACGCGGCGATGTACGACGCCGTGGTCGCAATCACGCGCGACGCCAGTCCCCTTCTTGTTTCGGTCAAGGCGCCGCGGGATGCTCGGCCGGACGCCGCCGCCGCTGAGGCCGGCGCCGCCACGCTGAAGGCGCTCTACCCAACGATGAAGGGGGCGCTCGATCAGCAGCTCGCCGGTGAGTTGGCGCTCATTCCGGACGGAGCCGCCAAGCAGCAGGGGATCGAGGTCGGTGACGCGGTTGCCGCCAAAGTCCTGGCGATTCGCGTCAACGACGGCTCCGCCGCCACCCCGGCGCCCTTCGTTGCCGGCACCCAGCCGGGCGACTACCGGCCGACTCCGCCAAACTTTCCTGCTCCGGTCTTCACCAACTGGGGCACGGTCACCCCATTTGTCTTGAAGAGTGGATCGCAGTTCCGCCCCGAGCCACCGCCGGCTCTCACGAGCGCGGCGTACGCGCAGGCCATCAACGAGGTCAAGAGCCTGGGGCAGAACACCAGCGCGACGCGGACGGCCGACCAGACCGTGATCGGCAAGTTCTGGGCCCCGCCAATCTGGAACACCTGGAACGTTATCGCCGAGAACGCCGCGGTGGCGCACCACACCAACCTGGAGCGCACCGCGCACCTGTTCGCGCTTCTCAACGTGTCCTTCGCGGACAGCGCCATCGCGATGTATGACGCGAAGTATTTCTACAAGCTCTGGAGGCCAGTCACGGCGATCCGCCTGGCCGACACCGCTGGCAACCCGGCGGTTACCGGCGACCCCAATTGGACCCCACTCGCGGTCACTGCCGCCGATCCGTCCTACCCGGGCGCGCATAGCACGATTAGCGCTGCCGGCGCGACCGTCCTGGCTGCCTTTTTCGGCGATCGGGACCAGATCCAGGTCGCGACTGGAGTTCTGCCTGGCGTCGTGCGGAGCTTTGGCAGCTACAGCGACACCGCTACGGAGGCCGGTCTGAGCCGGATCTTCGCCGGCCAGCACAGCCGCCTCGACCACGTGGCCGGTCTCGATTTGGGACGCGACGTGGCGCAATTCGTCCTTCAGCATTCGGCATCGCGCTAACCATCGAAAGTCGCAGATTCAAGATCAGGAGAACTTCGAATGACACGAGCATCGAGAACGTTCGGAATGCTGGCGGGCGCGGCGACGCTGACCACCGCTGCCCTACTCAGCGTTCAGTCGGTATCGGCCGAAAACAATGGGGTCGCCACGCGATCCTTCGTGCAGACCAACCTCGTTTCGGATATCCCCGGGCTGGCGAAGGTCACCGACCTCAATCTAAAGAATCCCTGGGGGACGTCGACCGCCCCGGGCCTGCCGATCTGGGTATCTGACAACAATGCCGGACTGGCTACCCTCTACGACGGAGCAGGCCATCCGATTTCGCTTCAGAACAAGCTCCCTGCCAATGCCGTCAACATCCCTGCGCCGTCGTCCGCTGGCACGGGCGCCGCGGGCGCCCCGACAGGGACCGTCTTTAACCCGACCGGGTCGGGCTTCGTGGTCTCCGAAAAGGGCGCTTCCGGTTCCAGTCGCTTCCTGTTTGCGACCGAGGATGGCACGATTGTGGGCTGGAGCCCGAGCGTCGATCACGCGAATGGGATCATCGCCGTCGACCGCTCGACGGTTACGGACCCGTCGGGCGACCTGGGCGCGGTCTACAAAGGCCTCGCCCTCGTTTCGACTCCGGCCGGCACGTTCTTGTACGCGAGCAACTTTCGCTTTGGCAACGTTGAAGTGTTCGATACCAACTTCAACCTGGTAACGAGCTTCACCGATCCCGCCGTGCCTGCCGGGTTTGCCCCCTTCGGTATCCATAACATCGGAGGCAACCTGTTTGTGACCTTCGCCAAGCAGAACGCGCAGAAGCACGATGACGTGGCCGGCCCCGGTAATGGATTCGTCGATCGGTTCAGCCCGAACGGCGTCCTTCTGCAGCGCTTCGTGAGTAATGGCAGGCTCAACTCGCCTTGGGCCGTGACCCTCGCGCCGTCGACCTTCGGGGCATTCGGCGGCGACATCCTGGTCGGCAACTTCGGCGACGGACACATCAATGCCTTCGACCACTCGAGCGGCCACTTCGAGGGCCAACTTCGAAACGCCGCCGGCGATCCGCTCACCATCCCCGACCTCTGGGGACTCCGCTTTCCCGCCGGCTCCCTGAATGCGGTGCCCGGCGCACTCTACTTCACGGCCGGGATCAACGACGAACAAGACGGCCTCTTCGGGGATCTCGTCCCCAAGGGCTAGCAGGTACCTCGCACGACACCGCTCACATCGCTCAACGGGAGGGCCCGATGGCCCTCCCGTGGTATTGCGACGAAGTACCGGGTCTCGGTTGCGGTCATCGTGGTCCTGACCCTATTGAGCGCGCTGGGCCTTTGCCTTACGGGCATCCTGGCGCTGGCGGCATTTTTCGGGTCGAATCCCATCGGACAATTCTTCATGCGCGCTCTCTTATGGTCTGCCTGGCTGTCACGGGGTCAGCCGACCCAGCGGCATCGCTCCGAACAGAACAGCCGTCTGCTGCGTTTTATTCATCAGGCAGAGCTTGCCGCGCCGTTCCAGCTTGGGAGTTGGCGTCGAGTGGTCGAACGCGCTGGACGGCTAGGAGGAAGCTGATTCCGAAGGTCTACCACGGACGGTTAGATAACCGCGGAGTTTGCTATGTCGATGTCGACGACGGTGAGGGCGAAGTTAGGTTGCTTGGAGATCGGGGCTTCGAGTGGGGGGTCACGGGCGCAGATCTCCCCGAACTGGCTGCCTCCGTGCTCCAGGACGCCGTCGGCAACAACACGGCCGATCCGCGCCGCTTCGTCGTCGAAGTCCTCGCGTTACTGCCGCCAAGCGGATGGACGCTTACCCAAGCTCAAATTGAGGAGTGGGTGCGCGTCGCAGGCAGGCCCTACGCTGATGGGAGGGAACGCTGATGGCCAGACTGCCATCTGATGCTTGTCCGTATCCACGCCCATTCCCCGAGACTTTTGCCGAGTGCCCGCTTTTCGCTGCGCAGCTGTATCTCCCAGCCGACTCCCGGGAAACCCCTCTCTCACCAATCTGGATGTGTCGTCACCTGGTCACCCGGATCTTCGCGAAGGACGGCGTCCAGCATCACTATGGCGGCTGTCAGTTTGGTGGCCGCGGGGCCAGACGTCGCCTGATCCTTGTTAACGGCCTCAAGCGGCTCCTTCCCGGGGATTGAGGGGCCGCCGCGGGTTCCACCTTGGCGTCTTGGTGAGAGAGGCGGCCAGGAGCCGCCTCCCTCCGTCGAAGCGCTCAGATGCGACCGAATCCCCGGCTGCCGAGGCGACCGGCGACGAGACTCAGAGCAAGCACGATGATGGCCGCACCAAGGATCGCCGAGATGATCGGGATGCCGCCTAGCGCCAATTCGGGCGCGATCACCGCGTGGAGGACGTCGACCATCAGCCAGGCGCCGACCAGCCCGGCAACGATGGCGCCGACCACCCCGAACGGCATCCCCCTGCCGACGAGGCGTTCGCCGATCAAGCCGGCCAGCGCCCCGACGAGAAGCAGGACGAGTAGATGCTCAATCGTCATGCAGGCCTCCTAACTAAGATTGCTAGTAGCGCTACCACATAAAGTATAACTCATTTTCGCTGGATTGACAAGGGGCTGGCTTTCGCGCTGTTTTAGTTCTGAGACTTTGTCCCTCCTGAGCGGTTCTGTGATTTTGTCCTCCCATGCAAGGGGACACGATCACATTGACTCGATCTGAACAGCGCCGCCTGCTCGTTCTGAACCATTTGCTGTCGGGCGCGGTCGTGAATTCGCAGGCGGC
>Ga0207684_10000207_pt1 | contig 91268 bp, 112 predicted proteins | sample KBSK5501metaG_FD_184342 | JGI IMG/M metagenome (GOLD analysis project Ga0207684, IMG submission 184342) | Corn, switchgrass and miscanthus rhizosphere microbial communities from Kellogg Biological Station, Michigan, USA - KBS K5-50-1 metaG... | ecosystem: Host-associated > Plants > Roots >...
CATGACGGAGCTGCTCGAGGAAGCGGGGCTCATCCGCACCGACGGCGAGCGGTTCGAGCTGACGCCGCGCGGGATCCGGAAGATCGGGCAGCGCTCCCTCGATGAGATCTTCTCGACGCTGAAGCGCGACGCGTTCGGCCGGCACCGCTCGAAGCAGCGCGGCCGTGGGGGTGACCCGACCGACGAGGTGAAGACCTACGAATTCGGCGACCAGTTCCTGCTGGACCTGCCGGGGACCGTCCGCAACGCGGTCATCCGGAGCGCGGGCGAGGATCGGGCGGCGGGATCGGACGACCGCGGCATCAAGCGGACTCCCGTGACGCTCTCGCCCGCGGACTTCGACGTCTATCGCACGGAGCTCGTCACGCAGTCGGCCACCGCGATCCTCGTGGACGTGTCGCGCTCGATGCTCTTCCGCGGCTGCTTCCTGGCGGCGAAGAAGGTCACGCTCGCGCTCGACGCCCTCATCCGCTCGTCGTACCCCAAGGACGACCTCTACATCATCGGTTTCTCGGCGTTCGCGATCGAGCTCAAGCCGAGCGATCTGCCGCGCCTCACTTGGAACGAGTACGTGTACGGCACGAACATGCAGCACGCGTTCATGACGGCGCGGCAGCTCCTCTCACGCTCGAGGGGCAAGAACAAGCAGATCGTGCTGATCACGGACGGCGAGCCGACGGCTCACTTCGAGCCGGGCAATCCCGTGCCCCAATTCCGCTACCCACCGACGAAGCGGACCTTCGACGAGACGCTCAAGGAGGTCGTGCGCTGCACGCGGGAGCAGATCACGATCAACACGTTCATGCTCGCGCGCGGCCACTATCTCGTCGACTTCGTGAATCAGATGTCGAAGGTGAACACAGGTCGCGCCTTCTATGTGGAGCCGGAGAAGCTCGGCGAGTACGTCCTGGTGGACTACGTGTCCCACAAGCGGCGCCGCGTCGCCTGATCGCGCATCGCCCGGTCGGTCAGACGCCGGCCCGCAAAGTACAGCCCGAGCGCGAAGCAGAACCCGGCGCCGACGAGGGGCCAGTAGACCAGGCCGAGCGTCGCGCCGACGAAGCCGAAGCCCGCGCCCAGACGGTCGCCGGGCGCCGTCGTGAGGCCGAAGAGGTTGCCGGTCTGGGCGAGCCAGGCGGTGAACGCGCCGACGAATCCCGTGAACCCGCCGATGATCCCGGCCCACACGGCCGACACCTCGCCGCGTCCCTCGGCGACGGACCGAGTGAGCAACAGCCACGCGCCGAACGAGACGAGCGCCCCGAGCCAACCCACGATCGGCAGCTGCTCGAAGAACGTGATCGCGACGAAGGCCGCCGAGCCGACGATCACGGCCGCGCTCCTGCTCACGCTCGACAGGCTAGCGTGGAGGCTAGGTCCGCTCCATAACGCGCGATACATCGCGATGGGCTCGCGCTCCGAGGCCGACGCCGGCCGATCGTCCCTACACTCGGGCGCAATGCCAGACCTGCGCGAGCGCGTCGCGGCGAAGATCGACGAGATGCGGCCGTACCTCGAGCAGAGTGGCGGCCACCTCGAGCTGCTCGGGGTCGAGGATGGCATCGCGAAGGTCGTCTGCGCGCTGACGCGTCCCGGCTCGAGCCGCCTGGTGGTTTCGCTGCAGCTGAAGAGCGGCATCGAGCGCGTGCTGCGCGAGGCGATCCCAGAGCTGCGCGGCGTCGAGGCGGTCAATCTCCCGCCGCACACGCTGCTGGGCTGGGACCAGTCCGACTTCCGCCCGAGCGAGCTTCCCGTACCGCGCGCCGAGGGCAGCTAGCTCCGGACCGGAGCTGTTCGGTCGCGCAAGCAACTGGCTCAGACGCAACCCCGCGTATCGCGGTCTAGGCCGTCAGACCGTCAGCGTCACGCGCGGTGCACGCGCCAGATCGAATTCAGCCATCCGCTCCGGACCCAGCCGCAGGAGCTCCTCCCACGCCGCGCGCGCGTCCGCGATGAGCGCCGCGACTTCGACGCCCTGACACGTCGGGGCGAACGGCACAAGGCGCGCGATGCCTTCCCCCAGCAGCGTCGTCGCGCCGTGGAAGTTGCCGTTGCGCCAGTGGTGGAAGCCGACGCCGATCTGCAGGATGCCGTGATAGAGGTCGCGCACCGGGGCGCGCGTCTCGCGCCACAAGGTTTCGATCGTCTCGTGCTGCTCGAAGAACTCGCCGGCGTTGAATTGCTCGATCCCGCGGCGTAACGCTTCGGGCGGAGGGTCGTCGCAGCGTGCGCGGAGAGGCTCTTCGATCGCGCCGCCTGGGACGCGCTTCGACGGCCGTGCCGCCTTGCGGTCGCGGCGATCGCTCGAAGGAATCAGGCCGCGGGAGCGCGAGCGCTCATCGCGCCGCCGGCTCGGCACCGATGACTTTGCGGAAGCGCAGCTCGTCCTCGATGAGCTCGCGGACGCTCGGATCGTCGAAGCAGTCAGCGAGCTTTGCCGGCTCGTCGGCGAAGCCGACCTTGATCCCCTCACGCAGGTCGTGCACAGCGACGAGGTAGCCCTTCGGCAGCTGGTACAGGCGCGTGTATTGCAGATGCCAGATCGGACCCGTCTGCCCGAGCAGCTTGCCCTCGAAGCGCACGGACCGGTCGAGTGTCTCGAGGACCTTGGTGTGCTTTCCGATCTCCGTCTCGGCGGTCTGGCGCTCTTCATCGGTCACGTCGGCGGGCAGAGGGAACTCGGCTGTGTCGCTCATCGGCGCTCGCGATGATAGCCTTGCGATGGGCTGGAGGGACCGCGCAAGTGGGCTCCGGACGATGACTCCGAAGGAGTGGCGAACGAATGACTTACGTGATCACCGAGCCCTGCATTGATGTCAAGGACGCGAGTTGTTGCGACGTTTGCCCGGTGGACTGTATCTATACGACCGACGCCGACAACATGTACTACATCCACCCGGATGAGTGCATCGACTGCGGCGCCTGCGAGTCGGTCTGCCCGGTGAGCGCGATCTTCCCGGAGGACGCCGTACCGGACAAATGGAAGAACTACACGGAGCTCAACAAGAACTACTTCAACAAATAGAAGCTCAAGCTGGAACCACCTTCGACCGTTTCGCCTTCGCCTGCTCGCGCGAACACACGAGACACTGCTTGTTCGCGCGCCGCTGAAGGCCGACCCCGCGGCTTCGATACGGACGAATTCGTGCTCCCTCGTACGCGTGACCATGAATGCAGTGCGTCTTGTGACTCCCCCACGCCGGGTTGCCCCGTGGCAGCACAGGTTGGCTTCGCACCACAGCGATGGCAGCGCGAGCCTGCTCAATTTTTACGGTGCCAAGCCAAGGCTCAAGACGCGCAAGCAGCAGCTCGACCTCGCTGAGCCTGTGGATTTTCCATCGATAGATCGGTTCGGTGGCACCTTCCTGTTCCCACGGACCGTAGACGTGACCCGAGATGCCCGTCGCGCATCGGAATCGCGCGAGCTCCGGAGCAGGCCCAGAGGCGCAGCCTTGAGTGATGGCTGCCTCGACCCGAAAGTAATCTGCGTGCGTCCGATGCTTTTCTAGGTAGGTCGACCCCTCTGCGTCGAAGAAGCCAGCCGCCCATGCGAGCTCCTCGGTCGCGGCGCCTTCGATCCGCGTGGTCTCCAGCCCGACGGCGTCACGGAACTGCGCAGCCTTATCCGGGCTGAGCCACGGCCCGAGTGACCGCCCGATGTCCTCGATCACCCCGCGCTTCGTCGAGAACCAACAGTACAGGTCCTTGCGACCCTTCTTGCGCTTCGGACCGCGGATGTGCCCAAGACCGCCGACGGCTGCCTGGAAGCGGACGAGCACCTCGGGAACGCCCGTCGCACTCGCCTGGTTGATCTGCGCCATTGCCCGGCCCGTGCTGCGATGCGCCACCCGCGCCGTCCAACCGTCGCCGTCGAAGAATCCCGCAGCCCACGCCAGCTCGCGTCGGTCCATCCTCGAACATATGCGCTAGAAACGCGTCGCTCTTCAAGTCGTCCAAAAGGCTGAATTCCGTTGCTTCGGCCGGCACGAACGGCGTACGCGTTTTGATGACACGATCGACGAGTAAGAGCGATGAAGCCGCTGCCGACGCCCGATGCTCGCCTCGCGGAAGCCGCGGATAGGTGGGCCGTCACGCTCGGATTGCCTTACGCCGATGTCTACCCGGGCAACCTGGTCTACCGCTGCACGCTCTCCGACGGTACCCCCGCCGTCATCAAGACTGAGCCAGACCGTGGCGCCGAAGACGAGTTCGTCACCGGCATCGACGCGCTCGTCCTCTACGACGGCCAGGGAATGGTCCGACCGCTCGAGATCGACCGCGATCAGCGTGTCGTGCTAATGGAGCGCGTGACGCCCGGCGAGACCCTGTGGGTGGAGCCCATCGAGCACGCGCTCCGGGCGCTGGCCGCGGTGATGGCGAAGCTCCGCCTGCCACCACCGCATCCAGGCGTTTTCCCCGATGTGTCTGCGTATCACCGCGCATGGGCCAATCACGTGCGCCTTTACGGGGGCGCAGGACCGATCGACGCCGCCCTGTTCGAAGCCGGCGAGGGGATCTTCCGTGAGCTGTGCGACAGCTCCGAGGCGCACGTCGTCCTCCACGGCGATCTCCACTACGGGAACGTCCTGAGCTCTGATCGCCATGGCTGGCTGGCGATCGACCCTAAGGGAGTCGCCGGGGAGCCGTGCTACGAGGTCGGCGCGCTCTTCCGCAATCGAGTCGACGAGCTGTACGAATCTGCCGATCCGGTCGGCGCAATGCGAAGGCGGGTCGATGCGCTCAGCGAGCTGACGGGATTCGATCGCGAGCGGGTCCGGCTCTGGGCGCTGTCGCAGGCTGTGCTCTCTGAGGTCTGGAGCGCCGACGATCCCAGGCGGCCGGAGCACGTCGATCTGCGGGCGGCGCGGCTGCTCCGCCAGATCGGATCGCTCGGGTAGGCGCCGAGCGACCGTAACAACGGTCACATCGACGGTGCGTGCACCCTCTAGAGTGGGCCGATGGACGCGCTGCTCCGCGAGACCGTGCGCGAGAGCTTTCTGGCCGAGCTCGCCGATGAGGCGCTCATGCCGCTCCTCGTCGGTGCCACGCGCGTGGATGTACCGGCTGGTACGCGCCTGTGCTACCCCGACCCGGACGCGGGGCCCAGCATCCGACTTATCGCACGCGGACTGCTGCGGATAGCGATGCACGCACCCGACGGACGCGCAATCACGCAGCGCTACCTCCGCCGCGGCGAATTCGGCGGCATCCCCATTGTGTTCAGCGGCCGGCATGCGCCGGGTCAGTGCCATGCGCTCACCGACTCGACCTTCTACGTCATGAATACAGATGCATGGCGCACCACAGCGCGTCAGGACGCGCGCGTCGCGACGCTCATACTCGAAGAGGTAAGTCGGGTCCTGGTCGATTCGGTGGATCATCTCGTGACTGAGGTTCTCGCGACCACGCGCCAGCGTCTCGTGCGCCAGCTCCTCGACATCGCCGCGGACAACCAGAACGGACAGCCGTTGGTCGCTCCGGTGACGCAGCAGGAGCTCGCTGAGGGTATCGGTTCTGCGCGCGAGGTCGTGGCGCGCGCGCTGCGTGGTCTCCGGGACGAGCAGCTCGTGACGACAGGGAGAGGCGGCGTCGTGCTCCTTGACCCCGTCCGCCTGCAATCGGAGCTGCTCGCGATCTAAGGCAGATCCAGTAACCAAGGTCACCCGCGCGACGGCGGCCAGTCACAGACATCTCATCTGCTGCACTCGATGATCGCTCCGTCCATGAGGACGGAGGTGATCACGATGGTGAAGACGGTCATTCGCGTCTCCCTGGTCCTGCTGCTGTCGGCGTGCACGGCCGCGGCTCGCACGACATCCGAGTCAGATCAGGGCGGACACGTCACGACCACCGCGCTGAGCGAGACCGAGCGGCGCGCGGTGATCTGCGCGAACCCGAGCGACTTTTACGACAACCGCGCATGGTGTCTCGACGAAGAGGCTTCGACCGCGCCCGCGAGGTGATCACGATCCGGGCGCTCGCCAAATTCACAGGACTCCATCGCGAGCGCATAAGGCTGTGGGCGGCCCTGTCGCAGGCGGTGTTCTCCGAAGTCTGGAGCGCCGATGATTCCGGCCGGTCGCCGCACCTCGACATGCGCGCCGCCCGACGCTCCATGACATCGGTCCGCTCGGCTAACGCTCGTCCTACCATCGGCCGATGGCCGACCGCGAGGTCAGCAAGTTCCGTGACGACCTGACGTGGCTTCTTCGGCACGTGGTCGAGACAGCGGACGGCCTCGACGAAGACGAGACCAATTGGCGGCCGCCGGCAAAGGACGCGAACAGCCTCCTCGTGATCGCGACGCACACGCTGGGCGCCGCTGAGGCGCACGTGCTGCAGCTTCTCGCCGGACGGCAGATCGATCGAATCCGGGCTGAGGAATTCAAAGCTACCGGCAGCGCGGAGGCGGTCCGCCAGCGACTCCCTGCAGTCATCGCTCGGATCGCGGACGTTCTCGATGGTCTCGATCGCGTCGAGCTCGACAGAGAGCGGGCGACCCCCGGGGGGCCATCCACGGGTCGCGAGGTATTGGTCTGGGCCGTGATGCACGCATCGGGACACTTGGCGGCCGCGCAGCTAACCCGAGACATGGTCCTCGCCAGACGGGAGGATCCCGCCTCCTCTAAGTCCGCGGTTCGATGAGCGACCGCGCGTAGCGGACTTCGTTCAGCACGACCTCGCCGCGGGTCTCCACCTTCGTCGCTCCGTCGACAGCCCAGCCCGCTCGCTCGTAGAACCGGCGGGCGCGAGCATTGGACTCGAGGACCCAGAGCACTGCGTCCGAGAAGCCGAGCGCGACGAGCTCGGCGACCGCGCGGTCCATGAGCGAGCGGCCCGTACCGGAGCTCCACGCCGCGGGCTCGACGTAGATCGCGTACAACTCGCCGCGGCTCGGGTCGGCTTCGTGCGGCCCGCAGCTGGCGAAGCCGACGAGTTGCCCGCCCCGGGTCGCGACGAAGGTCCGCTGCGCAGGGTCACGTGGATGCGCCAGGACGGCGCGACGCCATTCCGTCCGCCGGGGGATCTCGGCGGTCAACCCGTCGAGGTATCCGTCGGGCAGCTGTCCGCGGTACGCGACCTGCCACGTACCGACGTGGACGCGCGTGATCGCCTCGGCGTCGTCGACCGTCGCCACGCGGACCGCGACGTCGCGCCCGCGATCGGCCATCGCTAGTTGTTGTCGAGGAGCTTCCGGCCGCGATAGCCGGATTCGAGATCGTGCCAGTAGAGGATCCGTTCGCCCTCGCCCAGCCGCCAGCACAGGTACACCTCGCGCCCGTTGCGCATCGTGCGGAAGTCGATGAGTCCGATGTCGAGGTCCTTCACTTCGACACCGAGCTCCTGGACCTCACGCAGGAGCGCTTCCATCTCCCGCAGCACCGGCTCCGTGCGGCGGCGGTCGTACGCCTGCTTGCGCCGTTGCAGGTCCTCGACGAGCGGCCGGACCTTCGGCAGGAGCGCCTCGGCCTCGGCGCGGCTGAACCGCGGCATATCCTCGATCCTAGTGTCGCGTCGCGGGGCGCGACGCCAGAGACCGGAGGGACGAAATGGCGACGTACGTGCTCCTCACGAAAGTCAACTCGGCCGGCATCAAGACGCTCCAGTCGAATCCGCGTCGCATCAAGGAGGTCAACCGCGAGATCGAGGCGCAGGGCGCGCGCGTCGTCGCTCAGTACGCGACGCTCGGCCGCTATGACTTCGTGAACATCGTCGAGGCCAAGGACACCGAGGCGATCGCGCGGGTGTCGGTGAACCTCGGGGCGCGCGGCACGCTGTCCATCGAGACGCTCTCCGCCATCCCGGTCGAGACGTTCATCCGCGCGATCGGCAAGAAGGGCAAGGCGTGACCCCGGCGCGTCTCGAGCCGCCGGCGTACCCGGAGATCGTGCGCACCAACGAGGATCGCGATCGCTTTGCGCGCCTATATGACGACCTCGTACGCGTGACCGGGCTGGCGCCGGCCGACGCGCTCCTTCACGCCGCCTCACAGTTCACCCTCGGGTTCGACGTCCGCGGCCCGTTCGAGAAGCGGAAGCGCCGCAAGAAGGTCGCGATGAACACGGTCGCCGAGCTGCCCGACCTCGAGCCGCCGGGATAGTGACGGCGTCGGCCGCGCCGGGCGGTCGCCGCTAGCCGTGCGGTTCGCGCGCGCGAGCCTCGTAGCAGCCACGCCGCTCCTCGCCTACGCCGCCGCCGCGGCGGCGCTGAGCGGCCGGCAGGTCGAGCTGCTGCCGACGCGCGGGGCGATCCGTCCCGATCCCCTAGCGAGCCTCGTGGAGAGCGTCGGCCTGGCGCTCGCGATCGCGATCTACGTCGCGCTCGGGCGCCACGTCGCGCTCCGGTCAGGCAGCGAGGGTGATGCGATCCGCGCCGGCGCCCTCAGCGGGACGCTCGTCGGCGCGCTCGGTGGCGCCCTCTCGGCGCTCGCGGTGCGCGAGTACGTCGCGGCGCGCCTGCTGGACTACGCGGTACCGCTCGACGAGCTGCTGATGGCGGCGCTGATCGCGTACGTGCTCGGCCTCGCGGCGGGCGGCGCGATCGTGGGAGCGGCCGCGGCGTGGGCTGGCTGGCGGCGCTGGCGGCCGCGCCCGAGCTAGCGGCGCTGGTCGAGGGTGCGGCGCCACGCCGCGGTCGGGCGCGGCTCGCTTGGCGCCGCGGGGACCGGCGTCGGAGCGGCGTTCGCGGACACGCCGATCCGCTGCGCGAGGTCGACAACGGGCATCGCGTCCACGGGCAATTCGGCGATCGGCGTCGCTCGGCGACGCGGCAGCCAGATCGTCGCGACCGCGGTCGCCGTCGCGACCAGCAGCGCTGCCGGGAAGAGCGCGCCCTGGATGTCGAGGAACAGGTCCGGCCGGCGCAGCAAGATGCCGAGCGCGATGAAGGCCATCCCCTCGATCTCGGTCAAAACGGAGAGCCACGTCAGAAGCGGCTGCCGACGACTCATCATCCCCACAGGGCGAGCCTAGATTCCGCGCGGCCAGGCTCAATAGGACGGTCGGCGGCAGACGGACGCCGTGCGCCAGTACCCCCGTACTAGCCCGGCAGGGGGTAGGCGCCGATGAGCGCGCCCGCGGCGCGCGCGTCGGACTCGGCATCGTCCCACGGCGTGCCCAGCAGGGCCGCGACGCACGCGCGCAGCGATGCCGCGGTCACGAGCGTCCCGTCCACGGTCAATGCCGCGGCGCGGACCTCGGGGGAGCGCCGCAGAGCGTCGCGGTAGCGCTCGGCGTCGTCGGGCGGATCTCCGTACAGAACGGTCCCGTCGGCGACGTGGAGCGCGGCGACGTCGTACGGCGTCATGGTGTGCGGCGAGGCGCCGCGCGCCGCGAGGTACAGCACGTCGGCGCCGACGGCGACCGCGACGCGGCCATCGGGCGCGAGCACGCCGGCGCGTGCGAGGATCCGTGTCGCGACGGTCAGCTCCGTCGCCGGCTCCTCGCGGATCAGCATCAGGAGGCCGCCGGCTCCTCGCGGATGAGCATCAGGAGACCGCCAGCTCCTCCAGCTCCGCCATCGCGACGAGGTCGCGAGCGGATCGCACCGGCGCGTCCGCCGGGATCTCGGATTCCTCTGGAGCGGCGACGGGCGCGTTCCAGACCAGTGGACGACCGAGACGGCTCGCGAGCGCCGCGGCGCACTCGTGCGCCAGCGCCCCGATGTCGACTGCGACGCCGAGACGCGCGAGCGAGGCCGCCTCGTGCGCGAAGCCGCACGGGATCATCCGGCGGAAGGCGGACAGATCGGTCGTGACGTTCAGCGCGAAGCCATGGGTCGAGACGCCGCGAGAGATGCGCACGCCGATCGCCGCGAGCTTCGCCTCGCCCGCGCCACCCGGCAGGTCCACCCAAACGCCGGTCTTGCCACGCTCGGTGCGACCACGGACACCGTACACGCCGACCGCGTCGATGAGCGCCGCCTCGAGCGCGCGGACGTAGCCGACCAGATCGCGCGACTCGCCCAGGCTGACGATCGGGTAGCCGACCAGCTGCCCTGGCCCGTGGAACGTGATGTCGCCGCCGCGGTCGACGCGGTACACGGCCGCACCCGCATCGCGCAGCTCGGGCGCTCCCGCGATCAGATTCGCGGTCGAGCCGCGCCGGCCGATCGTGTAGACCGGATCGTGCTCCAGGAGCAGGAGCCGATCCGGACCGCCGCGACGGACGCGCGACGCGACCGCCTCCTGAAGCCGCCAGCCATCGACGTAGCCGACGCGGCCGAGCCAGCTCGCGAGCAGCGGCGGCCGGGGGGAGGCCGCGTCGGAGCTAGACGTTGACGTGTCGCTCCGCGTGATAAGAGCTGCGCACGAGCGGACCGGACTCGACGTGGCGGTAGCCCATCGCCATCCCCGCGTCGCGCAGCTCCGCGAACTCGTCAGGGGTCCAGTACCGCTCGATCGGGAGGTGATCCGGCGACGGGCGCAGGTACTGACCAACGGTGAGGACGTCCGTCCCCTGCGCGCGGATGTCCCGCATCGTGTCGAGCACCTCGTCGCGGGCCTCGCCAAGGCCGACCATGATCCCGCTCTTGCACACGAGATCCGGTGCGGTGCGCTTCGTGTGCCGCAGCACCGCGAGCGATCGGTCGTAGACCGCTTGGGGCCGGACCCGTGGGTAGAGGCGCGGCACGGTCTCGGTGTTGTGGTTCAGGATCTCGGGACGCTCGGCGAGCACGAGATCGAGCGCCTCGACGACGCCGCGAAAGTCCGGGATGAGGACCTCGACCGTCGTGCTCGGCGACTGCCGCCGGATCTCGCGGATCGTCTCCGCGAAGATCGCGGCACCGCCATCCTCGAGCTCGTCGCGGTTCACGCTCGTCACGACCGCGTGGCCGAGGCCCATCCGCGCGACGGCCTCGCCGACCCGCGCCGGCTCCGCACGGTCGAGCTCCGTGGGACGGCCGGTCTTCACCGCGCAGAAGCCGCATGACCGGGTGCACGTGTCGCCGAGGATCATGAAGGTCGCGGTGCCCGCGCCCCAGCACTCGGCCATGTTCGGACAGCGCGCCTCCTCGCAAACGGTGTGGAGGTCCTTGCTGCGCATCAGCCGTCGAAGCTCCTCGACCTGCGGGCCCATCGGCAGCCGGACCTTGAGCCACGGTGGGCGGGCACGGTCGATGGGCACGACGTTGTTCGCGCGACCACGGCCTCGCGAGCGCGGCCGCTCGACATCGCCGGGAATCTCGAAGTGGATCGGTGCGAGCTCAGCCAAGGGACACGTTGCTCGGGTCGACCGCCTGGATCCACGCCTTCACGTCCCGCATGAAGCGGGCGGCCGTGGCGCCGTCCATGACGCGATGGTCGAACGAGATGACCATGTTGCCCATCGTGCGGATCCCGATGGTCTCGTCGTCAACGACGACGACGCGCTTGCCGATCGCCTCGGTCGTCATGATCGCGGCCTGCCCCGGGTTGACGATCGGATAGCTGAGGTACGTGCCGAACGTCCCGCCGTTGTTCACGGTGAACGTGCCGCCGTCGAAGTCGGGCAGCGTGAGCTTCTTCGACCTCGCGCGCGTCGCGAGATCGCGCACCGCGCGCGCGAGCCCGGTGATCGAGAGCTCGTCCGCGTTCTTCACGACCGGGACGACCAGACCCTCGTCTTCGAGCGAGATCGCCACGCCGAGGTTGATCGCCTTCGTGATGAGCACCCCCTTGTCGGTCCACGAGGCGTTCACCAGCGGGTTTTTCCGGAGCGCGAGGCAAACGGCCTTCATCGCGAACGGCAGGTACGTCAGCTCGAAGCCCTCGCGGTCCTTGAACGAGTCCTTCACGTGCGCGCGGAACGCGGCGACGGCGGACCAGTCGACCTCGACCATCGCCGCGGCATGCGGGATCGTCGACTTCGACAGGACCATCGCATTCGCGATCGCCTTGCGCATCTGGGTGAGCGGCACGAGCTCGTCGCCTTCCGCGGCCGCGCGCGACGGCGCGCTCGGGCGCCGAGCGGGAGCGGATGGCCGCGCCGAAGCCTGCGCGACGTACTGCTCGACGTCCTGGCGCGACACACGCCCGTTGAGACCCGTCCCCTCGATCTGCGAGAGGTCGACGCCGTGCTCTGCGGCGAGCTTGCGCACCGCGGGCGTCGCGCGCACATCCGCATCCGGCCGCGGCGCGGTGGGTGCGGATGGTGCCGCGGTCGAGGTCGCGGCGGGAGGCGTGGTCGGCCGACCCGGCGCCGCCTGTGCTTGCGGGGCCTCCACGGCCGGCTTGGCGCTCGGCGGCACCGCGGCGGCCGGCGCGCTCTTGGCTTCCGCCGGTGCCGCCTGCGCGGTGGGCTGCGCGCCGTCCGCGATCTCGAACACCGCGAGGGGCGTCCCCACCGCGACGGTCTCCCCCTCCTTCACCTTGACCTCGCGCAGCGTGCCGTCGACCTCGGAGGGAATCTCGGTGTTCACCTTGTCGGTCTGCACCTCGACGAGCAGGTCGTACTTCTTGACCGCGTCGCCGGGCTGCTTCAGCCACTTCCCGATCGTGCCCTCGGTGACGGATTCACCAAGCTTGGGCATCTTCAGCTCAAAGGTCGACACACGCTCTCTCCTTCAATACGCGGCGAGCTCGCGCATCTTCGTCGCGATCCTCGCGGGGTCGGGCATGAACCAATCCTCTTGCGTCTTGTTGAACGGCGTCGCCGGGACCTCGGGGCCACCCAGGCGCATCACGGGCGCGTCGAGATCATCGAACGCCTCCTCGGCGATGAGCGCGGCGATCTCCGCGCCGGCGCCGAACATGCGGTTGTCCTCGTACACGACGAGACACTTTCCCGTCTTGCGCGCCTCGCGCACGATCGTCGCCGCGTCGAGGGGCCGAAGGCTCCGCACGTCGACCACGTCGACCGAGATGCCCTCACCCGAAAGCGTCTCCGCCGCCGCGAGGCAGTGATGCAGCATCAGTCCGTACGCGAACACCGTGATGTCGGTGCCCTCGCGTTTCACATCGGCGGGCCCGAGCGGGATCGTGTAATCGCCCTCTGGCACGTCGCCGCGGATCGCGCGATACGTCGCCTTGTGCTCGAGGAAGATCACCGGGTCCGGGTCGCGGACCGCGGACCGCAGCATGCCGGCGATGTCGTGGGGGGTGCTCGGTGCCACGACCTTGAGGCCGGGGACGTGCGCGTAAAAGGCCTCGACCGACTGCGAGTGATAGAGGGCACCCCGCACGCCTGCGCCCCAGGGCATGCGGATCACCATCGGCACGCCGAAGTCGCCGTGCGAGCGGTACCGGATCCGCGCGGCTTCGTCGACGATCTGCTCGAACGCGGGCGCGGAGAAATCGGCGAACTGCATCTCGGCGATCGGCACGAGCCCGCCGATGGCGGCGCCGATGCATACGCCGACGATCGATGACTCGCCCAGCGGCGCGTCGATCACGCGCTGCGCGCCGAACTCCTCGATGAAGCCGTCCGTGACGCGGAAGACACCGCCGCGCGCGCCGACGTCTTCGCCGACGATGATGAGCCTGTCGTCGCGGCGGAACTCCTCGAGCAGCGTGTCGTGGACGGCCTGGACGTTGCTCTTCTCGGCCACCTAGCGTCCGGTCCCGGAAGTCGTCACTAGACCAAAGTCTAGTCGCGCAGCGGCGGGAAGGCGGCCGGTCGTCGCTCACGCATGAGCGCGTACACGGCCTCGACGATGTCCTCGCGATTGGGCTTCGCGAAGTAGTCCGCGTCCTGACCCACGCCCGCGCGATTGTCCTTCGCGGTCAGCGTCTTCGGCAGCACGTCGATGTGCTCGTACGCGCGCTGATCCTCGAGCACCTTCTTCATGATGTACGCCGACGCACCACCGGGGACGTCCTCATCCACGACGATGAGAGCGCCGGTCCGCTTCACCGACCCCACGATCGAGTGCCGGATGTCGAATGGCGCGAGCGTGCGGACGTCGATGACCTCCACCGAGATCCCGAGCTCGGCGAGCGCGTCCGCGGCCTCCAGCGCGATCCGGCACAGCGCGCCATAGGTGATGAGCGTGACGTCGCTGCCCTCACGGAGCACCTCGGGCACGCCGAGCGGCAGGGTGAAGTCGCCGACGTTGTCCGGGACGCGCTCCTTGTTGCGGTACGCATTGAGCACCTCGATGACGATCCCCGGGTCGTCGCCACGGAGCAGCGTGTTGTAGAACCCCGCGGCCTGGGTCATGTCGCGCGGAACGCACAGGTGGATCCCACGCAGCGCATCGAGGAGCACGCCCATCGGCGATCCGGTGTGCCAGATGCCTTGCAGGCGGTGACCCTTCGTGCGGATCACGACCGGCGCGGCCTGTCCGCCCGCGGTCCGGAAACGGATCGTCGCGAGGTCGTCCGACGCGATCTCGAGCGCGAAGAGGAAGTAGTCGACGTACTGGATGTCCACGATCGGGCGGAGCCCGCGCATCGCCGCGCCGATCCCCTGGCCGAGGATCGTCGCCTCCCGGATGCCAGTGTCCGTGAGCCGGAGTGGCCCGAACCGGTCCATGAGGCCCTCGAACACGAGGTTGACGTCGCCAAGGCGCGCGACGTCCTCGCCGATCACGAAGATGCGCGGATCGCGCGCCAGGTTGCGCTCGAAGCAGCGCAGCAGGACGACGCGGCCGTCGGCGGTCTCCGATCGCTCCGAGTACGTCGGCGCGACCGGCGCGACGCGCAGCGGAGAGCTCGGGGCCGAGCTGAGCAGCTGCGCGTTGTACCGGACATCGTTCTCGTGCCGGTACTCCGTCGCAAAGCGCACGAGCTCGTCGCGAGCCGGACCGGGCCGCTCCCGCATCGCGATGAGCGCGCGCTCCGCGATGGCCTGGACGACGCGCCGGCTCGGCTCCGCGTCGCGCAGCTCGCGCACGAGCGCGTTCAGCACGGGACCCTCGGCCGACGCCTCGAGCAGGCGCACCAGCCGCTGCCGGTCGGCGCGAAGCGGCGCGAGATGGTCCTCGTAGGCTCGTTCGCGGAACTCCTCGACCGCTCTGCGATCCTCGGTCTGGAAGGCGTCAAGATCGGCGGCTGTCGCCAGTCCTTCGCGGATCATCCAGTCGCGCATACGCGAGATCGGATCGCCCTCCGTCTCGAACCGCAGCCGATCCTTCGACTTGTACCGCTCGTGGCTGCCGCTGGTCGAGTGGCCCTGCGGCTGCGTCATCTCCGTGATGTGGAAGACCGCGGGCGCGTGCTCGCGACGGACCTTCTCGATGCCGATCGCGTACGTGTCGCAGAGCGCGGGGTAATCCCACCCCGCGCAAACGTGAACGTCGACGCCGGCGCCGCCGTCAGGTCGGAAGCCCGTCAGGATCGCCGAGATCGACGCCTTCGTCGTCTGAAGATCGTTCGGGACGGAGATGCCGAACCCGTCGTCCCACACCGAGATGGCCAGCGGGACCTGAAGCACGCCGGCGGCGTTCAGCGTCTCCCAGAAAATACCTTCCGCGACCGCCGCGTTGCCGATCGTCGCGAACGTCACCTCGTCGCCATTCCGCGAGAACGGCTCGCCGGGCACGCGCAGGTCGGCGTTCAGCCGGTAGAGCTTCGAGGTATACGCGAGCCCGAGCGCGCGCGGCATCTGCGCCGCCACGGGGGAGAGATCCGCCGCGCTGTTCTTCATGTCGATCTGCCGCTTCCAGCGACCCTCGTCGTCGAGGCTGCGCGAGGCGAAGTGGCTGACCATCTGACGGCCGGCCGAGAACGGATCGTGGGCGACGTCGGCGTGCGCGTAGAGCTGCGCGAAATACTGCGGCAGCGTCGCGATCCCCGTCGCGAAGGCCAGCGTCTGATCGCGGTAGTACCCCGTGCGCCAGTCGCCGGCGCGGAACTGCTTGGCCATCGCGAGCTGGGCGATCTCCTTGCCGTCGCCGAAGATGCCGAACGGCGCCTTGCCGAGCAGCACCTCGCGACGCCCGAGCACGCTGGCGATGCGGCTGCGGAATGCCAGGCGATAGTCGGCGACGATCTCGTCCACCGGGAGCCGAAGCTTCGCCTTCGGCGTCACGTAAACGGACCCGGAGCGAGCTGTCGCGCGCACCGGGCTCATGGTGCCACGCTCAGGCCGAGATCCGCGTCGACTCCACACGCTGCAGGAATGGGATGAGCGCACTCTGGAACCCCTCCGGCTGTTCGATCATGACGAGGTGTCCGGCGTCGGGGATGAGCCGGACCTCGGCATTCGGGAAGATCTCGGCGACGGCATGGGCCTGCGTCGCGGGGATGACCGCGTCGCGCTCGCCCCACAGCACGAGCACCGGGCCGGTGTATCGGTCGGCGTGCGCGACCCAGGCCGAGCGAAGGCTGGGCCGTATGCCACGAAGCGTGACCCCGGCGCGCAGCACGCGGATGGTCTCGCCGAGGGAACCCGGAACGAAACGGTCCGCCTCCTCCCACACCGTCTGCGGCACGCGTGCGACGTCGTAGAAGCAGCTGGCGACGCCTTCGCGGGCTGCACGGGGACCTCGGAGCCACGCCATGAGGCGCGCCCCGGGCAGTGTCGCGAGCCGCAGCGCGAGCGCGACCTCGATGCCGATCCCGCCGGGCGCGACGAGCGTCAGCGAGGAGGTGCGCTCCGGCGCCGTCACCGCCGCGGTGAACGCGACCGCGCCGCCGAGCGAGTGGCCGACGAGGTGCGCCCGCGCGCACCCGAGCGCGTCGAGGACATCGACGACGAATTGCGCGTAGAACGGCCGCCGCGGATCGAAATAGCGCGCGCCCCGCGGACGCTCGCTCTCACCGAAGCCGGGCAGATCGATCGCGTGCGCGCGGTAGCCTCGCCGCGCGATCGCGGCCATCGTCTCGCGCCAGTTCTCAGCCCACCCGCCCACTCCGTGGATGAGGAGCACCGCCTCGCCATCGCTCGGGCCGGCTTCGACGATGCGGACCCGTGCGCCACGGACGTCCATGGTCCGCCCGGTCATACTTTCCACGTGCTCTTCTATTACCTCTGCGCGAGTGGGGCCAAGCTTCATCGAGAAGCGTATCCCCAGGGCGCGCAGAGCAAGGACGCCGACGTCTTCAAGTGGGTCACGATGCACTCGGGTTCGCCGGCGGTGTGCCAGCGCGAGCATCCCGGTACCCACGAGTGGCGGCCGGATGACACGGCCGAGGAGGAGCGGATCGTTCGCGGCTACGCCGTGCTGCAGTGGGACAGGCAGGGCTTCGATCTCGCCGCGCGCAAGCCCGCGGTCGGCGAGACCTTCGATTCGCGTTGGGGTCCCTCCCTCGTGCTCGAGCGCGCGGAGGATCCCGAGACCGGTACGTATCTGCTGTTGCGGATCTTCCCGCATGGCCACCATGGCAAAGCGGGCGAGACCGGCACGAAGAGGACCGACGTGCCGAAGGAGCTCGCCGGCAAGGTCTAGCGTTTCAGCTCTGGCGTTCCTCGGCGAGATGGCGGCGATGCTCCGCGTGATGCGCGTGCGCGTGCACGTCTTCGGCCTCCCGCGGCGGATAGAACAGGCCGGCGACGTGGAAGCGCGCGGGCGACTGCGCGTAGGCCGACACGAGCACGTGCACGTCGTAGCGGGCGAACAGCCCGGCGCCCCAGCTCTCGCGGAAGCGGGTCGCCCACTGCGCGCCGTAGCGCTCGCGCGCGAGACGGCTCATCTCGTGGAGCTCCCAGTCGAGCACTGGCAGCTCGTGCGTCTCGGTGCAGTCGGCCGACACCCACGGAGCGACCCCGCCCGCGCAGCGGAATCGAAGGCGCAGTGGGAGCTGCAGCACGTCGGCGTCGGCCGGACGGATGAACCCCGCGGTGGCCCGGCCCTCGCGCCCGGCGGCCTGCAGCGCCTCCAGCGACGCGAACAGGTGCGCTCGCACGAACGGCCACCGCAGCCGCCAGGCGTCCTTCGCGTCCACGTACGCCGTGGCGATGACCTCGCCCTCGACGTTGCGTGACTCCGGCCGCGGGTCGCGCTCGGCGCGGACCGTGCGCGCGTGGATCCACGACCAGCGCAGCAACGGCGGATCCGTATCGGCGCCCTTCCACGGGAACGGCGTCAGTCGCAGGAGCGCGCCGCTCTCGCGATCCACGCCGATCACGGCCGGCCGCTCGACCGGGAAGTCATTGGCGGCGACGGTCTTGGCCAACACGAGCACGTCGCTCTCGGCCCGCGAGTCTTCCATCATCATGACAAGCATGACCGAGATCGATGACAGGGAGCTGGCTCTCGCGGTCGAGCATCCCCGGGGGACGGAGCGCCGCAGGCTGCTTCCCTACCGCGCCGCGCTCCAGTCACCCTCCGTGTACGCGGCGCTGGCGGAGGCCGACCGCGACGTCATCGTCCGCTGGGCGGAGATACGACGGCGAATCGCATCCGACGACGGCGTCGACAACGACCCCGACAACCTCGCCGATCCGCTGATCCCCGCGGAGCGCCTTCGCGCGCTTGTCATCGCGGGAGAGCACGTCGCCGCCGGCGGGACCGCCCAATCCGACGACGGCGGCGATCTCATCGCCGCGGTCGCGCGCATCCGCGCGACACTAAGGGCGGGCCGGCTCCCGGACGCGTAGCGGCGCGAGCAGCTCGAGGGTCGCGTCCATCTCCGCCTCGGTGTTGAAGTAGTGCGGCGACAGCCGGACGAGCCCCGGCCGGAAGTCGGCAATGCAGCCCGCCGTCCGCAGCGCACCGACCGCGGAGGCGGGATCGGGATGCTCGAGCGTGACGATGGACGTCCGCCGCGACGCGTCGGCCGGGCAGCGCAAGCGCCAGCCCTGCTCGCGCGCGCCGTCAGCGAGTCGCTGCGACAGGCGCATGTGTCGCTCGCGCACCACATCGATGCTCACCTCGCGCAGCAGCGAGATGCCCGCGCGGGTGGTGTACGCGGCAGCGACGGCGGGCGTCCCGTATTCGAAGCGCCGGGCATTCGGCGCGAGATCGATGTGCTTCACGTCGAAGGCGAAGGGATCGGCCATCGCCCACCACCCAAGCGCGGTCGGGCGAGCGCCGGTGATGCGGTCGCGGCGCGCATAGGTGAACGCCATCCCCGGCCCGCCCATGAGCCACTTCAGCGCGCCGCCGACCAAGTAGTCCGCGCCCGAGGCGTGCACGTCGAAGGGGAACGCGCCGATCGACTGGTACGCGTCGACGACCAGCGCCGCGCCCTTCCGGTGGCAGATCTCCGCCAGCCCGCGCACGTCCTGGATGTAGCCGCTCGTGTAGTACACGTGGCCGGTGCACACGAGCGCGGTACGCTCATCGATGGCGCGCTCGAAGAATTCGAGCGGCACGCCGATGCGGTCGGGGCTCGACACGAACTCGACCGTGACCCCGAGCCGCTCGAGCGCGAGCCAGGTGTGGCCGTCGGTCGGGAAGTCGATGTCCGAGACGATCACCTTCGGCCTCTTGCGGTAGTCGAAGGTCGACGCGATGGAGACCAGGGCCGCGGACACGGATGGCTCGAGCGCGACCTCGTCGGCGTCGGCACGCAGGACCTCGGCGATGTCGACGCGCAGCGCGTCGAGCTCGCCGATCCAATGGTCGTACCAGGCGCGACCGCCCTGCTCGGTCCAGGTGCGCGCGTACTCGGCCAGCGCGTCGGCGCCGCGCCGCGGCAGCGGCGTCAGCGAGCAGTTGTTGAGATAGATCGCGCGCTCGGTGATCGGGAATTCGGCGCGCCAGGCTTTCTCGCGCGGATCACCAGCCGACGGCATAGCTCTCCCGGCGCGGGTCGGCACCGCCCTCGAGCGTGCCACTGTCGAGCCGGCGGATCGCGCAGACGCCGGCCGCCGCGGGGGTGAAGTCGGGCAGGTCGGCGATGGCATGCCCCAGCGACGCGAGGCGGTCGCGGACGCCCCGCGCGATCCGGCCCTCGACCTGCAGCTCGCCGGGCCGGTACTCGTGCGGATGGAAGCTCCACGGGAAGGAGCGTGAGATGACGCGCGGGTACTCGATCGCGGCCTGCGTGTTCATGCCGAAGTCCACGACGCCGCAGACGACCTGCACCATCGCCTGGCACTGCGCGTCCTCGCCGGGGCAGCCGAACGGCATGAGCGCGCGGCCGTCACGCAGGAGCATCGCGGGATTCGGCGTGAGCCGAGGCCGCTTGCCGGGCGCGATCGCCGAGGGATGGCCGGGCGTCGTCCACAGCTGCGCCCCGCGCGTCGACACGATCATCCCGAGACCGGGAACGAGTGGCGCCCCGAGACCAGGATCGGACGGCGTGGCCGAGAACGCGTTGCCCTCGGCGTCCATCGCGCACACGTAGGACGTATCAGGCGCGCCCGCGCCCATGCGAATCTCGGGCCGGTAGCCGGCGGGACCCGTGCGCCCCTCGTACCGCCACGGATCGCCGGGCGGCGGAAGCTCCGGCCACGCGCGATCGTCCCTGATAAGACGGCGCCGCTCAGCCGCGTAGCCCTTGTCGAGCATTCCCGCGATCGGCACGTCGACAAGGTCGGGGTCACCGAAGAAGCCCTCGCGGTCCGCGGCGGCGAGCTTGAATGCCTCGGTGTACCGGTGCAGGAACGACAGCGAGCCCGGGCCGTGCGACGCGACGTCGTAGCCCTCGAGCAGGTTCAGCGTCATCGGCACGAGCGGGCCCTGTGACCACGGCCCGCACGCGTAGACGTCGATGCCGCGATACGTCGTGTGCACCGGCGGCGAGATCGAGACGTGGTAGCTCTCGAGGTCCGCGGCGGTGATGGCCCCACCCTGCTCCCGCATATGGGCGGCGATCTCGGCGCCGATGTCCCCGCGATAGATCGCGTCGCGCGCGGCCATGATGGCGGCGGCCCGACCACGCGCGCCGTGGGCGCTCTCGATCGCGATCAGCCGCCGGAAGAGCGTGCCCAGGTCCCGCTGCACCAGGATCTCGCCGACTCGCGGCGGACGGCCGTCGGGCAGGAACACGCGGGCGCTCGCCGGCCACTCCCGCAGCCGGCCCTCGAGGCGGGAGATGGCCGACGCGAGCCGCGGATACACCGGAAATCCCTCGCACAGCTCGATGCTCGGCGCGAGCACTTCGGCGAGCGTGAGCCGGCCGTAGCGTGCGAGCGCGGTCAGCCAGGCGTCGCATGCCGCGGGCGTGACCGCGCGCGGTGTCCCGATCGGCATATCGTCGCCATGGCGCGCGCGGTACGTCGCGAGGTCGAGGGACGCGGGCCAGCGGCCGAGCCCGTCGATCGTCTCGGGAGCGGCCATCCCGGGCTGGAAGACCATGATCGGCGCGACGCCGCCGAAGTCCGTGAGGTGTCGTTCCAGGACGTTGAGCGCGATGCCCGCGGCGATCCCGGCGTCGATCGCGCTACCGCCCCGCGGGAACATCCGGAGGCCCGCCAGCGAGGCGAGGTAATGGCTGGAGCTCACCATGTGCTTGCTCCCGAGGACGGCGGGCCGGCCCTGGGTCACGCCGATAGGCGGGACGGTCGTGACCTCGATCTCCTGCGCCACCGTTCACACTCTACGAAAGTGCGGATCATCGCGTGGCGCGTTCCGCCATACGACAACGGCATGTACGTCATCGTGGACGATCGCGGCGACGCGCTGCTCGTCGATCCGTCGATGGGCGAGCGGACGGCGCTCGACGCGCTGCGCGCGCAGAGGCTCACGCTGCTCGAGATCCTCAACACCCACGGGCATCCGGACCACATCTTCGGGAACGCCGCGGTGAAGGCGGAGACGAGCGCTCGACTCGCGATCCACCGCGCCGACGCGTACCGCCTGGACGACCGCACGCGTCCGAGCGTGTCGCCGGAGAGCCGCAAGCTCAGCGGAGGCCTGCTCGATGACATCCCACCCGCGACCGCCGACGACCTCATCGAGGAGGGCCCGCTCGCGTACCTGCGCGACGTCGAGCTCGTCGCGCTCCACACGCCCGGCCACACCGAGGGCTCGACCAGCTTCCACCTTCCCGCGGGCGGATCCTGTTCACCGGCGACCTGCTGTTCAAAGGGAACGTGGGCCGCGTCGACCTGCCGGGCGGCGGCGGGGCTCAGATGGAGGCGAGCCTCCGGCGCGTGGCGGCGCTTCCGCCGGACACGCGCGTGTATCCCGGGCATGGCCCGCAGACGACGATCGGGGCGGAGCTGTCCTGGCTCAGGGAGTTCCGCTTCAGCTGATCGCCGACTTCGCGCGGCGCGTCCGCCGGTTCAGTCCGTGACGCCGAGGATGTTGAAGCCGTTGTCGGCGAAGATCGTCGCCCCGGTGACCGCGCGTGCCCAGTCGCTGGCCAGGAACACCGCGACGTTGCCGACCTCGTCCTGCGTGATGTTCCGCCGGAGCGGCGCCTTCTCCTCCATCAGGTCGCGCGCGGCCGAGATGCCCTTGACCGCGCTGCCCGCGAGCGTCTTGAGCGGTCCTGCGGAGATCGCGTTTACGCGAACGTTCGACGGGCCGAGGTCGGCGGCCAGGTAGCGGGTCTCGGCCTCGAGGACGGCCTTGGCCATGGCCATCGAGTTGTAGCTCGGGACGACACGATCGACCGCGTTGTACGTCAACGAGATCACGGCGCCCCCACCGGCCTTCTCGAACAGCGGCAACGCTCCGCGAGACAGCGCGACGAGTGAGTACGCGCTGATCTCGATCGCGGTCGCAAGGCCCGCCCGCGAGATCTCGTGGAAGCGCCCCTTGAGATCCTCGACCGCGGCGTAGGCGATCGAGTGCACGAGGATGTCGAGCTTGCCGTCCCAGTGATCGGCGACCTTCGCGAACAGCGCGTCGATCTCCTCCTGCTTCGAGACGTCGCACGGCAGGATGGGGATGCGCTCGTGGTCCGGGAGGCTCGCGACGAGCTTTTCGACGTTCTCGCGCAGGCGCTCCATGGCGTAGTTGAACATCAGGTCCGCGCCCTCGCGCTGGAACGCCGTCGCGATCCCCCACGCGATGCTCCGCTGGTTCCCGACGCCCATCACGAGCGCCCGCTTGCCGTCGAGCAGTCCCATCGCGGCGACTCTAGGTGGTCACAGCGGCCCTGTCGCGGCGCTGTGACCGGCCGCCTTCTGCGGCTTCGCCTCCGTAGTCAGGGCAGCGCCGTCATCGCCGTCGGCCACCGCCGCGATGGCGCGTCGGGCCCGGCGTGCGTGGCCACGACCTCGCACGCGATGCGAAATGCCTGCGTGATCGTCGCGAGGGGCAGCGACGGTGCCGCGGTGCCGGTCGTCATCTCCGGGATCGCGGGAACGTGCAGGTACGTCGTCAGGAGCGCCAGCCTGCGGTCGCGCGCGTGACGCAGCGCGCCGTACAGGGTCGCGTTGCTCACGTAGGCACCGCCGTCCCACGACACGACCGCCGGGATGCCCGCTGTGTTCAGCGCGGCGGCGATCGCGCGGACCGGGGCGGTCGCGAGCAGCGCGTCTGGTCCGCCAAGATCGCCGTCGCTCCGTTCGTTCGACAGCGCGAGCCCGGCGTTGTCCGCGACCCACGGCGAGTCGCCGATCGCGTGCGCCAGCGCCTCGACGCTGATCGAAGGGCGGCCGTAGGCGAGGCCGCCGATGAGCAGCGCATCGACCGGCTCGCGGTCGAGCGCCGCGGCGATGGCCGCGACGGACTCGCGCCACACCACGGGCACCTTGATGGCGTGGACCCACGCCCCGGCGATCACCTCGCCGTCGAGCTGCCTGACCGCCTCCCACGACGGGTTCACCGACCGGCCCGCGAACGGATCGAAGCCGGTGAGGAGGATCCTCATTGGTCCGGCATGAGCACATGCGTGCCCCGGTCGTCGACGACGACGCGCGGCTCCACCGGTGCCAGGTCGTGATGGTCCGCCAGGAGGTCGGTCACCGACGACCACTGTGCGAAGCGCTCCAGGTGCTTGATCGTGGGGAACACGAGCTCCACGTCTCCGCGCTCGTAGGCGTCCAGCGCATCGCTCGGGCGCAGCCAGCGCACGTCGACGCACTCGGCGCCGTCGCAGCGCGGCTCGCAGTCCACCGGCGCGGCCGCGGCGAAGAAGACGTTGTCGAAGCGGATGCGCACGGTCCGCGGCGTGATCCAGCGCGAGAACGGCACCAGCCGCGCGCCGTCGTCGAGCTCGACGCCGGCCTCCTCGCGCAGCTCCCGCCGCGCGGTCGCGCGCTGATCGGCGTCGCCGTCGCGCACCGCGCCCCCAGGGAATACCCAGGCCCCAGGCGCGAATCTTGCGGCCGGGTTGCGCTGCACGAGCAACACCTCGAGCCCGCGCTCGCCGTCACGCAGCAGGATGACCGCGGCGGCGGGTCGTGGGGTCGTGGGGTCGCCGTCGTTGAGCGCTTCGCCCGTCCCGAGGCGCCCGGGTCGCATCAGGCGGTCGCGTACTCGGCGATGCCCAGGCGCTCCAGCGTCTCGCGCGTCGGCGCGCCGTCGTCGGCCCAGCCCCGCGCCCGGTAGTACGCGCGGACCTGCTCCGCGAGGTCATCGGGATCCAGCCGCACCTTCGAGAGCACGCCGCTGCGATGTGGCTTCGTCACCTGCTCGGGCAGGCGATCGGTCGCCGCGCCGAGCCCCTCGCGCACGTTGAAGAGGCGCGCAAGCGAAAGCGAGCGCTCGCCCTCGTCGAGCAGATCCGCCGCGGACACGCCCCAGCCGGTGACCGCGTTCACGATGTCGGCCATCTTCGCGTCGTCGTACTTCAGGAAGAAGCACATGCCGACGGTGTTCTTCATCGAGCGCGACGGCAGGTTGCCGTTCAGATGATCCGCGCCGGACGGGCTCGTCGCGTACGACATGCGCACCTGCTTGCCGTACTCGGTGCGCTGTCGCGGATCGTGCATCGCGAGCTCGAGACCTTTCACCGTCGTCAGGTACTCCGCGCCGCCCAGCTTCGCGGCCGCGCGAGCGGAGCCCTCGGCGAGGATGTCGCCGACGCCTTTGCGGTGCGCGATCGCTTCGATCGCCGCGAGGAGCGCGCGCCCATTCCCGAAGGCCAGGGGCTCGCCGTCGACCTCGAGGTCGGCCGCGACGCCCGCGTCGCGGAGCTTCATCGCCCAGGCGACCGTGGCGCCGAGCGAGATCGTGTCGACGCCCAGCGCGTTGCAGCGCTCGTTCGCCTTGGAGATGAGCGCGAGGTCGCCGATGTCGCATTGCGACCCGAGCGCGCCGATCGATTCGAACTCGGGGCCGCCGTACTTCGGGTCGATCTGGTACGGCTGCTCCATCTTCACGACCTTCTTGCACCGGACGGAGCAGGCCCAGCAGGCCTCCATCTTCACGCGGTAGCCCTTGTCCACGAGCGCCTCGGCGCTGATCTCGGCGGCGTCGGCGAACGCGCCGCCGTCGTAGTTGCGCACGGCCATGCCGCCGACGCTCGTGTAGCCGTCGAGGCCCATCCCCGTGCCGAAGTTGTGGAAGGCCCAGTGGTTCTCCTGGAGCGTGTCGGCGACCCAGCGGCCGACCTCCTTGACCTTCGCCGGCTCCGCCAGCGGGAGCGCGCGGCTGCCCTTCACCACGATCGCCTTGAGCTTCTTGCTACCCATGACCGCGCCGAGGCCCGATCGCCCGGCGATGTCCTTGTAATCGTTGACGATGCCGGCGTAGCGCACGAGGTTCTCGCCGGCGGGGCCGATCTCGCACACGCGCGCGAGCCGCTCGCCCACCTCGGCCTTGAGCTTCTCCTCGGTGTCCATGATCTCGAGTCCCCAGAGGTGCGCCGCGTCTCTGATCTCGACCGCTTCGTCCTTGATCCAGAGGTACACCGGCTTCGCCGACGCGCCCGTGACGACGATGGCGTCCCATCCGGCGCGCTTGAGCTCGGCGCCCCAGAACCCGCCGACCTCCGCCTCGCCGAAGCCACCGGAGAGAGGCGACTTCGCGCCGATCGAATGCCGCGACGCGCCTGACAGCGGCGTTCCCGTGAGCACGCCCATCGCGAAGACCAGAACGTTGTCCGGTCCGAGCGGATCCGCGCCACGGGGGACCTCGCGCAGCAGGTAGTGCGCAATGAGCGCGCGGCCTCCCGGATGGCGGCGGAACGCCGCCTCGTCCATCTCCTCGACCGACGTCGTCCCCGCGGTCAGGTCCACGCGAAGGACGCGTCCCCAGGAGCCGTATCGCTGCGTCACGGGCACAATGGTGACAGAACGTGAGCGAATACGACTTGGTGTGCGACCGCTGCGGCAAGGCCCTCGTCCCGCTGGAGGGCATCGTGTCTTGGACGCGCGACGGCACCGACGAGCGCTCGTTCGCGCTCACGCACGCGCCGTGCGTCCCGGCCGAGGCGAGCCAGCGCGAGGAGGTGCGGCGCCTGGTGTGGCCGAACGAGTTCCTGCGCTTCGCGACGGACCGCTTCAGCTATCGCATCGCCGATCCGGACGAGGTCCGCGCGATCGTCTGGGCGCTCTCCCCGTTCGTCGTGCGTCACGACAATCCTGCCGAGATGGACGGCATGCGCGCGGCGTCGTTCGGGGCGATCCCCGGCGTCAAGCCGGGCACCGAGCAGACCGCGACGCCCGCGGCGCCGAAGGAGGGCGCGGAGGTCGAGGCCGGGAAGTAACCTCCGCTGCGCTCCGGCTTTCTGGAGTGGCATCCGCCACTGCATCAGGAGCGCGTCAGTGCAGGCGACGCGGGCGATCGTCGTCGTCGATCCTCCGCCCGCGCCAGTACTTAGGCGATCCACCGCGCCATCGACCGGCGCGCCCGAGATCCTGCGTGAGCATGAAGGCCCCGACCGCGAACAGCGCGGGGACGAGCGGATCCAGGCTGCGCGCCCCCAGCTGCCACGCGAGCGTCGCACCGAGGGACCACGCCGCCGCGATCGCGCCCAGGCGTGTGTAGGCAGCACGTTGGCTCGTCATTTGAGGAACGATGCCTCACGCGCCCACTCGCCGCATTGCGCGAGCTCCTCCTTGGAGACGAGCCCGCCTCGCACCGCGGCGCGCAGCTCCTCGCGAAGCGTCATCTGGAGCATCTCCGGGCCGTCGGTGTTGAGGCTGAAGCGGACCTTGTGCCTGCGGAACGTCGCGATGTACTCGCCGAGCTCCTCGAGATCCTTCACTACGCGCGTGTGCAGGTTGGAGGTCGGGCAGATCTCGAGCAGGATGCCTCGCTCCGCCAGCCGCTTGCAGAGCGCCGTGTCCTGCGCCGCGTGGATGCCGTGCCCGATTCGATCGGGCTCCAGGTGCTGCACCACCTCGTCGACCGAGTGCCAGTCCTCGTCCTCGCCGCAGTGCACCGTGATGCCGAGCCCGGCCTTCCGCGCGCGCTTGAAGAGCATCGCGTAGTCCTTGTAGTGGAATGCGGGGTTGGCCGGCCCGGCGATATCGACCGCGAGCACGCCGCGCTTGCGGTACGCGATCGCCTTCTCGACGATGATCTCGTTGAGCCCGTAGTCGAACGTGCGGTCCAGGCAGAAGATGAGGCCGGCCTTCACCGGGTACTCCAGCAGCGCCCGGTCGAGCCCGCGGAAGGACGCCATGATGATGTGGTCGAGGTCCTGCTCGCCGCCGCGGTTGCGCTTCATCGGGTTGTAGCGCAGCTCGAGCGTCGTGATGTTGACCTTGCGGTACGCGCCGCCGACGACCTCGTAGACGGACTCCTCGACCGCGAGCGGACTCGACTGGATGAGCTCGGTCCATTTGTAGAGCGCGAGGAAGTCCTCGAAGGACTTGCGCGAGCCGCGCTTCACGGTGATGAGGTCGACGAAGTCCCAGTAGTCGCGCGTCGGGAGCCGGATGCCCTGCCGGTGGGCGATGCCCCACATCGCCGCGGGATCGACCGACCCGCCCAGGTGCACGTGGAGCTCGGTGAGCTCGTCCCCGAGAGGGTGAGGCAGGCGGCGGCCTTAGCTTCCCTGTTCTCTGGTGGGCGGGCGACGGACGCGGCGGCGGCGGCGCGGAGTCGCCGGGCGACCTTCGGGATGCTCGTTCCAGATGACGTGGCCGTCGTCGTCGGGTGAGGCGACCTTCACCAGGCGGTCCCAGATCTCGGCGCGGCGGAGCTCCTGCTCGGCGACTTCGCGCGGGACGGTTCGCTCGAGCATCACGTCGCAGTCGTAGGGCGACCCGACCTGCTTCCAGCCCTGCTCGGACAGGAGATCCAGCAGTCGCGCGATCTCGGTGAGCCGCTGGGGTGTGTCGAGGACGAACTCGCGCAGCCAGCCCGAGTAGGTTTTCTTCCCCCGGTCGGCGCGATCGAGCTCGTCGCGAACGGTGCCGAAGACGTGGATGAGGATGAAGGTCGGGTCTGCCACGCTTTCGAGTCTAGCCTCGGACGCTAGCCCCGCTCCTCGACGAAGCGGTAGCCCCCGTCGGAATCCTTCGCGATCACGACGAGCGCGCCGTTCTTGAAGCCGCTCTGTCCCTTGAGCGCCGGGCAGAGCAGGTGATAGTGCTCATGCTCGGGCGGAACGCACTCGCAGCGCTCGGACTTGATCTCGGCTTCGAAGCGGCGAGCTCCGATGCGGAGGGCGACCTGCGCGCCCGGATCGGGGAAGAGCTTCCACGCGTCTTTCGTGATCAGGATGCGGGCCTTGCGAACGTCCTCAGAGCTCAGGCGGTGTCGGTAGGTGGATCGGGAAACACTCATCGGTACGCCTATTTTCGCACAGTTCGGGACGCCCGTGTCGGCCCCGGAACGGCCCGCAGGGCTTGACGTACGTGCTAGCGCAGACAGGCAGCCGGATCGTCCAGGAAGCGCATGAGGTGGACGACCGGGATACGGGAACCGGTCGCTCGCAGGCCCGCTCGAAGCTGCAGGATGCACCCCGGATTCGCGCTGACGATCACGTCCGGCCTTGCCGCGAGCACGGCCGCAACCTTCTGCCGCTGCAGCTCGTCCGCGACCTCGGGATGCGTCAGGTTGTAGATGCCCGCGCTTCCGCAACAGCGCTCGGCGTCGACGATCGGGACGAGCGTGACGCCCGCGACGGCCTGGAGGAGAGCGCGCGGCTGGCGGCGGATCCGCTGACCGTGCGCGAGATGGCAGGCGTCCTGGTAGACGACGCGGAGCGGCCGGACCGCCGCACGGACCGCGTCCGGCGCGACGACCTCGGTCGCGTCGCGCACGCGGCGCGCGAAACGCGCCGCGCGCTCCGCCCAGGCGGCGTCCGCGGCGAGCACCTCCCCGTAAGCCTTCAGGTGCGCGCCGCAGCCGGCGGCGTTCACGACGATCGGCGCCTCACCGTCCTCGAACGCCGCGACGTTCTCGCGCGCGAGCGAGCGCGCGCCCTCGCCGTCGCCCGAATGCGCGTGCAGGGCCCCGCAGCAGATCTGGCGGCCGGGTGAGCTCACCGAGTGGCCGCCGGCCTCGAGCATTCGTACCGTCGAGCGCTCGGTGTCGCCGAAGGACGTCCGCATCACGCACCCCGCGAAGAACGCCAGGTCGGCGCCCTTCCGCTCCGCGGTCGCGAACCCGCGGCCCTCGGGCGCGTCGAGGAAGCGCTCCGTACGCGCGAGACGGCGCGGCAGCAAACGGCTCGCGCGCACGGCGCGGCGGAGGCCGCTGCGCAGGTAGAGCCGCGCGAGGAGCGTGGCGAACGTCAGTCGCCGTGGCCTCGCGATCGTCGCGAGCCCGATCGCGCGCACGGCACCGCCGACCCGGCCCTCGCGCGTTCGCTCGCGCACGACCTCGCGCGCCCCCTCCATGATCCGGCCGAACGGCACGCCCGATGGACAGGCCGTCTCGCAGGCGCGACAGACGAGGCAGGCGTCCAGGTGCCCCACGAGCGAGGGATCGGGAGTGGCGGTCGTGCGCACCATCTCTCTGATGAGCTGCACGCGCCCGCGCGGAGAATCGGCCTCGTCGTCGAGCACTCGATACGTCGGGCAGTCGTTGAGACAGAGGCCGCACGACACGCACGTCGCGAGGTCGTCGTCCCTCACGTGCACAGAAGCGCTGATGCGATGATTGTCCCATGCAGACCGTCTCCGCCGGCGTCGCCGCGCGCCTGCGCGACGCCCTACCAGCGGACCGCGTCATCGACGATCCGGCGACCCTGCTCCCCTACGCGTTCGACGCCTCGTTCTGGTCTCTTCGTATGAACCACGTGCCCGACGTCGTTGTCGTCCCGCGCACGACGGCCGAGGTCGCCGCGGTCGTGCGGATCGCGGACGAGACCAACACGCCCGTCGTCCCGCGCGGTGCGGGCACGGGACAGACCGGAGGCGCGGTCGCCGCGCGTGGCGGCATCGTCATCTCCTTCGCGCGGATGCGGGCGATCGTCGAGATCGACCGACCAAACCTCCAGGCCGTCGTCGAGCCGGGGGTCGTGTTCGCCGACTTCCAGGCCGCGCTCCTGCCCTACGGGCTCTTCTTCCCGCCGGATCCGGGCAGCGGCCGCGCCTGCACCCTCGGTGGCATGGTCGCGAACAACGCCAGCGGCCCCCACGCGGTGCGCTGGGGCACGACGTCGGCGTACGTGCTCGGGCTGGAGGTCGTCCTCGCCGATGGATCGGTCATCCAGACCGGCGGGCTGCACTCGAAGGCGCTGAAGAGCTCGAGCGGCATCGACCTCACCAAGCTGTTCGTCGGATCTGAGGGGACGCTCGGCATCGCGACGAAGCTGCGCCTGCGGGTACAGCCGCGGCCACCGGCGCGCGCCGTCGTGCTCGCCGGCTACGCAGCGCTCGAGGACACCGTCGCGTCCCTCGACGATCTCTTCGAGAACGGCATCCTGCCGTCGACCGCCGAGCTGCTCGATCGGAGCGCGGTCGAGGCCATTCGGCTGTATCGCCCGGACCTCGGCCTACCCGACGGCGAGGCGGTCCTCTTCATCGAGGTCGAGGGCACCATCGACCACGTCGCGTCGGCGGTGCGCATGGTCGACGCGATCGCTCGCAAGCGCGCGACGATCACCTCGCTGGCCGAGGACGAGACCGCGATCCAGCGCCTCTGGGCCGCGCGAAGCGGCATGGCCGCGGCGGCGGCGCTGGCGCATCCGAACAAGCACCGCATCTTCGCCGGCGAGGATCTCGCCGTGCCGCTTTCGGAGATCCCACGGACGGTCCGCCGAGCGCGCGAGATCGGCGCCGAGCTGGACGTCGCGGTCATCTTCTACGGTCACTTCGGCGACGGGAACGTCCACTCCGCCATCCTCATCGACCCCGCCGACGCGGACGAGGTCACGCGCGCCGACCTGCTCGCGCACCGGCTGCACGAGCTCGCGCTCGAAGTGGGCGGGACGGTCACCGGAGAGCACGGCACGGGCGCGGTGCGCGCGCCCTACATGCGCGCCGAGCACGGCGCGGCACTTGACGTGATGCGAAAGGTGAAGGACGCGCTCGACCCGAAGGGGCTTCTAAATCCCGGAAAGATCTTCGATCGATAGGGGGCCGACCCCTAGCCGAAGTACCCGTAGTCGCCGAACAGCAGCCGGAGGAAGAAGAGGCTGCACAGCACGACCATCAGGATGCGGTGCGAGAAGATCGCGCGCGGCTGCTCCGCGGCCACCCGCGCGACCTGGCCCCAGAAGAAGAGCACGAACGACACCTCGGTGAACATGAACGCGGCGTGGACGTAGCCGAGCGGCGTCCACGAATAGGGTGTGAGCATCGTCCAGTTCAGGAGCGCGTTCGCGGCCTGATACAGGTGCACACCGGCGGTGATGAGCGCCCCGCCGAGTAGCGCCCCGCCGATCTCCGCGAGGTGCGGCCGGCGGCGCCACAGGGCGAGCTGACTCGTGATGAAGACGTTCACCAGTGGGAGCAGGACCGCGTCGCCGACGATGGCCGACGTATACGACAGCGTCGTGCGGTACTTGAGCACGATCGGATCGGCGGTCCAGCGGAGGTAGGCGCTTCCCGCGGCCTGCACCGCGAATCCGAAGATCAGCGTCGCGACGAACACGCCAGCGAGAAGGAGCCACGGCCTCTCCTCGACCAGGGTGGCGGTACGGATCACGTTCCCTCCTCGCGACGGGGTGGGTCGAAAGGGAAGGTATCAGAGCCGGCGGCGCGGCGCGCCGTGAAGGCCAGCGTCGTACGAGCGCTTGTCCAGACGCGGAAGCCGGCGTGCGGCCGAGGGCGGGATCAGCGGCGTATGGGCGACGGTCGTCAGATGCTCGAGGATCGGCCACAGATCCTCCTCGGAGGTCATCCAGCCGATGCGATCGAAGCGCGCGAGCGAGATCGGCCGCGAGTAGCGACGCAGCGATCGCTCCCCGTCCCAGTTGTAGTAGTCCTCGAAGTACGAGAGCGCGAGCTCGCGGATCGTGCGGTGGACCGGTGCGCGGAAGCGCAGTCCGCTGAACTTCGAGATGCCGATCGCGCCCCACAGGCCGCCGTCGCGATAGGCGGCAAGCACGTGGTCGTCGTCGCGGACGGCCTCGAGATCGACGATGAGCGGCGGGCGGCCGTGGAACCGCAGGGCGGCGGCCGCGAAGATCGCGCCCTCGGCGCAGTGCGCGGTCCGGTCGCGTATGACTCGGCGCGGCGAGCGCACCGTCTCGCCGTCCTTCTCGAGGTTGTACGGCAGGCCGTCCAGATACTCCTGCACGCGTTCGGGCGTCGACAGCCGGCGCAGTAGAGCGCGTTCGCGCGCGGTGAATTCGTTCACCCGATCTCGAATTGCACCTGCACGCGGACGACGATCTCGAGCTCGCCGGCGGGAAGCTGCGCACCCGTGACCGCGGGGGCGGCAGCGGCGAAGTTAGCGCTTAGCGGCAGCACGCCCGTGCCGACCTCGTTCAGCGCGACGACCTTGCCAAGACGCACGCCCGCGGCACGCGCCATCGCGTCCGCCTTGGTGCGCGCGTCCTCGATCGCGAGCTTGCGCGCGTCGGCCTGCGCGGGCTTCGCGTCATCGAGCGTGAAGCGGACGTTCGCCGTGAGCGCTCCATCGTTCTGGATGAGCATGTCGAGCGCGCGACCGACCTTGTCGACGTCGCGCCAGGTGAGCGTCAGCTGCTGCTGCGCCTGGTAGCCCGTGATGCGCGGCGGCTGGGTCGTTCCGCTCGCGTACTGCGGCGAAACGGAGTAGGAGGTCGTCTTGGTGTCCTTCTCAGGGATGCCGAGGTCCTTCGCGCGTTGGAGGATGCGCGCGATCCGATCCGAGACCTGCGCCTGGGCCTCGGCCGCGGTCGGCGCTTGCGCGATCGCGCCGATCGACAGGCTCGCGACGTCCGGTTTCACGCGGACCGTGGCGTCGCCGACGCTCACGATGCCCGGCGCGATCCCGGTCGTTGGTGGGCCGATGAGCCCCGTCGTTTGGGTTCCCGCGAAACCCAGGGTCCCGCCGCCGCCGCCGCCCAGGAGCGTCGCGGCTTGAGTTGGCCCCTTCGCTGCGATGACGAGTGCGAGGACGAGCCCGACCCCGACGATGGCCGCGAGGACGGCCTTCTGGAACGACGTGACCACGACGACACCTCCGGGAGCGACCGCTGGAGAGTAGACGTCCGATCGGGGTGGGCGGTTCCGCGGCGGGCTCCGGCGGGGTCGTCTTTCTCGATGACCTCAGCGGCGACCGTGGGCCATGGCGGCGCGGGGGTGCTCTGACCCCTAAGCGGCGCGATAGACACCCGGTGGCTCCGCGAGCCCGAGGAGCCCCTCGTCGATCTCACGCACGCCGGCGTGGACCTCGCGGTGGCAGTTCGCGCAAAGCATGACGCACTTCGCGAGCTCCGCGACGATCTTCTCCCACCGATGGGCGGCGCCACTCTGACTGATCCCGAAGTCCTTCTCGCGTGGGTCCAGGTGGTGGAACTCAAAGAGCTGCGAGGGACCGCGCCGCCCGCAGGCAACACAGCGTCCGCCCATGTACCTGACGGCGCGCGCCTTCTTCTCCTGGCGCAACTGCGCCGCCCGCTGCTTTAGCGGTGTCTCAACGACGTGGCGCAGCCGATGGCAGTTCGCACAAAGCAGGTCGCATTTCGCGGCCTCGACCAGGAGTCGGTCGGTCGACCCGGTGAACCCACCAACACCGAATTCTTTCGTCCGAGGATCCCGGTGATGGAACTCAAGCGCTCCGAGAGTCGTCGCGTAGCCGCACTCCTCGCAGCTTCCACCACGCGCCGAGATCAGTTCGTTCTTCCGCCGACGCCGACGCTTCCGCTGGTAACGAAGGAATGACTCGGTTCGCCGTCGCGCCCGGTGGATCAGGCGAGCCAGAGGATCCGACGGCGGTGCGTGCCTCGAGGTGTTGTGTGCGCCGAGCGGCGAACAGTCCGGGCAAAATCGACGGTTGTAGAAGGAGCGCAACTTGCCTGCAATCAATTGCCTAAGAGCGAACGGCGCACCGCAGGAGCCACACGCCTTTGTCGCGATCGGGCGCTCAACCCGCTTGCGCGGTTTTCGTTGCGGCCGATAGGGATGACAGTCGAGACAACGCTTGCGACCGCGAACATCGAGTCGCACTCCACCCACGTCGAGATGGCTCCCGAACGCGCGACCGCACTTCTCGCAGACTTGCATGATAGAACATTAGTTCGACCAGGGTTATCGCGTCAATGCGAATGCGTTGGCTCGCACAGAATGGTGATCGATGGCGGCGTTTCTGCGGCTCCGGTGGGAGGATTCGAACCTCCAACCAAAGGATTAACAGTCCTCTGCACGACCGTCGTGCTGCACCGGAAAGAACTTCATTTTACCGGAACGGTGCAGCGACGAATTGTCTTCTGACACGATGATCCTTCGCTCCGGTAGCGCCACGCCGGGATGACCTCCGGGAAGACGAAGGAGTTCCTACGCGCGCTGTTGTCGTCCATCCGCGACGACCTGCCAGCGCGATACCGCGATGCGCGCATCGAGGTACAGGGCGCCATCGGCAAGCTGTGGTATGGCAATCGCGACATCCACTACGAGTGCAACATCCGAGCGCGCCTGGGCACGATCGAGATCGGATTGCACTTCGAAGCCGATCCACTGACGAACGCGCGCCTCCTCGGTGCGTTCCGCTCGCGCAAGACGGCCGTGCTCAAGGGTCTCGGATCCGCGGCCCGCCTCGAGGAATGGGACCGCGGCTGGTCGCGCATCTGGGAGCCGCACGACGCGCCCGGCCTCGACGACGCGCTGCGCGGCCGGCTCGCGAAGCGCCTGTCACGATACGTGGCCGTGCTCGAGCCCATCCTGCGCGAGGAGCTTCCCGCCGAGGTCAGCTGGCGGTTGCCAACGACGAAGCGCACCGCGTGAGGCTCCCGGCAGGCTTCGCTCCGCTCCGAGAGCGAAACTTCGCCCTCTACTGGATCGGCCAGTTCGTCTCGCAGTCCGGCACCTGGATCGAGTTCACAACGACGAGCTGGCTGCTCTACCAGCTCACCGATTCGCCCGTCCTCCTCGGCCTCGGCGGCGTCGCACGTGGACTGCCCGTGCTCGCGTTCTCCATCGTCGGGGGCGCGGTCGCCGATCGCGTGCCGCGGCGGCGGCTCATGCTCATCACGCAGTCCGGCCAGATCGTCACCTCGCTCGTCCTCGGGACGCTCGTCGTCACCGGCGCGGTGCAGTTCTGGCACATCTACCTGATCAGCGTCGTGAACTCGACCATCGGCGCCTTCGACGCCCCTGCGCGGCAGTCGCTCTTCCCCACCCTCGTGCCGCGCGCGCAGATGCAGAGCGCAGTGGCGCTGAACTCCGTCATCTTCCAGAGCTCGCGGCTGATCGGCCCGTCCATCGGTGGCGTGCTCATCGCCGTCTACGGCGTCGCGCTGCCCTACTTCGTGAACGCGGCGAGCTACTTCGCGATCATCGTCGCGCTGGCGGTCATGCGCATCCCGCCGGCCGCCGTCCGCCGCGGCCGCGTATCGCTCCGCGCCGGTGCGCTCGGCGGCCTGCGCTACGCCATGCGCAGCGACATCCTGCCGCTCCTGCTACTCACTGAGACGTTCCTCTCGGTCTTCGGCGCGAACCAGGCGCTCTACACGATCTTCGCGCGCGATGTTCTCGGCGCGGGTGCGCCGGGCCTCGGGCTCTTGCTCAGCTCGGCGGGCGCCGGCGCTCTCGTCGGCCTGGTGTCGCTCGTCCTCGTCGGCGACTTCCGCCGCAAGGGCCGGTTCATGATCTTCGCCGGAGTCGTCTACGCCTCCGCCATCCTGCTGCTCGCCGAGTCACGGCTCCTCATCCTGTCGATGGCCATCACGTTCGTGCTCGGCCTGGCCGACTCGATGTGGGGCGCGATGCGCAACACCATCGCGCAGCTCTCGACGCGCGACCGCTACCGCGGGCGCGTGATGTCGCTCATGGTCATGGTCACGCGCGGGACGACGCAGATCGCGCAGCTCGAGACCGGCGTGGCGGTCGCGCTGTTCGGACCGGTCGCCGCCGCGACGCTCGGCGGAGCGATGGTGCTCGCGGTGGTGGGCTCGGTCGCCGCGTGGGGCCGGCCCCTGCGCACCTTCGCGTCAGGACCGGTGGCGCGGCCGCTGGAGACGGAACTCGCGGCGGACGTGGCGCGCTAGCGCCGGCGCGCGGCCTCGACCGCCTCGTTCGCGTTACCGATGAGCCGCTGCGCACCCGAGAGCGCGCGCGGCACGTCGAAGCGCTGATCGAAGTTGCCCAGGTTCTCGGCGGCCTCGATCGCCTCTTCGATCGCGGACTCGGCGAGCCGCAGCGCGCTCCCCAGGCGCTCCAGCTCGCCCTGATCGACGTCCGTCATTGGCGCATCATGGCACCACAGAAGATGTTCGCGAAGTGAGCGGAGGACGTGATGCCGACCACGCATGAAGCGACCGCGACGTGGCGTGGCGACCTGGCCTCGGGCAAGGGAGATGTGTCGACGAAGAGCGGCGCGGTGAAGCAGGCCGCGGCGAGCTGGAAGGAGCGCACCGAGGGCACCGGCAGCGAGGGCGCGACGAGCCCCGAGGAGCTCCTGGCGGCGGCGCACGCGAGCTGCTTCTCGATGGCATTCGCGGCGCGGCTTAACAAGGCCGGCGTTGCGGATCCGATCATCACCGTCACCGCGCGAGTGACCTTCGGGCCGAAGCCGGAGGGCGGCAACGCGGTGCTCTCGAGCGCGCTCACCGTACGCGCGCAGGCGCCGAACGGCGACGCGGAAAAGCTGCGCGCCGTGGCCGAGGACGCGAAGGAGAACTGCCCGATCTCGAAGGCTCTGCAGGGGAATGTCGCCCTGAGCGTCGCAGCGACTCCGAGCTGATGCCGCCGACGAGGTCGCCGCTGCGGCCGATGCGGCGGGTCTCGCAGATCAGGGTCTACGGGCCGGAGCAGGTCCCCGACGACATCGTGGACCAACTGCTGGAGCTCGCGCGGTGGACCGGAAGCTCGAAGAACAGCCAGCCCTGGCGCTTCGTCGTCGTGCGCGACAAGGAGAGCCTGCGGAAGATCGCGGCACTGCGGCCGAACATCACTTGGGTCGCGGACGCCCCACTCGGCATCGCGATCGTGCTGCCGGCCGGGAGCGCTCAGAGCGAGGCGTACGACGAGGGCCGCGTGACCGAACGCCTGCTCACGGGCGCGACCCTTCTCGGATACGGCGGCGGTGTGGCGTGGTTCGGTGAGCCGCCGCAGCAGGCCGAGGCCAAGAGGATCCTCGGCATCCCAGTGGACCGGTACGCACGCCAGATCGTGACCATCGGACGGCCCGTCTCCACGAAGGACCCCCGCCCAACCGGCCAGGCGCGCGGCCGCAAGCCGCTCTCCGAGCTCGTCACCTACGAACGCTGGGGTGGGTCGAAGGGCGGTTGATGTCGAGCTGGCGGCTCGGCGTGAGCGCGATCAGCGCTTGAGCGGGAAGTCGGATCTCAGTCCGACGGCCGCGGGGTCGAGGTTGACGAACCCGAGCGGTAGCGCGGGCGACCCGTCGCGGACGCGATAGTCGCCGCGGGCGGCATCGACGAACTGCGGGTCAGCAATCACGGACGTCTTGTCGAACCCATAACGCGTGCGCCACTGGTCGAGGTTCAGCACCTCGCCCGCGAAGCGGAATCGCACGGTCGGCGACGCGCTGAAGAACAGGTTGCGATCGGCCTCGCCCACGGTCTTGTCGGAGAAGCTCCGCCACCAGTACGCGTCGGAGCCCACGGTCCGCACGATGACGTTCCGGGTGACGCGCAGCGCCTCCACCGGCACTTCATCGACCACCGCCGACTCGATGGCCGCTCCGCCTCCATCGTCGACGAGGACGTTGCCGCTCACCTCGCTGCCGATCCCCTTCAGCATCACCGGCGCGGCGTTGGGGCCGCGAATCCCGTAGATGACGTTGCCGCGCACGAGCGCGCCGTCGGATCCGTCATCGATGTATACGCCGCGCAGGATCGGGCCGCGCTCAGGGGTCGTCGACGTGAAGCCGTCGCGCCGATCGCCCGTATCGATGTCGTGCACGCGATTTTCCTCGACGCGATTTCCCGGGCCCGCGCCCCACATCTCGATCCCCCCGGCGTCCTGGGAGTCGGTGACCACGCGCGAGATGTCGTTCCGGCGGACGACGTTGTCACGGGCATGCCTCAGGTCATTGAGGTTGGCCTGCGTTGCGGCGAGCTGCGGAAGCGACTTCTGGAGCGACGGCAGGGTGACGCCCTTGAGCGATATCCCGTACCTGGGCATGTCGCTGATGTCATTGTTCGAGATCTCGTTCGCGGCGCTGTTCTCGATCTTGATCCCGGAGCCGCTGCCGTGGAGGCGGCCACCCGCGCGGATGAGCGTGTTCGTCACGCGGTTGTCCTTGCTGGTGCGCGGCTGGCCCGTCTGTGGGCCGCGGATCCAAATTCCGTGCACGCCGACGCCATCGATCAGATCCCCCTCAATGACGACCCGCTGAGCGTGGCCGCGCAGCTCGATGCCGCTGCCACCCACATCGACGATCCGCGACCCTCGCACGGCGACGTTCTCCGCGTTCTCGATGTGTATCGTCGCGTGGTCGGGTCCCGGCGCGAACGCGGGTGCGGCCTTCGGTCCGTCCGTCCGCGTGAAGGTCAGCCGCTCGAGCACAATGTTCTTCGCGAGCGTGCTCTCCGAGGCGCCCTTCAGCTCGACGAGCCGCGCCAGCCCGGGAGCGCCGATGCGCTGCGCCTCGATCGGCGCGGCACGCGGCCAGTAGTACAGGTATCCCTGGTCGAGGGCGAACTCGCCCGCGCGGTCGATGAGCGTCCGCGAGCCCTGGATGAAGTACCGGTTGCCCGCGCAGATCGGGTATGCGGTCTGCTCCGCGAGCGTGATCGTCCGCGTGCGCGCGTCGATCGCCTTCACCGGCGCGACGTCGACCTCCCAGTCGTAGTTCACGGTGTCCCGCGCGCTCCGCGCGCAGCCGGACCACAGATACGCGGTCAAGCCCGGCGCATCGATCCCGTCGGGGACGTCCCCGGCGCCGTAGACGAACTGCGTCCGCGAGCCGTCCGGACCCACGGCCGCTGAGACCCTGGCGTACCCGTCGTTCGGCGTCCGGGCGAGCGTCGCCCGACGGTCGTTCTCGAACATCGTCGCGAAGGAGAGTCCTGGCGGCATCTTCGCCCGCTGGATCTCGCCCGAGACCTTCTCCCATCCCGTGATCTCGCGGTCGGCCGTGAGTACCGCCGACGCGTCAGCGGGCCCGACGTAGCGGACGGTGAAGCCGTCGGCCGGCGAATCGCGCTGGTCGAACCCGAGCGTCGCGGCGAGCAAGTAGGTCCCGCCCGCGATCTGGACGCGAACGCTCTGCTTGTTGTCCTGCGCGAGCAGCGCTCGCACGGCACTCTGAGCCGCGGGGAGCGTCTTGAGCGGCCGCGCCTCCGAGCCTGGGGCCGTGTCGTCGCCGCTCGTGGCGACGAAAATGGTCGGCTCGGCGGGAGGGCCGACCGCGCCCGTCGCCGCCGGCACGTTTGCGCCTGATGCGGAGCTCGGAGCCGGCGAGCTCGCCGTGCACGCTGTGGCGACCACCAGTGACGCCACGAGGAGCGTGCATCGGCGAGCCGTCCCCATCGCGCGGCGCTAGTCGACCGGGATGCCCGGTGTCACTCCAAGTAGTCCTTGAGCTTCCGCGAACGGCTTGGATGCCGCAGCTTGCGCAGCGCCTTCGCCTCGATCTGCCGAATCCGTTCGCGCGTCACGTTGAACTCGCGGCCGACCTCCTCCAGCGTGCGGGTGCGACCGTCCTCCAGCCCGAAGCGCAGCTGCAGCACGCGCCGCTCGCGGCCCGTCAGGCCCTCGAGCACCGACTCGACCTGCTCCTTGAGCAGCTTGTGCGACGCCGCGTCCGACGGCGCGAGCGCCTGGTTGTCGGGGATGAAGTCGCCGAGGTGGCTGTCCTCCTCCTCGCCGATGGGGGTCTCGAGCGAGACCGGCTCCTGCGAGACCTTCACGATCTCGCGGACCTTCTCCGCGGTGATGAGCATCCGCTCGGCGATCTCCTCCGCGGTCGGCTCGCGACCCAGCTCCTGGAGCAGGCCGCGCGAGACGCGGATGAGCTTGTTGATCGTCTCGACCATGTGGACGGGAATGCGGATCGTCCGCGCCTGGTCGGCGATCGCGCGCGTGATCGCCTGCCGGATCCACCACGTCGCGTAGGTCGAGAACTTGTAGCCCTTGCGGTAGTCGAACTTCTCGACCGCGCGGATGAGGCCGATGTTCCCCTCCTGGATGAGGTCGAGGAAGCTCATGCCCCGCCCGATGTACTTCTTCGCGATCGACACGACGAGCCGCAGGTTCGCCTCGGTGAGGTTGTGCCGCGCGTCGTCGCCCTTCTGGATGAGCTCATCAGCGAGCCGGCGCAGGCCGCGCTGCTCGTCGGGGTCGCGCTGCACCAGCAGGTCGAGGTGCTTCACGAGCACGGTGCGGATCTCCTGGCCGAGCATGACGAGCTCGCCGAGGCGCTCCGCGCCCTCGGCGGGGCCGTGGATCTTCGAGTACGCGGGAAGGATGCGGAACGCGAGGCGCTCGGCGTCCTTCCTCGCGCCGTCGATGATGGCGACGAGCTCGTCGATCAGGATCTTGGCCTCGGCCGAGATCTCCTTGCTGTTGCCCTCCGCCTTCAGCGGCTCGCGCAGCTTGAGCAGCCGGTTCGTGAGCCGGCGCAGCTCCTTGCCGCCCTCCTCGTCGTTCAGCGTGAAGCGAAGCGACTTGTTGGTGAAGCGCGTCGCCTCGTCCACGAATTCCTTGGGTCGCCCGAGCGCCATGCGCTTCTTGACCTCGACACCCAGCTCGTAGAGATGGATGACGGACAGCGCGGGGGATTCGAGCGCCATCTCCCCCAGCTCGATCGACTTGGCGAGGTTGACCTCTTCCTCCGCGGTGAGCAGCGGGACCTTGCCGATCTCCTTGAGGTACATCCGGACCGGGTCGTCGACGCTGATGAGGTCGCTCGCAAGGACCGCCGAGATGCTGTCTTCCCGCTGGAGCTCCTCGGTCTCCTCTTCCTCTTCCTTGACCTGCGCCCAGTTCGGCCCGCGCTCGGCCTCGAGGATCTCGATGTTGTTGTCGTCGAGCGTGACGAGCAGCTCCTCGAGCTCGCCCGGCTCCGCGTCCGGGATCGCCCGGACGATGTCCTCCTGCGTGACGTAGCCCTGCTGCTTGCCGCGCGCGAGCAGCTTCTCGGCAAGCTCCTTGTGCTCGGGGTGGATGCCGACCCGCTCCGGCGGCTTCGTCGCCGCCGCGGACTCTTTTTCCCTGGTCTGTGTCCTCGTTGCCATCGTTTATTCCGTCTCCATGTCATCGCTCGCTCGTAGGACGGTCGCGCTCTCGCGTGATCTCATGACGCGCTCCAGCTCGTCCGCTACGCGAGCCACTTCGTCGTCCTGACCGCCCACGTCGCCGTCAGCGGCGCGCGAAAGCTGAGCTTTCGCCTCGCCCAGACGCCGCCGCAGGTTCTGTTCCCGTAGGCGCAGCGCGGTGATCTCGATCGCGCGACCTGTGTCCGCCGTGACCTCGTGCTCCGGCGCAACTGCGCGCAACGCCGCCATGGTGGCGGCCAAATGAGCGGGGAGATCAGCGTTCGGACGCCCGCCGGACCGTAGATGCTCGAAGATCGCCCGGTGGTCAGGATCCTGAAGGTCGTCAGGCGCGAGATCGATGCGCGCCGCCTCCTCGGGGAACTGCGCTAATTCTGCCATGAGATAACGCTCCGCGGACGTGGTTTGTTTCCCTTCCGCTCCTCTGACGGGCTCCTCGGGCCGTTCCAAGGCCCCTCGGCGGGCCGGTTCGGGGGATCGGGCGGACACCGCCTGCGCCCGCAGGGTCTCCTGGTCGACGCCGGTGAGCCGCGAGAGCGTGCCGAGATAGAGCTCCCGGGCGATGACGTCGGGCTCGTCCGCCAGCAGCGGCAGGGTCTCGGCGAGGAAGCGGCGGCGGGCGTCGGGACTCCCCCCCAGGTCGTAGCGGCCGGCGACCTCGTCGATGACGAATTGGAGCACCGGCCTCGCCTCGGCGACCATCGTCCGCAGCCGTGCCGGATCCGAGCGAGCGAGGTCGTCGGGATCGCCCTCGACGAGCGTGGCGACATACAGCTGCAGGCCGGTGCGCGTCGACAGCACGCCACGGCGCACGCGCTGGGCGATCCGTGCGAGCTCCCGCCCGCGCTTCTCGGCCGACCGCTGCCCCGCGGCATCCGCGTCGAACGCGACGACCGCCCGCTCGATCTTCATCTCGTCCAGCACGCGGTACTGCTCCTCCGTCAGCGCCGTTCCCATCGACGCGACCACGTTCTCGATGCCCGCCTGGTGGCACGCGATCGCGTCGAAATAGCCCTCCACGATCACGACTTCGCCGGCCTTGCGGATCCCCGTGCGCGCCGCGTCGAGCGCGTAGAGCGTCGCGCTCTTGTTGAAGAGCACCGTCTGCGGCGAGTTCACGTACTTCGCGGTCTGCGACGCATTCATCGCGCGGCCGCCGAACGCGATGACGTGCCCGCGCGCGTCGCGGATCGGGACGGTCAGCCGGTCGCGGAAGCGGTCAAAGAGCCCGCGGTCGGTCGAGACGACCAGCCCCGACGCGACGACCTCCTCGTCCGCGTATCCCTTCTTCCGCAGATACGCGAGGAGTCCGTCCCGCAGATCAGGCGCGTACCCGAGGCCGAACGCCTCTACCGACGCGGACGCGATGCCGCGCTCCTCGAGGTAGCGCGCGACCGCCTTCCCGTGATCCGTGCCCCGCAGCGCCTGGCGGAAGTAGAAGAGCGCGGTGTCGTGCGCGGCCTGGAGGCGTTTCTCGCGCTCGCGGGCCTCGGGCGGGCGCCGGCTGAGCTCGACGCCGGCGCGCTCGGCCAGCTGGTTCAGCGCCTCGACCGGCTCGAGGCCGTCCATCTTCTCGAGCCAGGTGAAGGCATCGCCCCCCTCCCCACACCCAAAGCATTTGTACGTGCGCCGGTCGGGGTCGACGGTGAATGATGGCGTCTTCTCAGCGTGGAAGGGGCAGAGGCCCTTGTACGCCCGGCCGGCCTTGCGCAGCGGCACGCGCTCGCCGATGAGCTGAACGATGTCGACACGTTCCTTGACGAGGTCGAAGTCACCCGGCACGCCTCTAGTCTGCGCGCCTCCGCATCGTCGTGGCCGTCGCTAGCGCCGGCTCCAGCCCTGCGGGATGTAGATGCTCTCGTACATGTCGATCGCGTAGCCGTCGGTCATGCCCGCGATGTAGTCCGCCACGCCGCGCTTGACGCCCTCGTCCTTCGCGATGCGCTGGTGCTCGGCCGGCATGAGCTCGGGCCGCCGCTCGAAGTGCTTGAGCAGCTCCCACAGGACGTTCTGCGCCTTCTCGTCCTCGGTCTTGGCCGGCCCGGCGAGGTACACGTTGTGGAACATCCACTCGCGCAGCTCGTTCGTCGCGCCCAGGACCTCGTCGCTCATCGCGATCGCGTCCTTGCCGTACGAGTTCACGACGACGTCGTAGATCATCGTGTCGAGCCGCTCCGCGCGGTCCGCGCCGAGCGCCGCGCGGACGGACTTCGGCAGGTCGTCCTCCTCGATGATCCCGGCGCGCATCGCGTCGTCGGCGTCGTGGTGCAGGTACGCGATCTTGTCCGCGTAGCGGACGATCCAGCCCTCGGGGGTCTCGGGGATCCCCCACGCGGCGGTCTCGAGCCCGCCCTCGGTCGGCGCGCTGTGCTTCAGGATGCCGTCGCGGACCTGCTGCGTCAGGTTCAGGCCCTTACCGTTGTTCTCGAGCTTCTCGGCGATACGGACGCTCTGCTGGTTGTGGCGGAAGCCGTCCGGCAAGAACTTCGCGAGCAGCTCCTCGCCGACGTGTCCGAACGGCGTGTGCCCGATGTCGTGCCCGAGCGCCATGGCCTCCACCAGGTCCTCGTTCATCGCGAGCCCGGTGGCGAGGCTCCTTCCGATCTGGCTCACCTCGAGGATGTGCGTGAGCCGCGTCCGGTAGTGATCGCCGATCGGCGCGAGGAAGACCTGGGTCTTGTGCTTGGTGCGGCGGAAGGCCTTGCTGTGCACGATGCGGTCGCGGTCGACCTGGAAGGCGGTGCGCGTCGGCGAGGGCTCCTGCGGGTGATCGCGGTGCCCGTCGGCCGAACGCGTCGCGCCCGGCGAGAGGAGCTTGTCCTCGCTCTCCTCGAGCCGCTGGCGGACCCGGAGGGCGGTGACGCTTCGGGTCCGAGAAAGCTTCGCGGTCGCGATCTCGGTCGCCACGCTGGTAAGGGTAACCTCGACCCGATCACCGGCAGGAGGGCTCCGTCATGTGTCATCCCGAGGTCTTGGCGGGCACGCCGCTCCCCGACGTCCGCACGCGGGAAGTCACGATCGAGGTGGACGGCGGCCAACACCTGCCCGGGCTGCTCGCGCTCCCCGAGGCGACGCCCGCCGCGGCCGTGCTCGTGGTGAACGACGTCTTCGGACGCGGTGCCTTCTACGAGCACCTCACACGACGGATCGCGCAGGCCGGCTTCGTCGCGCTCGACGTCGAGTACTTCTTCCGCGAGGGGGCCGTCCCCGATGGCGACCGCGAAGCGGCGACGGCGCGCGCGCCCAGGCTCGACCAGAAGCGCACGCTCGACGACCTGCAGCGCGCGGTCGATTGGCTGGGGAAGCGGCCGGAGGTCAAGGGCAAGCGCACCGGGACGATCGGCTTCTGCATGGGCGGAACGCTCGTGCTCGACCTTTCGACGGCGCGCGCGGACCTGGCGACCGTTGCGTACTACGGCTTCCCGGCTCGAGCGAGGCCGAACGTGCCCGCGCCGCTAGAAGTCGCCGAGAAGATGCGCGGGCCGATCCTTGGCCATTTCGGCACGGAGGACACCGGCGTCGGGATCGAGAACGTGCGCGCGCTCCACTCCAAGCTCGAGGCCGCGCACATAGAACACACCTTCCACGAGTACGAGGGCCTGGGGCACGGCTTCCTCAAGGCGTTCCTCGATGACGAGAAGGCGCCGGGCTACGAGCAGGCGTGCGAGTCGTGGAAGCGGACGATCGACTTCTGGCGGAAGCAGCTCGCGGCATGACCGCGGCTTGCGCTCCCGACGGCGCGTGACGATCGACCGCCTTGCTGACCGAGCGTACCTCAGCCGCCAATACGCGGACGACGAGAGGCTTCGCGTCCGCATCCGGACTCACGAGCTGTACGGCGAGAACAAGAGGCCGCTTCAGCCGTGGGTCGTGGAGCTCCTCGAGGTACGCGCCGGCGACCTGCTGCTCGACGTCGGCTCGGGCACCGGGCGCGACTACCACCCACATCTGCGCAACACGCGCGTGATCGCGATCGACCGCTCGCTGGGGATGCTGGCCGAGGTCGAACGTCCGCGCGCCTGCGCAGACGCGGCGGCGCTGCCATTCGGTGATGCGATATTCGATCGATTGATGTGCAACCACATGCTCTACCACGTGCCCGACATGTCGGCGGCGCTGCGCGAGATGCGCCGTGTCACGAGGCCCGGTGGCCGCGTCGTCCTTACCGCGAACGCGCCCGGCGGCATGCGCAACCTGTTCGCGCTTTACGACGCGGCGCGCGAGCAGGTCGGCCTGCCGCGCGTCATGACCGTGGGCGAGCGGTTCAGCCTCGGTGACGTCGACCTCGTGCGCTCGGTCTTCCCCGCTACGCGAATCGAGATGCATCAGAACGCGCTCGTGTTCCCGTCGTCCGCTCCGGTGCTCGACTACCTCGCCTCGGGCCCGGCTAGCACCGACCCGCCCGAGCTCCGCGCGCGCATGTTCGCGACGCTGGCCATGCGGATCGACGCGATCATCGCTCGCGACGGCGCCTTGCGCGTCCCGAAGGACGCCGGCTGCTTCGTCGCTGAAGTTCCCTAGGCACCATCCAGTTTGAGCCCCGGCCGCGTCAAGAACAAGACTGTTCTTTTCCGCGCGCCTGTAGCGACAATGCCCGGCCGCATATGGCCGGAGGATGCTTCATGTCCGCAGATCCGCGTCACCTGCGCTGGGACGCCTGCTTCAACGTCCGCGACCTCGGCGGCTTCCCTACGCGCGACGGAGGGACAACTCGCTGGCGCGCGCTCGTGCGCGCGGACAACATCTGCCGGCTGACCCACCACGGGCGGACGGCGCTCGCGCGGTACGGAATCCGGACGGTGATCGATCTTCGCTCGAAGAAGGAGCTCGCGCTCGAGCACGACCCGTTCAGCCGGCCCGAGCTCGCCGATGTCGGCTACGTGAATCTCCCTCAGTGCAGCGACGAGTTCTGGGCAGGCTGGGATCCGCGCATGAGCGGGCATGAAGGCGACATGCTCACCTTCGAGACGTGCCAAGGGAACATCGCCGCGATGGTCACCGCGATCGCCGTCGCGCCCGAGGGTGGCGTCCTCATCCATTGCCACGCCGGCAAGGAGCGCACCGGGCTCGCCGCGGCGGTACTGCTCGCGCTCGCGGGCGTCGACCGCGACGCGATCAATGCGGACCAAGTCGCGGGCGACGTGTACCTCGAGCCGCTGTACGAGGCATGGCTGGCGCAGGCCGAGGATCCGGCGCGCCGCGAGCGCGGCACCGCACACCTGCGTTTGGACCACGATCAGTTCCGCCTGACGCTCGCCGCCCTCGATGATCGATACGGCGGAGCCGAACGCTACCTGCTGGGCTGCGACGTCGCGCCCGCCGACCTTGCGCGCGTACGCGAGCGGCTGGTCGCATGAGCTAGCGGTCGCGTACCCCGGTCTTCAGCGCGGCCTGGGCCGCGGCGAGGCGCGCCACCGGTACGCGGAACGTGGACGGCGACACATAGGTCAGCCCGATCTCGTGGCAGAACTCCACCGAGGACGGCTCGCCGGCGTGCTCCCCGCAGATCCCGATCTTGAGGTCGGGCTTCGTCTTGCGGCCGCGCTCGACGCCGATCCGCATCATCGCCCCCACGCCATCGCGATCGATGACCTGGAAGGGGTCCGTGGGGATGATCCCCTGCTCCACGTACCGCGTGAGGAAGCTCTTCTGCGCGTCGTCGCGGGAGATGCCGAGGATGGTCTGGGTGAGGTCGTTCGTCCCGAAGCTGAAGAACTCCGTCTTCGTCGCGATCTCGTCGGCGATGAGGCACGCGCGCGGGACCTCGATCATCGTCCCGAACTTGAACGGGATCTTCCGGCCGCGCTCCGTCTGGACCGCCCCGGCGACCTCCATCACCTGCGCCTGCAGGCGGTCGAGCTCCCCCATCGTGCCGACGAGCGGCATCATGATCTCGGGGCGCGCCTTGACGCGCCGCTCGGCGGAGTCCGCCGCCGCTCCGAGGATCGCGCGGATCTGCATTTCGAGGATCTCCGGATAGATCAGGAGCAGCCGGCAACCACGTAGCCCCAGCATCGGGTTGTCCTCGTGCAGCTGCTCGAGCCGCCGCCAGATCCGCTTCTTGCGCTCGAGATCCGCGCCGTCCTGCCCCGTTGCTTCCGCGACCGCGATGTCGACGTCGACGTCGGCGAATTCACGGAGGAACTCGTGGAGCGGCGGGTCGAGGAGGCGGATGACGACGGGCAGGCCGTCCATCGCCTCGAACATCTCGCGGAAGTCGTCCTGCTGGAAGGGCAACAGCTTCGCGAGCGCGTCGCGGCGTGCTTCGACGGTGTCGGCCAGGATCATGTCCTGGACGAACGGCAGGCGCTCGGCCTGTCGGAACATGTGCTCGGTCCGCGCCAGGCCCACGCCCTCCGCGCCGAACTTTCGCGCGAGGACGCACTCGGCCGGCGTGTCCGCGTTCACCCAGACTCCCATCGTTCGCCGCTTGTCGGCCCACGAGAGGATCTCGATGAGCTCCTTCTCCTTCTCGAAGTCGGGAACGACCGTGGGCAGCTCGCCCAGGAAGACCTCCCCGGTCGTGCCGTCGATCGAGATCGCGTCGCCCTCCTTGATCACGCGGTCGCCGACGCGCATCTCGCGGCTCGCGAGGTCGATCGACAGCGCGGCGCAGCCCGCGACGCACGGCAAGCCGAGCCCGCGCGCGACCACCGCGGCGTGGCTCGTCGAGCCGCCGCGCGCGGTGAGGATGCCCGTAGCGGCGACCATGCCGTGGAAGTCGTCCGGGCTGGTCTCGGGGCGCACGAGCACGACGAGCTGCTTCTGCCCCTTGAGGACGACGGCGCGATCCGCGTCGAAGACGGCGCGTCCCGTGGCCGCGCCCGGCGAGGCATTGAGGCCCTTTGCGAGGAAGCGCCCGGCCTGGCGTGCGCGCTCGATCTCCTTCTCGTCGAAGCGCGGCAGCAGCAGCTGCTCCGCCTGCAGCGGATCGATGCGCGCGATCGCCTCGTCCTTCGTGATGAGGCGCTCGCGCACCATATCCGTCGCGATCTTCACGGCCGCCTTCGCCGTTCTCTTGGCCGCCCGCGTCTGGAGCATGTACAGCTTCCCGCGCTCGATCGTGAACTCGAGGTCCTGTGCGTCGCGGTAGTGGGACTCGAGACGCTTCGCTATCTTTTCGAACTCGGCGTACGCCTTCGGCATCTCGTCGCGCAGCTTCGCGATCTTCGAGGGCGTCCGGATCCCGGCGACGACGTCCTCGCCCTGCGCGTTCACGAGGTATTCGCCGTAGAGGACCTTCTCTCCCGTGTTGGGGTCGCGCGTGAACGCGACGCCCGTACCGGAGTCATCGCCCATGTTCCCGAAGACCATCGATACGACGCTCACCGCGGTGCCGAGATCGTGCGGGATCTTGAACGTGTTGCGGTAGTCGACCGCGCGCTTGCCGAACCACGAGTTGAAGACCGCCTCGATCGCGAGCCGCAGCTGCTCGCGCGGCTCGGTCGGGAACGGCTTGCCCGTCCAGCGGCGCACGACGTCCTTGTATGCCGCGACGAGCTGCCGCAGCGCCTCGGGCGTCAGCGTCGCGTCGCTCTCGACATGCGCCTGCTTCTTCCTGGCCTCGAGCAGCTCGTCGAATCGTTCGGCTGGGATGTCGAGGACTATGCGGCCGAACATCGACAGGAACCGCCGGTACGCGTCCCAGGCGAACCGCTCGTTGCCCGTCAGGCGCGCGAGCGCACCGCGCGTGTCGTCGTTCAGCCCGAGGTTCAGGACGGTGTCCATCATCCCGGGCATCGACATGGCCGCGCCGGAACGGACCGAGACGAGCAGCGGATTGACCGGATCGCCGAAGCTCTTGCCGGCCGCGCGCTCGACGGCCCCGAGTCCGGCGTCGACCTGCTCGGCGAGCCCGCTCGGCAGCTTCTTCTTCGCGGCGAAATACGCGTTGCACGCCGCGGTCGTGATCGTGAACCCCGGCGGCACGGGGAGCCTGGCGTTCGTCATCTCGGCGAGGCCCGCGCCCTTGCCGCCGAGCAGACCGCGCATCTTGGCGCTCCCGTCGGCCCGGCCATTCGCGAACAGGTACACCCACTTCGTGCGCCGGGTCCGTGTGGCGCGCGGGCCCTTGCTCGCACGGCGTGTCGGCATGGCGGACCTCCTTGGGATGTGGCGATTCTCGCAGATACGGGTCGCGACGGCAGGCGGTACAGTCGCGGCCCGTGTACACGCAGCCTGGATACCGGACGCTGCTCGAACGACTCCGCCAGAACGTGCGCGCCTACGTTCGCAAGCAGCTGGAGCTGCCGCGCCAGGAGGTCGCGGAGATCGTCCGTGCCAACCTGCGCGCGGCGATCTGGTTCGCGGTCGCCGCGATCTTCGTCATGCTCTTCCTGGTCACGTTCGCGGTCTTCGTCATCGCGCTGGTCGCGATCCTGCTGCCGTGGTGGCTCGCCTCGCTCGTCGTGATGCTGCTATTCGCGCTCGCCGCCGGGCTGACCGGCTACGTCGGCTACAAGCGGCTCGAGCTGCACGGGCCGACGCGTTCGATCGAATCGGTGAAGGAGACGGTCCGATGGGTGAAAGCCCGTCTCAGCGGACGGAGCGCGAGCTAGCCGATCTGCGCACGCGGATCGACGCGGACGTCACGCTCCTCGTCGAGCGCGTCCGCGAGGATCTCGACCCGCGCGCGATCGCGCGCCGCAATCCGCTCGCCGTGTTCGGCACGCTCGGCTCGGTGGGTCTCCTAGGCGCGGCGCGCGTGATCGCCGGCGTGCGGGCCGCGCGAGCGCGCCGCCCCGAGAGCGAGATCGACCGCATGCTGTCCAAGCTCGGCTCGCGCACCGATCGCCTGAAGGGCCGCGCGCGCAAGCGCCTTCGCGAGCGGCTCCGCGCCGAGATGGACGAGGCTCAGAAGCCGGATCGGATCAGGGAGGCTGCGTGGACCGCGGGACTCTCGGCGCTCACCGCCGGCGCGGCAGCGCTAGCCCGGCGCTTCGCGGGCCGCGTCGCCGCAGACGACCAGGGCTAGGGCTACCTGCGGAGCGAAGCGACCATCTGCGAGCCGTGATCAGACGATCAGGAACCCCGCGAACATCAAGCTGATCCCGATGAGGTTCGTGGCCTCGATGAGCTCGGCCCCGCCGGTGAATGTCGCGGTTCCGCCGATCGCCGCGATGAGCACGCCGGCCGCGATGAGGACGCTCCCGATCGCTCGGCGCCCGTTCCGCTGGTGGCGGAAGTAGACCCAGGCCGACCAGAGCGCGCCGCCTATCAGAACGACGGAGCCCACGCCGCTGCCGATGCCGGCGAAGATGCGCGGGAGCGGCGAATCCTGGAAGCCCTTCCCATTGGGAGCGGCGGCGGCGGCAAGGTCGACCGGGCTCCCCAGCACCACGTAGATCGCCAGAAGAGAGAACAGCGTGACGCCGAGGACCGCGGCGCGCAGCGCCCGCGGCGCCAGTAGGGCGACCGTGCCGAGCGCGAGCCACGCGACGTTGAGGATCGCGCCGAACAGATAGAAGACCCGGTACTCGGGCGCGGTCGCGCCGCCGCTCCGCGCGAGGTACCCCGCTCCGGCGGCGATGGCGAACATGAGCAGGCCGACCCCCCAGAGGAGCGCCCAGCTGTGGCGGCGCCGCACGAACCCCGCGAGCACGAGCGCGGCGAAGACCGCGCTCACGATCGTCGCCAGCAGGGCGAAGGTCACGGGCCCAGTCTCTCATGTAGTCGCGGCACGAGCTCCGCGATCGGCACGCGGACCTGCGCCATCGAGTCACGTTCGCGGATCGTCACGGCCTTGTCCTCGAGGGATTCGAAGTCGACGGTCACGCAGAGCGGCGTCCCGATCTCGTCCTGACGGCGATAGCGGCGACCGATCGCCTGGGTCTCGTCGTACGTGCTCATGAAGTGGGGTCGCACCTGGGCCCACACGCCGCGCGCGAGCTCCGAGAGCTCGGCTTTCTTGGAGAGCGGGAGCACGGCGACCTTGTACGGCGCGAGCGCCGGATGGAAGCGCAGGACGACGCGCTCCTCGCGCCCGCCGCTCGCGGTCGGGACCTGCTCCTCGTCGTACGCCGCGCACAGAAACGCGAAGGTCCCTCGGTCCGCTCCGCCCGAGGTCTCGACGACGTTGGGGATGAACCGCTGCCCGGTGGCGTCATCGAAGTACGTGAGGTCCTTGCCCGCGTACTCGGCGTGGCGTCGGAGGTCGTAGTCGCCGCGATTGTGGATGCCCTCGAGCTCCTTCCAGCCGAAGGGGTACTCGAACTCGATGTCGAGGGCACGCTTCGCGTAGTGGGCGAGCTCGCCGGCGACGTGCTCACGCGCCCGAAGCTTCGCCGGATCGATGCCGAGCTCTGCGTACCACGCCTGACGGACCGCGCGCCAGCGCTCGAACGCCGCGGCGGCCTCGTCGGGGTGGACGAAGTACTGCATCTCCATCTGTTCGAATTCGAGCGAGCGATAGAGGAACTTGCCCGGCGTGATCTCGTTGCGGAATGCCTTTCCGATCTGCGCGATCCCGAAAGGGACTCGCCGGCGGGAGCTCTGCGCGACGGTCTCGAAGTTCACGTAGATGCCCTGGGCGGTCTCGGGGCGGAGCCACGCCACGGACGCGGACTCCTCGACCGGCCCCCGGTGTGTCTTGAACATGAGGTTGAAGCGACGCGGATCCCCGAGCTTTCGCTCGCCGCAGCTCGGACACGCGACGCCGCCGAGCTCGATCTTGCCCGTGCGCCAGCGCTCGAGCAGCGTATCGCCGTCGGGAAGATCGTCGATCCGGAAACGGTGTTTGCAGTTGGAGCACTCGACGAGCGGGTCGACGAAGTTCTCGACGTGGCCGGACGCCTCCCACACGCGCGGATGCATCAGGATCGCGGCATCGAGTCCGACGACGTCGTCGCGCAGCTGCACCATCGATCGCCACCACGCGCGCTTGACGTTGTTCTTCAGCTCGACACCGAGCGGTCCGAAGTCCCAGGTCCCGCCCGCGCCGCCATAGATCTCGCTCGAGGGAAAGACGATGCCGCGACGCTTCGAGAGGGAAACGACCTTCTCGAAGAGGTTCTCGATCACCTGCTCAAGCGCCTCGGTGCTTCGGCATTCGCCTCAGCGCCTCGGCGCGATCCTCACACAGCCTTCGCGGGGGCGTCGTCGGGGCGAAGCCCCTCCTCCGCATCAAACCGGGATCGGTCGCATGTTGTCGATGTCGTCCCAGAGGCGCGCGGCCTGTACGTCGCGGTCGAGCACGTGCTGGAGGAAGCCGCGCAGGTGGCGCTCGAGCTCGGCCGCCAGCGGCCGGTCGACGCGCAGCTTCGCCGCGCCCGCGAAGTCGCTCGCGAGAAGGTAGCGGAAGGACTTCAGCGCGCGGAGCGACAGTGGCGCGCCCCCGCCTGTTCCCGGCGCTCCCGCGCAGTCCGCGCAGAGCGCGCCTCCGGCGTCCGGGTTCCAGTGATGCGCTTCCGCGGCGAGCGCGCGCCGGCAGCCCGCGCAGCACGACAGCTCGGGCCGGAAGCCCGAGCGGTCGAGCAGGTGCAGATCGAACCAGCGGCACACCAGCCGCGGCGGGTATTCGGCTTCCAGGTGGCGCAGCGCCGTCTCGACGAGATCGAACACCGGCGCCGCGGGCGAGCGGTCGACGGTGAAGCGATCCGCCAGCTCGGCGACGTACCACCCGGCAGCGATGCGCACCAGATCCTCGCGCAGCGAGCGATAGGTCGCCCTTCCCTCGGCGCCGGTCAGGACGTCGAGCTCGCGGCCGCGCGCGAGCTGAAATGTCGCGTGCGAGAGCGGCTCCGCGTGACCAGCGAGACGGCTCGTCGACCGGCGGACGCCCTTCGCCACCACGCGCACCTTCCCGAAATGCCGCGTGAGGAGCGTGAGAATGCGATCGGCCTCACCGAAGTCCAGCGTCTTGAGGACGATCGCTTCGGCACGGTACGTGCGTGATGCCATCGCGTGAATGCTAGCCCGTATCATCGGCATTCGGTGGGATCCTCACCCTTCGAATCACGGATCGCGGCGATCGATGAAGAGATCCGGACGGCGCTCACCCAGGCCGAAGCGTCGCTGCAACCCTTCTACGGGATGATGCTGTACCACCTCGGCCTCGATACCGAAGGACCGACGACCGGAAAGCGTCTCCGGCCGTTGCTCTGCTCGCTCGTGTTCGAAGCGCTCGAGGGCGATGCGCGACGCGCGATGCCCGCGGCGGCAGCTCTGGAGCTCCTGCACAACTTCACGCTGATCCACGACGACATTGAGGACCAGGATCCGACCCGCCGCCATCGTCCGACGGTGTGGTCCGTCTGGGGCGTGCCGCAGGCGATCAACGCCGGGGACGGCATGTACGCGGTGTCGCGCCTGGCCGTGCAGCGGCTGCGGGAGCGCGGCTTCCCAGCCGAGCGCATACTCGACTTCGCCCACCTCATCGACCAGGCCTCGGTCCGCGTGTGCGAGGGCCAGTTCCTCGACATCAGCTTCGAATCCCGCACGGACGTGACCGCCGAGCGATATCGCGCGATGGTCGCGAAGAAGACCGGCGCCCTCATCGCCGCCTCGGCCGAGGGCGCCGCGATCCTCGCGACCGACGACGCGGAGCTCCGCGCCGCGCTCGCCCGCTTCGGCGACGACTTCGGGCAGGCGTTCCAGGCGCACGACGATCTCCTTGGCATCTGGGCCACGACCGCGCGCACCGGGAAGCTCGAGATGAACGACCTGGTGAAGCGCAAGAAGACGCTCCCGGTCGTGCTCGCGTTCGAGCGCGCGACCCCGAAGGTGCGCGAGGCCCTGGCCGCGCAATTCGAGCCGGGCGCGCCGCTGCCTCCCGCGAACGTCGAGGCGATCCGCGACATCCTCGACACGCTCGGCGTCCGCGCGCTCATCGAGCGCGAGATCGACAGCCATCGCAGCCGCGCCCTGCATGAGCTGCGAAGCATCGCCGCGATGGCCGCGGGGCGGGTCCTGCCGGGAGGATCATCAGGGGTCCCCCTGGGAGGATTACGGGAGCCTCTCTCGCTGCTCGAGCATCTCGTCGAGACCGCGACCGGGGTCACCGAGGCCGCCGCCGCCTAAGCTCCGAGGCTCTCCGGGCCGAACGGCGCGGGCAGCAGCTCCGCGAGCGTCGTCGCCTTGCGCAGGCCCGTCGTCGTCGCGAGCAGCACGCGCACCCCAGGCGCGAATTCGTACAGCACCTGGCGGCACGCGCCGCACGGCGACGGCAGGCGCGGGCCGTCGATCACGATCGCGATCGCGTCGTAGTCCTTGGTCTCTCCCGCAGCCACGGCGGCGAAGACCGCGCAGCGCTCCGCGCATACGGTCAGCCCGTACGAGGCGTTCTCGACGTTGGCCGCGGCGTGGACCCTGTTGCGCTTCGTGCGGATCGCCGCGCCGACCTTGTACTTCGAGTACGGGGCGTAGGCGCGTTCGCGAGCGAGCGACGCGACGCCGATGAGTTGCTCGTCGCCCGGGCCGAGCTGCTCGGTCAAACCGGCTCCGCGGCGGGCTGCTCGCGGACCACGCGCACGCGGCGGATGCGGCGGCCTTCGACGCTCTCGACCACGAAGCGCACGCCCTGCGACTCCACGACCTCGCCGACCTTCGGAAACCGCCCGAGCTCGTGGACGATGAAGCCGCCGAGGGTCGCGTAGTCCTCCGATCCCACGTAGTCGAGGCCGAACGTCTCGCGCACGTCGTCGAACGGCGCGCGGCCGTCCATGATGGCCTCGTGGTCCGAGATCGGGATCACCAGCTCCTCCTCGACGTCGTACTCGTCGCGGATATCGCCGACGATCTCCTCGACGAGGTCCTCGATCGTGACGAGGCCCGCCGTTCCGCCGTACTCGTCGACGACGATCGCGATGTGCACCTTCTGCTGCTGCATCTCGCGCAGCAGCTCGTCGACCTTTTTTGTCTCGGGGACGAATTGGGCGGGCCGCAGCAGGCTGCGCACGGCCAGCCCGGTGTCACCGTGCGCGAGGTGCTTGAACAGGTCGCGCACGTAGAGCATGCCCACGATCTGGTCGGGAGAGCCCTCGTACACCGGGATGCGCGAGTGGCCCTCCTTCACGATGATGTCGAACACCTCTTCGGTGGGGGTGTTGACGTCGATGGCGACGATGTCGGTGCGCGGGACCATCACCTCGTGAACGTGCTTGTCGCCGAGCTCGAACACCGAGCGGATCATGTCGCGCTCCGACTCGCCGACCACGCCCTGCTCCTCCCCCGTCTCGACCAGCGCCTGGATCTCCTCCTCGCTCACGAGCGTGCCCGAGGCGAAGCTCGCGCCGAACGGCGCGGTGATCGTCCTGGTGAGCACGAAGAGGACCGCGACGAGCGGGCGCGTGAGCCAGGTGATGATCTCGATCGGCCAGACCATCGCGAGCAGCGTCTGCTGGGGGTAACGAGCTCCGATGGCCCGTGGGACGAAGATCCCGAACCACACCGCGACCATCGAGAGAGCGGCCACCGTGATGACGACCGCCGATACGTCGCTCAGCACCGGTGCGGCGCCGAAGACGAACGCGAGCAGCGCCGACAGCCGCGGCGCGATGAACGCGGCCGCGATGCCCGAGAACGCAAAGATCACGAAGAACTCGCCGACCTGGATCGCCGCGAGGTAGTGCACGGAGCGCTCGCCCAGGACCCCCACCCTCCTGCCGCGCCGGCCGCGTCCGGCAAGCTCCTCGATGAGGTGCGGGCGGCGGATCGCATGGATGGCCGCCTCGCTCGCCGACAGGAGCGCGAGCAGGACCACGAGCACGAGCTCGACGATGAGCAGCTGCCAGGCGACAGGATCCACGGTTATTTCTTGGGCGGCGTGCGCTTTTTGATCGCGCGCGCCGGCATCCCGACCGCGAGCATGCCCGCCGGCACGTCCCTCGTGACGACCGCGCCCGCTCCGGTGGCGGCACCCTCGCCGATGGTGACCGGCGCGCGCAGAAGCGTGTCGGAGCCGATGAAGGCGTCGTTGCCGACCGTCGTGCGGTGCTTGCGGACCCCGTCGTAGTTCAGGGTGATGGTGCCCGCGCCGATGTTCACCCGCTCCCCGATGTCCGCGTCGCCGACGTAGCTGAAGTGGTGCATCTTCGTGCCCGTGCGCAGGCGCGCGTTCTTGACCTCGCCGAAGTTGCCGAGCTCCACGCCGCGCTCGAGGTGCGCCCCGGGTCGCAGGTGTGAGTACGGACCAACGCGCACGTCGTCCTCGAGGGTCGCGCCCTCCAGCACACTCCCCTCGACGCGGCATTCCCGTCCGACCACCGTGTCGCGCAGGATCGCGTACGGCCCGATTCGCGAACCGGAGCCGATCACGGTCGCGCCCTCGAGCACGCTGCCACGTTCGATCACGACGTCCGCCTCGATCGCCACGGTCGCGTCGACCGAAGACGACGCTGGATCCACGAACGTGACCCCGGCGAGCATGTGGCGCTCGCGGATGCGCTGCTTGAGAACGGCGTCGGCGTGCGCGAGCTCGACCCGCGTGTTCACACCGTGACCCTCGTCGGGATCGTCGAGACGATGCGCGGCGACGGTCTTGCCGGATGCGCGCGCCCCCGTGACGAGATCGGTGAGGAACACCTCGCCAGTCTCGTTCGGCCGGAGCTGTGCGGCGGCGGACCGCAGCCACGCGAGATCGATCGCGTACGCCCCGAGATTCGATTCCGGGATGGCTCGTTCGGAAGGCGTCGCGAGGCGCGCCTCCACGACGCGCTCGACGTCGCCTCGCGCGTCGCGAACGACGCGCCCGTACGAGTTACCCGCCGCGACATCCGCGGTGAGCAGCGTCATGACCGCGCCGCGCTCCGCGAGGAGCTCGCGCATTCGCCGGAGGGTCTCGGGACGGACGAGCGCGGTATCGCCGTAGACGACGAACACCACGCCGGATCGCTCCGTGACCGCTCGCAGCGCGACCTGGACCGCATCGCCCGTTCCGCGGGGCGGCTCCTGCATCACGACGGTGGCGCCGTTCGCGATCGCGCGCGCCGGCTCGCTCTCCGCTGACAGGACCACGACCGGGCGCGCTCCGAGAACGGCGCACGTCTCGAGAACGTGCGCGAGCAGTGGCTTACCGGCAATGGGATGCATGACCTTCGGGGTCTTGGAGCGCATCCGCGTGCCGAGGCCTGCGGCCAGCACGAACGCGAGCGCCGCTTCCGTCAAGGAAAGGTCATGTTAGTGACTTCCGCCTCCGGCTCCAGCTTTCCGCCTCGGCTGGTCGCCTCCGCGTCAGTCGGCTGGGGCGCCAGGATTCGAACCTGGGAATCGCGGATTCAAAGTCCGCTGCCTTACCGCTTGGCCACGCCCCAATTCGGGGCAAAGCGTATCCGCTCAGGCCGCGCCGGCGCCCTCACTGCGCGACTTCCCACGACGGATGAGCTCGGCGACGCGCCGCCCGCCCTTGCGTCCGAGCTGCGCGTATCCCTCGCTACCGAGCTGCGTCTTGCGCGCCTCTCCGCCCTTGCGACCGAGATCGGCGTAGCCCGTGGAGCCGAGCTGCGTCTTGCGCGCCTCTCCACCTTTGCGACCGAGATCGGCGTAGCCACCGGGACCGAGCTGACCCTTGCGGGCCTGCCCGCCGCGGCGCCCGATCTGCCGGTAGAACTCCGGCCCGTGCTTGTTGGAGGTCCGTTTTCCTCCCTTTTGCCCTGCCAGGCGGACGGACATGTCGCCCTTGGTCTGCACTCAATTCTCCCGAGGCGTCCCTCCGGGATTCAGGAAGGACCCTGCATAAAGCGTAAGTACAGAGCGCTCGCTCGCCCGTGGGCGCGAGCGTCAGATATCCGATCCGAGCCGCCGGGCGCGTACGCGCAGGCCGTCGCGGCGCAGCGTGCGCGCGATACGGATCGCCTCCCCCTCATCGTCGGCGACGGCGAACAGCGTCGGTCCGCTGCCCGACAGCGCGAGCGTCACGCCGCGCCGCTGACCGACCGCGCGGGCTTCCGCGATCGCGGGGCAGACCCGCTCCGCCGCGCCGAGGAGATCGTTGCGCGCCAGCTCGCGGACCAGCGCAGGGGCGACGCTGTGATCGCGGAAGGCATCCGCCAGCCGCTCGCTCGCGTAGCCGACGCTCCACTCGTCCTCGCGGAGCGCGGCGAACACGCTCGCGGTCGGGACCCGCGCTGACAGCGTGACCAGGGCGATCCAGATGGGCACAACCGGCGAGGGCAGCGGAAGGACGCGCTCCCCCCGACCGGCCACCATCGCGAAGTCCACGCCCGAGGCGAAGAACGGCACGTCCGATCCGATCGCCGCGCCCAGCGCGACGAGATCCACGTCGACGTCCCAGAGCAGCGCGAGCGCGCGCAGCGCCGTGCCGGCGTCGCTGGATCCCCCACCGAGCCCGGCCGCGACCGGTATGCGCTTGCGGATGCGGACATAGGCGTGGGCCTCGTGGCCGGAGGCGGCAGCGAGCGCGAGCACCGCGCGTCCCGCCAGCTCCGCGCCCGGTGCGACGGACACTGGCGGAGTGAGCCGCACGTCGAGCGCTCGGGCAGGCGCGACGCGGACGCGGTCGCGTAGCTCCAGGGTGGCGAAGACGCTGCGCAGCTCGTGATAGCCGTCGTCGCGCCGTCCGATGACCTCGAGCGCGAGGTTGATCTTCGCCGGCGCGTCCAGCACCACGGCGCGCCGATAGGCCCGAGTCCTAGTCACGCGGTAGCCCGAGGGCGGTCGCGAGCGCGACCCATTCCGCGAGCTCGAGCTCTTCGGGTCGCCGGCGCGGATCGATCCCCGCCTCTTCGAGCGCCGCCTCGGCGCGATCGCGCTCGACGGCGGCCTCGTGGCCGAGCGCGCTCCGAAGCTGTTTGCGGCGATGGCGGAACGCGTCACTCACCAACCGTAGGAACGGCCCCTGCGACAGCGGCGCGAATGCCGGACGCGCGTGCGTCGTCATCCGGACGACTGCCGAGCTGACGCGCGGAGGCGGGCGGAACGCGCGGGGCGGGACGCGGCGAACGATCCGCGGCTCGGCGAAGGACTGCACGAAGACCGACAGGTAGCCACGCTCGCCCCCGTCCGCCGGGCGCGCCACGATCCGTCGGGCGACCTCCTCCTGTACGAGCACGACCACACGCGCCGGCCGGCGGGGATCGCCGAGGAAGCGGATGAGCAGCGGAGACGTGATCTGGTAAGGCAGGTTCGCGACGATCCGCGTCGGCGCGGCCGGGCCGACTCTGAAGAGGTCCACCGCCAGCGCATCCGCGTGCACCACGCGCGCGTTCGGTCGGTCGGCCAGCGTCTCGGCGAGAACGGCCACCATGCGGCCGTCCACCTCCACCGCCGTGACGGAGGCGGCGCGATCGGCGAGCTCGCGGGTCAGGACACCGGGGCCGGGGCCGACCTCCACGACGTGATCGCTCGAAGAGATCTCGGCCGCCTCGACGATGGCGCGCAGGACGGAGGTGTCGACCAGGAACCGCTGCCCCAGGGACGTGGCGGCGCGCGCGCCATGCCGCTCGAGGACCGCGCGCAGCTCCCGAGGATCAGACAGCATCGCCGGAAAGCCTAGGCGCGGGTCAGGGTCCGAGCCTCAGGTACATGTCCATTGGCGCGCCTGGCCTTGGGAAAACATGTAGGCCGCCGTGTTCGCGCTCGCGACCGGGTCCCAGATGCTCGCGCCCGCGTACCCCGCGCGCACCGAATTGCGTGCGAAGGTGGCGGGCATGAACTGGAACAACCCGGTCGCGCCCGAGGAGAGGTTGTAGGCCGACGGGTTGTAGCGGCTCTCGCACCACGCGACGCGAAGGAGCGTGTCCGGGTCGGCGCCCCAGCGATCAGCGGCGGCGCGGACGATCCCGGCGATCTCGGCCGGGGCGACCGGAGCGGCTCGCGGACGGCTCCCGACCCCGCGCACCTCCGCCACGGGCGCGAGGATCTCGGATTCGGAGACCACCGTGCGCTCGATCTCGACGCCGTCGACGGCGCGAGCGACGACGGTGCGCAGGACCTCCCCCGCCTCGCCCGGCCGAAGGACCCGTTCCATCCCCTGCTCCAGGGACGGATCGGCGACGCGGCGCACGGCGTACGGGACGGCGCTGCGCTCGGCCAGCTGGCTTTCCGTCACCCGCACGATCCGGACGGTCGCGTCGGGCGCCAGCGGGCTGTCGAGCGGAGGGTCGATCTGGTCGAGGGGGCCCAGGCTGATCCCGAGCTCGTCGACCAGGGCACGGGCGGTCTGGCGCTGGGTGCGGACCGGCAGGGGGCGCCCTCCGTCGATGAGCGTGAGCGGCACCCCGCGGTCCACGCCGATGCGCATGCCCGGGAGAACGGCGGCCTCCAGCGGCACCGACACCCGGTCGGACGGCGCCGGCGCGATCCCGATGGAGTGCAGGAGCGCCTGGACCGGCTGGTTCGGCTCGACCGCGATCGCGAACCTCGCGCGCGCGAGTTCGACGGTGACCTGAGTCGTTGCGGGGCCTGGCGGGCGGGGGCGAGCCCGACCCAAGGGTTCAGCTCGCGAGGGCTCGGCCGCGGCCACCAGGCCGCCCTGGGGCGCCGCGGCCGACGAGGCGAGGCCTCCCACGACCAGAGCTACCAGGGCGAGCGAGCACAGCCGCAGCGCACCCGCGACCACGCGCTCCAGAGCTATCCCGAACCTCCCAACGCCTTCCCCTCGCGAGCGTGCGGATGCCAGGCTGTACGAAAAGGGGACTGCGGAATGCTACCAGCCAGGCGCTAGAGGCCGGTCGGGGCTTTCGCGGGCGGTCCGGTGTGTGGCTAGCGCCCGCCCGGCTCGCGCCAGCCCGCCCGGCGCAGGTGCTCTCGGAGCGCCGGTCCCGTATCCGCGCGGGCCAGCGCCTCGTCGACGAACGCCGCGACGTAGCCGGAGCGTTCGCCGGCGTCGTACCGCGTGCCCTCGAGCTCGACAGCCCAGACCGGCGATGTCGCCGCCAGCGTACTCACGGCATCGGCCAGCCAGATCTCGCCTCCGCGTCCCGGCTGGCAATCGGCCAGGACGTCGAAGATCGCCGGGTCGAGGACGTACCCGTGGACGGAGGCCAGGTCGCCGGGCGCGTCGGCCGGCGCGGGCTTCTCGACCACGGACTGGACGCGCAGGGTGCGCTCGTCGACGGCCGTTCCGCTGAACATCCCGTACCGCCCGGACTGCTCACGGGCGATCTTCATGGCTCCGGCGGCGCTGCCCCCGCGCGCCTGCCGGACGCGCTCGAGCTGGGCGATGGCCGGAACCTCGGACCGCATGACGTCGTCGCCCCAGACCAGCGCGAACGGCTCGTTCCCGACCGCGTCCCGGGCGACGAGGACGGCGTGGCCGTTGCCGAGCGGAGCCTCCTGCACGACCCAGACGACCTCGGCGAGACCCTCCGGCCGGCGCGCCAGCGCGAGCTCGGCATGGCGGCCGTCCCGCTCGAGGCGCGCGGCGACGCGCTCGTTCGGGCGGAAGTACTCCCGCAACGCCTGCTTGCCGGGCGCTCCGACCAGGACGACCCGCTTGATCCCGGCGGCCGCGCACTCGCTCAAGACAAAGTCGATCACCGGCACGTCGACGAGCGGCAGGAGCTCTTTGGGGACGGTCCGGCTGAACGGCAGGAAGCGCGTCCCCAGTCCGCCAGCAGGGATCACCGCGGTGCGCACCGGTGGGCTCATCGCTTGGCCGACAGCGCGAACGAGAAGGTCGCGAGCTCGGTGGTCCGCGCGGCAAAGCCGGTGATCGCGAGGACCGGGGGCTTGCGGTCGCCGACGGCGTCGACGTCCAGCTCGAGCTTGCCGTCCTCGACCACCGATCGCTGGACGGAGGGCTTGCCGCTCTCGGGGAAGCGCAGCACCTGCACGGCGAACCGCTGCCGAACGACGTTGGTCGATCGGATGAAGCCATCGGCCTGCCAGTCGCCTTCGCTCTCGGCGTCGTCCTTGAAGCCGATCTCGGGGATCGCGAGGTCGTCGATTGCGAACCCGTTCTGATTGAGGGCGCCGTCGGTCACCACCTCGAACCGAAGCTTGATCTCCTTGCCCGCGAACGGGCTGAGGTCGACCCGCTGCTCGATCCAGATCGGCGTCGACCCGCCCGACGTCGCGGTGAAGCCGCGGCCGAGGTTGTTCCCGTTCGGGTCGGATGTCGTCGTCGCGGGCGCGGGCAGCGTGGTCCAGTGCGCGCCGCCGTCGCTGGACACCGAGACGTAGGCGTAGTCGAAGTCGCGCTCGAGCTCGTACCAGGTCCAGAAGCTCAGCGTGGCGGCGCGCGTCGCCTTCAAGTCCACGGTCCGCGTCAGCGTGCTGTCGAGCCCATCCGCGCGATCCGACCACCAGAACCACTTGCCCGAGTGCGCATCCGTCGGGATCACGCGCGTCGTCCGAGCGCCGTCGAATGACAGGTGAGACGCCGCCCGCGGAAGCTCGATATACCGCGCCGCGTACTGGTGCACCGCGCCGCTGAACGTTCCGCCCTCGGCCACGCGCTCCTGCGACGTCGGCGACGCCGCCGAGCGGGGCTGGACGGCGCCGCTATACGCGAAGCGCGCGTCCGGCGAGCTGCCGATGAGGGCGTTCGCCGCGACGAAGTCCGCGAAGAGGTCCTCGAGCGCGGGCTGCCCGCGCGCGCGAAGGACGGAATCGAGATCGGCGGGCGTGTCGATGCCTTTCGCCATGAAGGCGTTGATGAGATCTTCGCCACCGGCATGCTGGCGGAGGAACTCCAGGAACAGGAAGACGGCGCCGTAATGGATCGCCGATTGCTCGTCGAGCTCGGGCCAGTCGTTCAGCTGCGTATCGGGTTGGCGCAGGAAGAGCTGCTCGAAGCCGCCGGTGAACCCGTTGGCGCGTTCGCAGAGCTGGGCCTGAGCCTCGTTGAACCACACGACGGACCGGGCACGCTTGTTGAACTGGATCATGTGGCAGAACTCGTGTGCGAGGACAGACGACAGGTTCGAGGAGCCGAGACGCGCGGCCAGCGCGTTCACGTAGATGATCTCCTTCTCCGCTGAGAACTGGTTGACCCAGAGCGGAAGCTCGTCGGAGGAGCTGAAGTATCCGGCCGCCCGCCCCGGGATCCGGGCGAGGATGATCGCGATCCTCGGGTCGCCGTCGATCCCCGGCGACCACTCCTCGCCGTAGGCGCGGCGATCGACCGGATAGACCTTCTCGAACGCGTCGGCGCTCGTTTGCAGCGCCGCGTCGTCGGCGTTCACGTCGTTCGCGACCCACCACTTCGCGTGGTCGGTCATGACCCGCAGCATGGCGGTCACGCGCACGTTCTTCTTCGCGTCGAAGTCGTAGGTCCAGAACTCACGCGCGCTACCGACGCGCTCGTCGGGCGGCGAGGTGCGCACCGGCTCGAAGAGCTTGGCCGGCTGGCCCTCGCGTCCGCGCATGCGCCGCGTGAGCTCGAAGAGGTCGGCCTCCGGCAGGCGGTTCCGCAGAAGTGCGGCGGTCATGTCGTCCGGCACCGGACGCGCGGAGCCTCCCGCGGGCGCCGGGGTCGATCCGTTGCTCGAAGGATTCGCCGACGGCGCGCCCGGGGGCGCTGCCGAGCGGATCGCATCCGTCGGCGAACCGATGCAGGCCGCGGCCAGGACCGCTCCCGCGAGCGGCAGCGACAGGCGGGTGCGGGCGGTCAGGCCCACTCAACACCGGCGTAGAGCGTTTTCGTGGCGACGATCCGGCCCCCACGCAGATACCGCCGCGGTACGCGCGGCCGCACGCCGGTGACGATCTCGTAGGAGATCGTCCCGCACGCCGCTGCGACGTCGTCCGCCGTCTGCCGGGCCTTTCCCTGAGCGCCGATCACCACGACCTCGTCGCCGACGCGCGCCTCCCCGTCACCCAGATCCAGCATGACCAGGTCCATGCACACGCGGCCCGCGATCGGCGCGGCCTCGCCGCCGACGAGCAGCGAGAGGCGGCCGGTCGCCGCGCGCGGCAGGCCGTCGCCATATCCGACCGGAACGGTCGCGATGCAGGTGTCGCGCGCGGCCGTGAACAAATGCCCGTACGAGACGCCGGTCCCGGCAGGGGCGCGCGCGACGCGCGCGACGGCGGAGCGCCACGCCAAGGCGGGCCGGAGCGTGATCGCGTCCGCAAGGTGCGGCGCGGCGTGGAGGCCATAGAGCGCGAGCCCGGGCCGCACGGCGTTGCAGAACGGCAGGCGCCCGATGGATGCGACGCCCGCGCTCGCGACGAGATGCACCCATCGCGGCGGCACGCCGATCTCGGTCACGATCTCGCGGAACCGATCGACCTGCACGGGGCTGAACGTGTCATCCGGCTCGTCGGCGTTCGCCAGATGCGAGAAGATCCCGTCGACCTCGAGGCCATCCAGGGCGCCGACCGCGCGATAGCGTTGCACCGCGTCCGCGAGCGGCGCGCCGAGCCGGGTGAGGCCCGTGTCCACCTTGAAGTGCACGCGCGCGAGCGTGCGGCGCGCACGTGCCGAGGCCGCAATCGCGCGCGCCCGATCCTCGTCCCAGACCACGAGCGTGAGCCGCTCGGCGACGGCCGCGTCGATCTCGTCCGGCTCAGATGCGCCGACGAGCACGAGAATGTCGGCCTCCGGGCCGACGGCTCGGCGGAGCGCCATGCCCTCCTCGACGGTGAAGACGGCGAGCATGGCCGCACCGGCATCCAGCAGCGCACGCGCCACGGGCTCGACGCCGTGCCCGTAGGCGTCAGCCTTGACGACCGCGATGATCGCGGCGCCGCTCACGCGCGCGATCGATGCCGCATTCGCGGCGATCGCGTCGAGATCGACGTCGACGACGGTCGACCGCAACATCAGCGGACCTCCACGATCTCGCGGATGGCGCGCGGCAGCGCGTCCACGATGTCGCTCGCGAGCGCGCCGGTCTCGCCGATCTCGGCGGCAAGGAGAGCGCCGGCACGACCATGCACCCACACTGCGGCGTACGCCGCGGCGAGCGGCGCGAGGCCGCGAGCCAGGAACGCGCCGATCGCGCCGCTGAGGGCATCGCCGGAGCCGCCGACCCCGAGGGTCGGGTTCGGCGCGTCGTGGACGAACGTCTTGCTGCCGTCGCTCACGACCGTGACGGGCCCCTTCAGCACGACCACGCTCTTCCAGTCGCGGGCCGCCCGCTCGGCGAAGGCGATGCGTTCCGCGCCGGCCGGCACGACGCGTCCAGCCAGGCGCGCGGCCTCACCGTCGTGGGGCGTCAGCACGCACCGCGCCGGTACGACGTCGGTCCAGCTCTCGGTCCGTGCGAGCGCGTTCAGGCCATCCGCGTCCACGACGGTCGGCAGGCCGCGGGCGTTGCGGAGGACGGCGACGACGAAGTCGTCCGTCCCCGCGGCGTGGGCCAGCCCGGGGCCCACGACCAGGGCCCGGATCCGCTCGCGCAGTGCACCCGAGAGCTGGGCTGCCGCGGCGACCGCTACCGTTCCTGGTTGCGACTCGGCGAGGGGGAGGAGGGTGATGTTCGGATCGCGCCCCGCGATGGCCTCGACCACCGCGCGCGCGGACGCCGCGGTGACGACGCCCGCGCCGCACCGCGCGGCCGCGCGAGCGGCGTGGAGCAGAGCGCCCGGGTACTGCAGCGAGCCACCGACGACGAGGACGCGGCCGCGCTTTTCCTTCCCCGCCTCCGGTGCCAGCGGCCGAAGCACACCGCGGACGGCGCGGGCGTCGAGCGCCTGCGCCTTCTCGGTCAGGCGCGCTCCGCCCGCAGGCCCACCGCCACGGCGACCGCGAGGTCGCGGATGTGCGAGATGCTCACCGACAGCGGAGTCGTCAGACCGAGCGCCGCCCGCCGAGCCTCGGCTCGCCCGTGCAGCACGACGGTCGGCTGTCCGTATGGCGTGCGCATGATCTCGATCTCGCGCCACCCGACCCCGCGCACGCCGAGCCCGAGGACCTTCGAGACCGCCTCTTTCGCCGCCCAGCGGCCGGCGAGATGCAGCACGTTGCGCCGGCAATAGCGCTGCTCCCACTCCGTATAGACGCGGCCCAGGAATCTCGCGTTGTGCCTCTGCAACACGTGGCCAATGCGTTGCGTCTCGATAATGTCTATTCCGACCTCGCTCGGCGCGTTCACTCGACGGTCACGGCTTTGGCGAGATTGCGCGGCTGATCGACGTCGTTCCCGCGGCGGTCGGCGACGTGGTACGCGAATAGGTGCAACGGCACCACCGCGAGCGCCGGCGAGAGCAGCTCGTTCGTCGGCGGGATCCGGATGACCTCGTCGGCGTTCTGGGCGACCTCCTCGTCGTCGTCGTGAGCAAGCGCGATGACGACGCCGGCGCGCGCGCGGACCTCCTGGATGTTCGACAGCATCTTCTTGTAGACGGAGTCGCGTAGCGCGATCGCGACGACGGGCAGCGACTGGTCGATGAGCGCGTTGATCCCGTGCTTCATCTCGCCCGCGGCCGTGCCCTCGGCGTGGCTGTACGACAGCTCCTTGAGCTTGTGCGCGCCCTCGAGCGCCGTCGCGTAGTTCATGCCACGTCCGAGGAACAGGAAGTCGCGCGCTTGGTGATAGCGATACGCGAGCGCGCGGATCTTGCCTTCCTCGCGCAGGACCGCGTCGATGAGCGTGGGCAGATGGAACGCCTCGGCCAGCATCGTCCGTGAGCGATCGGGGTCGATGGTCCCGCGGCGCTGCGCGAGGTAGATGGCGAATAGATACAGGTCGACCAGCATTGCCGTGTATGCCTTCGTCGACGCGACGGCGATCTCCGGCCCCGTATGCAGATAGATCACGTCGTCCGCGTTCCGGGTCGCCTGGCTGCCGACCGCGTTCACGATCGCCAGCACGCGCGCACCCTTGCCGCGGGCCTCCTCCATCGCCGCGAGCGTGTCGACCGTTTCTCCGGACTGGGTCAGCGCGACGACGAGCTCGCCGGTCATGGCAACGGGATCGCGGTAGCGGTATTCGCTCGGGATATCGACCGCGCACGGAATGCGCGCGAGCTTTTCGATGAGGTACTTCCCCACCAGGGCGGCGTAGCCCGCCGTGCCGCACCCGAGCAGCGTGATGTGAGCGAGCGCGCGCACCTGGTCGTCGGTGAGCTTGAGATCCTTGTCGAACACGACCCGCCCACTGGCTCGCTCGACGCGCCCGAGGAGCGTGTCTGAGATGGCGCGCGGCTGGTCGTAGATCTCCTTGAGCATGAAGTGCTTGTAGCCGGACTTGGCCGCCGCGATCGGATCCCAATCGATCGTGACGACGTCCTTCTGCACCGCGGTCCCGTCGAGCCGGCGGAAGACGACGGTATCCGCGCTGACGACCGCGACCTCTCCGGCTTCGAGGAAGCTGACCTTCCGCGTGTGTTCCAGGAGCGCCGGGATATCTGAGGCGATGTAGGTCTCGCCGTCGCCGTAGCCCACGATCACCGCGCCGGCGTTGCTGACGCGCGCCGCGACGATCTTGCCCGGATCCTTCGCCGAGATGAACGCCAGCGCGGCGGCGCCCTCGAGCCGGGGCACGACGGCCAGTGCCGCGTCCTCGAGCGAGCCGCCTGCGGTGAGCTCGTCCTCGAGCATGTGGACGACGACCTCGGTGTCCGTCTCGGAGGCGAAGCGATGGCCGGCCGCCATGAGGGGAGACTTCAGCGTCTCGAAGTTCTCGATGATCCCGTTGTGGATGACCGCCGTGACGGAGCCGCAGTCGACGTGGGGATGCGCGTTCTGCTCGGTCGGACGCCCGTGCGTCGCCCACCGCGTGTGCCCGATGCCGGCGTGTCCGGCGAGGGGATGCGTCGCGACGACGGCCGCGAGGTTGTCGAGCTTTCCCTCGGCACGCAGCACATCAAGCCGTCCGTCGTGCTGGATCGCCACGCCCGCCGAGTCGTAGCCCCGGTATTCGAGCTTGCGGAGCCCGCCCATCAGCAGGGGCAGAGCCTCCTTGGGTCCGACATAGCCGACGATCCCGCACATATGACTAAGAGTACGAGTGAGCGATCATGCGAGGTGCTTGGTCGCGGCATCGGCGAGCTCCGAGACGACGCGCTCGGCAACCTGCGGGTCGCGTGCCTCGACGGTGATGCGTAGCACGGGCTCTGTTCCCGAAGGCCGCACGACGAGCCGGCCGGTGGTCCCGAGTGACGTCGTCGCCGATCTCATGGCCGTCCCGAACGCGGCGCTCGATTCCCACTCGCGGCGCCGCACCGCGCGCACGTTGCGGGTGATCTGCGGCCAGCGCTCGATGTCGGCCGCGAGGTCGGCGAGCCGTGCGCCGTCGGCATGCATGAGCGTCAGAACCTCGAGCGCGGTCAGAATGCCATCCCCGGTCGTGTGGTAGCCGCGGAAGATCACGTGGCCCGAGGGCTCGCCCCCGAACTGGGCGTCGCGCCGTACGAGCTCCTCCCAGACATACCGATCGCCGACGCGCGTCCGCACGAGCTCGATGCCGTCGCGCGCGAGCGTGGCTTCGAGCCCGCCGTTCGACATGACCGTGCCGACGACGAGCTTCGGCACCAGCCGGCCGGCGCGCGCGAAGTGGCGCGCCGCGAGCGCGAGGACGGTGTCCCCGTCATGCAGCGCGCCGGTGTGGTCGACGACGACGACGCGGTCGCCGTCACCATCGAACGCGAATCCGATGTCGGCTCCGCGCTCGACGACCGCCCGCTGCATCACCCCGGGCTGCGTGCTCCCGCAGCCCTCGTTGATGTTGGCGCCATCCGGCATGTCGAAAAGAGTGATGACCTCCGCACCGGCGTGCGCCATAACCGCGGGCGCCACCCGGTAGGTCGAGCCGTTCGCGCAGTCGAGCACGACGCGCACTCCCTCGAGCGGCGGCGCGAGCGCGAGCAGGAAATCCTCGTACTCCTTCACCAGCTCGCGAGCGTCGCCGATGAGGCCGATCCCGCCCTCGGTCGGCCGCGGCAGGCCGTCGTCGCCCGTCATGTAGCGCTCGATCCGCTCCTCGGTCGCGTCCGGCAGCTTCAGCCCACCCCCGTCGAAGAACTTGATGCCGTTGTCGGGCGCGGGGTTGTGCGACGCGCTGATGACCGCGCCCGCGACGAAATCGCCCGACTTCGCCAGGAACGCGAGCCCCGGCGTGGGGATGTGGCCGACGAGCCTCGCCTCCATCCCGACTGAACACAGCCCCGCGGCGAGCGCGCTCTCGAGCATGCGTCCCGATCTCCTGGTGTCGCGCCCGATGACGACGCGGTGGCCCGGCCCCCCCAGAACGTGCCCGGCCGCGCGGCCGAGCCGCAGCGCCAGCTCCGGGGTGAGGTCCAGGTTCGCGACGCCGCGGACACCGTCGGTCCCGAACAGCCGCTCGCTCATGCCCTGCTCATGTCTTGCTCAAGTTTTGGGCTTCAGCGTGACGGTCGCCCGCGCCGGCTGCGCCGACACCAGCGAAATGCCCGCCGGCAGCTTCACCGCGACGTCGAGCGCGTACGTGCCGGCGACGCGGCCGGTCGCGTCAACGCTCGCGACGACGTCCTCCGGCCGGAGCGCGGCCAACAGGACGACCTGGCCACTGACGGAGACATCGATGGTCTTCGGGTCGACCTCCGCCGCCAGGCCGGAGGCGACGCCGCCGACCTGCAGCGCGACCAGGACGGGCTTCGTGCCCGACAGCGGCGTCACGACGACCGTGACGCTCGCGTCGGCCGGCTGTACGAGCGAGACACCGTCGGGCAGCGCCAGCGACGTACGGAACGTGCGGTTGCTCGTGATGCCGCCGACATCGACCGAAGCCGTCTCGATCCGATCGAGCTGCCCGAGGACCTTGGGATCGCCGCGCACGGTGACGGCTACGGGATCGGTCGTCACGCGCGAGATCCAGTAGCCCGCCGCGACGCTGCCCCTCACGACCCAGAGGACCGGGACGGTCCTCGTCGTCGCCGTCGGCAGGATCGGAACATTCACCTGGACGCCGGCGGGCTCGATCGTGACGCCTTCGACGGCCTTCCCGGCGGCGTCCACGGCCTGGACCTGCGCGCTCTGGATGATGTCGACGCCCACGTCTCCGTAGCGCACTGTGGCGTAGATCGCCGTCACGAGAGCGACGACGGATCCGGGACCGCCGACCCGGACCTCGGTGGGCGCGAACACGGGTTGACCGGGCTGGAACCCGGCCGGCGGGTCGTTCGCGAATCGCGCCTGCACGGTGAACGTGCGCGACGTCAGCCGTTCGATGCGGAGAGGGATCGCGGCCGGCGTCACCTCGACGACCTTGACGCGCTCATCTCCGACCGTCACGCGCACCGGCAGCTCCTGCGGATCCGTCCGGGCGAGGTCGAGCGCCGCCAGGTCGAAGGTCGCGTGGAGATCCTGCTGGCCGACGGCACCCACCGCCGCGGCGGGTCCACGCAGCTTGATGCCCACGTCGCCGATCGACCCGCGGACCACGTAGCCCGCCGGAACCTCGGGCCGATCGACCGGGACGCGGCCATCGAACGCGAGGGTCACGTCCTTGGGTGTCGAGTTGGCCGCGGCGATCCACAGGATCGCGGTCAGCGCGATCGCTGCGGCCTTCAGAGGGAGGTCGTGCGTCAGCAGCCGCCGCACGTCGATCCGACGGAACACGTCGAAGGTAGGCAACGCGGTGGGCACGCGCATGGGCTAGCCGGCCTTGCTGCGGAACGGCAGCGGTTGGATCCGGCTCCGGAGAAGCGAGCTGAGGACCCGGCGCAGACGCTCCTCGTCGAGCCCGCCGATGATGCGTCCGTTGCTCGCGAGCGAGATGGCCTGTGTCTCTTCGGACACGACGATCACGATGGCGTCCGTCTGAGAAGAGATCGACAGCGCCGCGCGGTGGCGCATCCCGTAGCGATGCGCGGCCCGCTCCGGAAGCTCCTCGAGAGGCAGCAGGCACGCCGCGGCGACGATCTGGGTCCCGCGGACGATCACCGCACCGTCGTGAAGCGGGGACCGGACCATGAAGATCGAGGCGAGCAGCTCCGCCGTCAGCCTCCCGTTCACGGGCACGCCGGTCTCGCTGTAATCCTGCAGCCCGGTCCCGCGCTCGACGACCACGAGGGCGCCGTGCCGCGCTCCACTGATGAGCAGCGCCGCCCGGACCAGCTCGTCGACCACGACGTCGAGCTCCACCTCCGACGTCGCGACGAGCAGGCGATTCAGCGGCCCAAGCCGACCCAGCTGTCCGAGCGCGCGCCGAAGCTCGGGCTGGAAGATCACCACGATCGCGAACAGCGCGACGACGGACAGGCCCTGCAGAACGAGGGCGGTGAGCGTGAGCCGGAGCACGACGGCCAGCCCATAGATCCCCACCAGGACGAGCACGCCCAGGAGCAGCTGGACCGCGCGTGTGCCGCGGATGAGGACGAGAACGTAGTAGACGAAGACCGCCACGATCACGATGTCGAGCGCGTTGTTCCAGCCGAATGCCTGGCCCCGAAGGAGCTCGCCGATCGCCTCGCCGAAACGATCCACGCCTAGACGCTCCGGGCCAGAAGCTCGAGCTCGCCCGCGAGATCATCGTGTCCGTCAAGACGCAGCTTCTGCGCGAGGAGCTTGCACTTGACCCGCGCGACCTCGGGCCGACCCATCGCTCGCACGACGTCGACGAGCATCCGCTGCGCGCGGTGGTCCGCGAATCCGCCGGCGATCACCTGAAGGAGGAGATCGGACGCAGCGTCGGTGCGGCCATGGTCGAGGTGTGCGCGCGCCGCGGCGAGCGCGGCCTGCGCCGCGTCCGGATCGCGCGTCCCGATGAGCATCGCGGCTCGCTCCTCCGTGCCGGCCGGCTCCCCGACCGGCGGAGGCGGTTCGACCGGCGGAGGCGGCTCGACCGGCGCCGGCGCCGATGCCGCGGCCGTCGCGACGGAATCGGCCTCATCGCTCTCGATCTCCAACGTCTCCATGGCGACGGCGGACGCATCGATGGGCCCCACCGGGGCGACCGCGACGGAGACGCCGAATCGTCGTCGGAGCTCGTGCAGCGCGTCATCGCTCGGGAAGCGCTCGACCGCATAGGCGACCTCGAGCTGCGCGCGATCGAGCCGGCCCGCCGCGGTCGCGGCATCCGCGTAGCGCGCGACCTCGTCGATCGCCGCCGCGTGCTGCCCGGCCAGCGCGAGCGTCGCCGCGAGATGACGGTGCGAAGTGACATCGAGCGGATCGAGCGCGACCGCCTCCCTGAGGAGCGCGATCGCCGCCGGGCGCTCGGTGGCCTTCGCGCAAGCCGCCGCGCCCTGACGGAGCGTCGCGAGCGCGGCCTTGGGGTCCCCGAGCTCGACGTGGACCTTCGCGAGGCCCCGATAGCCGCCGTCCGCCGCCGGGAACTTGGCGACCAGATAGCGGAACTGCTCCTCGGCCTGCCGCAGCCGGCCGCCCTGAAGATCCCGCAGGCCGGATGCGAGGGCCACCTTGTAGTTGAAGTCCCGCGCGGCACCCATAGCGCAAGTTTGCGCCCTGGCTAGGGCGTCGTGAACTCCGTTAGCTCTTTTGAGTTTCCGGGGCTACCGCTTGGTGAACTGCGGAGCCTTGCGCGCCCGCTTCAGTCCGGGCTTCTTGCGCTCCTTGGCCCGCGGATCTCGCGTGAGAAGGCCCGCCCCGCGGAGCGCGGCGCGGTGATCCGGATCGACCTGCAGGAGCGCTCGCGAGATCCCGTGCGAGATCGCCCCGGCCTGGCCCGCTTGGCCGCCGCCGACCACCTTGACCATGGCGTTGAAGCGCCGCGCCGTGCTGGTGACGGTGAACGGGTGCGCGGCCACCTCGGAGAGGCCGTCGCGGCCGAAGTACTCGTCCAACGCCTTGCCGTTCACGATCACGTTCCCGTCGCCGGGTACCAGGCGGACGCGAGCGATGCTCGTCTTCCGCCGGCCCGTGCCCTCGAAGAACGGTGCGGTCTTCGCCATTTTCCTAGGCCTCCTTCTTAAGCCGCTCGGTCCGTCGGCATCTGCCTCCGGACCTCGACGGCGGCGCTCAAGGCTGGTCGTGTTCGCTCGTCGCGGATCAACCGCTCCTCGCTCACGCCTTTTCCTGCTCGAGCTTGGTGGGCTGCTGCGCGGCGTGTGGGTGCTCGGGACCCGCGTACACGTAGAGCTTGCGGAGCATCTTGTCGCCGAGGCGGTTCTGCGGGAGCATCCCGCGGACCGCGCGGCGGATGACCTCTTCGGGGCGCCGCTGCAACAGGCGCTCCAGCGTTTCCACGCGGAGGCCGCCCGGGTAACCCGAGTGCCGGATGTACTGCTTGTCGGCCAGCTTCTTCCCGGTGACCCGGATCTTGGCCGCGTTCACGACAACGACCGGATCGCCGGTGTCGAGGTTCTGCGTGAACGACGGCTTGTGCTTCCCGCGAAGCACGGTCGCGATGCGCGTGGAGAGACGGCCGAGCGTCGCGCCGTCCGCGTCGACGACCCGCCAGTGCCGCTCGATCTCGCCCGCTGTGGTGCTGTGCGTTTTCATTCGTCGCTGTCCTCGATCCGCATCTTCTGTTGCCGCCCGTCGTACTCGACCCCGATGAGGCAGAGCCCCTCTGCCGGCGCGCTCGGCCCAGCCGTGCTGCGCCTCCCCGACGCGATGATCGCCCTCAGGTCGTCGGGAGTGATCTTCCCAGACCCGACCCAGATGAGCGAACCCACGATCGCCCGGACCATCCCACGGAGGAACGCGTTCGCCGTGATTTCGAATCGCAGCAGCTCGCCTACCGCGCTCCACGCCGCCCGCCGGACCTCGCGCACTCCACCGTCGCCGACGGCGAAGGCGGAGAAATCACGTCGGCCGACGATCTCCTCGGTCGCCCGCTCGATGGACGCGATGTCCAGCGGACTCGGAAGCCAGTGCTCACGGTGCCGTTCGAGCGGATCGCGCCGCGGTCCGTTCCGGATCCGGTATTCATATGTGCGTCCCGTCGCGGAGAACCGCGCGTGGAATCCATCTTCCACCGGCTCCGGCGCCGAGATCGCGATGTCCGCGGGCAGAAGGGCGTTTACCCCTCTGCCGAGCCGTTCTCCGTCCAGCTCGGTCGCCGTCCGGAAGCTGATCACCTGTCCCGTCGCGTGAACGCCCGCATCGGTCCTGCCCGCGCCGATGACGCGTACCGGCTCTCCGGTGATCTGGGCGAGGGCCCGTTCGAGCTCGCCTTGTACCGTCGCCGCATCCGTCTGCACCTGGAACCCGGCGTAGCGGCTGCCGTCGTACGCGACGAGCGCGCGATGGTTACTGCTGGAGCGGCGGGCCGCTCCAGAAAGCCCGGAGCGCAGCGTAGGGTTACGTGCTTCTCTTTGCAGCCGTCCCCTTCTTCGTGGACGAGGCCGTCTTCGCCGTGCTCTTCTTCGCAGCCTTGGCGGCCGGCGCCGACGTCTCCGGCTCCGCATCCGCCTCCTTCGTCCTCGACGCGGAGCGGCGCGGGAGACCCAGCCGGCGCCGCTTGGGCTTCTCGGCCGCCGTGTCCTCTGTCGCCTTGGATTCGCCGGCGGCGGGCATCAGCTCGAGCAGCGTCATCGGCGCGCTGTCGCCGACGCGATGGCCGAGCCGCGTGAGGCGGACGTATCCCGACGCGCGATCCGGGTAGCGGTGTGCGAGGTCCGTGAAGAGCTTCTCGACGATCGCGGGCTCGGGAAGGAATGCGCGCGCGCGCCGCCGTGCGGCGAGCGAGCCGTCCTTGCCCAGGCCGATGAGGCGATCCACGTGCCTACGGACCTCCTTGGCCTTCGCCTCGGTCGTCTTCACGCGCTCGTAGCGGAGCACCGAGAGCGCCAGGTTGCGCAGCATCCCGCTGCGATGGCCGGTCTCGCGCCCGAACTTGCGCTGATGGACCTGGTGCGGCATCGCTATGCCTCGGTCGGTCCGGTCTTGTCGGTCTTCTCGGTCGAGCCGGTCGCTTCGTCGTCGGCGAGCTCGTCGTCGAGAGGCTCCTCCGTAGCGTCGCCGGCGTCGGCGGACGGCTCGGGCGCCTCGATGAGGCCACGCGCCGCGAGCCGCTCCTTGATCTCATCGAGCGACTTCCTGCCGAAGTTGCGCATGCGCAGCAGCTCCTCGTCGGGCGTCTGCAGCAGCTGGCCGACCTTCGTGATGCCGTGGCGCTTCAGCGAGTTGAACGCGCGCTGCGGCAGGTCGAGGTCCTCGATCGGCATGTCCGCGACGCCGGACGGCAGGACGTTCCCGTTGCCCGATCGCGCGGGCTGCGCGATCGCCTGCTGCGAGCGGGTCAGCCCACTGAACAACGAGAACTGGGTGACCAGGATCTGCGATCCCTGGGCGATCGCCTCGTCCGGCGCCATCGTCCCGTCGGTCCAGACCTCCAGGATCAAGCGGTCGTAGTTCGTGACCTGCCCGACGCGCGTGTTCTCCACGTGGAAGTTCACCTTCCGCACCGGGCTGAAGAGCGCGTCGATCGGGATGACGCCGATCGGTAGGCCCTCCTTGCGGTCGCCCGCGGTGAAGCCGCGACCCGTCTCGACGGTCAGCTCCATCCACAGGGACGCCTCGGGCTCGAGCGTGGCGATGCGCGCGGTCGGGTTCACGATCTCGATGTCGCTCGTGGCCTGGATGTCGGCCGCGGTGACGTCGCCGGGGCCCTCCTTCTCGAGCGTCAGCGTCACCGGCTCGGATGAGAATGAGCGCAGGCGGACCTGCTTCAGATTGAGGACCATCTGCACGACGTCTTCCTTGACGCCGGGAATGGTCGAGAACTCGTGTGCGACGCCACGCACGCGCGCGGCGGTGATCGCGGCGCCGGGCAGCGAGCTGAGCAGCACGCGGCGCAACGAGTTGCCGAGCGTCGTGCCATAACCGGCGGAAAGCGGCTCGCAGACGAACTTTCCGTACGTCTCGTCGCCTTCGATGCGCTCGATCTTTGGGTATTCCAGTTCAACGATGGCCATGGGGACTCCTAACGCGAATAGTGTTCAACAACTAGTTGCGTATCGACCTGCGCTTCGATCTGCCCTCGTTCGGGCTGGCTGAGCACCTTTGATGTGAACGCGTCGGGATCGACCTCGAGCCACGCCGGCCGCGTCTGGGTCTTGGCCCAGGCCAGCATGTCCTTGAAGTACGTCGACACCCGGCTCGCCTCGGTGATCGCGATGACGTCGCCCGCGTTGACGGTCGCGCTCGGCGTCTTCGCCACCTTGCCGTTCAGCGTCACGTGGGCGTGCGACACGAGCTGGCGCGCCTGCGACCGGGACTTGGCGAAGCCGGACCGATAGACCGCGTTGTCGAGCCGCGATTCCAGCTCGACGAGGAGCCGGTCACCGGTCGCCCCGGGGGCCTCGGCCGCGCGCTCGAACGTCACCTTCATCTGCCGCTCGAGAACCCCGTAGATGCGCCGCACCTTCTGCTTCTCTCGTAGCTGGAGCGCGTAGTCCGACACCTTGCGGCGGCGCTGCTGGTGCATCCCCGGCGGCGAGCTGCGCCTCTCGAAGGTGCACTTGGTCAGGCACTTCTCGCCCTTCAGATAGAGCTTCATGCCTTCGCGGCGGCAGAGCCGACAGACGGGTCCGGTGTAGCGAGCCAAAAGCCGCCTCCTCCTTTAGACGCGGCGCCGCTTGGGCGCGCGACAGCCGTTGTGTGGGATCGGTGTGACGTCGGTGATCGCGGTGACCTCGAGGCCGACCGCCTCGAGCGCACGGATGGCGGCCTCGCGGCCGGCGCCCGGACCGCGCACGAACACCTCGACCGTCTTCAGTCCCTGTTCCATCGCCTTGCGCGCCGCGTTCTCCGCGGTGATCTGCGCCGCGTATGGGGTGCTCTTGCGCGAGCCCTTCCAACCCGATGCGCCCGCCGAGGACCACGCGAGCACGTTGCCCGCCGGATCCGTGAGCGAGACGATCGTGTTGTTGAACGAGGCCTTGATGTGCGCCGCTCCGCGCGGCACGACGCGCTTATCGCGCTTCCGGCGCGGCGCGGGCTTCGCGCCCTCGGCGGGAGCGTCGGCCGTCGCGGTCGCCTTCGCGTCCTTGCGCTCGGGTCGCGCCTGCTTGGTGCCCTTCTCCTGTGCCACTAGGTCTTGGACACCGCCTTCTTCCTTCCGGCGACGGTCTTGCGTGGGCCCTTGCGGGTGCGAGCGTTCGTTCGCGTGCGCTGGCCGCGGACCGGCAGGCCCTTGCGGTGGCGCAGACCCCGGTAGCTGCCGATCTCCTGCAGGCGCTTCACGTTCAACGCGATCTCCCGCCGGAGATCGCCCTCGACCGTGTAGCCGCGGTCGATGAGCTCGCGGATCTTGGCGACCTGCGCCTCGGTGAGATCCCGCACGCGGATGTTCGGCTCGACGCGGGCATCCTCGAGGACCTTGCGCGCGGTCGTGGCGCCCAGGCCGAAGATGTAGCGCAGCGACACGTCGACACGCTTCTCGCGCGGGATATCGACGCCGGCGATCCGAGCCATTCCTATTTCACCCTTGCCGCTGCTTGTGCTTCGGCTCGGAGCAGATCACGAGGATCTGGCCTTCGCGCCGAATGATCTTGCACTTGTCGCAGCGCTTCTTGACGCTCGCACGAACTTTCACTAGTAACGCACCCTTCGTGTGATCCGGCCCCGCTTGAGGTCGTATGGCGACAGCTCGACCAGGACCTTGTCGCCGGGAACCACGCGAATGAAATTCATCCGCATCTTCCCCGAGATGTGTGCCAGCACCGAGTGTCCGTTCTGCAGCTCGACCTTGAACATCGCGTTGGGCAGGGCCTCCGACACGGTGCCCTCGACCTCGATGACGTCCTTGTTCGGCTTGCTGGCCATCAAGCTCCAGACACAAAAAACTCCGCGGCCAAGCGCCACGGGAAGTGAAACTGTACCAAATCCGGCCAAATGCCGCAATGACCGACCGTCACGCCGCCACCGCGATCTTGTCCTCGGGGGCAGTCAGGACGACGGGCCCGGCGGCCGTGCACCACAGCGTGTGCTCGAAGTGGGCTGAAAGTGAGCGATCCGCGGTCACGACGGTCCAACGGTCTTCCAGCACCCTCGTCGTGGCCCCTCCGACGTTCAGCATCGGCTCGATGGCGATGCAGAGGCCTTCCTTGATCTGCAGACCGCGATCGGCGGTGCCGTAGTTCGGGACCTGGGGCTCCTCGTGCATCGCCCGCCCGATCCCATGGCCGACGTAGTTACGGACGACCGAATAGCCGCTCGCTTCCGCGTGCTGCTGCACCGCCGCCCCGATGTCACCGAGCCTGCCGCCGACCCGCGCCGCGGCGATCCCGCGCCGCAGTGCCTCCTCGGTGACGCCGATCAGCCGAGCCGCCTCGGCCGAGATCGCGCCCACCGGCACGGTGATCGCGGCGTCGGCGTGCCACTCGTCGACGATCGCGCCGGCATCGATACCGACGATGTCGCCTTCGCGCAGCTCCCGCTTTCCGGGGATGCCGTGCACGATCTCTTCGTTCACCGACGTGCAGATCGTCGCGGGATAGCCGTAGTAACCGAGGAAGGAGCTCTTCGCGCCGTGGCGATGGATGATCTCGGCCGCGATGCGGTCGAGCGCGGCCGTCGTGACTCCCGGGCGTACCGCCTCGCGGCAGCGCGCGAGCATCTCGGCGACGACGAGACCGGCGGCACGCATCTTCGCCGTCTGCTCGGGTGTCTTCAGCTGAATCACGCGACGGCCTCGAGCACGCGCGAGGTGATCTCGTCGACCGCGCCGACGCCGTTCACGCGGCGCACCAGCGCACGCACGTCGTAGAAGTCGATCACCGGTCGCGTCTGCTCGTCGTAGACCTCGAGGCGCCTGCGCACGACATCGGGCGAGTCATCGACCCGCGCGGTCGAGACCACCGAACCGCCGCAGCGGTCGCACACGCCCGGGACGCGCGGTGGCCGGCCGTCCATCGAGTAGACGGCCTGACAGCGCGAGCACGTCGCCCGAGCCGCGAGCCGCTCGAGCAGCTTCTCGCGTGGGACGTCGATGAGCACGACGGAGCCGATGTGCCGGCCGACATCGGCGAGCAGCCGATCGAGGGCCTCGGCCTGCGGCACGGTCCGCGGGAAGCCGTCGAACATGATCCGGCGATCCGCGCCGATCTCCGTCAGCCGCTCACGCACCATCTGGATCGTTACCTCGTCAGGCACGTACGCGCCCTTGTTCATGTAGCCCTCGGCGAGGACGCCGAGCTCGGTGCGCTGGCTGAGGTGCGTGCGGAAGAGATCGCCGGTCGCGAGCTGGACCCAGCCCGCCTTGTCCGCGAGGAGTCTGGCCTGCGTGCCCTTCCCCACTCCGGGCGGGCCCATGAGCACGAGATCGCCGGTCCGCACCTATCTGATAAAGCCTTCGTAGCTTCTCATAAGGAGCTGGGCTTCGAGCTGCTTCATGGTCTCGACGACGACGCCGACGACGATGAGGATGCTCGTGCCGCCCAGGCGCAGCGTCTGCACGCCGGTCAGATCCCCGACGAGCGTCGGCATCACCGCGACGAGGCCGAGGAACAGCGCTCCCGCGATCGTGATGCGCGTGACGACGCGCCCGAGGAACTCGGCCGTCGGGCGACCGGGACGGATGCCCGGGATGAATCCGCCGTAGCGCTTGATGTTGTCAGCGACGTCGTTCGGCACGAACGTGAACGCGGTGTAGAAGAACGTGAACACCACGACCAGGAGGAAGTACAGGCTGTTGTAGAGGAACGCGTTCTGGAACGCCGCGACGATGCCCTTGGACAGTCCGCTCAGCCAGTCGGTCTCGCTCGTCGTGAAGTACTGAGCGATCTGCGTGGGAAGGAGCAGGATCGAGATCGCGAAGATGATCGGGATGACGCCCGCGCTGTTCACGCGAAGCGGGATGTGCGTCGAACCGCCCGAGTACATCCGGGTGCCACGGACGCGCTTCGCGTACTGCACCGGGATCCGCCTCTGTCCCTCCTGGATGAAGACGATCGCCGCGATGACCCCGATGCCGATGACCGCGTAGATCGCCAGCGCGACGTAATTCGACTGGACCTGGAACGTCTGGACGAGCGTCTGCGGCAGGCGACCGACGATGCCGGCGAAGATGATCACGCTGATCCCGTTGCCGATGCCCTTCTCGGTGATGAGCTCGCCGAGCCACATGAGGATGAGCGTGCCGCTCGTGAGCGTTGCGAGGATCGCGATCGTCAGCCCCAGGTTCGACGGGCCGAATCCGGGGAGCACCTGCGATCGCTGCATGAACACACCGATGCCGATGCCCTGCAGCACCGCGAGTGGCACGGTCAGGATGCGGGTGTACTGGTTGATCTTGTTGCGCCCGTACTCGCCTTCCTTGGAGAGCTGCTCGAGGGCGGGGATCGTCTGGTTGAGCAGCGTCATGATGATCGAGGCGTTGATGTAGGGGTTCACGCCGAGCGCGACGACGGAGAGCCGCGCGAGACCGCCGCCCGAGAACAGGTCCAGCAGGTTCAGCAGCTGGTTCGAGTTCAGGACGTTCTGAAGGGCCTCCTGGTTGACGCCGGGCAATGGGACGTGTGCGAGGAAGCGGAACACGATGAGCATGCCCAGCGTGAACAGGAGCTTGTTGCGCAGGTCCGCCGCGCGGAAGGAATCGCGGAAGGTCTCGAGGGCTTTCACTCGCGGCCGATCAGGACGACCGATCCACCCGCGGCCTCGATCTTCGACCGTGCGGTGGTGGAGGCGGCGTGTGCGTGTACGCGGAAGGCGCCGCCCGGATCACCATCGCCGAGCAGCTTCACCTTCGCGTCCGCCGCGATCAAGCCCTTCGAAGCCAGCGTCGCCGGGGAGACCTCACCGTCGACCACGTACTTCGCGAGCTGCGAGACGTTGAGCGCGACGTACGGCGCGCGTGCGCGGTTCTTGAAACCGCGCAGTTTGGGGATCCTCATGTGCAGCGGCGTCTGGCCACCTTCGAACCAGCCCGGGATGCCCGGTCCGGTCCGCGCGAGCTGGCCCTTCGTGCCGCGGCCGGCGGTCTTGCCCTGACCCGCGCCGGTACCGCGGCCGAGGCGGCGCGTGGCCTTGCGCGCGCCCTTCGGCGGCCGCAGGTCGTGCGTTCTCACTGATGGGACGGCGAATGCCGCACCAGAAAGCCGGAGCCGAAGGCGGAGGTCACTTCGGCGTCTCCACGCGGACGAGATGCGCGACGCGGCGCAACATCCCGCGCACGGTCGCGGTGTCCGCCTGGCTGACACGCTGACCGGTCCGGCGCAGGCCGAGCGCCGCGAGCGTGCGCCGCGCGCCTTCCTTCTCGCCGATGGCGCTCTTCCGCTGTGTGATGAGAAGGTCGCTCATGCGCTCACCGGCTCGGCTGCGGCCTTCGGCCGTCGTCCGACGCGGACGCCGCGCATCTCGCTGATCGTTTCGGCCGATCGCAGGATCTGCAGCGCCTTCATCGTCGCCATGACGACGTTGACCGGATTCGAGCTTCCGAGGGACTTCGACAGGATGTCGTGGATGCCGGCCGATTCGACCACCGCTCGCACCGAGCCGCCCGCGATCACGCCCGTACCCTTCGAGGCCGGGCGCAGCAGGACCTTCGCCGCCCCGAAATCGGCGCTCACCGGGTGCGGGATCGTGCGATCGACGAGCGGGATCAGGACCACGTGCTTCTTCGCGTCGTCGCGGCCCTTCGTGATCGCCGAGGGCACCTCGTCGGCCTTGCCCAGGCCCACCCCGACGTGGCCGCGGCCGTCTCCGACCACGACGATCGCCGAGAAGCTGAAGCGCCGTCCGCCCTTCACGACCTTGGACACGCGGTTGATCTGCACCACGCGCTCGGTGAGCTCGAGGCGACTCGCGTCAATTCGTGCCACTAGAACTTCAACCCTCCCGCGCGCGCCGCGTCGGCCAGTGCCTTGACCCGCCCGTGGTAGCGATAGCCGCCGCGGTCGAATACCGCCTCGGCGATGCCGGCCGCCTTCGCCCGCTCGGCGAGCAGCGTGCCAACCGCCTTGGCGCGCTCCGATTTCGATCCGCTCGCGCTCTTCGCGTCGAGCGTGGACGCCGCGGCCAGCGTGCGCCGGCCCCGATCGTCGATGAGCTGCGCGTAGATGTGCGTGAGCGAGCGGAAGATGGCCACGCGCGGCCGTGCCGCCGTGCCCGTGATCGTCTCGCGCACGCGCTCGTGCCGGCGCGTGCGGGCCGCGGCTCGTGCGTTCGCGGTCACGCCTTCGCCCCCACCTTCCCGGCCTTGCCCGCCTTGCGCCGGATGTACTCGCCCGCGTACTTGATGCCCTTCGCCTTGTACGGGTCGGGCACGCGCAGCGCGCGGATCTTGGCCGAGATCTCGCCGACGGCCTCCTTGTCGACTCCCGACACCTTCAGCTTCTGTGGCGTCTCGAGCGCGAAGGTCACGCCCGCCGGAGGATCGATCTCGACGGGATGCGAGAAGCCGAGCGCGAGCTGCAGCTTCTTGCCCGACAGCGTCGCGCGATAGCCGGTGCCGCTGATCTCGAGATCCTTCGCGTAACCCGTCGTCACGCCCACGACCATGTTCGACAGGAGCGAGCGCGACAGGCCGTGCAGCGCGCGCGCCTCCTGCGACTCGTCGTTGCGGGTCACAGCCAGCGTGCCGTCAGCGCGAGCGATCGAGACCTTGGCGTGGAACGTCCGCGAGAGCTCGCCCTTCGGACCCTTCACGGTCACGCGCTGACCGTCGATCTTCACGTCGACCCCTGCGGGGACTGCCACCGGCTGCTTCCCGATGCGACTCACGAGATCACCACACGTATGCGAGGACTTCGCCGCCGAGTCCCCGCTTTTCCGCGTCGCGGCCGGTCATGATGCCGGACGACGTCGACACGATCGCGATGCCCAGCCCGCCGAGGACGCGTGGCATCTCCGTCTTGCGTGCGTACACGCGCAGGCCCGGCCGGCTGATGCGACGGAGGCCGGAGACCGCCGGCACCTTGCCGCCGACGTACTTCAGCTTCAGCACGAGCTGGCCCGGGGCCGGCTCGAAACCGCCGATGAAGCCCTCGCTCTTCAGGATCCGCGCGATCTCGACCTTGACACGGCTGGTCGGCATGGCAGTCGATTCGTGGCGCGCGCTGACCGCGTTGCGCACGCGCGTCAGAAGGTCGGCCACGGGATCGTTCACGACGATGCCGCGCTGGCGTCGCACCTTCGGCACCTTGCGCGCGATCGGCGCCGCCGGCGTGGAGGCGGGGTCGACGGTCGCGGTTGTGGTGGTGGTGGTTTCGTCGGTCATGTCCCTCTTCCCCCTACAGCGCCTTCGTCAGAAGGCGCACGTATGAATGAGCACGAGTGAAACGAGTGCTCATTCCCTACCAGCTCGACTTCGTCACGCCGGGCAGCTCGCCCATCAGCGCGCGCTCGCGGAAGCAGATGCGGCACAGGCCGAACTTCCGCATGTACGCGCGCGCGCGGCCACACACCTGGCAGCGGTTGTAGCCCTGCACCTTGAACTTGTGCGGCCGAGCCGCCTTGAGGATCAGGCTCTTCTTCGCCATCAGCGCCCCTCCGCCGCGCGGAACGGCATCCCGAGCGCGCGCAGCAGCGCGCGACCCTCTTCGTCCGTTCTCGCCGTGGTGCAGATCGTGATCTCCATGCCCCGCAGCCGGTCGATCTTGTCGTACTCGATCTCGGGGAACACGAGCTGCTCCTTGAGACCGAGCGAGTAGTTCCCACGGCCGTCGAAGCTTCGATCGGGCAGGCCCTGGAAGTCCCGGATGCGCGGGAGCGCGACATTCAGCAGCTTCTCGAGGAAGTGCCACATGCGCTCGCCGCGAAGCGTGACCTTGAGGCCGATCGGCATCCCGATGCGCAGCCGGAAGTTCGAGATCGCCTTCTTCGACTTGGTGACGATCGGCTTCTGGCCCGTGATCGTCGTCAGGTCGCCCGCGGCCGCGTCCATCGCCTTGCCGTTGCCGATCGCTTCGCCCATGCCGATGTTGATGACGACCTTTTCCAGCCGCGGGATCTCCATCACGTTCCCGTAGTTGAACGTCTTGCGCAGCTCGTCGCGGACCGCCGTGTCATAGCGCTGCCGAAGGAAGCTCACCTCGCCGGCCATCAGGCCTTGCCCTCCACGACGATCGCCTCGGAGCAGCGCTTGCACACGCGCTCCTTCGTGCCGTCCTCGTCGATGCGATGGCCGACGCGGGTTGGCTTGCCGCAGTGCGGGCACACCAGCATCACCTTCGCGATCGCCAGCGGCGCCGGCTGCTCGACGATCCCGCCCTTCACCTGCCGGTTCGGATTCGGCTTGGTGTGGCGCTTCACGATGTTGACCCCGCCGACGATGAGCGTCAGGTGCTTCGGCTGCACCTCCTGGACGGTGCCGCGCTTGCCGCGGTCCTTCCCGGCGATGACCATGACCTCGTCGCCCTTGCGGATCCGAGTAGGCAGCATGACTACAGCACCTGCGCCAGTAGGTGCACGTACAGGTGGTGACGAGCGAAGCGAGTCATCATCCTTTAGAGGACCTCCGGCGCGAGCGAGACGATCTTCATGAAGTTGCGCTCGCGCAGCTCGCGGGCGACCGGGCCGAAGATGCGCGTCCCGCGCGGCTGATTCTGCGGATTGAGGAGCACCGCGGCGTTGTCGTCGAAGCGGATGAAGGAGCCGTCGGTCCGGCGGAACTCCTTCGTCTGGCGAACGACGACCGCGCGCACGACCTCGCCCTTCTTCACGCCGGCGTTCGGGATGGCGTTCTTCACCGTGGCGATGAAGACGTCGCCGATCTCGGCCGTCGTCCCCGACGAGCTGCCGAGGACGCGGATGACCGACAGCTCACGGGCACCGCTGTTGTCGGCACAACGCACCCGCGTGTACGGACGGATCACTCTGTCGATCCCTCCGGGACGTCGCTCTTCGGGGCACCCTGCGCGACCTCCGGACGGGTCAGGAGCTCCGTCACTCCCTCGGCCTCCTCGAGCATCTTCTCGATGTCGGCGACTCGCGGCGCCGCCGCACCGGCCTCGCCCGCGCGCGAGAGGACCTCGATGACGCGCCAGCGCTTCGTGGCGCTGTACGGCCGGCTCTCCTGGATGCGCACGAGATCGCCGGCGCGAACGTCCCCCGCCTCGTCATGCGCGGCGAACCTCTTGCGCACCCGCACCGCCTTCTTGTAGAGGGGGTGCTGGCGCAGCCGCTCGACCTCGACGATGACCGTGCTCTTCTGCTTGGCCGAGACGACCTGGCCGAGCTTCGTCCGCCGACGGGTGCGCGGAGCGCCGCCCGCTGCCTCCGCGACCGCATGCGCCGGTGCGGAGATGACCCGCTTGCGCACGACGCGCTTCGGCGCGGCCGGCGCGGCCTTCGTCGCGACCGCAGCGCGAGCCGGGGCCGCACGGCGCGCGGTCGTCGGCGAGGTCCGGCGTGCCGCCGTCGGCTTCGCCGCCGCCGTCTTGCGGACGGTGGGCTTCTTGTCAGGCATGCGCCTCGGCCTCCCGCTCCTGCTGCACGGAGAGGACGCGCGCGATACGGCGCCGCGCAGAGGGCAGCCCGCGATAGTTCTTCAGCTGCCTCGTGGCGAGCTGGAAGCGCAGGTTGAACAGCTCCTCGCGCGCCGACTTGAGCTCTTCCTGGAGCTCCGTATCAGACAACCGCCGCATGTCCTTCAGCTGCATCGCCGCCACCACCTATTTCTTCTCGCGCCAGGAACTTGACCTTGATCGGGAGCTTGTATGACGCCAGACGCATGGCTTCCTTCGCGCGCACCGCGTCCACGCCCGCGAGCTCGAACAGGATCAGACCCGGACGCACGACCGCGACCCAGTGGTCGGGCGCGCCCTTGCCCGATCCCATGCGGACCTCGGCGGGCTTCTTCGTCACCGGCTTGTCGGGGAACACGCGGATCCACACCTTGCCGCCGCGCTTCAGGTGGTGGACGATCGCGCGCCGCGCCGCCTCGATCTGGCGCGCCGTCATCCAGCAGGGCTCCTGCGCCTGCAGGGCGTAGTCGCCGAAGGCGATGAACGATCCGCCGGAGGCGGTGCCCTTCATCCGGCCTCGCTGGAACTTGCGGTGCTTGAGGCGCTTCGGCTGGAGCATTCGTTACTGCGCTCCCACTGCGGGCGCGGGCGCTATGGCCGGGGCGACGAGCGGACCGACGCCCGCACCGACGACTCCGGGACGGGTCGCGGCGGCCGGCGCGTTCTGCGCCACGACGCGGGGCGCCGGCTCGATGTCGCCGCGATAGATCCACGCCTTGACGCCGATTGTGCCGAACGTCGTCTTCGCGATCGCGCGCCCGAACTCGATGTCCGCGCGGAGGGTGTGCAGCGGGACGCGGCCCTCACGCTCCCACTCACGGCGCGACATCTCGGCGCCGCCCAGCCGGCCGGCGACCGCGACGCGCACGCCCTTGGCGCCCGCCTTCATCGCGCGCTGGACGGTCTGCTTCAGCACCTTCCGGAAGGAGACGCGCCGCTCGAGCTGCTGTGCGACGTTCTCCGCGATGAGCATCGCGTCGAGCTCGGGGTAGCGGATCTCGAAGATGTTCACCTTGACCGCCTTACCCGTCGTCTTGCCGAGCACCTGGCGCAGCTCCTCGACCTTCGCGCCACCCTTGCCGATCACGACGCCGGGCTTCGCGGTCTGAATGGTGACGGTGACCTGGTTCGTCGAGCGCTCGATATCGATACGCGCGATCGCGGCATCACGCAGCCGCGCACGGATCGCCGACCGGATGGAGAGATCCTCCTTCAACAGGTCGCGATAGCTCTTCGAACCCGCGTACCACTTCGCGTTCCACGTCTTCGTGAACCCGAGCCGGAACCCGCTCGGATGGACCTTCTGCCCCATTACCTATTCCTTCTCGTCCACGACGACCGTGATGTGGCTCGTGCGGTGCAGCTTCGTGTCGCGGCGGCCGCGGCCGCGCATCCAGATGCGCTTCATCCGCGGGCCCTCGTCGGCCATCGCGCGCTTCACGTAGAGGTTCTCCATCGTCAGGTTGAAGTTGTTCTCCGCGTTCGCGGCGGCCGAGCGAACGACGCGGCCGATCATGACCGCCGAGCCCTTCGAGAGGTTCTCGAGGATGGCGATCGCCTCCTCCACGGTCTTCCCGGTGATGAGGTCGGTCACGAGCCGCGCCTTGCGCGGCGACAGCCGCTGGAACTTCGCCGACGCCTTGACCTCCACCGTCATGCTCCAGGCTTCACGGCGGCGACCTTCTCGGTGGCCGCGCCGTGCCCGTGGCTCTTGAAGATCCGCGTGGGAGCGAACTCGCCGAGCTTGTGGCCGACCATGTTCTCGGTGATGAAGACCGGGACGTGCCGCCGCCCGTCGTGCACCGCGATCGTGTGGCCGACCATCCCCGGCAGGACGACCGACGGCCGCGACCAGGTCTTCACGACCTTCTTCTCGTTGCGCGCGTTCAGCGCGTCGATCTTCTTCGTCAGCGACGGGTGCACGTAGGGACCCTTCTTGACCGAACGGCTCAACCCTTACCCCTCTTCTTCTGCGGCTTGATCACGAAGCGGTCGGTCTTAGGATTCCGGCGCGTCTTCAGCCCCATCGCCGGCTTACCCCAGGGCGTCTGGGCCATACCGCCGACCGGTGACTTCGCCTCGCCGCCGCCGTGCGGATGGTCGCGCGGGGACATGACGACGCCGCGCACCGCCGGCCGCCAGCCCATCCGGCGCTTGTGCCCGGCACCGCCGACCTTCTGGTTCTCGTGGTCGAGGTTCCCGAGCTGGCCGACCGTCGCGCGGCAGCGCACGTGCACGATCCGGATCTGCCCCGACGGCAGGCGGATCTGCGCGTACTCGCCTTCCTTCGCCACCAGCTGCGCGACGCCGCCCGCCGCACGCACGATCTGCGCGCCGCGGCCGGGCTGGAGCTCGATCCCGTGGATCTGGGTTCCCGTCGGGATGTGCTCGAGGCTCATGCAGTTCCCGACGCGCGCCTCAGCGTCGGCGCCGGACAGCACGGTGTCGCCGACCTTGAGCTCATTCGGCGCGAGGATGTAGCGCTTCTCGCCGTCCCGGTAGACCAGCAGGGCGAGCCGCGCGCTGCGGTTCGGGTCGTACTCGATCGCGGTGACGCGCGCGGGGATCCCGTCCTTGTCGCGCTTGAAGTCGACGAGCCGGTATCGCCGCGCCTCGCCACCGCCGCGGTGATGCGCGGTCACCCGACCCTGCGCGTTGCGCCCGGCGTGGCGTGGCTTGTTCTCGGTCAGCGCCTTCTCGACCTTCTTGCCCTTGGTCAGCTCCTCGAACGAGGCGGACTGACGGAAGCGCCGGACGGGGGTGATGGCCTTGTACTTCTTCAGCGGCATCGGCTCAGACCCCCTCCACGAAGTACTTCTCGATGCGTTGGCCCTCGGCGAGCGTCACGATGGCCTTCTTCCAGTCCGGCGTGTGACCGATACGCCGTCCCAGGCGACGCGTCTTGCCGTGCACCGTGATGGTGTTCACGTCCATCACGTCGACGCCGAAGGCCTCCGCGACGGCCTCGGCGATCTCCTGTTTCGTCGCGTCCTGAACGACGGCGAACGTGTAGCGACCATTGTTCGTCCCGGCCATCGATTTCTCGGTGATGATCGGCCGCAGCAACACCAACGTCCCTCTCATGGCTTCACCTCCGCGCGTGACGCCAGCGCATCGAGCGCGGGCCGCGCGACGAGCAGCGTGTCGAACGACAGGAGATCGTCGAGACGCAGCGTGCTCGGCGTCCGCAGCTCCACGCGCGGCAGGTTGCCCAGCGCGCGACCGAGCGTCTCGTCGAGCGAGGCCGTGACCATGAGCGTGGAGCCGGTGTCGCCGACGCGATCGAGCCAGCTCGCGACATCGCGCGTGCGCAGCCGATCGCCGTTGCCGTTTCCGGGCGCGGCGTCGAACACGAGTATGCGTCCCTCCGCGGCGCGCGTCGCGAACGCCTCGGAGAACGCGAGCCTGCGCATCTTCTCAGGAAGCCGCTGCGCGTAGCGCCGGCCGTTCGGGCCGAACACGACCGCGCCGTGGCGGTAGTGCGGCGCTCGAATGGAGCCCTGGCGCGCGCGCCCGGTGCCTTTCTGCGCGTAGGGCTTCGCGCCGCCGCCGCGGACGCGTGTGCGGTTCCGAGTCGCCGCGTTGGCCTGCCGGGCGTTCGCCCTGCTGGCGAGGACGGCCTGGAACACGACGCCGGAGCGGCGCTTCGCGCTGGAGAGGGACTCGGGCAGAGCCACGGAGCCGCTCGATGAGCCATCGGCTCCGATCACCGCCGCGTGACCCTCGGGAGCGCTCGGCAGCGCGCGGCGTTCCGGCTTGACCCGCGGCGCTCGCGGCTCGACGGGGCGCGTCGGCTCCGTCCGCCGGATCTCGCGCGTGACCGGTCGAGCGACCGCGCGCTTCGCGGGCGCGGCCGCTCGCACCGGAGCGGCCTTGGCGACGGCAGCCCTCTTCGCGGTGGCCGCCGGCTTCGCCGCCGCGGCTGGCTTCGCCGTCGCCTTCCCCGCGGGCTTCGGGGCCCGGGCGGCCAGCTTGGCAGTCTTGGTCGGCTTCTTCGTCTCGGCCATCAAGCCTTCCTCACCATGACGATCGCGTTGCGCGGCCCCGGGACGGCGCCGGCGACGAGCAGCAGCGCGCGAGCCGGGTCGGCACGCAGGATCTCGAGGTTGCGCACGGTCACGCGGTCCGCGCCCTGGTGCGCGGCCATGCGCATCCCCTTGAGGACACGCCCCGGCGTCGTACCGGAACCGACCGAGCCCTGGCGCCGCAGGTGGTCGGAGCCGTGTGACTTGGGACCGCGCGAGAAGTGGTGCAGATGGACGGGCCCCTGAAAGCCCTTGCCCTTCGAGACGCCGCTCACGTGGACCTTGTCACCCGGCGCGAACCGGTCGACCGCGATCTCCTGCCCAGCCGCGAAGCCGTCGACGTCGTCGAGCCGGACCTCGTGGAGGTTGCGGACGGGCGAGAGCGCTTTCAGGTGGCCGAGCTGCCCCTTCGTGAGGCGCTTGGCGACGGTCTTCCCGTAGCCGAGCTGGATGGCCGTGTAGCCGTCCTTCTCCTTTGTGCGCACCTGCGTGATGACGTTCGCCTCGGCGGAGATCACCGTCGCCGCGACGACCGAGCCGTCCTCTTTGAAGTGCTGGAGCATCCCCAGCTTGCGTCCGAGGATCAGCGGCTTGCCGATCGCCGGCGCGACGTTCTGCGTCGCCGCGGCGCCCTGCGTCTCCTCTGTCTGTTGCGTCTCGTCCGTCATCTCGATGCCTTTTAGAGCTTGATCTCGATGTCCACGCCGGCGGGCAGGTTCAGCCGCATCAGCGCGTCAACGGTCTTCTGCGAGGGGTCGTTGATGTCGATGAGCCGCTTGTGCGTGCGGATCTCGAATTGCTCGCGTGAATCCTTGTAGATGAACGGGCTGCGGATCACGGTGAACTTCTCGATGCGCGTGGGCAGCGGCACAGGACCCGTCACCGTCGACCCGGTCCGCTGCGCGGTCTCGACGATCTGCGCCGCGGACTGGTCGATGAGCTTGTGGTCATACGCCTTGAGACGGATCCGGATCCGCTGCTTTGCCATGCGCTTACCGCACCTCCGTCAGGAGGTGCACGTATGAATGAGCGCGAATGAAATGAGCGGTCATTCTTATTCCAGGATCTTCGTGCAGACGCCCGCACCCACGGTGCGGCCGCCCTCACGGATGGCGAAGCGCAGGCCCTCTTCGAGGGCGATCGGGGTGATCAGCTGGATCTCCAAGTTGACGTTGTCCCCGGGCATGACCATCTCGGTGCCCCCTGGGAGCGTCGCCGCCCCGGTCACGTCGGTGGTGCGGATGTAGAACTGGGGGCGGTAGCCGTTGAAGAAGGGGGTGTGCCGGCCGCCCTCCTCCTTGGAGAGGATGTAGACCTCCGCGGTGAAGCGGGTGTGCGGCTTGACGCTCGCCGGCTTGGCGATGACCTGACCGCGCTCGATGTCCTCGCGCTCGATGCCGCGCAGCAACAGCCCGATGTTGTCCCCGGCTTCGCCCTGGTCCAGCAGCTTGCGGAACATCTCGACCCCGGTCACGACGACTTTTCTTCCCTCGCGGATGCCCAGGATCTCGACCTCTTCGCCCACCTTGACCACGCCCCGCTCGACCCGCCCGGTGGCCACGGTGCCGCGGCCCTTGATGCCGAAGACGTCCTCGATCGGCATCAGGAACGGCTTGTCCTTGGCGCGAACGGGGGTCGGGATGTAGCTATCGACCTGGTCCATGAGGTCGAAGATGGGCTTGAACTCGGGGGCGCTGGCGTCCTTGGAGTCGGATTCCAGCGCC
>Ga0207684_10000208_pt1 | contig 91185 bp, 98 predicted proteins | sample KBSK5501metaG_FD_184342 | JGI IMG/M metagenome (GOLD analysis project Ga0207684, IMG submission 184342) | Corn, switchgrass and miscanthus rhizosphere microbial communities from Kellogg Biological Station, Michigan, USA - KBS K5-50-1 metaG... | ecosystem: Host-associated > Plants > Roots >...
TGGCGGGCTGGTCAGTAGGACTCAAACCCATTGCAGAGGATTTGCTCGAAGTTTGGTTTGGTCGTCTGCTGCTGGGCCAGGTGGACCTGAGGACGAGCAATTTTATTCGGGCGGATATCCGCCCGAACAAAACTGCAAATGAAACAGAAAAAGTGTAAACAATGAGCAACAAAGTGCTACCCATGTCCTGACTGCGCCGACTGATTGACTGACTCATAACAGATCACTTCTCTGTTCGTGTCTGCGCGGAGTGAAATGCCAGCCACGCGTTCCAGGCGCGCTCCCAATTTCCCTTTTCCGCCCAGCATTGCGCTTCCAAGAAGCGAAAATAAGGCGGTGTCCCGGCGCGTTCGCTGAAATGTCGCGCGGTCAGGAGCGCGTCGTCTACGCGGCCGTTTTGCATTTGCGCGCGATAAAGTGCGTAGCCAATTCCGTAATTATCCCGTGCCGCGTCGAAGCGGTTCTGCAGTTCCTGGAGAGAAGACTTTGTCTCCGCTCGCGGCAAGGCGACCGGTTCGCCATAAAGCTGAGTTAAATCGTAAGCGGCGCGAAAATCATTCTTGCGCGCGTTGTATTTCGCCATTCCGAGCCAAGCGTATTGCAACCATGTGGGGTGTTGCTTGACCTCGCGCGCCAGCTCATCGAGGTCGCCGTGTTCCGACCAAAGCGCAAACAGCGCCAGCTTTTCCTCCGCGCTCAGGGTTTGCAGATTGGGGTCGTGCTTTAAGAACTCATTGAGCGCCTCATTAAAATGCGCATCCGAAACCCGACTCAGATAGGCCAGTGCCAGGTCGTGTTCGCTTAACCCAACCCGTTCAAGAATTTTGCTGACCGCCGGGCTCTGCATCGAAGCGTTCGTCAACATGCTCCCATAAACTTCCGCACGCTCTGGGCCGGCCCGCCGCAACGCTTCGCGCCATGCTGCAGCCGCCAAAATCGGACGTGAGGTCAACCAGAGATTTCCTTCTTCAAGCGGGACCTCGTAGGCGTTTGGCTCGAGAAAACGCGCGCGCCGAAAATCATCGAGCGCCCTGACCGGCTGCTTTTCGCCCAGCTCGGCGGCCGCCCGTAAGAAATAAAGTTGCCAATCCAGCGGCGACCATTCGAGCGCGCGACTCGTCAGCGCGATGGCTTCGGGGAAATTGCGGCCGCGATTTGCAATCGTCGAAAGCGGTTGCGCGTTGGCAACGCCGACTGATCCCGGCAGCAGTATTTTAGTCCGAGCCGCAACCGTCCAGGAAAGGCCGCTAATCAGCAGGACCAGTCCAACGAGCCGAAACAGGATCGAGATCGACTTGCTCGGCTTCAAATCGAGCGGCCGGTGCAAGGAAAGGCCGAGCAAAAAAATCGCGGCGAACACCGTACCGATACGATGCCCGGAAACATCGACAAGTCCGTGAATGGCGAAAAGCAGAACGCCGATCAGTGTGGCCAGCCGATAGCGCTGATTGGTCCCTTCGCGCAACGGAAAAACTAGCCAGATCAACAACGCGAGTCCAACAATCGTGAGGCCGACAGCCGGCCACCCCATCTCGCTCCAAAACCAGAGCCAATCGCTTTCGGGATGCAGCGAGCGCGTGTCGGCGATAGATGCGGATCGAAAAATTGCGAAGACGGGCTCGAAGTTTCCGAGGCCGATTCCACACCAGGCCGAGTCGCGAATAAGGCGGAAGGTGTCGTGAAAAATGCGCCAGCGAAAATCCGCCGTGATGCCGGTATTTGCGATGTCGCGAAGATGAAAACGCTCCAACGTTTGCCCGCCGAAAAGGAGCAGCGCCGTCAGCAAAAGCAGGACGAAAGAAAACGCGAGTGCCAGCCTTGGCATCGACCGTTGTCGAAGCGCGAACGCGCCGAGCCAAAGTGCGCCGCCCCCGACCAGCAGTAAGACTCCGGCGCGGGAAAAGTTCAGGATGATCGCGGTGACGATCACGCCAAGCGCTATCAACCAGGCGACCCAGCGCTTTCGACCTTTGCGGATATCGTCCTGGCCGCAGGCAAGGATCACAATCGCAGTGATTCCAAAGAGGTCACCGGTCTGGTTCCGATTCGGAAACGGGCCGAACCCGCGCTGATTAATCCAAAAGGGAGGCGCCAGATGCGCCAAATACAACAAGATACTGAGTGCGGCCAGCAGCACCATTCCAGTAGCAAAGAGACGGAGCTGTGAACGAACCGAACGCAGATCGAGCTCCTGTGTGCTCACAAGATAAAGCCAGCTCAGCCCAGCAATGAGACTGATCAAGCAACTGGCGGTGATCCACGGTTGCGCCGTCAAGGTCGGTGGCAGTGAGATTCCAAAATCGTTCATCATGGCCGTGCGCCAGGTTGATGAAAAAAAATAACGCCCAGGAAAAAAGGCGAGCGCTGCCAAAACAATAAGCGCGAGAAACACAATGTTCGTCGCCGCGCCGAGCGAGAAGCGCGGCGGCCGAACGAGCAAAAACAACCCTAGAAACGCGACAACAATTCCTTCTGCCCATTTTTCGGTAGCGCCGCCGAGGAAACAAGCCAGCACCGGCAGCACAGCCAGAGCGGTATTGTTTGCCCACCGAACTACCGGATCAGATTTCTGCGCGGAGTTTGGCATCACCCGAAAACAATTCTCATGGTATGCGAATCGCTTTTAAGATGGACATCGACCGAGCGGAGAGCGACGAGAAATCATGGGCGCGACCAAATTAGCACGAGTTGAAGCGGTCTTGCCATCGCGTAATCTCATTCCGGCCCAAGCGCAATAGTCATGGTCACGCAACGGACGGAAGGTCTGTACCGCCTCTTCCTGCTTTGCCAGATCATCATGGTCGCGCTGCTTTTCTGGTTTGGCGTTTGGATAATGGTCACTTTTTACTCGCCCAGCGCCGAACTAACCTGGCGACGCTACAGCATATATTGCGGCGTGCTCGTTCTGGGCATGCTCCTGGAAGCGTTTACTCGCTCGAAAAATTATTTTCTGCAGAATGAACTGCTTCGGCCGCATCGACTGAGCATGCGCCAAACCATCGCCAGCACAGGACTGCTCGTGCTCTATCTCATCGCCACGAAAGACGCATTCATTTCGCGAATCTTTTTCTTCAATTTCGTTCCGTGGCTTTACGTCGCCTTCCTCTTTTCGCATCACTATCTTCCGTCGCTTTTGGCGCGAAGCATTTTCCGGCGGGAAGAGAAAACCGTGCTCATCGGTCCGAGCTACAGGGCCGCGCAATTGCGCGATTGGCTCCAGCGCAAAGCCGATATCGGTTTGCGCACGGTCGGTTTGATCTGCGAGGAAACGATCGACAAGAGCGACGACCGAATCCCGGTGCTTGGCACACCCGATCAAATCGAGAACGTGATTCGCGAATACGGAATCACACAGATCATCTTACTCGAATTCCCGTTTTTCACCGAGTCCAATCAGAACATCATCCGCATCTGCGATCAGCTCGGTATTCGGCTTTTTATTTTGAGCGATCTTGAGGAGAAGCTCCGGCATTCCGTCACGCTGTTCGAGGATGAAGGCTTCCGCTTCATTGGACTACGTGAGGAGCCGCTCGAAAATCCGCTCAATCGTTTTCTCAAGCGCGCGATCGACTTCGCCATTGCCGTCCCAGTCATGGTTTTCATTTTTCCCGTCTTTACTGTCATCGTGTTCCTTGCACAACGATTGCAATCGCCGGGCCCGCTTTTTCATGTACAAAGCCGCGCTGGCATGCAAAATCGACAGTTCAAAATCTACAAATTTCGTACCATGCGGCCTCACGACGGCGAGCTATCGCGCCAGGCGCGCCCGGAAGACGACCGGGTTTATCCGCTGGGGAGATGGTTTCGCAAACTGAGCATCGATGAAGTACCGCAGTTCTGGAATGTACTCCGCGGGGACATGAGCATCGTGGGTCCGCGCCCGCATCTCATCGAGCACAACAATCAATTTGCGCGGTTGCTGGCGAATTATCACGTGCGCACGTTCATCAAACCCGGTATCACCGGTCTCGCGCAAGTGCGCGGGTTCCGCGGCGAAGCGCGCGATAATTCCGACATCGAAAATCGTGTCGCCTGCGACATCGAATATCTCGAGAACTGGAACATCTCGCTCGAGTGCGCGATTATTCTGCGCACGTTTTCGCAGTTAATTTTTCCCCCGCGCAGTGCTTACTAAGTGCTCTTGGTTGTGGCCACGGTGCTATGCGCGGTGCCTCAGAACGAGCCACAGGCATATGGCTACTGCCTAACGACTTAAGTTTTCCAGGAATTTTCCCAGCACACTGCGACAAGTTTGGCCGAGGGTGATAAGAATTTGCGACCCCAGACGTTCGTGCGCTCACTTTTCAGCTAAAACAACTGCGTGACGCTTTTGCGTGACGCAGCAAAAGTTGGGACTCCGAACAGTGCCGGTCGATCATCTCAGCTCACCACCGTTCCGTGGCGACCGAGGGTGCGTTGGACAGTCGCCCGGGTCGGCGAACGTGAGCTGAGTAGCGCCGGCTCTGTAAGTGAGCAGCGTAACAAAGCACGGCGGAGGTTCGAGCCCTGTAGGCTCCGAGAGCACAAGTTGCTAGGCTTGAATCACGATTACAGGTCGTACTCGCACAAAATCGCTCGCCTTCTCCTTGCCTGCGGCTGCGCGTGATCTTATGTGTCCGTGCAAGAGATCGTCGTCATTCCGCGTATTGGTTGCGGCAAGTTTCGCCGTCGCGCTGTCAATTCTTGCCGACTGCAACAAGGCAACAACTTCGCTCTCAAATAAACGAAAAGATAGCGCCGCGGCCGGCAGTGACATGTCTCCAGGCAGGGTGATTGCAACCTACAATGGTGAGAAGGTCACATCGCTTCGCCGTGCTCACGCATGAAGCCTTCCAGCGGGGACAGCTATTGCGCAGCAGGAAACCGGAAAGGTTCGCCTTTTCGTGCCAACTTCCGCGTAGTTCCAAGCCTTACCCTGTTGCAGCAGCCAATTCTGTTGAACTTAGATGTTTGCGGCGTACTGTTTTCCATTAAGAATTAACAGAAGGGAGAGCAAACATGAGAGTAGAACGATTCAATTATCCAGTTCTGTCTCTGGCGTTAGCCGCGCTAATTGGATTTGTGGTCGGCGGCGCGAATCAAACCAAGGCCGCTGCTGCGGATACCGAACAAGAGCAAGTGCTGTTGTCCTCCGGGTTCAAGGTCAAATCGGCGAGTACGGCGGGGCAACGTGCGCAAGTTCGTGCACTGCCGGATAACGAGTTTACGGTGATAAAGCAGAACGGCAACACCTATTACCTGTATCCGGATAAAAAAGATAATCGCTTGTATGCAGGCGATCAATATGCCTATCGCGCGTATCAGCGATACGTCAAAGACAAGCAGCTTCGGGCGCAGGGCGTATTTGTCTTGCCGACACATTACGAGAACAAATCCGACCCCAGAAACATAGAGATCTGGCACGAGTGGGGCCCTTTCCCCGCATGGAAATACCAAAGTAGTCGGTAGCGGACAGACGGAGTATTGTTAGCAGCTAGGTAGCGACAACCAACTCCTGTCGTGAGGGCGGGGAGAACGACATCCGCCCAACAGACCGGTGCTAGGCCTTCGTGCTTGAAATTCCAATGCGATCCTTATCGATCGGTCATCACTGGTATGAGCGCCGACATATTCAGCGGGCAATGATCGCGCCATTACACAGGCTAAGGATTTGGAAGCGCGTTTCCGGAAAGAGGACGTTATCTCTAGAGGCGTAGCGACTTAAGTTGTTCCACAAATTTCTCCAGGACGCCACGCTGCTCGAATCGCTGGACATATGCCCGCCCCTTTTCTCCCCAGCGCCGCAGTAATTGTTGATTTTCTGCGAGCTCTTGGAACGTCTTCGCGAGTTGGTCCGGCCTTCCAGGCACAATGTTTTTTCCGAATTGACCCTCTGCCACAACCCGAGCCAGCGCGCTGCCTTCATCTGCCACCGTCACGACCGGACTAGAGTGGGCAAGGGTAACTAAAAGTTTGCTTGGAAAAAAAGCATTTCCGGAGCCGCTTTGTTGTGTGATCAGCGACACGTCTGCGTCGACCAGCAGTTCTTTGTAGTCGCTGCCAAATTGCAGCGGCAGCATCGATATATTGCCAAGATTGCGATCGCGAAGCTTGGCTTCGAGAGACTCCCGCGCGGCGCCGTCCCCCGCCATGATGATGCGAATGTTGTCTTCGGCGCGTAGCAATTCCGCCGCCGCCATCAAAATCTCAAGTCCCTGCTTAACGCCAAGATTCCCAGCATAAATCGCGAGAAATTCGTTAGGCGAAAAATTGTATCTTGTTCTAAATATCCCCCGCTTGGGAAGGTCGCTGTCGGCGGATAGGATGATCGTGTTCGGAAACAAGATAAGTTTGCTTTCGGGAACACCCTTGTGCCGAAAGGCGTCGAGGATCTCTTCGCTGATCCCAGAAACGCGCGTGGCATGTTTGTAAGCGAAAGCTTCGAGGCAATACAGAGCCCGCGTAAAAGGGCCGGTTTTCAACATTCCCAGGCCCACCGCTGCATCCGGCTGCAGATCCTGAACATGAAAAACGAACGGCGCGCGTTTTAGCCCCTGGACAAACCAGCAGGCCGTGCCGAGAAGCAGTGGCGGCGACACGACTATGTAAACGTCTGGCCGCTTAAGCGACAAGACCCGGATGGTCGATGTAAGAACGAAAGTGGCTTCGTGAACAATCCGTTTCCATGCCGAGACACGCGCTGGAACAAAATGCCAGCAACGATCCACCCGAACATCGTTGATTCGATCTGTCCGAAAAAACTTGAATCGATCTTCGGGGCGTTTCTGCCAGGCCGGGTAATATGCAAACGTGGTGACCATTTCGACGTCATGACCGTGCTGCTGCAAAAATTCACAAAGCGCGACGTTGTGCGGCGCGATGCCGGTAACCTCCGGCGCGTAATTGATGCCCCAAACAACGACCCGCATGGCTATCAATTTGGCGCAAACGTTACGCGCGGCATCCCGGCCTCTCGCCTGTTCGAGGGGAGAGGATGAAGGTGAGGGGTTTTGCTGCTTCCGATGATACCGGTCGAACCCTCACCCTGCCCTCTCCCTTCAAAAAGGAAAGGCGACAGACGGCACCGGCACCCGACGAAGTGAATCATTCGCGCTGCCTTCGTCGCCGCAGTTCATACGTTTTCGCAACGGAGAGAAATTCGTAAATCGCGTGCAGGCGCGCGAAGTAATACCCGTCGCGACCATCCAGAAATCCCTTTTCCCAAATGTAGATGTACAGAAAACGCAGCAGTGGACGGAAAAACAAACGCTGCGAAAGCGTCTTCAAGCGGCGGCGGCGTTCCACCCCAGCGTGGCTCAAATCGCCGGAACTTTGACCGAGAAAATTGTCGGCCGCGACGCGCGCCTCCCAATTGGAATAGCGATTATGTTTCTCGATGAAAACTTCCACCGAAGGAAAAGCGTGATGATCCATCTCCACCTGCAGCCGCGCCGTCGGTCCGTGCACTACTACGTGTTCGTGCACTTCGTTGTCGCCGCTCCTTGTGTCCGCCCCGGTTAACTTTTCATAACGGCCTAACCAATGACGGAAAAGCCGCAGGTTCCAATTCGGGTAGTATGAGTGTCGCAACCATCGGCCGAGGAAAAAGAAACGGCGATTGACCCAGTAACCGACGATCTCGCCCGCGTCTGCAATCGCCCTTGCAATCTCACCCGCCGCTTCGGGCGGCAATACTTCATCGGCATCGAGAACAAAGACCCACTCGTTTTTCAACGGGAGATTTTCCAGCGCCCAGTTCTTCTTCTTTGGCCAGGTGCCGTTAAAATGAAATTGCGCGACCTTCGCGCCATGGCGCTCCGCAATTTCCGCCGAGCCATCCGTGCTTTGCGAATCCACCACGAAAATCTCGTCTGCCCATTGCACGCAACTGAGACACCGGGGCAAGTTTTCAGCTTCGTTCTTGATCGGAACGAGAACCGAAACCGGAACGCGGCGTTCGTTGGATTGCATGAGCTAGTCTGCCAGAAGCGAAGCTTGATCGAGTGCGGCCGTGTCGTGGCCGATCTTGCCGATAGCGACGCGGCTCTCGTCGAGCAGAATTGTGCGTTCCCGTTTAGACATCGATCAAAACTGGCTCGATCGCTCTCCAGAAGTGCGGCTTGAATTACTCTGCGGTTCTTTCTAGTGCAAGCCTGGATGGCGCGACGTTCAACACCGGCTCCTATTTGTCCAAGGATGGTGCCGGCAGTGCGGCACGTAAACGGTCGAGCAAGATCACCTGGGCGGGATTTATTTTTCGTCTCGCCGTTTCGTCAGCGAAAAATTCCGCGCGATCGACTTCGGGAAAGTGCTTCATGTTTCCTGAGCGCGGCGGCCATTCCATTTCGAAACTGTTCGATTTCAATTTGAATGGATCATCGAGATCGCCTTCGAACGCCCACGCGTGAACGATTTTGCCGCCTTTCTGTTTGATCGACCCGAGCGGAATCCAATTTCCGTGCGGCCGAATGCCGAGTTCCTCTTCGAATTCAATTTGCGCCCGAGTCAGTAAATCTTCACCGGGAGCAGCTTCGCCTTTCGGAATTGTCCATGCACCCTCGTCTTTGTTTCCAAAGAAGGGGCCGCCCGGATGCACGAGCAACGTTTCGAACGCGCCGCTTTTCCGACGAAACATCAGCAAGCCAGCACTGATGCGGCTTCGCGAAGATTTTGAGCTTTCCGGCATGGCATCATTTTATTTCGATACTCGCTCCACGCAGACAAGTCGAAAAGGTTTGCAGCATGGCAAAGAAAACCGCTTCAAACAAGTTGAGTCTCATCAGGCGCTTTTTTTCAGTGCTTGGCCCGGGATTGATAACGGGTGCGGCGGATGATGATCCATCGGGCATCGCGACTAACTCCATCGCCGGCGCGCAAATGGGCACGGCGATGCTGTGGACGGCATTCATAACCTGGCCGTTCATGGCTTGCGTGCAATTCATGTGCGCGCGCATCGGCATGGTCACCGGCATGGGTCTCGGTGACGCGCTCCGGCGAAAAGGTCCGCGCTGGCTGCTTTTTGGCTGAGCGAGCGGATTGCTAATCGCCAACACTATCAACGTAGGTTCGGATCTTTCCGGCATGGCTGACGCGGCCGAGATGCTGACCGGAATTAATTCGCACATTTACGTTTTGATTTTCGGTGTCGGTATTGCTTACGCGACAATTCAATTTCGCTACCACCAGATCGCGATGGTCATGAAATGGCTGGCTGCCGTTCTCTTTGCTTACGTCATCACCGCTTTCATCGCTGGACCTGACTGGTCGAAAGTGATCCGCGACACGTTTATTCCATCGTGGCCTCGCGATCACGATGCATGGGAAAATCTCGTGGCTATTCTCGGGACAACTATCAGCCCTTATTTATTTTTCTGGCAGGCATCGCAGGAGGTGGAAGAAGAAAAAGCAATGGGACGACGCCTTTTGGTGCAACGCCAAGGCGCCACCAGGAAAGAAATTGTCGATCGTAAACTGGATGTCGGAGTGGGCACATTTTTTTCCAATTTTGCCATGTACTTCATCATTCTCACGACCGCGATCGTTCTGCACAAGAATGGCCTCACCAACATCGAGACCTCGAAACAGGCAGCCGAAGCGTTGCGTCCATTTGCCGGAACATTGGCGTATCTGCTCTACACTGTCGGCCTCATCGGTGTCGGTTTTCTCGCCATTCCGACTCTTGCTGGATCGGCTGCCTATGCCTTTGCTGAAACCTTCTCGTGGAAAGAAGGCCTGGATGAGCCGTTCCGAGGCGCGCGGCCCTTTTATGCGGTGCTTATTTTTTCGATCTTGCTCCGCATCGGAATGGATTACCTCAAAATCAATCCGGTCAAAGCGCTCTTCTGGACGGCAGTGATCGACGACGTGCTCGCGCCATTTTTGCTCGTCGGCGTTCTAATTGCCGCATCTGATTCCAAACTGATGCAAGGTCAGCCCAGCTCCTGGTCGTCGCGAATCGCCGTCGGCGTTGTAACGCTGGCGATGTTCGGCGCTGCCGCCGCGATGTTTCTTTTGTAAAAACGGAGCCGGAATCAAGCAGCTTCCGTTGTGATGGTCGACTCGCCGCTGGTTTGCTGCAATGCCTGCTCAATGGCGCGCCAGGACAGCATGGCGCACTTGACTCGTTGCGGAAATTTCCGCACGCCTTTCATCACGCACAAATTGCCCAGTGTTTTGGGCGTATCGTTCGTTTCACTCGTGACAAGATCGTGAAATGCGCGGAGGATCGACATCGTCTCATCGCGGCTTTTTCCTTTTAGTTTTGTTGTCATCATCGATGCCGACGCCTGACTGATGGCGCAACCATGTCCGGTGAATTTGATGTCTTGCAGACTTCCGTCCGGTCCGAATTTTACCCCGACATAAATCTCGTCGCCGCAGGCAGGATTATCTCCGTGGATTCGCACTGCGGCGTCGGACAGCTCTCCAAAATTTCGTGGACGCCGCGAGTGGTCGAGGATCACTTCTTGATAAAGCTCTTCCAGTTCCGGATTCATGAAAAGAAACGCGCGGCTTCGCGCAGGATTTCAATCATGCGATCGATTTCTTCGAGCGTGTTGTAAAAGTAGAAGCTGGCCCGAGTCGTTCCAGTTAAACCGAATCTTCGCATCAACGGTTGATTGCAATGATGTCCGCCGCGCATCGCCAATCCGTACTGGTCGGCGAAAGTTGTCATATCGTGCGGATGCGCTCTCTCACTGACAAAGCCAACGATCGCCCCACGCTCGCCGGCGGGGCCGAGCACGCGCATTCCTGGCAGTTCGGTGAAGCGTTCCATTGCATAGCGGGTCAACTGCGAATCGTGTTCGAAAATCTCGGCGCGCCCGATCCCTTCGATGTACTCAATCGCGGCCGCCAGCCCAATCGCGCCGGCGATGTTTGGCGTCCCAGCTTCAAATCGGTGCGGTGCTTTCTTGAAGCTGCTTTTTCCCAGCGTAACGCTCACAATCATTTCGCCGCCGCCATGCCAAGGCGGCATCGAATCGAGAATCTCGGCGCGTCCGTAGAGCGCTCCGATGCCCGTCGGCGCGCACATTTTATGTCCGGAGAACGCGAGAAAATCGCAGCCCAACTTCTGTACATTAATTGGCAAATGTCCTGCACTCTGCGCCGCATCGACAAGTGTGAGTGCACCAACCGCCCGCGCTTTTTCACAAAGTTCGGCCACAGGGTTGATCGTGCCGAGAGAGTTCGAGACGTGCGTAAAAGCAAAAAGTTTGACTTCGGGCGTCAGCAATGAAGGCAGCCGGTCCAGCGCCAGTGTACCATCGTCGCGCACCGGCACGAAACGGAGGCGAACGCCGATGCGTTCGGCCAGCAACTGCCACGGCACCAGGTTGCTGTGATGCTCCATTTCGGTGAGAAGGATCACGTCGCGTTCGCGAAGGAATTTTCCGCCCCACGCCTGCGCAACGAGGTTGATGCTTTCGGTCGTACCGCGCGTGAAAACGATCTCGTCTGCGCTGGCGGCGTCAAAATAGCTCGCGACGCGCTGCCGCGATCTTTCGTACGCTTCGGTCGCGCGCGAGCTCAGAAAGTGGAGACCCCGATGCACATTGGCGTTTTGGTGTTCGTAATAATTTTGCAGTGCGTCGAGCACACTTCTCGGTTTCTGTGTCGTCGCGGCGCTATCGAGATAAATTAAGGCATGGCCGTACACCTGATCGCGAAGAATCGGGAAATCTTCCCGAATGGCTTTCCAACCTATTCCGTGCCTGGCTTCTCGGTGCACAATTATAATGTGCTCTCCGTTCTTGCGATTGTCGATTCCGTCTTGAACCGCCGATTGTCGATCTTAAGGTTGCGGCGTGGAAGAAGCTGAAGTTCCTCTGGAAGATTTGCAGGAGCACGTTCATCACAGTGCCGAACAGAGTGATGTGGTCTGGATTTCGTGGGTTGCCTTGAGCACGGCGGTGCTTGCAGTTCTCGCTGCCATCGCCGGACTTCTTTCCAGCAAACACGCCAACGAAGCGATGATGAACCAGATCGAAGCGTCCGATCAATGGGGTTATTACCAGGCGAAAAGCATCAAGGCCTCAGTGCTCGACGCCAAGATGTCGCTGGCAAACGCAGGGGATGAGAAAGATCGAGAAAAAGCTGCGCGCTACGAGAAAGAGCAATCCGAAATCAAATCCGAAGCCGAGCGCAAACAATCGGAAGCAAAATTAAATTTCCACCGACACGAAGTTTATGCGCATGGTGTAACCATGTTCCAAATAGCAATCGCCATCGCTGCGATCTCCGCGCTCACGAAAAAGAGGCGATTCTGGATCGTGAGTTTACTTTTCGGCGGTGTCGGCTGCGTTTTTCTCGTGCTCGGCGGGTTCGCTCGTTAACATATGCGCGTTCTCGCAATCGATGCTTCCTTGCGCAACACCGGTGTTGCGATTGTCGATGCAAATAACGGCAAAATGTGCGCGCTCTATTTCGGCACCATCCACAATCCGAGCTCGCTGCGCTCCTCCAGGTGTCTCGTCGCCATTCGTAATCAGCTTTCCGACTTGATTCGCAAACATGAGCCGGATTGTTGCGCACTCGAATCGGTCATTTACGTCCAAAGCTACAAAACGGCGATCTCGTTAGGGGCAGCCCGCGGCGCAGCCATTCTAGCCGCGGCTGAAAATGGATTGCCCGTTTTCGAATATGCACCGAGACGAATCAAACAAGCCACTGTCGGACGCGGCGGCGCTGGTAAAAATCAGATCGCGTTCATGGTGCGCGCGTTGCTTGGCTTGGCCGAAACGCCGAATCCGGACGCGGCCGACGCGCTGGCCATCGGCCTGACGCATTTGCGCGCGCAGGAAAGCGCAGGGCTCGGAATGCCGGGAGGCGCGCAAATATGAATCATCAATTTACCGTGCAGTGGCTCGGGCGACTGAATTTTGTCGAAGCTCTCAAGTGGCAGGAAGAGCTGGTCGCGCGCAAACGAGAGGATCATTCGTTAGCCGACGCGCTGCTCCTGCTGGAGCACGAACCGGTTTACACGATCGGGCGCACTCCAGATCGATCGAGTTTGCTCGGAACGGCGCATCTGCCCTATCCTCTTTTTGCGATCAACCGCGGCGGCCAGGCGACTTATCACGGCCCGGGACAATTGATGGGCTACCCGATTGTCGATCTTGGCCGGTGCGGGCACGATTTGCACAAATATCTGCGCTGGCTTGAGCAACTGCTCATCGACCTGCTAGCCGAGTTTGAAATCGCCGCCGCGCAGCGGCCCGGCCTCACTGGAGTTTGGGTAGAGAACTCGGAAATGACCGGACCAGCCCGTAAAATCGCGTCGATTGGCGTCGGCGTGCGCCATTGGATTACGATGCACGGCTTCGCGCTGAACGTCTGCGGCGATCTTGCGCCCTTCGCCCACATCGTTCCGTGCGGGATCTCAAACGTCGCGATGACTTCGATGGAACTCGAAACGGGCAAATTGACTTCCGTTTTGGACGTTGCCACGGCGTTTGAAAAACTTGCGTTACGCAGAATTTCTGATTTGCGTCTTACTGAGCCAGTCCAACCTGCCGTTGCCTAGCGAATGATTCCACTCGAAGACAATTTCGCCGATATCATCGGCAAAGCGCAGCGCGGGTTGCGTCTTTCCGATACTGAACTGGCGGAGAAATCACGCGTCAACTCGCAGACTTTGCGCAAACTGCGTGAGGGCGAATTCGACGAACTCGCCCTGCTCCGGGTCGCTCCGGTCCTGGGTCTTTCTGCTCGCGCGTTATGCGAGCTGGCTACAGGTGTCTGGAAACCGAACAAGCTCGAGAATTTCGACGGGCTCGCCCAATTCAGCACCAGTTACGGTGGAATGCTGGTGAATTCGTACCTCGTGTGGAATCCCGACACGAAACATGCTGCCGCATTTGACACGGGCGCCGATTGCGCGGGCATGCTTCGGCTCGCGACCAAAGAAAATCTCAGTGTGAAGCTGATTTTGCTCACCCATGCGCATTCCGATCACGTCGCCGATTTGCCGCGGCTACGGGAGAAAACGAGCGCGCATGTTTTTGCTCCAGCCCGCGAAAAAGTTCCGGGCGCTGAGCCGGTCGATGAAGGCGAACATTTCCACCTCGGCAAGTCCGGTCGCCGCGGCGACACGAACTCGTCCCGTGGCGAGATCGACATCGAAGCACTTCTGACCTGGGGACATTCACCTGGCGGAATGACTTATATTGTTACCGGACTTGCCCGCCCGATCGCAATCGTGGGCGATTCACTTTTCGCTGGCTCTATGGGCGGCGGAAACGTCTCCTACGACGATGCGATTCGAAATAACCTGGACAAAATTCTCACCTTGCCTGACGAAACGATCATTTGCCCCGGCCACGGGCCGATGACCACAGTGGGCGAAGAAAAGCAACACAATCCATTCTTCGCAGGGAAAGTTTGATTGCATCTGTGATGTTTGAGGTTTGACGTTTGAGGTTTGATGTAGGCAAATGAGTAAGGCGGAATTGCAAGAGCGCACAAAAAGGTTCGCGCTTCGGGTTTTAAAGTTGATCCAACGATTGCCCAACACGGTCGGTGGCAGGGTGCTGGCGAACCAGCTGGCAAGAAGCGCGACCTCAATAACCGCCAATTACCGCGCAGCATGTCGGGCGCGGTCCCGAGCAGAGTTTCCCTCGAAACTTGGAACCGTCGCCGAAGAAGCCGATGAAAGTCTCCACTGGCTGGAGTTGATTCGGGACGGCAGTTTTGTTCCGGAGAAAAGAATTGCCTCTTTGTTAGCCGAAGCGGACGAATTGACCGCGATCTTCACTGCAGGACGTCGCACGTCGAGCAGAAATCAAACCTCAAACATCAAACATCAAACTTCTTATTTCGCTTCATGAACGTCGGTTTTGTAGGCGTTGGCCGCATGGGCGCGAACATGGCGCGCCGATTGAAAGATCGATCCGCCTCAGGCCGACATGTCACGGCGGTTTACGATGTGAAGCGCGCGACTGCGACTGCGCTCGCGGCAGAGCTTGGTTGCGCGGCAGCCCAAGATCTGTCGGAAGTCACGGCGAGCGCGGACGTGATTATCACTGTCGTATCGGATGACAATGCGATGCGGGAAATTTTCTTCAGCAGCGGCGACAACCTGCTGGTGAACGCGCGGGGCAAATTGTTCATCAACTGTCCAACGATCTCACCGCAGGTACACGTCGATGTTGAGAAGTCGGCGGCAAAGGCCGGAGCGCAAACTCTGGAGGCATGCATGGCCTCAAGCATCACGCAGGCGCGCGAGGGTAAGCTCTATTTAATGTGCGGCGGAAGCGAAGAAGCATTCCGCAAAGCCGAACCGCTTTTGAAAGAGCTTGGATCGACGGTGCGCTTCATCGGGAAAGCGGGTGAGGCCGCGAAAGTGAAAGCGCTCGTAAACATGGTGATGAACATCAATACGGCCGGCTTGGCGGAAGGTCTCGGGCTGGGCGCAGCGCTCGGTTTTGATCTGCAAACGTTGCGCGAAGTTTTCTCGCAAACCGGTGCGGCATCGCGCGTGCTCGAAACCGACGGCGAAGACATGCAAAACCGGGAGCACACTTGTTTCTTCTCGGCCGCGCACGCTGCAAAAGACAGTGGCATCGCGCTCGAGCTCGCACGCCGTGTCGGTCTCGATCTCCCGCTTGCGCGCGCCACAAAAGAGCAATACGACCGCATGATCTCAGAAGGTTTGGGTGAGCTCGACAAGTCCGGCATCGCCGAGCTGACGTTCAAAGATCGACATAAACATTCCGGCGATCGGGTGTGAAGAGCTTGGAGGGACACGCGCTGCGTGTCCCAAATAGTGACGCACCGACAGCGCGGACGCCCTGCAACTTGCGCGTAACACGCGAACACGGGACTCTAAATGGGCGATGAAAACTGTCTGGCGCGTTTTTGGTTATTTGAAGCGTTATCCGTGGATGGCTGCGGGAACGCTAACCTGCGCCATTCTCGGTACGCTGATGGTGATCGTTTTCCCCACGGTGACAAAGTGGATCATCAACGATGTGGTGCGGGCGCATCATCCCGAGAAATTACTCCCCCTCATCGCTCTCGCGTTCGGCGCATTTGTTCTGCAGCACGGGTTCAACATTCTGCGCATCATTCTGAACAACACTTTCGAGCAGAAAGTCATCTTCGATCTGCGCAGCGATTTGTACTCGCACATTCAGCTTCTGCCGCTGCGCTGGTTCGACAATCGTGCCACCGGCGATCTGATGACACGCGTAATCGAAGACGTGAACTCGGTTGAGCGCGTGCTGATCGACGGAATCGAGCAGGGAAGCGTAGCTGTACTGCAGGTCGTGATCGTACTGGGAATGATGTTTTATTTGAATGCAAAACTGGCGCTGCTTGCGTTGGCTCCGCTTCCGCTGCTGATCGCCGGAGCGTTGACCTACACCCTGACGGCGCACCGGCGGTATCGATCGCAACGGCGCGCAGCATCCGCAATGAACGCGCTGTTGCATGACAATCTTTCGGGCATTCGCCAGATCAAGAGCTTCGTCCGCGAAAAGGAGGAGCATACGCGGTTCGATCGGGTGAGCGATCAATTGCGGCGCGCGACCCTCGTGGTCATGCGAGTGTGGGCAATTTACAGCCCGTCAATGTCGATGTTCGAGGCCATCGGTGCGGTGCTTGTCCTCGGATTCGGCAGCCAGGCGGTGCTCAGCGGCACGTTGCAAATCGGCGATCTCGTCGCGTCGTTGATGTTGATGGCGTTTTTGTACGATCCCGTCAGCCGGTTGCATCAACTCAATCAACTGGTGCAAGCGGGCCGCGCCGCCGGCGAGCGCGTTTTCGAAATTCTCGATGAAGCGGTCGAGCCCGGTTGGTTCGATCCGTCAAAGGCTGGATTGGCTGCGGCAGACAAAAACAAATCCACCGCCCGGATTGCGGGCGACATCCGCTACGAAGACGTGAGCTTCAGTTACGTAGAAGGCTTGCCAGCACTCAGTCACATTTTCTTTCACGTCCGCCCGGGCGAAACGATCGCGCTCGTGGGTGCAACTGGTGCCGGCAAATCGACGCTGGCCAGTCTACTAGCGCGCTTCTACGAATTCAGCAGCGGCCAAATTTTTGTCGATGGAAAATCGATTCGTAATTACGATTTGCGTGGGCTGCGCGAAGCAATCGGCGTCGTGACGCAGGAGAGTTTTTTGTTCAACGGCTCGATCCGCGAGAATTTGTTGATGGGCAAACCAGGTGCGACCGAGGCGGAGTTGTGGCGAGCGGTCGAAGCAGCGAACGCGCGAAATTTCATCGAGCGGCTGCCGGACGGAATGGAAAGCATTGTGGGCGAGCGCGGCGTGAAGTTAAGCGTCGGCGAAAAACAGCGGCTGTCGATTGCGCGTGCGCTGCTGAAAGATCCGCCCATTTTGATTCTCGATGAAGCGACTGCGAGTGTGGACACTGCGACCGAGCGCCTGATTCAAGAAGCGCTTGAGCATTTGATGGCCAACCGCACTTCGGTGGTGATTGCGCATCGGCTTTCGACAATTGTGCGCGCCGACAAAATTCTCGTACTCGATCATGGCCGAATCATTGAGCGCGGGCGTCATAGCGAATTGATTGCCCGCGGCGGGAATTACGCGTCGTTGTGTGAGCAAAGTTTGCTGGAAACTTCGAGCGAGGGCGAAGTTAGGCGAGGCTCGCGTGAAGTTGCGCTGGTAGGGCGAGACTCGATTGAGCCAAGCGTAATCGAGAGCGGGATTCCGTCGTTGGATCGACAATAGGGTGCTGTTTCAGCCTTGCTGTTGGAGAAGCTCCAGGTATTTTCGCTCAAGTTCGGCATAACGCTGCTCGGAAGCTTCCAGCGCGCGGCGTTCCTCTCGCAAACTTTGTTCGAGGCCGCGAATGCGGTCGTGCACGTTGATCGAAATGCCGCTGGTCGCCGGTTCGTTTTCGCGCGCGTTCTGCAATAAGGCCGACATTTCGGAAATTTGCTGGCGCGTTCCATCGCATGCATTGATCACGAAAGTTTCCTCATGGATCTCGCCAAGGCGGATGAACTCCTGGATGGCGCCAAGCGTAGTCGGCCCATAATAATGTTCGCTCGTAATTTCGACCAGCCAATCCATGCCGAGCTCGGGTAGCATGGGCGCTTTGATCCATGTTTGCCGATCAGTCGAGACTGTGTCGTGCGGCGCGACCTGAGCGCTCGACGCCCAGCGAGCCAGGAGTTCAAATGAGAGCGGTCCAAAAATCGTGTCGTCCTCGTATTTGCGCAAAAACCAGCGCTGTGTGGTAGCCGATTCTTCCATCGGTCATTCGCCTGAAGAAGAGGCGGAGGGCGCAGGCGTGGGCGACGGCGGAATGAGAATGGTCTGGCCGGCCTGCAATTTCAACGGGTTGTCGATGTGATTGTATTTTTGCAGATCGCTTACGCTGACACCGTACATCTTGGCAATGGAGGTAAGCGTCTCGCCGCGGGCAACGACGTGCGAATTGCCGTTCGCGGACGCTCGCGGCGATGCTTCCGGCGAGGGCGCAGCTGTTGTCGATGCTGTCGGCGCGCCTTCCCCGACTATTACGCCGGGTCGCGCGTTGGCGATTTGCTCCTGAAGTTTGAGAATTTCCTGTGAGAGCGTATCGATCTTGGCGTTTTGTTCATCGATCTTTTTTGCCAACGCCTCGAGTTGAGTGGCATCGGAAGATTTCTCCGGCGTGGTCGCGGAGGTCTGTGCGGAAGCAATCGGGATCAAGAACGCCGCCCCGAAAACCGCCGCCAACACGATCGCGAATAATTTCACGTCTAGATTTTGCCATCAGCACCTTTTTCTGGCAAGCAGGGGTGAAACACTGGAGAGGCAGTCCCCTGTTGGCTGCAATAAATTCCGAAAGTGGCCGGCGTCCCGTGGCGAGCCAGCTGCTACAGTCAACGCGCACGAGCTTGCCTTTACGTTATTTCGCCTTAATTTTTCGCATGTCGGAGCGTACTCAAAAGCCTATCGATCCTGCTCCATGGGGCCCGAAACAAGGTGATGGCGGCGGGCCGCGGTCGCCGGACATTTCGAGGCCGGACACGAAAGATCTCCTGAAAAAAATGCGCAAGGTCGATCCCAATCAGTCCAAGCGCTATCGCCAGCGCACGGGCCAATAACGGAGTTTCGTGGTGACGTTTGACCAGAATTTTTCTGGCGCGACCGAAGACTTCCTGGCCCTTTTGCGGCGCAAAGGATTGTTGCAGCGCGCGCCGGAACTGAATTCGCCGCCCGGTAACGGCTCATTTGTGCCAACGCAGTCAACCACGATCCTTGCCTTCAAATTCGCCGGCGGCGTGCTGGTGGCGGGCGATCGGCGGGCCACTTCCGGTAATACGGTCGTTTATGATCGCGCGGACAAAGTGCTCGAGATAGATCGACATTCGATCATGGCGATCGCCGGGGTTCCGGCCACGGCCTGGGAAATGGCACGGGTGCTCGAACATTCGTTCCAATATTTTCGGCGCACGCAATTACAAGAGATGAGTGTGGATGGAAAAGTGCGCGCGCTTTCCAAGCTGTTGCGCGATAATTTCGGCTTTGTCATGCAGGGTGTCGGTGTCGTCGTGCCGATTTTCGCGACTTATGATTCCAATGCCGAGCTGGGAGCCCGGCTCTATTTTTACGACGCGATGGGCGCGCAATTCGAAGTGACCGATTACGCGGCGACCGGTTCGGGTTCTCCGGCGGTGCGCGGAATTCTCTATTACGAAAACAACTGGGGCGAGGAACCACTGCAGAAATTGGGTGAGAAAAAAGCGGTCACGATTGCCCTGCGCGCTCTCGACACGGCGGCCGAATCGGACACGTCCACCGGTGGCGTCGATCGCAGCGGCAGGATTTTTCCGCTTATTAAAATTGTTTCGCGCGATGGCATCACAACGTTGCCAGAAGAGAAGATCGCCGAAGTGTTCAAGCAAACCGTCGCATGATTGAAGAGCCTTATCGCTGGGTGGAAGCAATCGCGAACCGCCGTGAGTACATTGAGACACAACTGGCGACCGGCCGGCCAATCGCGGCCCTCGGTTATCGTGATGGCATTTTGTTTTTAACGCTCGGCCGCGCGAGGCAAAAGATTTTCGAGATCTACGATCGCGTCGCCATGGGCGCGATCGGGCATCCCGGTGACATCGAGCGATTGCGCATGGCGGCGATTGAACTGGCAAGCACGGAAGGTTTCACCCGCTCAGCGGCGGATGTTTCGTTGCGTCGCCTGGCGCATTATTCACTCAGTCCGGTGATGAAGAGTGCGTTCGAACAAGTTTATGGTGCTCCCTTTTTGGCGCGCCTGTTGTTTGCGGAGGTGGGTGCGAAACCGGAAGACGATCTATTTTTGCGTGTCGAGTACGACGGCGCCATCGCCACAGACAGCGCGGGTGTCTCGGGCACACGACACAGTTTTGCCGTCCTGAGCGCGACCAAGCAAGGCGCCGAATTAATGGAGTCGTTTTTGGAAAAGCAACATACGGCCGGCGCCGATTTGGACAAGACAATCGAGGTTGCGCTGGATGCGTGGAGCGTCGGACGCATGGCGATGGGAGAAGATGGAGTGAAGGAACTACCAGAGAGCGCGGTCATCGAGAAACATCGACAGGAACAACTTGCGGAAATGGGCTTGGAGGCGGCCATTCTGGAGCGCAACAGCAAAACCCCTATTCGTTATCGACCTTTGGCCGATTCGGAAGTTCGTTCTGCAATTAAAGGATAAGAAAATGTTTCGCGGGCGATTTTCGATTTCCGGAACGTGGCAAAATTTGATCGCGTGGCTGGGATTGCTGCTCATGATCGGTTCGTTTGCGTGGTGGCAGTTGTCTTTCCGGCCAACGGTGTCGACTTCAGCGCCTCCTCCAGCGGCGCCGGCCCCGGTCGCGCTTGTGGTGCTCGACCCTGGCCACGGTGGGCAGGATTCCGGTGCGATGTGCGCCGGTATCTTGGAGAAGGACCTTACTTTGGATGTCGCGCAACGGGTCGATCGATTATTGCAAGCGCAGGGCACCGCTACGCTCATGACGCGGAATGGCGACAACTATGTTTCGCTGGCTGATCGCGCTGCGCTGGCCAATCGGGCGCAAGATTGCATCTTCGTCAGCATTCATTTCAACGAAGGAAACAAGAATACGTCGGCTGGAGTAGAGACTTATTACTCGGAGCTCCAGATGCCCGTCGCACCATCGCTCGTTTCCTGGCTCCCGTTTTTGCAACACGCGTCGTTACGGGCGGCTAATATCGAAAGTCAAAGTCTGGCTGAATTTATCCAGGAGGCGCTGGTAGCGCGCACGCAGACCGTGAATCGTGGAACAAAAGCCGAGCAGTTTTTTGTGATCGCGAATGTTCGCCATCCGGCGGTGCTGGTGGAGGGCGGTTTCCTAACCAATAAGGAGGATATTGCCAAGCTGACCAGCTGGGATTACCGCGAGCAAATGGCAGCGGGCATCGCCGAAGGGATTTTGCATTATCGCGACGTGATCAAGCAGCGCCAGGGAACGCTCGCGGCAATCACAAGCTCTGGCCCTGAATAGGTGGAAAAACTCCGGCGTCAAACAAGATCAAAAATGAAATTTAAAACTGTAGTCCTTATCGTTTTTGCCAGCGTCGTGCTCGTGCGCGCAGATCAAATGATTGAGAATGTGCAACAGGCGCTCAAAGACCAGGGCTTTTATTATGGTGAAGTGACGGGCGAAAAAAATGCCGACACGATCGCCGCCATTCGTCGTTTTCAAATCCGCAATGGTTTGCAAGTAAACGGCGAGTTGAACGATGAAACATTGCGTGCACTGGGTGTCGGAAATTCTTCTCAACCGATCGCAAAAGCGACGCCCTCTGCGGCGCAAGATAATTCCGACTTGCAGAGCGACTCGCGCGAAAACACCGGACGAGTAACACCGGCACCGGCGCCGGCCTATCCGATGCCGCCGCCGGATCAACAGGTATATCCGGGCAGATCGGCGACGGTCCCGCCGGAAGGAGGCGGACTTTTCGCCGGCACGCCGTTCGAAACCGCGCCTCCGGAAGTGCAACGCAGCATCGTGGTTTCGGCGCAAAGCTCTCTCGCCCGGCGCGGTCTTTATCGAGGATTAATCGACGGCATTTATGGGCCGAATATGGAATTTTCGCTTCGCGCCTATCAGTCGCGCGTTGGGCTGCCAACAACTGGACGACTCGATCTCGAGACTTTGGCCGCCCTTAGGCTTTTGCCCGGCGCGAATAGGCCCATTTACACGCCCCGCCGCCGAATTTGGGGCGAGCCGCCCGTGCGCGGCGAATGGGTCCGGCCCTGAACGGTAACTGTCGATCTTACCCAACGCGAATTTTATTGCCGGCAATTAGGGAGCGCGCTCGTATTTTTCGGACCGGAAGTGGACTGATTGTAGCTCGGCAAAAACCGTCCCTATAAAAATCTGCGCTTCAGCCCGCAGAGGAATGCGAGTGGTGTCATCGGAGACCCAGACGCTCGCGCGCCGGAACTTCTTGTGCGGTTCCAATTCAAGATCGTTGCCGACTTTGTGGAGTCGTAGATCGAGCTTGATCGCGTTGTAAGTGCCGGCGTGAACGGAAATCTTTTCGCGTCCAGTCACAGTGAAGGTGGCCAAATAAGCTGAAGTGGCAGGATAGACCACGACGCGGTAGACGCTGCCGTCCTTGAGCGGCTGGCTGCGCAAATAGAGCAGCGATGACAGCAAATCGAACAGGTTTGGAAAATTGAACTCGCGGGTTTTGCTCGTGCCAGGTCCTGGAGTTTCATTGCGCGTGCGGCGGACACCTGCGTTTGTGAAGACGAGGTGAGTTTGGATTTTTTTCGATCGATAGGTTTCAGTCTGGTTTGATTCTATGGGGCGCAGCGTTGTGGCGTTGGCCACAGAGCGATAATTGACGTCGTACCTCCACAAGATGCGGGCCAGCCCGACGGTGCGCCCGGTTCCTTCAAGTTGAAAGCGCTCCGCTAAGGGCTTTGAAAAATACGTTTCCGCTGTGGCCGCGGTCAATCCGGCCCAGCCAATGTGGTAGCGTGCCTCGATCAGTGGAGGCGCGGGAAAATTACCAGGCGGCTCTTCGTTGACGGTCGCCTGCCAACTGGCGGCATGAGCTGAAGCGGAAAGGACAAAGGAAATGGCCGTGACGGAATAGTTGATGACCAGATGTCGATCTACCATGCAGCCGGAAAAGCGTTTCACAGATTTAATTTTCAGCCGTACAAAAAAAACACACACGAGCTTTGCCCGCGTGTGTTTTCAGGTTGCCGAAGCTAAAGCTAAGGTTTTTTGGCGACAGGAGACACGCTCGCGGTCGGGCTTGTCGCGGTTGAAATCGAGGAGGCGCGGCCGGGCTTGTTCAGGACCGCGACGACATCGGTGGTGAAGTCAACGTTGTCCTTCGAATACATCAAAAGCGGGACGCCATTCAGGCTCATGCCGGACCTGTCGAATACGAGGTCGAGCCCGTTGGTCTTGACCTTTTCGTTTACAACATCGGTGATTTCTTTAACGATGCCTTCCCGCATGCGCATGGCCTGTTCCTGAAGCTGGCGCTCGCGCGTCTGGCGAAACTCGTTGATCTCACGCTCCATGTTTTTGATGTTGGCGATTTTTTCATCCCGGTCCTTTGCCGTTTGCGCTTTCTTCTCTGCGCTCAAGGCGGGCGAATCGAGCTGCTTGTTCAGATTGTTGATTTCGTCCAGTGCTTTTTTGTAAGCGTCAGCCCGGTCGTCATATTCCTTCTTGGCTTGGTTCTTCGCTTCATTGATCTTGGCCTCCGCGTCCTTGGTTTTGTTGTACTCCTTGAAGGCGCGGTTCATGTCCACGGTGCCGATCTTTAAAGTGCCTTGCGCTCGCGCTGCAATTGGCAATAGAAGGAGGAAAGCAAGCGTGAGAGAGAGAAGTTTGTTCATAAACAGAAATAAACAGGTCGCCGAAATCGTTTGGACTGCAAGCGGCAATATTCGTTCAAAATTGATAGCCGACGCTGAAGTTAAACTTGCCCTTGCCGTCGTTTCCGGCTTTTTGTATTGGGATCCCGTAATCGAGCCGCAGCGGTCCGATTGGTAAATCAAGTCGCAACCCAAATCCAAAGTCGGAGGCGAGGTTATCGAATGTGGAACGAGGAGTCACTGGCCTGCCGAACCTCAGCGCTTTTTGAATTGCACGAGGGCCACGCGGAATCTCCTGAGTTTCGTCGCCAAAGTCCCAGGCATCGACGTTGACAAGGCCCACGTCATAAAAAACTGCGCCGCGCGTTTTCCCGACGATCGGAAATGTAAGTTCTGTGGTAGCGCGGGCGAGTGATTGGCCGCCGATTGGCTGCCCATTACTATCTTTAGGACTCACATCGCGGAAGTCAAAACCGCGTAGATTGTTCGAGCCTCCCAGGTAGAGGCGATCATCAATAGGTACTGAGGGAATCTCTTCTGTCACCTCAGGCGCAGGTGGGATGGCCGTATTGTTGCGCTTCAATACCACAATCGTTTTCGTTTCCGGCGTATTCCATACATCGACCGTCGCCATTTCACCGTTGAACAACAAGATTAAGTCACCTGGAAAATGAAAGTATTGCGAAGCTTCCGCGTCCCAGCCGTATATTTGCTCGTTTCCGCCCAGAAAACCGCCCGCCACATATGGCGAAATGGAAATGCGCTGCCCCGTCCGTGTGAGGTTGGGATTATCGCGCCGGTCCAAAACAAGGCTGGTGGTGATTTGGCTTTTTACGCGACTGCCCGCTTGGCTTCTGATCTCCGCCGATGCACTACTGTCCACGTTAAAGATCTCGATATCCTGCAGACCGTAGCCTAATGTTCCGTAAATGGGTCCATAGAGAGGCTTGCGCGCCTCGATGGAGAAGCCGTAGTTGCGCTGATCGTAAACCGTGCTGAGAAAGTTAGCTTCGCTATAAAAAGCCTGTCCCCCTAACGAGAAACGGCGATCCAGAAACCACGGCTCGGTCAAGGATACAAGAAAGTCCTTCCGTTGGGTACCGATCTGCGCGCGAGCACGGAACTTCTGACCCCCGCCAGTAAAGCTCGGCCAGTTCATCAAATCGAAGTTGCCTTGCGTCAGCTCCACAAAGCCAACCAATTTATCGATCGTGCTGAAGCCCGCCCCGAAGTTGAGTGCGCCGGTCCTCTTCTCTTCCACTTGAATCAGAAGATCCTTGCGGCCTTCCACTCCGGTCTCTTCCGGATACGCTTCGACTTTGGCAAAGTAGCCAAGGTTTTCGAGGCGTTTCTTACTTACGTCCACCCGTACGGTGTTGAACACATCGCCTGGCGAAACTAGAACTTCGCGGCGAATGACTTTGTCCTTGGTGCGCGTATTGCCGACGATGTTAATCCGCTGGACAAACGAGCGATTCCCCTCCTCGATGTTGTAATGCACATCGACCTTCCCGGGGCCAACCGGTGAACCTTGCGGCGTAATTACCGTATCAACATAGCCGCCAGTCCCATACGCGTCCGCGAGCGCTTTGGCGTCGTCGTGCAGTTGTTTCGGCGAATAAACCCCGCCTTCTTTCATCTTTATCGTCGCTCGCAGTTTGTCCTCGAGCGCTACCTTGTAACCGGAGAAGCTGATCTTGTTGACGTGATATTGAATGCCTTCGTTGATCGCGATGGTAATGATTAACGGCCCGTTCTTCCGCTCTTTGCGCACATCCTTTATGTCGACATCGATGTAACCGTGGTCCTGATAGAATTCTCTAACGCTGTCCAGGTCCTGTTGAAACTGCGCTTCATCCAGGCGTCCGGATTTGTCGAAAAAGGCAACGAGCGTCTTGCCTTTCGTTTTCATCTGTTTGCGCAGCACCCTTTCGCTGAAGTGCTCGTTGCCCGCAAACTGGATCCGGCGCAAAGGGCCCTTTACGCCTTCCGTTACCGTGTAAACAACGCGCGCCGTCCCGCGTCTTTCGTCGGTCGGTTCCACTCGATACTGCACGGCCACATCGGTGAATCCATGGATCTGATATGTCTCGATGACTTTCAGCCTCCCTTTTTCCAGGTCCTCTTCGTTCACTGGCGCATTTAACTTAATGGCAACGTCTCTCCGGATCTTTCTCGCCTTAATCCGGTGCGCGCCCTCGATCACAATCTCGCGCACGACCGGCCGCGTTTGCACTGCGACAATCACCTTCACTCCGTCGCCCTCCGGTTGCCCGTAGATCCGCACATTTTCAATCGCGCCGGTCTTGTAAAGATTACGAATGTCTTCTTCCACCACCGGATCGGAGTAACGCTGGCCGACTTTGGTCCGCATCTGCGCCAGAATGCGCTCCTTCGCCAGCGTCGCCGGACCTGAGTATTGCACATCAATCGATCGGATGATCGCGCCTTCTTCCGCCAGGACCGAAAACGCGCCGGGCAACGCAAGAAATGTCGCCAGCGAAATGAAAAACGCTCGGCCCCAAGCCAGTCCGGGAAATTCTCTCATAACTTCAATGCGAATCCCACGAACAAATCGGCGTGGGCAGGCGGCTATTAGAAGAATAAGCGGCTGTGGTCAAGACAGGATTTTTGGCGGTGCGAGGCGGCGTCCGATTAGACAACGCCCGACATTCTTTAGTTCAACAGCTCGTACCAGTTACTTCTGCGGCGCGGCTCGTAACCCGCATCGCGAATCAACGACTCAATCTGCGCTGCGTTCAAGCGAAACGTGGTGCCCGCAGCGCTCACCACGTTTTCTTCCATCATCACCGAACCGAAATCGTTCGCTCCATACTTCAACGCTACCTGGCCAATGGCCGGGCCTTGCGTCACCCACGAGCTTTGCACGTTGTCGATGTTGTCCAGGAAAATTCGTGAGAGCGCTTGGGTGCGCAAATATTCCGACACGCCGGTTGGGTGTTTGATTTTCAAAACGGTGTGCTGCGGCTGAAACGTCCAGCAAATGAAAGCGGTGAAGCCCCCGCTGCGATCTTGTTGCTCGCGAATGCGCCGCAGATGCTCGACCCGATCTTCAATCGTCTCGACATGACCGAACATCATCGTCGCGCTCGATTTCAATCCGAGCTCGTGCGCGACTTGCATCACCTCCAGCCAACCGTCACTGTCGATCTTGAGCGGCGAAATTTTCTTGCGGACACGATCCACCAAAATTTCTCCGCCGCCGCCGGGGATTGAGCCGAGTCCAGCTTGCTTGAACTCCGAAATCACTTCACTCAAGGGCATCCGGAACGTTTCCGCAAAATGTTGAAACTCCGGCGGACTGAAACCGTGAATATTGATGTGCGGATATTTTTCCCGGATGTGCTGCAAAAGATCGACATACCACTTGAACGGCAACTTCGGATGATGCCCCCCTTGCATCAGAATTTGAACACCACCCTCAGCGGAAAGTTCGTCCAATTTTTCATCAATCTGCTCAAGGCTCAGCACGTAATGATCCTCATCCCGCTCGGTCCGGTAAAACGCGCAGAACTTGCAGTACACATTGCAGACATTGGTATAATTAATATTTCGATCCACAATGTAGGTGACGATCTCATTGCCTTTGCCGTCGTAGGACAAGCGCTTCGCTCGTCGCCGCCGGTCGTCAGCCAGCGCGCCTAATTCTTCCAGCGGCCAGCGATAAAGCTCCAGCGCGTCGTTAGACGAAATCCGTTCACCGGCGAGCACTTTCTCGCTCAGCCCATCTCGATTCAGCGAAACCATCGCGCCCTACTTATAAACGAGTCCGCGCGGCGTTGCACGCATATGATTCGGGCCGTCGCTTACGTTGATTTTCCGACTGTTGCCCGCGAGCATTGTCGATCTTGTCGTCATGAATAACTGTCGCTCGACTCTTATTTCGCTCGCCGGTTTGCTCGCGCTGACGCTCGCGATGTTCGGCGACGTCCTCTTTGCCGGCGGCACGCGCGTGTTCGGAGACCAGGGCACCGATTTATTTCTGCAATATTACTCGTGGCGCGACTTCGGCTTCCACGAGTTGGCAAAAGGAAATCTCGCGCTCTGGAACCCGTACATTTTCAGCGGCGCGCCATACTTTGGCGGGATGCAGGCGGGCCTGCTCTATCCGCCGAATTGGCTATTTCTGCTTTTGCCTTCCGCTGCTGCAATCAACTGGACGCTCGCCCTCAATATCTTCGCGATTGGAGCATTCGTGTTTTTTTGGATGAGGGTGCGCGGTTTGCACCCAGTCGCCAGTTTTTTTGCCGGCGCGCTCATCATGTTCTCCGGCCCGCATTTTCTGCATGTCTTCGCTGGACATCTGCCGCATCTGGCCGCGATGACCTGGTCGCCGCTCATCTTTTGCGCGATCGACGCGCTTTTCATTACACGAAAAGTACGCTGGTGCCTGCTCGGGATGTTTGCCGTCGCCGTGCAAGTTGTGGCCGGTTTTCCGCAGTACGTGTTTTACACCGCGATTATTGCCGGACTTTATTCGGCGTTGCGGCTGATTCGGAACTGGAACTGGTCACTCGCCGTACAACTCCTGGCGATTTATCCGGGCGGAGCTGCGCTCGCGGCCGTGCACTTACTGCCAGCAATAGAAGCGACCCGCGAGACAGTGCGCGGCGTTCCAGTGCCATTTGAGTTTGCCTCTCTGTGCGCGTTTGCACCCGAAAACTTTGTTACCTTACTTACACCGAACTTCTTTGGGACAATCGCGCACTATTGGGGACGTTGTTATTTATGGGAAACGTGCCTCTTCCTGGCCGTCAGCGGCTTCGCACTTGCCGTGTATGCTGCGATTTACGTCGAGCGCAAAATAAAATGGATTCCCCTGACCGTGATTTTCGCGGCGCTTGTCCTGGCTCTTGGCGTTTATACGCCATTGTTCGCGATTCTTTACGCTGACGTTCCCGGCTTCGATCGATTTCGTAGCATCTCGAAATTTATTTTCCCAGCATCGCTCTTTCTCGTGCTTCTTGCCGCAACGGGACTCGATCGCTTGTTCAAGCGAGGTAGAGTTGAGCCGAAATTTGTCATTGGCATGTTTGCCGCCGCAGCGGCCTTGGGGACCGCCGGTTTATGGACAGCAAACACGAATTCCTGGCAATCGCTGATGAACAGGATGCATGCGACCGGGGAGACCTACTTGGTGACGCAACTTTACGCGAGCGCGCCATTCGTCGCTCAGTCGCAACGCACTGCCGCCATTTCCATCTTTCTGGCAGCAGCAATTTGCGCCGTTTTTGGAACTTTGTTGGCCTTTTGTAAACGCGATGCCCGCACGCTCTACGGACTCGCCGCACTTGGCATCCTAGAAGCGTTCTACTTTGCCCACACAGCGCGCCCGACTTTTGACACCAGGACCATTGTCAACCCGGAGGAGAAATCGTTTTTGGACGAGCACCCAGGCGATTATCGCATCATCAATCCGTTTAATCCGAACAGCGCAATGTCGCTGCGCGTGCCCGACATATGGGGGTACGACCCCACTGTGGTGCGACGTTACGCTGAATTCATCACCTGGACACAAGGCGGCGATCCGAACAATGCAACGCTGTATGTGAAATTTACGCGCTTTAATCCGCTCTACGCGATGCTGCGGTTGCGTTATGTGGTTGGGCAGCACGCCAACAAGGTGGAAACGGCGGAGGCGCCGATCCCACCAATGCCGCATTTGCAGCTCATTTCAAATTACCGCGTTCTTCAAAATCGAGACGCCATTTTCGACGCGCTGCGCTCGGACTCTTTCGATCCAACACGCGAAGTGATTCTGGAATCGGAGCCGGAGCCGAAACCATTGCCTAACGAAAATTCAGGCACAGCAGAAATCGTCGCGTCCTCGACCGATTGGCTTTCGATTGAGGTCGATGTCGGTCAACCGTCGATCTTATTGGTCACGGACGTTTACACGCCGGCCTGGCGCGCCGTCCCACTTCCCGGAAGCGTGCAATCGAAATATGAAGTACTTCCCGCGAATTATATTTTGCGCGCCGTTCCGCTCGCGGCTGGTCATCACCGCTTGCGCCTGGAATATGCGCCGCGCGAATTCGCAATCGGAACATGGATCTCGCTTGTCGCCGGGATTTTATTTCTCGCCGCAGTCGCCTGGTCCTGGCGACGCGAGGCATTTCAATGAAGACATCGGTGGCGATCATCGGTGCCGGTGTTTCGGGGCTTACCTCAGCCGTCGTGTTCGTCGAGCGCGGTTATGATCTGTCAATCTTCGCGGAGGAAATTGGCCAACGGACAACCTCCGCCGCAGCCGCCGCGATCTGGTTTCCGTACGATGCCGAACCCGCTGACAAAGTGATCCCGTGGGCTCTCGAAACCTACAAGGTGCTGGTCGATCTTAGCCATGAGCCGCGCAGCGGAGTTTCAATGATCGAGCTGCGCCAGTTTTCTCGTGCCGGCAAAATCGAGATCCCCGCGTGGGCGCGCTCGTTGGGTGCGCGAAACCTGCCCCGCGACGAGATTGCATCGGCGTTCAACAGCGGCTTTGCGCTCACCGTCCCGCTGATGGACACAACAATTTATCTCGATTGCCTGAGGAAGCGCCTAACGAATGCCGGAGGCGCCATTCACGACGGCGTGCGGTTCGAAAAAGTCGAAGATGTCGACCCACGATTCGGTCTCGTGATCAACTGCGCCGGCTTCGGCGCAAAAGCGCTTGTGCACGATGCCGATCTTGAACCGCATCGGGGCCAGGTCGCGATCGTTTCGAAGATTGAGGGTCTCACCTGCGCGATGGTCTGCGACGATGCTCCGCTGATGTACGCCATCCCGCGCGCACGCGATTGTGTTTTCGGCGGCACAAACGAGCTCAGCCAAAATCTCGCTCTCGATCCGAAATCGACCGCGGGCATCGTCGCCGAATGCAGCCGCGTGTTAAAGATCGACAATCCGCCTGTCCTGGCCGAACGCGTCGGCATTCGTCCGTTCCGCAAATCCGGGGTCCGCGTCGAACGCGAGTGGCTACGCGACGGCCGCATGGTCATTCACAATTACGGCCATGGCGGCGCGGGCTTTACACTGTCCTGGGGCTGCGCACGGCAGATCGTCTCCGTGGCCCAAGCTACGAAAAATTAACTTGATTCGCTCTTTTCGGACTTCAAGCGCGGTTGCAAAACCCTCAGGAAGTGCGCAGAGCAAACGGCGCTTGAGCTGCAGTGAATCACCGCGTCAGACGATTGTCTAACCCTGAGCGCTCGTCGGAAAGCAGGGCGAAGATTTTTCCTTACATCGAGTTTTCGGCCGCACACTGGTGTAAAAATAGCTCTCTGGTTAGGGACATTCGTGCTGCAGGCAGCGGCGCGTTTGAACCTATGTTAACGGACCGCGGACAAATTTCGACATTCCCGTCTGCTCCGTGGTGGATCTTGCGCGACTGACGACGGTGCCTTGTTGTTCAATACGGGTCGCCTGATATTCTTGGCGGATGAAATCCTCGCTCGCGCGCATTCTGCTGTTGGTCCAGGCGTTGCCGGCATGCGCGTTTGCGGCGAATTCGGTCGTGAACTTGTCTCATTACGATTTCGTGCGCCCCGATTTCGTGGCGATGAAAAACGAAGGGATAGTGGGAGTCATTCACGAAGCCAGCTATCCACGTTTCCAGCGTGACGCGAAATACTATGATCGGGAAGTGGCTGCTCTGGAAGCGGGGGTACTATGGGGAGCCTATCACTTCGCCGACGCAACGGATCCCGTTCGCCAGGCCGATTATTTTCTCAGTGTGGTCGCGGCGGCGCGGCCGCCAATTCGTCCGGATGACCCGGAGAAACGCCGGCACGGTGTGTTGCTCGTGCTCGACTTCGAGAAGAACACCCATTATCCAGGCGGCACGATGACTGTCGCTCAAGCAGTCGCGTTCGTTCAGCGAATCAAAGAGCGCACCGGAAAATATCCCGGCCTTTACGGCAGCGAATACCGCCTGCGGCAGATGTTGTACGGGACAGGGGCGAGTGCGACACACCGGGCAATCTTGACGAATTGCTGGCTCTGGATCGCGAATTATCATTTCGAGCCGCGAAACACTGCGCCCTGGAGCGATTGGCACCTCTGGCAATACACCGGGGACGGCAAATGCGCTCTTCGTCCGCGCGGCAGTTTTCCGAAGAGTGTGGCCAACATCCGCAAGGCCGAGCGCAACATTTTCCGTGGTGACAACACTGCGTTGCAAACATTCTGGCGGGCGAACGCGTGGTATCCCGGCGGATAAATTGTCGCTGTTACGGCCCGTGGCTTTTATCGCGCTGAATCCCGCGTTGGGTCGTGAGATAAACGGCAAAACTTCCAAGCCAATGCCCCCCTTCGTAATGCTCACCCGTCACAGCCGCTAAACCGGCTCGACGGTGCGCATCAGCCGCAGCTTGAAGCGCAGGACGGCGCGGATCATCAACCGGAAGCGCTGAAATGATTCCTTCCAACATCCACGCGCGACTCAAATTCAACCCATCGAGATGCGCGAGCTTCGGATCGCTCCGATCGGGCGACACCGTCACGGGCAGCCAGTCCGCAGTCGCTTTCGTTGGAATCTGCGGCATGAAGACTTGCAACCATTTGGCGAATTCTGTCGGGGCAAGCACACGGCGCATCACGTCTACTTCACCGAGGCATGGCGAAAGAAAATCTTCACCAGAAGGTTCGTAGGCGAGCGGACAATTCTTGTCGACCAGAAAGAATTTTCGCGCTGAATCGCTGACCAACTTGGCAAAAGCATCGCCCCGGGCAGCGCCTGCGTAATCGAGCATTAAACCGAGGCCGAACGCCGTTTGATCGTGCTCGCCGATGCGCACCGGATGCGACAATTTCGGCAGCCACGCTTTCAACCGCTCCACTGCGGCTTCCTCGAGCGGCCACAAATTCGCCGACATCTCACGAGCTTGTGGATCGTCCCATTCGCGCAACTCCATGCAGAGTTGGAGCAACCACGACAATCCATACGGTCGCTCGAAACTCGCCCGACCAGTTCCACGAATATACGCCGCCTCTTGTTTTAGATTTTCCGCAGTAAGACTTTTCTTAAGCGCCTCCCGAGCAGCCGTCGCAAATGAGGCATCGGGAAACGTGCGCAGCAGCCTAACGAGCAGCCAATGTCCATGGACCGATGAATGCCAGTCGTAACAGCCGCAAAACGCCGGAGTGAGTTTGCGCGGCGGCGCGACGTCGGCATCGCTATTCAGCACATGACTGATCTTGTTCGGATATTCCTTGTCCACGCATGCGAGCGCGAGCTTTGCGAATCGCTCGGCTGCCTTCGCGTCGAATGGCGGAGTCGGATTCTCCGCGGTGAACTTCGGTGCGGCGTTTTCCGCCGCGAAGGCGAGCGCCGGCAGCAACAGGAGAATACAAACGAAAATCTTCACAGTGATCGAATGTAGCATCCCTGCTCCCGCTCGTAATCGTGATGCCAGAATTCAACATTGGATGTTGAGCTGCCTGCTCAGCCTCCCCGTCCTGGTCGCTGTGGCGACCGCGGCGGGCGAATCCTTTCGGAGTTGCGCATTTTCTTTTCCTTATTCTGATTGCTGTCGTCTGTCCTCTGCCAGTCCGGTCCGCCAATCACACAGACTCGTCTGACGGTGAGCTTGGACTTTGCTCTGGAAAAATGGGCGACTTTGATTGAGATTGATTGATTGAGGTTGTCACTTTGCCCGAGAACGATTCCAGTCCGGTTGTGATACAGTCGGATGCGCCTGCCGCTGCGCCGGCTTCGTCCGCCAGCCCGGTCTTACACGCAAGTCCGGGTCCGGACCGCGCCGATCTGCGCCCTGAAAATATTCAGGACGCCGTCATTCGTCTCGCTGGAAATTCACAGGATGGCATTCAGACCGCCGGCGCGTTCCTCGCCCGCCTCGCCGGACGCAGCGACCAGGACGTCATGACCTACATGACGATCCCCGCAACGATCTCCGGCGGCCCGTCGATCTTTCAGGTCCGCATCGGTTCCGGGGAAGTCCTCTCGGCGGGCGATGAGGCCGACTTTCTCGTCGCGTTCTATCAGCACAGTTATCAGGACCATCTCGACTTCCTGAAAGAAGGTGGCGTGTTGCTTTACGATTCGGACAACGTCGAGCCAAACCTCGACGATAAACGTTTCGTTTACGTCGGCGTGCCCATCACCGGATTGACGGTCGAGGCGCTCGGCGGCACCGCTAAAGACAAAGGCAAAAACATTTTCGTGCTGGGATTGATCTCGAAGATTTTCAGCCTCGATGTCGAGAAGCTGAGGAAACTGATTGCCGAAAAATTCGCCGGCAAAGACGAGAGCATCGTCAACACCGCGTTGATGGCGTTCCAGGCCGGCTACGCATATCCGGTTGGCAAAGTGCTTACGCATCATTACCGATTTGAGAAGATTGAGAGAACGGGCGGCCGCGCGCAAATCACGATGGATGGCAACCAGGCCCTCGCCTACGGATTGATCGCGGCGGGCGTGCGATACGGCGCGGGTTATCCGATCACGCCATGGTCGTCGATCATGGAAATCCTTCGACGCGAGCTGCCGAAATACGGCGGAATATTTGTGCAGGCCGAAGACGAGCTTGGCGCGGTATCACTCGCGCTCGGTTTTTCTTATTCGGGATATTTAGCCGTCACGGGCAGCGCTGGACCAGGTATCTCACTCAAGACCGAGGCGATCGGTTGGGCGTCGATGGCGGAGATCCCGCTCATCATTTGCAATATTCAACGGGGCGGGCCGAGCACAGGTCTGCCGACCAACGTCGAGCAGAGCGATCTGCATCAGGCGATTTATGGGGGACACGGTGACAGCCCGCGCGTCGTTCTCGCAGCGTCGACCGTGGAAGATTGTTTCTACATCGCACTCGAAGCAGCGCGGATCGCCCGCAAATACAGCACGCCCGTTTTCATATTGAGCGACACGTCGCTCGCCACGCGCATTGAGGCATTCGACGAACCGGATCTTTCGAAGTTGATAGTCGATCCAAAACCCGATCTCACGCCACGCGAGGGCGGTTTCAAGCCGTACGATCTCGAGCGTATCACGCAACACGTGCCGCCCGGCACGATCATGCGCGACGGAAAATATCCGCTCATCGGCGGACTCGAGCACGACGAGATGGGTCACCCCACCGGCAGTCCGAAACTGCACATGGCCATGACGGCGAAGCGCCGCAATAAATTAAGGAAGCTCGCCGAAGAAATTCCGGTGCCGGAAGTTTACGGCGACCAGGAAGGCGACACGCTCCTCCTTGGCTGGGGATCGACTTACGGTCCGATCCACGACGCGGTAAAAATGGGACGCGAGCATGGCGAAAAAATCGGCACGCTACATTTCCGCCACATCCATCCGTTGCCGAATGGGCTCGAGAAAATCTTCGCAAAATACAAACGCATCGTTGTCGTGGAGATGAACGACCAGGGGCTTTACGGTTTTGGTCAGCTCGCCACCATTTTGCGCGCACGATATTGCGAACCGAAAATTCAGAGCGTGACCAAGACCGATGGCCTGACCTTCCGTGTGAAAGAAATTCTTCAAGGCGTTTTTCCCGGCGAGTTTGTCTCAGCCAGAGGCTATTCACCCAATCGTCCGGTTTCCGCAAACGGCGAACAGGATGTCGATCTTGCCCGCGCCGAGTCTATCGCCCAAGGAGTTGGTTAATGAAATCGGAACATAGACTTCCAGTCTGTGCGGCCAGCGGGCTTCCAGCCTGCTTTCTAATAACAACATGCTGGAAGCCTGTCCTCCACACAGGCAAGATGCCTGTGTTCCCGTCAATCTTATGAGCGAGAACCTCTGCCTCTGGGTAGCGCACGCGTCTCGCGTGTTGGTTTCGGCGTCCCGCCGAAACAATCTTTTCACAACCTGATTTCAAAATGAGCGAAACAACCACAACCACCTCACCTGTAGCGGCAGGCGTGTCGCCTGCAATTGGCGAAGCGCCCCGCGAAAAATTAACCAAAAAAGCGATCACCGCCGATCACCCCACATGGTGCCCAGGTTGTGGTGACTTTGCGGTTTTGGCCGCGTTTTACAAAGTTCTCGAGAAACGCCAGCTCGATCACGAAAAGATCGTCACCCTTGCCGGGATCGGTTGCTCATCGCGCTTTCCATATTTCGTCAACGGCCACGGCGCGCACTACATTCACGGCCGCGCCGTCCCGCTCGCTTCCGGCATCAGCCTGGCCCGGCCCGACCTGCACGTCTTCCTTTTTGGCGGCGACGGCGACGGTTTCTCCATCGGCGGCAACCATGTCGATCACGGCGCGCGCAAGAACATCAACATGACGTATTTCATCATGGACAACTTCGTCTATGGCCTGACCAAAAAGCAGACCTCGCCGACGTCGCCCATCGGGTTCAAGAGCAAGACCGACCCGACCGGTGCGATCGATCAACCGGTCAATCCGATGAAAAAATTGATCGCCGGCGGGGCCACCTTCATCGCGCGCACCCATGCCACGCAGGTCAAACACATGATGGAAATGATCGAGCGCGCGTTCGATCACCAGGGCTTCTCCGTCATCGAATGCTTGAGCGAGTGCGTGGAATTTTATCCGGACGTATTCGATCCGGCCGATCCGAAGAAAGGCGGCAGCTTCGAAGTGATCCAGGAAAAGAAATGGGACAGCACGCCCGAGGACGAGTTACGGCATGATGTTACAGATGAATTAGCAGCGTATAAATTAGCGACGTTGCCATTTCCTGGAGTGTTTGGAGTATTTTATCAGAATGATCGACCAACGAAGAATTCGTTGGAGAAGAAGTGGATCGAGAGTACGCGAGAAAAAACCGGCGGTGCCTCGGATTTGGAGTTACTCCAAAAAACGTTCGACAGAATGAAATGATGACATCGGCCGAACTGTGTCACACAGCTTGCCCGCCGTGGCGGGTCACCGACGAGCTCGCCGCTTACAAACTGGCGCAACTACCATTCCCCGGCGTCTTCGGCGTCTTCTACCAGAGCGATCGCCCAACGAAAAATGCTCTCGAGAAGAAATGGATCGAGAGCAGTCGGGAGAAGACAGGGAACGCGTCAGACTTGGATTTACTTCAGAAGACTTTCGATCGAATGAAATGAGATCGCGTCTCGCGTTGTCTGGGTAGCGGTCGCCGCGGCGACCTGGTCTCGGTGTCTCGCCAAGACGAGCTTTTCTTCTGCTTCCGTTTGGAGAGACGCGCTGACCCTGTCGAATATGTCGCGTGCTCTGCCAGCATCGAGTTCTTGAGCGCGCGCATCGCGGCTGCTATGATTAAAAGCAATGAGCGTCCTTGAACTGAAAGAAGAAGTGTCCCGCCTGAGCAAGGCCGAACGGCTTCAGGCGATGGAATGGCTCTGGGCTTCGCTTTCCGAGAAACCGGAGGAAATCGAGTCGCCCGAATGGCATGGCGAGGTGCTCGCTGCGCTTTCTGAACATCGCTGAGCTCAAAAAACGTCTGCGCCGTTGAAGCAGGTTGTCGTTCTCGCAGATGCGGCTGAAGACATCGAAGCCGCGCGAGATTTCTACGAAGTAAAAGCAAAGCGGTATCGGCGAATATTGTGTCGATCCCATCGGCCATGCAGCCGGGCAGTTCTGGCACTAACTATCCTGCGCAAACCGTGGTCCGCTGGGCCAGAAAAAGTCCTTCAAGGCGTACAATTCCAACGCGAACGGGATGTAACCGCCGTAGCCCAGCAGAGGCATTTCGAAAATTCGCACGAATGCCGCGCCCGGGATGTGATAAATCCATTTCGGGAACGAGTAATAGTTCCACATTTCCCAGAAGAAACCGCACACCAGTCCGCCGAGTGCGAGCGAGACCACAGTGCGCCAGTCGCCGTCGCGGAGTTGCCGCAGAAAATGCGGGCGTCCCATCCAGTAGTTAACCGGCTCGAAAATCAAAACGAGCGAAGTCCAGGTGAACGGATAAAAAATTTTCGGCCAGGCCATCACCAAAATGAGCATGCCGAGACCAGCGATAAACAGAGCGACAAAAACCGGTGGCGTTGCAGGCACCCGCGGCCCGGACCTGAAAGGTTTCATCCAGCGGAAGGTCTGGATCAACTCCGCAGTTTCAAAGACTGCGGGAACGACAATTGAGAACGCGATTGTGCAAAGCAAATTGAACTGGAGCGGTGTGAACAGATCGCGTCCGAGGTATTCCCAATTGGCAGTACGCAAATTGAACAGCTCAAACAACCACCACACCGGGGCCGAGAAACAAAAGAGCAGCACAAAATCTTTGCGTGAACGCGACCAGATCGAACTGCCTGCGCGTGTCTGGACCACGGCATCGACCACCAAAACGTAGCCAAGCCAAAGCGGAAAAAACAGATAAGCCGTCCGCACACCCGGCAGCATCCAGTTCAAAACCCAGCAAACCGCCACCGACACCAGCCCGACCCAACCATGCACCGGCCAAAAGCGAATTTTTCGGATCATGTCTGTGAAACGATGGGTAGCGCACGCGTCCCGCGTGCACTGCCGATAGTCCGGTCGGGGACTCGCCGTGGCGAGCTCGGACTTCCGCCGAATCCGACCTATGTCGTGTTCAATGCCAGTCCGATTCAACAAACCACGTGGCCGTTGAGTGGTACTGAAATTAGTGAATTACATTTTGACAGCCACTTCGCCATTGCGGCGGGGTCAGGAAACGCGCGGTAAACCTTCTCAGGCGCGGCGCGGAGCACGCGGTGAATTTGGATCGTGTTAGGCATAATATTTTACAGTTGGAAGACGAGCGAGATTCGCAAACTGACTCTACTCGCGTTCCGAACATCAGTCACACCCCCCAGCGCGCCTACAGCGAGCTAACGCGCTTCGTTACCGCCGAACTGAGCCACTAAAAAATCCAGCAGCGAGCCCACGCCTGCAGTGCTTCTAATTGAGTCCTTCTAGCTGCTGAATAAGTGTGAAGAAAATCGCTTGGCAATGACAGGCTGATTGCTAAATTTAGCACATATCCCCCCCGAGCCTTCGGGCGAGGGGCGCGAGGCCGCCGGAGAAATCCAGCGGCTTCTGCTTTTTATGGCCCTAAAGACGAACGTCTACGTTGATGGTTTCAATCTTTACTATGGCTGCGTAAAAGACACGCCGTATCGCTGGCTCGATTTGGCCGCATTTTGTGCACGCCTGCTGCCGCACAACCAGATCAATCATATTCGTTACTTTACGGCACTCGTTACGCCTCGAGCTGACGATCCACAGCAGCGCATCAGGCAGGAGACCTATTTGCGCGCCTTGCGCACGATTCCGAACCTTTCCATGTATACCAGCCATTTTCTGGCGAGTAAGGTTTGGATGAAGCGAGCGGATCGTGCCGGCTATGTTCGTGTGTTGAAATCAGAAGAGAAAGGTTCCGATGTAAATCTCGCGAGCGCACTGTTGATCGATTGTTACCGAAGCGACTGCGACATTGCAGTCATCGTCTCCAACGACTCAGATTTGGCATTTCCGATTGAGCATGTGAAACGTCATTTGGGGAAAATCATCGGCATCATCAATCCGCACAAGCGACCAAGCCGCGAACTCTTGGCGTTAGCGAATTTCTTCAAATCCATCCGGCCGAGCGCACTTGTCACATGTCAATTTCCGACGAGGCTCGCTGACGGGCTTGGCGACTTTCACAAACCACCGACGTGGTAAAACGATCTTAATTTTCGACCGAATGAAATGATGCCGATCTTGTTTTTCTCTCAACTACATGCTTGCCACGCCGAAGCTCAGACAGCTAGTGCGCGGAGGTGGGTCACGTTGAAGCCTGGCGAAAGCGGATCAACTCTCAGCCATCATCCGTCTCCCGTAAGAGACTTTCGATCGGTTGAAATGATCAACCTTGCGACAGGATTTCTCATGGAATTCAACGTCGTGGCGTGATAAAGATCGACATGCGGAAAAGCTGAGCGGCGGCGACGGGTTCTCCATCGGCGGCAACCATGTCGATCACGGCGCGCGCAAGAACATCAACATGACCTATTTCATCATGGACAATTTCGTCTATGGCCTGACCAAAAAGCAGACCTCGCCGACGTCGCCCATCGGTTTCAAGAGTAAAACCGACCCGACCGGCGCGATCGATCAGCCGGTCAATCCGATGAAGAAATTGATCGCCGGCGGGGCCACGTTTGTCGCGCGCACGCACGCCACGCAGGTCAAGCACATGATGGAAATGATCGAGCGCGCTTTTGATCACCAGGGCTTCTCCGTCATCGAATGCTTGAGTGAGTGCGTCGAATTTTTTCCCGACGTGTTCGATCCAGCCGATCCAAAGAAAGGCGGCAGCTTCGAAGTGATCCAGGAAAAGAAATGGGACAACACGCCCGAGGACGAGCTACGCCATGACGTCACCGACGAGCTCGCCGCTTATAAATTAGCCCAACTCCCCTTCCCCGGCGTCTTCGGCGTGTTTTATCAGAATGAACGCCCTACAAAGAATGCTCTCGAGAAAAAATGGATCGAGAGCACGAGGGAAAAAATGGGAAACCCGTCCGACTTGGAGCTCTTGCAGAAAACATTCGACCGAATGAAATGATCGAACCTGCGACAGGATTTCTCATGGAATCCTGTGCCACGGCGTGGTAAACATCGGCATGCGGAAAAGTTCAGCGGCCGCGAAAAGACCTTCGGCGCCGCACCCCAGAAAAAAGCGACGCGTTAGAGAAGACGAGCAGCTATATCTTGTCCGAAAACCGGCGAACGGCGTGACAAACGGTTTCCGACATCATCGGCCGAAGGAGAAGCGCGACGAACTTCCCGCGGAGACATTCGACCCGACAAGATCGACAATTGATTTTTCAGACAACAAGCGCGGCGCGATTACGAAACTCCTAAGCAGCAATGCTTATTACCGAACGCATCCATGGCCTGCGCCTTTTGACAAAACGACGCACCATCTTCGGTTGAGTGACGCTCGTGATCTGTCATGGATCGCGAATGGAAGTGTCCATCTCATCGTCACGTCGCCGCCGTATTGGACGCTGAAGAAATACGAGGCGAACGAGCAGCAACTTGGAGAAATCGCGGACTACAACAAATTTCTTGATGAGCTCGATAAGGTCTGGCGCGAATGCGCACGCGTGCTCGCGCCGGGTGGAAGAATCTGCTGCGTCATCGGCGACGTATGTATCCCGCGCAAACAAGGCCGACATCGCGTAATGCCGCTGCACGCCGACATTATGGTGCGCGCGCGTTCACTCGGACTTGACGCGCTGACGCCAATTCTCTGGTTCAAGATTGCCAATGGAGTAACTGAAGCGAAAGGAAACGGTGCCGGCTTTTATGGGAAACCATATCAACCGGGCGCAATCATCAAGAACGACGCCGAATACATTCTGTTTTTGAGAAAAGGTGGCGAGTACCGCTCGCCAACTCAGATGCAGAAAGCTTTATCGATGTTAACGAAGGACGAAATGAAATCTTGGCTGCGATCGGCGTGGTTTGACATCAAAGGCGAATCAACGAGACGTGGTCATCCCGCGCCGTTCCCACAGAGTCTCGCCGAGCGATTGATTAAGCTCTTCTCATTCGCGGGTGACACAATTCTCGATCCATTCGTTGGAACCGGAACGACGAATCTCGCTGCCGTCGCAACTGGTCGAAATAGCATTGGGAACGAAATCGAGCCGGCTTATCTGAAAATTGCGGAGCAACGACTTCGCCTCGAGACGGCGATGCCGCGGACGTTTGGCGCCGGTCATTCGACTCTCCGAGTCGAGCGATGAGCGCTGAGAAGTACGCACTACTTCGAACATTTCGCAGTTTGTTTGAAGGAAAGCCGTACCTTCATCGCAAATCTAACCTGGGTGATCTCGTCGCTTCGCAGCTTTACGAGGATCTCGTCGCAATCAATAAATCCGAGACGCTGGTGGAGTGCGTCCAGCACCACGAGCGCGTCGTGAACGTGCGCAACGTGATGACGGGGAAGCCGGGTCGACGCGGCGATGGAACTTTTGGCGAACTTGTGCCCGCAGCTGTCGCGGTGACGGAGAAAGGATTGCTGGTCGCCCGTGGTCCGGTTGCAACCATCGAGATCGGCGCCGAAACGAAAATCCTCGCGAAGGCGATGATCAAACAAATCGATCGCGTGATCACCGACCTAATCAATCAAGTGACGCAGTTCAAACGCGGCGGCGGTAATCCAATCTGCATCGGCTTCATCGGCATCAATTTCGCCGAGCAATACGTTTCGTTCGAAGGCCGCAAGCGTTGGCCGACAGATGGCAAGAAATACAAGCATCCGATTCAGGAAGCTGCGCAAGCGGAACAACGGCTAAACGAAAAAGCGCGCTCCGCATTCGACGAATTTCAGATTCTTCGGTTCCGCGCAACGAATGCAAGGCCGTATCCGTTCGAGTGGCTCGATTTGAGTACGACAGAGTTAGAATACTCTGCGCTGTTGACCCGAGTATCGCGCGATTACGACAGACGATTCTTATAATTGTGCTTGGGCGCTCGGGGGTGACAATTCTTACAAATGGCCCAGTCAATGACAGATGTATTCAATTGTGAATCGGAGATCGTCAAGCCAATCCAAAATGAGCGGTTGAGAACGTCCTAGCGGCCGCGCAAGCAGTATCTCGGAGGGGCGTGTTGTACTTGCTATCCCGTAAATGGGTGCGAGATCGACGGCTGCCTTACGCGTTCGTCGATTCCTGTGTGCATAGTAGTTCCTAAACACCGGCAAATCTCGGAACACCCGTGTTCCAGTCGAGACCGCCGCTTGCAAGTCAGCGATATTGGAAAAGCCGCGAGCGAGACAAATTGGTAACACAGAGGCCGGGTCGTGCCACGTCGGTTCGTCACGTCTCTCCCAGCTTCCATCCGGCCTAGGCGTCGCGCTGGGTCTCCAAAATAAGACCGCCTGCCCGATCGCAGCGTTTTCGTTAGCGATGATGTGGCTTACGCCAATTCGACCGAGACCACAGCGCTTCGCACCTAAGAGGGCTGACAAGTAATACGCGCGAATGAAATTCACCCACGCATTAAGCATTTCAATTGTTACATATTCGAGGCGGATTTCCACTGAGCGGATGGAATCCCCCGCAGCCATAGCAGCAGCGATTTGCCTGAGTCGCCTAATCCTTTTGCAAGCCGAGTTCTGAAGCGCGGTAAGCTGACTTGTCCGCCTCATCCCTGCAGCAGGCGAGGCTCCAACGCGATAGCCAACGAAACCTTTCCTCCCGTTGCTTCTTCGTGTTCGTTGCTTCGGAACAAGCTGCAATGAACTCGGCGAACGGCTTAGCGCCGTGTGAATCGCCTTCTTCGCCACGCGCTTGATCGCCTCCGGCTTGACCCACGTCTTCATCCAAGTCGGATCCTTCCAGCGCATTCGCCAACAAGCTGAGGTTGCTGAGAGCGATCCCCGGGTCTGCAATGCCGGCGTTTGCCGGCCGATAAATCGCGCACAAGGGGTCTAGCGGATCTTGAAAGTTGGTGATTGCCAAAATGAGGGTGTAGAAGTTGTAGGGTTTCATAAGGGGACCGCTATGTAACGGTTCGAATCTGAGAATTTCGTCCATCGCAGCATCGATTCGATCCTTATACGAATCTTCGGCGGGAAATTCCTCCTCATTTGTTTTATAGATGTTATCGAGCTTACTTCGCGCCGCTGTTTGAATGCCGTCCTTCATTGCTAGTACAAGCTCTGTGAACAAAGCAGCGTCGCCCATTCGACTTAACTGTCGCTCATTGAAAACACCAAGTTTCTTCAACGTGCTTGCATAGCGCTCGGTAAGATCAACGATAAACCACTTAAAACTCCCTTGATGTGTGGCATGTCTTTCCTCCTGCGGATTAAGTGGAACGGTGTACGAGTTAATACGGCGAAAAACCTGGCGAATATCCTCTTCCGTAGCTCCGACAAACAGGTCGGCGGTAATATAGTAATCAACGAATTTCTGTTTATATGGCTCGTCGAGTTCGGAATAAGTATGTCCTGCGAACTCCGTCTTTCCCGTTAAACGCAGAGTATCGGTATAAAAATCCAGAATCGCATTGCTGCGTTGTTGGCCGTCAACAATTTCTTTGATCGTACGGCGACTTCGAAGATCTGTTTTCTGAAACAGCGATATCTTAGGAATCGGATAGCCAAGCAAGATGGTGTCGATCAGATACGATCTTGCGGCCGGCGGCCAAACCTCTTCAGTTCGTTGATAATCACGATTGATAACAATCGTCCCAGACTGCATTTGTCCGCAATACTCTGCTATCGTGAACCCGGTTCCTGTTACTTGCATGCTGATGGAGGCCCTGAGAAGTTGGCGATGGAAAATATCAGGAGTTTATTGACCGTCGAGACCAATATTGAACGCACAGCCCCGCAGGATTGATTCGCATGCAAGATCGACAATCAGCTAAGGTTGACATCTTGCACCGAACAGGGTCATCCGGAGAGTTTCCGAATGCGCGGCACGGACGCAGCTTCCTCCTACGTTCTGATTTCGCGTGACAAGCCAGCGAGACGACAGGTGCTGTTAGGGATTTTGCGGAAACTCGCCGGATATGTGCAAATCACAGCAAGCAATATGGAAGAATTACTTAGTTCAGGGTTTGAAGCGATTAGCCAGAATCGCGCTCAATCAGCGCTCGAACAGCCGACCGGGCCCGTCATCAAGAATGGCACCACCGGGCAATTGATTGCCTCCCTCAGCGTGCCGGTGAAAAACACCAGCATTTACGAGGGCCGCGCGAGTAAGGATGGCGGTTCGACGTGGCCGCAGACGGTGTTTACCGGTGATTCCCAGCACATCATTTTAAACGGACTGACGGCTGGGACGACGTACACCATTCAAGTGCGCGCGCTGGGCGGCTTGACCGGCGAAAGCGATTGGAGCGATCCCGTTTCGCACATGGCGATGTAGGATCGACAATCAGACGCCAGACGCGAGACGTCTGAAGTCAGCGGTCAGTTCCGCGCGGTGGCCTTGGCCCGGAGCTTCCGACTCCACTCAGCACGCAAGACTTTCATCTCCGCCCGTACCCCACGCAGTCGCGGGGCGACTCCTTTATATTTTTTGGTGATCCCCGTGACCGTTCTATTGACCGCGCCCTGGCCGACAAGACCCTGAAGCTTTTCATAAACGCGCAAGCGCAGCATCTCTTCGCCGCCACTGGCAAGGTTTCGTTCCCGGAGATTGAGCAGGACAACGTCGAACAAGGGCTTGAACTCAAACGAAGCCTTGGACGAAAGCACGGCCACGAGCTCTTCGGTTATGTTGTCGGGCGCGCGACGCGTGAAGAAAGTAGATGCTTTAGACATCACAGACTATAGCCGAGATCCAGAAAATAGCGACAGCTGCCGCAGTTATCGGTTAATTGTTATCGGTTGTCGGGAGGATCAGAGATCAGAAAACAGAGGACAGCCGCCTTTGCCAACGTTACGGCGAGCCAATAAGGCAGAGGGATGGCGCATTTACCCTCAACCAAAGGGATCGCGTCTGGGATTAAAGCTGTTTCCCTAATAGAGGAAGGTTTTGACGGCGAAAAACGACAAATCCCCCTATGAACCTTAGGAAGTTCCATATGAATCGCTTGGCGTTACGTATGGATTGCTCGCGGATACGGCCGTATTCCAGCTCAATCTGGATGAATCGTGCGCCGATTCGCATGGTTTTCGGGCCAAATCGGGTTAATCGCCCGGCCATTCATACGAATCGCTCAGGAAATCGTGCGAATTAGCCCCTGATCCGTATGAACCAGCCGTCGATCCACGTGAATCACGCGACAAACCACATTAATCGCTGAAAGATCCGTATCGATCGGCAGCCGATACGTATTACTCTACCCGCAATCCGCATGGGATACCGTGCGCTACGATGCGGTGAACGCGATGCTGCTCAACGAGTTCCTTAAGGAATATCGCAAAGTTGAGGAACTGGAAGCGACCATCACCCAGCTAAAGTCCACGGTGGCGCAGCAGCAGAAGGACGGAGTTGCAAGGCCGCTGCTCCGTAGCCCGCCTTAGACAAACGGGCGGGCCGAGCGGAGTATCGGAACGACGATGGAAATTCATCAGCTCCGGTACTTTGTCGCTGTCGCGGAGGAGGGTAGCTTCTCCAACGCGGCGGAGCGCGAGCACGTCTCGCAACCTTCGCTCAGTCAGCAAATCCATAAGCTGGAAGAGGAACTAAACCAGCAGTTGTTCGATCGACTGCCGCGCGCGGTGGTTCTTACCGAAGCCGGGAGAACTCTGCTTGTTTACGCGCGACAAATTCTGAGCGGGATCGCCGAGGCGCGCCAAGCGGTGACAGCGCTCGAGCAGGAGGTCGCCGGAAAACTCTGCGTCGGTGCCATTCCATCGATCGCACTTTATGTTCTGCCGCGACTAATCGGAAACTTTCAGCGTTCCTATCCGAAAGTGACCTTCGAACTGTTCGAGGACACGACCGAAAAGCTCGCGCAACAATTGGAGGATGGGACGCTGGACCTCGTCATTGCCTCAGGATCGGACGAGATCCCAAACCTGGCCCGTCATTCGCTCGGCACGGAGCCGCTGCTCATGCTTGTACCGGAGAAACATCGGCTCGCGCGCAAGAAGAGCATCAGATGGAGCGAGCTTGCCTCGGAGAAATTTCTCCTCTTGCACGAACAGCATTCGCTCTCGATTCAGGTTCGTCAGCTGCTCGCGGCCAACCACCTGAAACCGGAACTGGTTCTGCAGGGTGCCCAGCTCGTCACCATTGCCCGGATGGTTGCGGCGGGACTTGGAGTTACCGTAATCCCGCAAATGATGCTGAATACCGAGTTCGTGAAGGGATGCGTGGCCGTGCCGTTTGCCAAGCCAGTGCCGACGCGCGAGCTGACGTTGCTGCGGAATCCGTTGCGGGCCGAGAGCAAAGCCGCCGCAGCATTCCGTGAGGAAGCCGCGGCAGCTTTTTTAAGTTAGAGCAGCGACTGCTACAACCCTGCCGCCGAGGACAGCGGCCGCTACAACATCACCGGATCAAGCTGAACGCGTGAGCCAGGCTGAACAACGGCCAAGTGGCCGTGAGGACGATCAGTGCGAAAAGAATAAATTCGGCGACAACACCGGTCCGGTCGCGCTGGGCGTAGCGTTCGCTGAGAAAGCGGAACGCGCGCAGGCGCGCGGACATATTCGAATCAAGCAGCTGACCATCTCTCCCATTGCTGCTTAAGGTTAGTGTTTGCATACCAGACGAAACAGCAGGCGGGGTTCTTTTTGAAAGACTTATTACCTCTGCCCGCTATAGGCCGCGCCTATGTCTGGCGTGACGGTCCTGGCGTCGAGCTACGGTCGTGCGCCCTCACCTCCGGTCGTATCCAAAAATGCCGTCGACCCGTTCGACTTCGCTCAGGGCAAGACTTTCCACGATGTCGATCTTAGCACGCGGGTTGCAACAACTGCGACAGCGAAACAGATTCGGCGATGACGCAGCCGGACATCGTCATTGATTACCTTGCCGATCATCCCGAGCTCGTCGGCGAGCTGGCGCGGTTGTCCTGGAGAGAGTGGCAAGAGGTTTATCAGAGGCGCGAGCAAACTTTGGAGGACTCACTGAAAAATTATCGGGAGCGAATGAACACTGATCGATTGCCGCTGACGTTTGTCGCGCCTCATGGCGAGTCTTTGACCGGACGGGCGGCAAACTGCGGCGCGGCAAGCGAATTCGATTTGAAACTCGTTCGTTTCCCAACTCTCTCGTCGCCACCCTCGCGACTTTACCTTCTATGTCGCTGCCCCACCAGCTCCATTCCCAATCGCGCGCCCGGCTTCCCTAGTCACGCTCGCAAGCGTCGGTGACTCCCGCCGTAAAGTTTGGCTAACCATGCCAAACGCCATCGGGATGGTGTCACTAAAGTTTCACGATATGGATACTCGGCCTGATCTGGGCCCCTGGTTAGGCGGGCTTTTGGTGCTTCCGGAATGGAGAAACCGCGGCGTGGGAACGATGCTGATGCATCGCGCCGTCGAGCAAGCGAGAAAATTGAATGTTCCGCGACTCTATCTTTGGACCCATTCAGCCGAAGACCTCTACCACAAACTTGGCTGGCGGGTCGTCGAACGGAGCGATTACTTCGGCAAGGAAGCGGTCGTGATGCAGATCGATCCCAGCGGCGAGTAGCGGCACTCGATTCGGACCCGCGCTTCACCACGGAATAACTTTCCGGTCCCTGAAGAACTTACCCGTCATCGAGTGCGGAGCTTCAGATGCCAGCCAGACCATCCCTGAGGCGCCTTCACCGACTGAGCGGGTGGCGTTTGAACCGCCCATATCCGTCCGCACCCAACCGGGACAAACGGAATTCACCGCGAATTTCGGTAACGCGGCGGCGAGTTGAACGGTGACGCCGTTAAGCGCCGTCTTCGAAATGCAATAGGCCGGTGCCCAACCGTCGGCGCCATCGGTCAATTGGCCGCCGCCGCTCGACACGTTCACGATGCGCGGCGCATCGCTCTTTTTCAGGAACGGCACGAACGCCTGCGACACCAGCAGCGCCCCGAGCGTGTTCGTGCGCAATGTGGTCTCGAATATCTCGGGCGTGATCTTGAGGATATCCTTGTCGTGATCGAGCAAAATACCGGCGTTGTTTACCAATGCATCGAGACGATCGCTGCGTTTCGAAAAATCCTCCGCTGCGCGTCGAATGCTGTCCGATTTGGAGATGTCGATCTTCAGAAACGTGATCTTGCCGTAGTCTTCTTTCTCACCTTCTTTGTTGAGTTTTTCCGCCGCTGGCTCGCCAGCCTTCTCGTTACGCGCCCCGAGAAAAACATGAAAACCTTTGCGCGCCAGTTGCCTCACAACTTCAAACCCGATCCCTTTGTTCGCGCCGGTCACGAGCGCGATGTGTCGCTCTTCTGTCATGAGGGAACTCTAATCGCGGATCACGTTGAATTAAACGGATCAAACAACATCTGCGATATCCGCGTCATCAGCGGTTATCTTTTCCTGGTTTCTAAATTCGTTTTAAAGATGTGGAAAAATCGTTCGTCGCCTGGCAATCTTCTCCGGCGTACGATGGCAGAATTGGAAGCATCATCGGACAATCCCGGGGTTATTGCGTTCCCGCCGTTGATCTGGCTGGTGAGTGTAGTGGTCAGCGCTTTGGTGCATTTCTTCGTGATCCGGCTGCCGATCATGAATTACAGCGCGTGTCTGGTGTGCGGAATCGTTCTCGTCATTTTGGCGCCGACGCTCGCGTGGTCGGCCCTGGTAACGATGAAAGCGGCAGGAACAAACGTCAATCCATCCAAGCCTGCATTAACGATTGTGGGGAGCGGACCGTATCGTTTCACCCGGAACCCGATGTATCTCGCGCTGACGTTGCTCCAGATTGGCGCCGCGTTTCTGCTCAACGACGCGATCACGCTTCTGTTCGCGGCGGCGCTGGCGCTGATCTTCCACTGCGGAGTGATCCTCCGCGAGGAACGTTACCTGGAAGCCAAGTTCGGCGAGGAGTATCTCGCGCTCAAACGAAGTGTACGCCGCTGGATCTGAGTCCTGAGAACAGCCCACAGATTTACGCAGATTGATTGATGGTGGGATTAGCTTTGAGACCGAAACATGGACGCGAACGAACCGCTACAGCCGGACAACGCTGTCTTCGGCGAGATCCAGGTGATTCTTTCCGAGAAACGGACTTCGCTGGCGGCGCTGCGGACCGGGATCGCGGTGTTTGCATTGCCCCTCTCGGTGCTGAGCGTGCTGGTCGCGACCTCGAAGTATTACAGCGTCGGGCACGTGATGCATTTTCTCGTGCCGTTACTTGCTCTGTGTCTAGGGGCTAGTCGTTCTCGGCGCGTGGCTCGTCTGTCATTCGATGCGGCGCATCCGGCATTATGATCGGGTAATTCGGGAGCTGAGAAGGAAATACAGCACGCTCGCGGAGTTCGTTGATTAGCGCCCCAGAGGCCGGATGTCGGAGGCCGGAGGTCAGCGAAACGCAAACGGTCCTTCGCAGATGCTAGACGGCGATGATCTTGACCGGTCGATCACTCGACTGTTCCGCCGTTTAGTTGAATAGGAATTTGCGAAACTGCGTCTGCTGCTTCTGGTTGAATGAGAGGGTAATTATGAAATTGCGTGTTCTTGCTTTGGCTACAGTCGTTTTTGCGGCACTCGCGCCCGTGTCCTCGCAGGCATTCGTCGCCGTATCGGTGGGTTTCGCGCCGCCGGTTTTGCCGATTTATGAACCGCCACCGGTTCCGGTGGCGGGCTACATCTGGACGCCGGGCTACTGGGCTTACGATCCACTAGTCGGCTATTACTGGGTCCCGGGCGCGTGGGTGCCACCGCCCGCGGTCGGGCTGCTTTGGACGCCGCCCTGGTGGGGTTTTGATAATGGACTCTACGTGTTTCACGAGGGCTTCTGGGGCCCGACAGTCGGCTTTTATGGAGGAATCAATTACGGCTACGGCTACTTCGGCAGCGGTTACTGGGGCGGATACTGGGCCGGCAATGTCTTCCGTTACAACACCGCCGTTGTGCGCGTGAACAAGACCGTGATTCACAATACTTTTGTTGATCGCTCGGTGCTGAGCAGGCAGACGACGGCCAGCCGCGCCAGCTTCGATGGCCCGAGCGGTGTGCAAGCTCAACCGACCGTGCAAGAGAAAGCCGCCGAGGCGAACGCCAGGAAAGTGCCGCCGACTTCACAGCAAATCGCGCGACGCGAGGCGGCCGCGAAGAACCGCGATCTTCAGGCCCCTGTGAATAAGGGTCATCCGAAACCGGAAGCGATCAAAACATTCAACAAGACACACGAGCAGGCGCAGGCCGGCGCAGCCAAAGCTGCAGAGCGTCGGGAAACAGCGGCAACATCGACGACCAAAGCCGCCACTGAACGTGCGACTCGGGCACAAGTCGGGCGCGAGCGCGCGAGCGTGCAAACTGCCGCGGCCCGCGAGCGCGCAGCTGCTGAGCGGCGTGAAGCCGAACTCCGGTCAACGAGGGCTCGCGAAAGTGCCAGCGCCGCAAGGCAGCGTGAAATGATCGAGAGATCACGTCGCCCGGAGGTGGTCCCTGGCCGCCAGATCGCGTCCACCCGTCGCCCCCAACCAGCCGGACCACCGCAGACGAGACAGCAGCGGACCAAGCAACAGCAAACCAAGAAAAAACCGGCCAAGGGCTCACCCGAGGGCGAGCGCTACTAGCTACATCACGCGCCGCTGCGGTGGCGAAACGAGCCGCTGACAGTGACCAGCTGAACACTGGCATTCGCTAGATCGAATCCAGCGAATGTCAGCGGCCGGTACTTGCGGCCGCCAGTTGCTGACCACGATCGTGTTGCCGATCATCTTTCGCGCACAACTACTTCATCGTAGATAACGACCAAGTCATTGCCGGTACTTCTCGATCAGATGATCGATGTAACGACTGTAAGCTTCGGCAAGCGGCGCGCTGTCGATGAAGAGAATGTTCTCGGCATTGAACTGCGCGCTCCGCGAGAAGTTAAACGAGCCGGTCACCACGGTGTCGTCGATCACGAGCACTTTATTGTGCATGTAATCGTGGCGCGCGGTGGGGCTGTAAGGTATGGAGTTTTTTCCGACGAGCCCGGCGCGGTCGATGATCTCTTTCAGTGCGGCGATCTTCCAGCGGTTCTGCGGGACCGCTTGCCACTGCACGTAAACGTCAGCCATCTGGGTGCGATCATAGATTCCATCGACTTTCACGCGATTGCTGCGCACCAAGTTGCCGAGCTCGCCGATTAGCGTGCCGGAGTTGATGAGCAAACTGCAGATGCGGACACGGCGTTTGGCGGCGCGAACACGGCTCGCCACCTGCGAATCGATCGCCATGCCGCAGCCGGGCGAAAACATGACGCGCGCGTTCGCCGGTTGATTTGAAAATGTCAACGGCACCGGGTCGGTGTGAATGTCGCCGGTGTGCTCGAAGTTTTGCTTCTCCCAGAGCTGCTCGAAATTTTGGGCGTAATAATTGGCCAAAGCCTGCGAGTCGATTTGGACGATGTTGTTTTCCATTAAAGTGAAGGCGTCGTCCGTCATGTTGGCCGACCCGGTCCAGACGGCTCGTCTGTCCCGTACGACGAATTTGCTGTGCATCAGTTTCATTCCGGCGATGCGGCGCCACGGGTAACCTAACGATTGCACAAATCCGCCCGTGCCCGCAGGCGCGGGATCCTGACCAGCGGCGAGATCTGGCTGGGGCGGTTTGTCGGCGTCATAGCAAAAACGAATTTCCACACCTGCCTCAGCCCGGTCGCGCAACGCCGCTGCTAATTCGCTGCGGAGCGGATCACTGAATCGCATATCGTAAATGGCAAAACCCAGCGTCTGCTTCGCCGCGCGTATGAAAGTCGTCAGGCGCGCCATGACGTCGTCCGCGGATTGTTCGCCTTCAGCGAGAAAGAACACTGAAACATTATCCAATTGATGAGATGCTCAGCCAGTTAGCGAAGGCTGACAACGCCATCGGCGCGACGCATACTACGTGCAAATGCTTGATCCGTCTGCTGACCAAATACGTGGTTGGGGCAATTCCGTCATTCAGCTCATGGCCGATTACCTCGGCAATCTCCGCGATCGCAGGGTGTATCGTCAGATGTCTTCACGCGAGATTCGCGACCGGCTCGACGCCGCGCTTCCAACCAAAGGAGTCGATTTCGACGGCCTACTGAAGGTTTTTCGGGAGACCATTATCCCCTTCAGCCGGCAGAACGCGCATCCGCGCATGTTTGGCTACGTGCAATCGCCTGGGATTCCCGTCGCGGCGTTCGCCGACCTGTTAGCCTCGACCTTAAACGCGAATCTCACGGTTTGGCGTTCCGCGCCGGCGCCGGTGGAAATGGAACGCCTAACGATCGATTGGATCCGGCAAATTCTTGGATTCAATGCTGAAGCCGGCGGACTCTTTGTCAGCGGTGGGTCGATGGCCAATCTCGCCGCGATCGCCGCGGCGCGGCAGGCGAAAGATGATTCGGCAGGTCGCTTGCGCATCTATGCATCGAGCGAGACGCATTTTTCCATCGCCAAGGCAGCAGCGCTTTTGGGAATCGCACGGGAGAATGTGCGCCACGTCGCTGTCGACGAGCGCTTCAGAATCCGGGCGGACGATCTCGTTGCAAAAATCACTGCTGATCTGGAAGAGGGCTATGTTCCATTCTGCGTCGTTGCGAATGCCGGGACGGTGAACACTGGCGCGGTCGATCCGTTAGCGGAGATTCGAGAGGTTGCGAACCGCTTCCAACTTTGGATGCATGTGGATGGAAGTTATGGAGCCCTAGCCGTCCTCGCGGAATCGGCGAGAAAATTGTTCGCGGGCATTGAGCAGGCGGATTCGGTCGCGCTCGATCCCCACAAATGGCTTTACCTCCCGGTGGACGTTGGCTGCGTGATTTACCGCGCGCCGGAAATCGCGCGGGCCGCTTTTGCCCACGAGGCCGAATATACTCGCATTATTGGGGAGGAGGCAGACGAGGCCTTCGCATTTTGGGACTACGGGCCGGAACTGTCGCGACGTTTCCGGGCTCTTAAAGTCTGGATGTTGCTAAAAGGAATCGGCCTGGATTCGTTGAGCGAGGCGGTTGAAAGCAATCTTGCATGTGCCCGCTACTTCGAGTCAATGGTCCGAAGCAGTGATGACTTCGAGATGGTCGCGCCGGTCGAGCTGTCGATCTTCTGCTTTCGTCATGTGCCGGTGCGGCTCAGAAGCGAATCGCCCGAGGCGATCGATGCCTTCAATGAACGCCTGCTGATCGCTTTGCAACGAGATGGCAGCTCGTATCTCTCCAACGCCACGCTCGGCGGTCGCTTCGCCCTGCGCGGTTGCGTGCTGAACTATCGGACGACTTTGCACGATATGGAGATCCTGCTCGACGATTTGCGACGCGTGGCAAGATCGTTACCGACTTCTGCCTAGATGCAGATCAATCCACACTTGGCCCAAGTCATGGACGAGTAGGGACTTCGCTATCCCGCCGTCACCACGTCGCGGTGGCTAATCGTGTCGTCGACCCATTCGACTTCGTTCAGCCTTCGCCATGGCTTCGGCGTGGCAGGCAGGGTAAGACTTTCCACGATGTCGATCTTACGAGCGCCGCCGCACATCCCGCGAGACCCGACGCTGCCGCGCGCGCTCAGCGCCGCCAAGCATTCAAACCAATAGTTCGTGTGCGGGCAAACAAGCCCAGCCCACGCGCCGGCAGCGGCGTTGGTCCTCCGCGCGGAGCGTTATGCGTTATGAATGCGATTTCGTTTATTCCGGCTGAACCACTGTGACGCGATCGACGCCCTTGCCTTTGGCCTCGATCTGAACCCGTGTCCCCGGATGAATGACACTGGGGTCGACTGTCCTACCTTTGGTATCGACGTAGCTGACCTCTTTAGATAGCTTGTAGGTAACAGGCTGGACCACACTCGTGGAGCTCACCCTGATCGATTCGCCGGGGGTAAACGCCGTCACCGTGACAATTTGAGCCGTCGGCGTCGCGGTGCCCGGTTCACCAGTTTTGGACTGATCCGTGACCGGTGTTTGCGCAAATGCAAAAGGAACGATCGCGACACACGCGAAAGCAATCAATTTCTGTTTCATATTTCCGTTTCCTTCCCGATTTGATCTTCATTGCTATTACGATGCCGGGACCCTGCCCGGATGTCTCATTCCGCATGCGCGCTTTGAAAAGATCGAGGACGCGGCGCACGCCGTCTTCCTCGATCAGCCGGAGCGGTTCAACGAACTGCTCGATAAATTGTGAAAGACCTGACAAATCGATTTCAGGCTTCAGATCATCAGATACGGGCGACTCCACGAGTGCGACTCGATTTTCCAACGAGTTTTGTGCTGAATCGATTAGATTGAAAAGCAAACGGGTATGGAAACAGACGAAACACCCAAGCTGGACAATCTCATCTTTGGCGAAGTCCAAGTGCTCCTCGCCGAGAAACGAACTTCGCTCGCTGCCCTGCGCACCGGTATCGCCGTCTTTGCTTTGCCTCTGTCGGTCCTGAGCGTGCTCATCGCGACCTCACGCTATTACAATATGGGGCAGGTGATGCCTCTGCTGGTGCCGCTGCTGCTCCTGAACGTTGGTCTGGTCGTGCTCGGTTCCTGGTTGATCTATCGTTCGATCCACCGCATTCACCACTACGAGCACCGCATCCGAGAGCTTACCCAGAAATATCGGTCAATCGCCGAGTTTATAGAGTAGCGCCAGGGAACAGATGGCAGTGATCAGAGGTCAGAGATCAAATCGAGCGACGAATCAAAATTCTCAGTCATCGGGTTGTTTTCAGAACCCGGCGCACTTCAGCGATCGCTTGCGGGTTGCGCGGAGCGCTGTGATTGGCGGGGACGATCAATTCTGACTGCGCGCCATCCAAATGCGAGCTCCAATAAGCAACGACGCCATCACTGCTGTTCGGCGTATCGCCTTTCCCACGGTCGCCGATGATCGAGTGAAACGGGACGCCGGGAGTAATCGGGAATTTATTTATTTCCATCACGAAACGATCGTTCGGCGCCAGCGTGTCGATGCTGTTCGGAATTCGGTTCAGCTGCAGCGCTGCGGAATCAACGGTGAGAATCGAGACAAAAGAATCGCGCATGTCGGCGAGAAAACTTGGCATTTTGATCAGACGCGTTCCGAGGCGGCCAATCCAATTCGACGCGAGCGAGCTGCCGCGGTGCGGCGTAGAGATGAAAATCACGCGTTTCACTTCAGGTCGATGGTTAAAAATAAGCGCGTCCTGTAAAAGCTCGCGGGTGCGACCAGTAACCGGCGTCTGGGCCGGCGATTTGCCGAAGAGATCTCGCCAGATTTTGTCGCCGGCATCCGTGATCATGAGGCGGCAGATCATTCCACCCATGCTGTGGCCGACGAGAATGATCCGCTTTCGATTCGGAAATTTTCTCGCAATACCGTCCAGCTCATGGCGAAGCAGCGCCGCCGAGTACGGATATGGATATCCGCTTGGATAACTGAAAACCCAAAGCTGATAGCGGCGTTGAATCTCTGGATCGGTGCGCAATGCTTCGACCATTGGCACCCAGCTCACAGGTGTGTCTTGCAATCCATGCACAAAAATCACGGGCGTGCGCCTCGGATTGAACGGCTGAAGACGAGTGATCCGCGCGGTATAAGCGTACTTTTCCGGACGTAACAATCGGATGAAGCCGAGCTTGTCGGGCCGTTCCCGGCTCAGAAGCATGGCCATGGGAGCGTCGTAGTCCGTCGCGAGCGGGAACGGGTGATTATCAATCTTGACGCGGTCCCTGACGAAGGGCTCGATAAATTCCAACTGTGCTCGCTGTCCCTGGAACTTCACGACGGCGGTGACCGGCGCGTAAACACGCGGAAGCTCGTAGCTCTGACCGAATTGAATGTTCTCACCGCGTCCGACCGCAACCAGCGGCGCGCCAATGCCTTCGAGACTGGACCGTGTCTTGAAAAATTTGCCGCCTAACCTGAGCGCATCGGTTGAGAACAAATCGTAGTTCGATGGATCGTGCTGGGCGTCAATTGGCCGCGGCGTGATCAGAACAAATTTTCCATCCGTTCCTGAAACATTTACGGGACTTCGCCACGGCTCGACTTGAGCGCGCTGCATATTTTCGACGCTGCGCGCCACCGCAAAGTTATAGAGTTTCTCCGCGTTGGTGTCGTTGCGCTTGCGGTCGAACGCGCCCACCGCAATTTTCGCGGCGGTGAGATCGCCGGCCAAAGCCAGCAGCGGCTGCCGGTGCTCGATCTTACCTGCTTCGGCTAATTCTTTTTCAGCAATGGCGAGTTCCTGTCCGCCCGTTCCGGTTGCGGCGTAGCGCACCGATGTTTGTTTGACTGACGCGAGCGGTGTACAACCGCAACAAAAACAAACATACAGAGCAGCTCCTCGCGCGAGCTTCACTTCAATATCTGAATGTACGAGAGCTTTAAAAGCGATTCTAAACTCGGCGAATTAGACGACCAGGGCATTGCGTTGATCAGCTCAAAATCGAAATGGACCTTCGCAGATGCTTTGATTCGAGCATGCCCGTGGATCTCACCCTCGTCCCTCACGTTTTGTGATCTACGTCGCGGCGTCCCAGCACGCTCCGTTTAGTGCAGTTTGCGGCATCGTTAGGGCACAGCCAGAGGAGAGGTCAGAGGACAGCGATCAGAGAACAGAGGTCGGAGATCAGAAGTCAGAGCGTTCGGCAAGGCGCCGAACATTACACGCGCGGGCGCGTGTGCTCCCCATTTAAAAACGGAATGTCATGATCGAAGTGCAGGTTCTCTCTAGGACATCTTACTTCCGCTGATCGATAAAGATTTGCCAACGCTTTATGCTCTCCTGTTTCAGAATTCCCTGCTTAAGCCAGGGGTCGCCCTTCATTTTCTCTCGCACTTCATTTTCGTCTTCAGCATTGAAGATTAAAAGAGAGCCGCCTTCATCGACCAAAGGGCCGCCCATCAAAATAAAACCTTCAGCAACGAGTTGATCGATAAACTCGGCGTGTTCGTCCCAAAAGGGCTGCTCCCGTGTGCCCTTCGATAAATCACGATTAGGGCCGGCCGAAGAAATTATCACGAATGTGTTTTTCATTATGAGCAAACCTCAAGCGTCCGCGCATTGCGTCAACACCTTCGTCCTTTAGTGTTCTTCCACCCGAACGATACTCAAATGAAGAGTGGTGAGCGCCTGCCTTCGGGAAGCGTCAGAGAACAGAGATTAGAAGTCAGATGTGCTCAGCGAGGCGCCGAGCACGACACGCGAGGCGCGTGCGCTCCCAAATCGTATCCAAAAATGGCGTCGGCCCGCCTTCGGGCTGGAACAATTCAATCGTTTGTTTGGATCGAAGCCCGCGACGACAATCCAGACTGATGCGTGCAGTCGTCATTACATCTTACGGCGGAGTTGAGGGAATCGGCGTCGGGGAGGTCGAGACCCCACCGCCGCCAGTGGCTGATCGCGTTCGGGTCCGTGTCCACGCGGCCGGACTGAATCGCGCCGATATCCTGCAGCGTCGCGGAAGTTATCCCGCGCCTCCGGGTTATCCACAGAACATCCCCGGGTTGGAATTCGCCGGTGACGTGGAGGCGATCGGCGACGCGGTCGGCCCTTGGAAAATTGGTGATCGCGTTTTCGGACTGACCGCCGGTGGCGCGCAGGCGGAGTTTATCGTCGTGCCAGAGAGTAATCTTGCCCGCATTCCAGCGGAGCTTGATTGGGTGCAGGCGGGCGCCATGCCGGAAACATTCATCACCGCGCACGACGCGCTCTTCACTCGGGCTAATCTTCACATGGGCGAGCGCGTTCTTATTCACGCAGCCGCGTCTGGTGTCGGCACGGCTGCGATCCAATTAGGCCATGCTGCCGGTGCGACGGTTTATGGCACCTCGCGAACGACCGACAAACTCGAGCGCATTCGCGACTTGAGTCTTGGACTCGATGCGAGCGTGGCGGTCGGGGATACCCCGGCGAAGTTTGTCGAAGCGGTGCGGAAGTGGACGGCCGGTGCTGGCGTGGACGTAATTCTCGACCTCGTCGGCGGCAACTATTTTTCGGCAAATCTCGATGCGCTCGGTTTGTGCGGCCGGCTTATTTGCGTTGGTGCGATGGCCGGCGCGAAATCGGAAATCGACATCGGCCTGCTGATGCGAAAGCGTGCCGTTATCACTGGCACGATGCTTCGCGCCCGCACGATCGAGGAGAAAGCCGCAGCGACACGACTCTTCGCCTCTGCTGTGCTGCCGCTGGTCTCACGTGGCGCAATTCGCCCGATGATCGACCGAATCTATCCTGTAGATGAAATTCGCGACGCGCATCAGCGAATGGAATCCAACGCCAGCTTTGGCAAGATCGTGGTGACATTTGCCTAACCGCTGGAGATCGCGGCCGCGACGTCATGTTTGCGCGCGGTAACTCGTATCCAGGCGATAGATGTCAGAAGTCGGAACGTCTGGCCGGCCGCCGAAGTCCGAGCCGGACTGGCATTGCGCGCGAGGATGCGTGCGCTCCCGAGCTTGAATTAAGAGCTGGCGTTAACCATTCGGCTCGTCTGCAACCCGGAGCACAATCTTTCCCCGTGTATGATGCGTCGCGGCCTGTCGTTGCGCCGCGATCGCTTCATTCAGCGGCAGAATCTGCGTCACGATTGGTTTAACCTTCCCGGTATCGATCAGGCGCGCGATCTCGGCGAGGTCTTCGGCATCCGGATGAACGGAGATGGCCGCTCCGCGAATACCGCGTTTCCCGAGCTCGGTCGGATCGGGGCGCGCAACTAGCGACATGACGATGCCGCCTTTCTTAACCACGCTGTAAGAACGTGCGAGCGTTTCTTTGCTTACCGGGTCGAGCACGGCGTCTACATCTTTGGCCACATCTTCGAACCTGGTCTTAGTATAATCGATCGCCACGTCTGCACCGAGTTGCTTGAGGAGGTCCTGGTTTTGGGTCGAGGCGGTCGCGATAACGCGTGCGCCACGCGCTTTTGCGATCTGCACGGCGAAGCTACCGACGCCGCCTGAGCCACCGTGAATGAGAATGGTTTGTCCGGCACGCAGTTGGGCCGTATCGACCAACGCCTGCCACGCGGTCAAGGCGCCCATCGGCACGGCCGCCGCTTCTGCAAAGTTGAGAGACTTGGGTTTCGTGGCCACTTCGCCTTCCGTGACAGTGACGTCCTCAGCCCAACCCCCGCCGAAAGTTGGGTAGCCGTAAATGGCATCTCCCACTTTGAGTCTGATAATCTTTGCGCCTGTTTTCTCCACGACGCCGGCAATGTCGTAGCCGGGGATCAATGGCAAATGCGTTCCGAATTCCTTCGCATATTTCCCGCTGAGCGTCAGGGGATCGGCTGGATTAACGCCGCTCGCGATTACGCGCACGAGCGCTTCATTTTCCTTTGGCTTGGGCCGCGCCACGTCTTCGAATTTCAGGATCTCGGGTGCGCCGTACTCGTGCGCAACCACCGCCTTCATCATCGGCTTTTCGTCCGCGCGTGCACCGCGACAGGAAAGAACTGCGAAAATCGTTAGACTCAAAATCGCAAGCCGGCGATGACACATTTGCATGACGCTGAGCTTGTCGCACGCACGCCACCCGATGTGAGTCCGAAATATGATCAAGAATAATGGCAAGTGATGATGGTGACTAGTGACTCGCCTTCGCGGTGCTTCGGCACAGGGAACCAGCACCTAGCACTCTTTACCCCTTTCGACTTTGAAGCCGTTCACAACTTGACCGTTTTAAGCGGTCAAGTTTTCAATTAAATCAGTGTTCGCGAGGACGCCAGACGACTGCCGATGCTCACGCTGTGACTGGAATGCAATCTCGACTTCTGGCAGAGTCCACCCCTCGACGTGTGTGCGACCAAGTTTGAATTTGAACACCGGTTCTGGATTATCTGCGGCATTTATGCGGTGGGATTTTCGCTCTCTCAGTTCGATCACGTCGGTGCCGTCACGGCGTTGCGGCACCTGATTACGTCTTCGCTTGTACCCGACAGCGCCCACGCCATCACGTTTGCCCGGCTTGCGATCGGAGCCGGCGCGCTCCTTGTTTTTCTGACGGCAGCGTTGCGGACGTGGGGTGCGGCTTATCTGCGTAGTGAGATCGTGCATGATACGAGTCAGCATTCCGAAGCGCTCGTGGCAGACGGGCCTTTTCGTTACGTCCGCAATCCGCTCTACTTTGCCAATCTACCGATGGCAGCGGGAATCGGTGTTCTCGCCAGCCGCTCAGGCTGGATTTTTCTGGTGCTTGCGAACTGGGCATTTGTTTACCGCTTGATTTTTCGCGAGGAAGAGGCTCTGCGAGAAAGCCAGGGCGAACCGTATCGCGCTTACTTAAAGGCGGTCCCGCGCTTCTGGCCGTCGATTTGGCCACGTGTTCCTGCAGGGAATCGATCGACCAAATGGGGTCAGGCGTTCGCGGGAGAAAGCTTTGTCTGGCTCTTCAGCCTGGCGGAGTTGTGCCTCGCCATCACCTTGAACTTAAAACTTGCAGGCATCGTGTTCTTCCTGGGATTTGTAGCTCATTTTATCGCCATTCCTCGTGCGGGAAATGTGCGAGAAAGGAGCGTGTGCAGTTGAGGAGTTAAGACGTTGAGCCGTTGAGCGATCAAAGAGCGGGCCAGCGAGCAGGGTTAGGGTCCGTATTTCTGCTTCAAGTGATCAATATAAACGCTGTATGCCTCAGCGAGCGGCGCGCTTTCGATGAAGAGAATATTCTCCGCGTTGAATTGGGCACTACGCGAGAAGTTGTAAGAGCCTGTGATCACGCTGTCGTCGATCACGAGAACTTTGTTGTGCATGAAATCGTGGTGACCGTTCGGGGTATAGGGCGTTGAGTTTTTTCCGACCAGTCCAGCGCGCGCGATGATGTCTTTAAGCGCGCCGATCTTCCACCGATTTTGTGGCACATCCTGCCATTGCCGGTAAACTTCTGCCATCTGCGTGCGATCGTAAATTCCATCCACAGCGACGCGGCCCGCGCGCAATAAATTGTCGAGCTCGGAGATGAGCGTGCCCGAGTTTATTAATAAGCTGCAGATACGGACACGCCGCTGCGCCGAGCGGACGCGCCTGGCCACCTCGGAATCGATTTCCAAACCGCAGCCCGGAGAAAACATGACGCGCGCTTCGGCCGATTGACCAGCAAAGGTCGCCGGCACCGGAAGAGTGTGAATCCGGCCCGTGTCATCAAAGTTTTCTTTTTCCCAAAGCTGCTCGAACTCTTGAGCGTAGTAATTGGCTAACGGCGAAGAATCGATCTCGACAATATTGTTCTCCATCAAGGTAAAGGCATCATCTGTCATGTTAGTCGAGCCGGTCCAAACTGATCTCCCATCTCGCAGGATGAATTTGCTGTGCATCAGTTTCATTCCGGCAATGCGGCGCCACGGGTAGCCTAACGATTGAACAAAGGCGCCCGTGCCTGCCGGGGCCGGATCCTGACCGGCGGCTACATTTGGCCGAAGCAGTTTGTCGGCGTCGTAGCAAAAACGGGTTTGCACGCCCGCCTCTGTGCGCTCGCGCAAAGCGGAACTCAGCGAAACCCCAAGCGGACCACTGAACCGCATGTCGTAAACGGCAAAATCGAGACTTCGGCTGGCAGCACGTATAAACGTGGTCAGCCGCGCCATGACCGCATCGGCCGATTGCTCGCCTTGAGCCAGAAAGAAAACCGAAAGAGTATCCACGCCAGGATCGCCCATCGCCTTGCCGACGGTGGAAGGCAACTCTCTACCCCTCAGCGGTGATAGGTGATTGGTGATTGGTGGAAGAATGGAATCAGAGGACAGAGATCGGAAGTTAGAGGTCAGACCGCCAGTCGGAGATCTTACCTCTTGTAAGAGAGCCGCGTTCATCAACCAAAGGATCGCCTTCGCGTTGCTTCTGATCTGTGCACGAGATAAGCTTGGCGGTGAAATTGTTTTCTCGGCCAATTGTCCTACTGATCGCTGGTATTACCGCAAACGCCGCAGCCGTTTGTGCGAATTCCGCTTCCGGAGTACGCGAGCGAAAGGTCGACGTCGGCGAAGGTGTATCGCTGCGGGTAATCGAAGCCGGGCAGGCGGGCGCAGAGCCGACCTTGGTCTTTATTCCCGGCTGGAGCACGGGGGCCGATATTTGGCGGCAACAGGTTGATCGCTTTGCTCCAGATCACCGCGTGATCGGTTTCGATCCGCGTTCACAGGGTCAATCGACGATAACGACGAGCGGCAACACGCCCGAGATGCGCGCGCAGGATTTGCACAACTTGCTCGAACGCCTGAGCGCGCGCCGTCCGGTGTTGATCGGTTGGTCGCAAGGAGTGCAGGATCTGGCCGCTTACGTCGAACGTTATAGCACCCACGATCTTGCCGGCCTCGTCTTGGTGGATGCGGCGGTTTCCGATGGCGCCGACGGCATCGCCGCGCGCCCGCAAGAGACGGCGGCGCAATTCAAGATGTTCGCTGTTTACCAGGCTCACCAGGAAGAATATTTACGTGGGATGATGGGTGCCATTACCAGCAAGCCGCAGCCCGGGGGCGCGATCGATCAGTTCGTCGCCACTGGAATGAAAACGCCGCCTACCATCGGAATCGGAATGCTGGTAGCGGATCTTTTCGGAGTGAATCGCACGGCTGCGTTGAAAGAGATTGATTGCCCGATTCTTATCATCGCATCTGCAAAATCAGACGAACTGGATCGCCAACAGGCGGGCGCGGGCCAGGTCCGAGCCGGAGTGGCATTATATGCGCGTTTTGAAAAGATCGAGGACGCTGCGCACGCCGTCTTCCTCGATCAGCCGGTGCGCTTCAACGAATTGCTCGATAAATTTGTGAAAGAGCTAACCGCTTCAGGGAGGTCAACGCCGTCAAGATGACCCGCGAGGTGAATAGAACCGACGCGAAAGCGGATTTACGGAGCGGTAACAGGAGTGAGCTGGTTGCAAACCAGTTGCCATCCTGACGACGTTTTCGCCCAGATGTGGCTGCTCCGGTATTGGCCACTCGCCTGTCGACCGCTGTATTGCCCCTTAATGGTGACGCGACTGATCGCGACCGCCATATCTCCGCCGTAGACGCGCACCTTGACGTCTCCCTCTTCGTTAATGGAGTCAAGCGTTGTCGAACCCGATTTCAGATTTGCCAGGCGCTGCGCTTTGGTAAGAACGGCGCCGGTGGCGTTGATAAACGTGTAATCGTCAGCCCAAATCCGCTCCAACACCGCCGAATCACGCTTCGTTAACGCGGTGCGATACTGTTCGATCACAGCGCGGACTTCCTGCTCGGCGGTTTTGTTGTCGCCAGAACTCGGAGTTTGGCCCGGCGCGAGCGGAAGCGCAGCGAAACTAATCAGGCCAGCCAGCATTAGGTTCTTCATCTGCATCCCTCCACGATTATTTGATGTCTGTTACGGGAGCTTGGTTTCGAAGTCAATAACCGATAGATATTCTCAACGCACTTCGCCTGCGTCAGTCAGCTCCAACATGCGTCTCGGCTCAAAGCCACAAGCAACAACGCAAAACACAATAGCGTCGAAAAGCGGCAGGCCAGGTCAGCTCGGTGACCGATGGACTATTTTGTCCGAGTGTAATTGATTTCCATGGTCTTGCGTTCCTGCCCACCATGATTTTCGTACCACTCCAGCGACATGTCATCTTTATCTGCAATCTTGATCACTTCGCGCACCTGTTGCTTCATTCCCGGCACCGGCTCGATCTCGGCGGTGTAGTTAAACGTTTTAGTGCCCGGATCGTACGTCCCCTCGGCGGACTCGATCCCCGTTCCCATGTTGTCGATCCATGATTCGACGAATTTCTTCTTAACGTTGTCGTAGCCTTCGAGGCCCATGCCCTTGAAAGTCACGTCTTTCATTTTGCCGTCCGGTCCCGGCATCTGCATTTTTCCGGTGACGTCCATGACAAAATAACGCCCGCCCATAATCGACTTCCGCACGGCGGTGCCTTTCGATTCCTGCGGCTGTGCGTTTGGATCGGGGTTCATCCACATTTTGATGGTGTAATTCCAGGTGCCGTCCAAGCTGGCCAACAGCTTGTGGTTCTCATTCAGCTTCGACAGTTCCATCATCTGGTTCATCATCTGGGCTTCGTTAGGCTCGCTGCCGGGCGCGGCGACCGGGCTTGTGACGGGCGGGCTCGACGCGGGAGAGGCAGGCTGGCCTTGAGCGAGTGAGAACGAAGTGAAGGCTGCGATTGCAAAGGAAATCGTGAAAAATGCGGAAGTTCTCATAGCAACGATCCTTTCAGCGCGCCTCGTATAGTCAAGCGCTTACCAAGGGATGAGCGCCAATGACGAGTTATGAGTGGCAGCCACGTTTGAATTAAAAGCGCCCTCTACGCCAACTCTACTGCGCAGTGATAGGGTGCTATCGCAACGCGTCGACGATCCGTGCGACCAATGTTCCGGGCAATACGCCGAGGAAGAGCACGGCAGCCGCGGGCAACGATACGGTGATTCGCTGCAATAGATCAGATGTTGAGCCGTTGACCAGATGGATGGTTGAGCCCGAGGGCTCGTCAACGAAAATCACCTTCAACACGATCAGGTAATAGTAGAGGGAGATTAGACTGCCAAAGAGCGCGAGCGCGACGAGCCAGAGCAAGCCGTGGTTTGAGCCCGCATGTAGCGCGACGCTAAAGAGGTAGAACTTTCCGAAAAATCCGGCCAGCGGCGGTATGCCGGCCAGGGACAACATGAAGATCGACATGCAGCCAGCCAGCAGGGGTGAGCGCGAAGACAATCCGGTAAAGTTTTGCAAATCATCTCCACCGGTTTCGCGCCGCACCAATGCGACGACGCCGAACGCGCCCACGAGCGTGACGGCGTAAATGGTGGTGTAGAACAACGTCGCGGAAAATCCATCCCGCCCGCCAGCGACGAGCCCGAGCAATGTGTAACCGGCGTGGGCCACAGCGGAATAGGCGAGCAGCCTGCGCACGTTGGACTGCGCGAGCGCGACGAGATTGCCAATCACGATCGACAACGCCGCGAGCGCGGCGAGCACGGGCGACCAGCCCGCGACCATGGCGTGCCATGCGGCGCTGCCGCGAAAGGGACCGAACCCCACGATTACGATTTTTCCAAGCACGACAAACGATGCGACCTTGGAACCGGAAGCGATGAACGCCGCGCTCGGAACGGGTGCGCCCTGGTAAGCATCGGGCGCCCAAAGATGAAACGGGGCGGCGGCAATTTTGAACGCGAAACCGACGAGTGTCGTGATGATGCCGACGGCGAGCAGTGGTTGGAGCGAACCAGTGTTCAGCTTGTCGGCAATCGCCGCGAGGCCGGTTGTCCCCGACAGGCCATAGATGAAGCTGATTCCAAAAAGCGTGAACGCGCTCGAGGTGCTGCCGAAGAGGAAATATTTCAGGCCCGCTTCGGCGGAGCGCACATCGGTCTTGTCGAATGCAGCCATGACGTAAAGCGATAGCCCAAGCAATTCGAGTCCGATGAAGATCATGAGCAACTCTTCGCTGCCAACGAGAAGCATGAGGCCGACCGTTGCGAGTAAAATCATCGTGAGATATTCCGCGCGATTGCGCGACGCGGGTTCGCCGCATGCGAGGAGCACTGTGAAAACGGCGAGCGCAATGCAAATGACTTTGAAAAGCGACGTGAGTGGAGTGATCACGAGCATCCCAGCAAAAAGCGTTGCGTTGCGGGGCAACATCAGGACCGCGCCTATTGCGGTTGCGAGTCCAAGCGCAGCGATGAATGGGCAGAGTCCGGCTGCTGTTGCTGTAATAGCGGGCATGCGGACTACATTTTGATCCGGTTTCCCAGTCGACACAGTTGCCTCTGCAGTCTCGCGCCCTGTCATTAGGCCAATGGCGAGCACCACGAGCGCCGTGATGACGACAACCGCTTCCGGCGAGGCGAATCTGAGTAGCTCCAGGTAACTCATTGTCGGGCGTGATTCGTTAAATCGTTACATCGTGAATCGGAATACGAGAGAGGGCGATGTGACGGTTCACGATTTGACGATTCACGATTCATTTCGTCAGGAACCTCATCGCTTCGACAGCGGGTTGAATGCGATCGAGCAGGAGTTTGGGATAAAGGCCGACTGCGAGCGTCGCGAACATGAGCAAACAAGCGCCCATTTTTTCTGTCGTCGTGATGCCTTGTTGCTCATTCCAATCGGCTTCCAGCGGCACGCGGGCTTCTTGCTCCCGGACGTCGGAGGCGGAATCACCGAAGAACGATTGTTTTAACGCCCGCAGCGTGAACGCAGCAATAAGCACCATTCCTGCCCCCGTAATCCAGACCGCCAGCGGATAAGTTCTCCATGCGCCGATCAGGATTGTGATCTCGGCGGCGAATCCGCTGAACCCCGGAATCCCCATCGATGCAGCTGAAGCGATTACAAAGGTGAAGGCGGCAAATGGTAGCGCGCTGCTCAGATTCATGCCGGCAAGTGCGTCGAGTTCGCGCGTGTGGGTGCGGCGATAGATCATGCGTCCGGCCACGGCAAAGAGCAGGGCCGCGATGACACCGTGCGAAAACATTTGCAGTACTGCGCCGGAAACGCCGAGGGGGTTGGCTGTGGCGAGGCCCAGCAGTACGAAACCCATGTGGCTTACGCTTGAATAACCGATGACGAATTTAAGGTCGCGCTGGCGCAGCGCTACGGCCGCTGCGTAAACGATCCCGATGACGGCGAGAACCGCGATCGAACTGCGCCACATTTGGAATCCTTGCGGGAAAACATTCATCGCCACACGCAGTCCCGCGTAAGAGCCGAGCTTCATCACGATGCCGGCCAGCAACATCGAACCAGCGGTAGGCGCGGCGACGTGACCAGTCGGTGCCCACGTGTGCAACGGCCAGATGCCCGCGAGCACTGCGAAGCCGAGAAACAACACCGGAAATGCCCACGATTGAAGCTGGGGTGAGAATTGAAATTGCGCGAGCTGATTCAGGTCCAACGAACCGGCAGTTACATAAGCGGTAAGAATCCCGACGAAGACGAACATGCCGCCGAAAAAGGAGTACAGGGTCAGCTTCATCGCGCCGTACTCCTTGTTGGTCGATCCGAAGATAGCGATGAGAAAATACTTTGGGACAATCACCAGTTCGTAGAACACGAAAAGCAAAAACAAATCCGCGCTGAGGAAGACGCCGTAGCAGCCGCCGATTACCAACAGCAGCCAAAAGAAAAATTCGTTTTGACGATGATCGACATCCCACGAAAAAAGCACTGCGCTCACCGCGGTTATCCCAGTGACGAGAACCATTGTGAGACTGATCCCATCGAGCGCCAGCTGATAATTCATCCCGAGCACCGGCACCCACGGCACGCGCACGATTGTGGTGAAATGCGCAAGATCGACAATTGGCGTCTGAAAGAAAGCGGCGAGACTTATGGCGAGGCTTGTAATGGTGGTGCCCAGCGCGATCCAGCGCGCAAAACCGCGCGGCAGGATTAGCGCAAAGACCGCGCCGGCAAGCGTGATGTAGATCGTCCAGGCGATCATTTGCTTTCGCCACGGATTAACAAAGATGAAACACAGACGATAAAAAGTTCAGGCTCCAGGGTTTCAGGCTTCAGATAGGAGAATCTGTGTAAGTCTGTGTGCATCTGTGGCTGAGATTCTGACTTCAGCTCAACAATCGAGCCATCTGAATGACGGTTGTATTGAAGATGTTCAGCATGAACTGCGGCGCGATGCCGATCGCGAACATCAGCAGCGTGACGGGGACAATGATAAGCTTTTCACTTCGCAGAAGATCGGGAAACGCGCTGCAACTTTCCGCGAGTGGGCCGCTGAAGAGTGCTTGCATGGCACGCGCGAAAACAATGGCTGTCACGAGGAGGCCGATTACCGCAATGGCGGTAAACGATGCGGCGACTGCGAATGAGCCTTTGAAGATCAAAAATTCGCCAATGAACCCGTTCAATCCCGGCAGCCCCAATGACGAAAACATGGCGACGCTCATCCAGCCACAAAGCAGCGGCGTGCGCTGCATCAGGCCGCCAAAGTCGTCAATGCCACGCAGACCGCGACGTTCTTCGAGCATGCCGACGAAGTAGAAGAGCGCAGCCGCAGTGATTCCATGGTTGAAAACTTGCATGAACACCCCGCTCAAGGCCGCCTGCATGTCGATCTGGGCGACAGCTACAGATGAAGCGGTGACGGCGAACAGACCAAGCATGCAGTAACCCAGATGGTTGATCGACAAGTAGGCGACCATTCGTTTCAAATCGCGCTGCGCCCACGCGGCCAGCGGAGCGAACACGATGGAACAGGCGGCGAGCACGAGCAGCCACGGGCCGAGGATTTTGATCTCTTTAGGGAAGAGCGGAAGCAGCAGGCGCACAAAACCGTAAACGCCCATTTTCGAAAGCACGCCGGTCAGCACCATCGACACGCCGGTGGGCGCAGTTTCGTATGCGTCCGGCAGCCAGGTATGAAACGGAAACAGCGGCACTTTTACGGCGAGTCCGACAAAAACTCCGGCAAAGGCCAGCCACGCGAGCTTGCCTGGAAGGAGGCCGTTTTTCCCAAGGCCCGCCAGAGTTGTGAAATCGAACGTGCCCCTGGCGAAATAAATGCCGAGGAATGCGAGCAGCATCGCGACGCTGCCGAGAAAAGTGTAGAGGAAAAACTTGGTCGCGGCGCGGTCCCGGTTTTCGCCACCCCAAATTTTGATAAGCAGGAACGCCGGGATCAGGCTCATCTCGTAGAACAAGAACCAGAGGACGAAATTCTGAGCGGTGAACGTCCCGTAGAGCGCTGATTGCAGCACCAACATGGTCGCGCTGAAGCCGCGGTCCACCCGTTGCGCGAGAAATCCAAACGGAATGATGAGCGACGTGAGCAACACCAGCAGCAGACTCAAGCCGTCGACGCCTACGAGGTACTCGGCGTCGATCGCGGGAATCCAAACATGGCGTTCGATCAGCTGGAGGCCGGCCCCAGTGGGGTCGAAATTTCGCCACAACATGAAAGCACACGCAGCGGAGATCACGTTAAACATCAGGGCAATTGGACGCCCATTCGTGTGCGGCCAAACGCAGACCGCAAATGCTCCAACGAGCGGAATGAAAATCAGCGCGGTAATTATGCCAACCATGCGTAGAGAAGAAGCAGCGCCAGCATGCCGATGGCGATGACGCCGAGATAAGTTTGGATTTGGCCCGAATGCGCGCTGGAGATCAAACGGCCCAGGCCGCGCGTACCTGTGACGCTTTCATCGACTCCGGCGTTGATCCCGTGTTCGTCAACATTAGTCGTGAAAACTGCAAAAAGCTGGCCGAGACTCGCGACGGCACGGACGAGACCGTCCCAGAAAAAGCGATCCATCCAATCCGACAGGCGAGCGCAAAACGCGGCGAATGCGATAACCGTTCGATTGTAAAATTCGTCGATCCACATTTTATTCTCGAGAAAGCGAAACAACTCAGGTTGCGCGTATTCCAGCGGATCGGTCTCCGTGGGGCGATGTCCATCTTGTGCGCCAGCCTTGCGGTAAACCAAGATACCGAGCGCGATGCCAACGCTGACGAGTAGGAGCGAAACGAAGAGCGTTGGCTGAATCAAACGCGCGATATTGAACACCGGCGTTTCTCCCATCAGATAACCATGGAGCCATGGCCATGCGGGCGTGAGCACAGCGCTGAAAACAATCGTGCAAATCGCAAGCACGATCAGCGGGGTCGTCATCACGCGCGGGCTTTCGTGCGCATGTTCCGCCGCGACGCGGCGATTACCAAAAAAGACATAGATGATTTGCCGCGTCATATAGAGTGCGGTGAGAACGACTCCGGCAAGCAAGAGAAAATGCGGAATGGGCGACAGTGGCCAGTGCGCCGTGGCATGGAGAATTTCCTCTTTCGTCCAACCGCCGGCAAAAAAGAACGGCACCCCGCTGAGCGCCATCATGCCGATGACGTAAGTGAGAAACGTCACGGGCATGATTCGTTGCAGGCCACCCATTTTGCGAACGTCCTGTTCGTGGTGACAGCCGTGAATCACCGAGCCGGCGCCGAGGAACAAGAGCGCTTTGAAAAAACCATGCGCAAGCAAATGCATCATGCCGGCCGCGACACCGCCCACGCCGAGCGAAACCATCATCAATCCGAGCTGCGACACAGTTGAATAGGCGAGAATGCGTTTGATGTCGGCTTGAGCGAGTGCGATGAGTGCGGCCATCAGCGCGGTCGTTACACCGGTCCACACGACGACGGCGAGCGAGGGCGTCACGCCGTTGATTGCGCCGAATGAGAAAAGCGGATATACGCGCGCGACGAGAAACACTCCCGCCGCCACCATCGTGGCCGCGTGGATCAACGCGCTAACCGGCGTCGGGCCTTCCATGGCGTCTGGCAACCAGACGTGCAACGGAAATTGTCCTGATTTGCCGACCGCGCCGCAAAAAATCAGGAGCGCGACGAAGGTAGCGCTGGCGCCGAGCAGGGCGAGTCCGGCGCTTTCGAGGCAGCCGTTTCCATGATCGTAAAAAAGGAGTGTGCCGCTGCGGGCATAGAGCCAAAGCACACCGACAAAAAATCCCATGTCGCCGATGCGCGTGGTGATGAACGCTTTTTTTGCCGCGGCCGCAGCGCTCGGTCTCTCGATCCAGAATCCGATCAGCAAATACGACGCGAGCCCGACAAGCTCCCAAAAGACGAAAAGCAGCAGCAGACTGTTCGCGATGACCAGGCCAAGCATCGCCCCGGAGAAAAACGACAAGTACGCGAAGAATCGCGTGAAATTTTTATCCTCCGCCATGTAACCGATGCTGAAAACAAAAATGCAAAGCCCGACCAGCGCGATCATCATCAGCATCACAGCAGCGAGTGGATCCAGCACCCAGCCGATCCGCAACGCGTTCTCGCCGAAAATGAACCAGGTGAAATTGTAAACGGAGCGAAACCCTGACATTTGCAGCGTCGGCAGGAACGCGAAGATCGACAACGCGAGGGCGACCACTTGGCCGATAACCGCGAGCGCCGCCGCGCTTCTTCGGCGCGTGTTCGACAAACTTAAAATCACTAACGAAGCAACAAGCGGGATCGCCGGTATCAACCAAAGATTGGTGATGATCCAGGAATTCATCAGCCGATTACGAGTATGAGCATGAGTCCTTGGTGAATTGGACGTTGGGCGTTTTCTTCGTCTGTTTCATGTCATCCTTTGAGCTGATCGAGTTGATCCACATTGGTCGTGCGGTAGTGGCGATAAACAGCAATGACCATGGCGAGACCAACCGCGGCTTCAGCGGCGGCGATAGCGATGGAAAAGATTGCGATCATCACCCCGATTGGTTGCTGCGGTTGCGGGCTGAAGCGCCAGAACGCGACGAAGTTCAGGTTCGCTGCGGCGAGCATCATTTCGATTCCAATCAAAATAAAAATTGCGTGCCGCCGGCTGAGGGCAGCGAGCAGTCCGACGCAGAACAATGTCGCCGAGGCGATGAGAAAGATTTGGAGTGTTGGAGTCATGGCTGAGCAGTTACAAAGGTAAAAGAGTTACATGGTTAAAAAGGAATAGCGGCCGCGCGATTTAACTTTGTAACTCATTTAACTTTTTTAACTTTTCGAATTCTTCTCCTCCATCACGAGAACCAGAGCTCCAATGAGCGCAGCAGTGAGAAGGAGTCCGACGCATTGCAGCGGCCAGACGTAATTCGTCATCAGCATCTCACCGATGCCCTTGACGGTCAGCGCTGGAATCTGCGGGGCAATAATGGAGAGCGAGGGCGCTTTAAAAATCGCCCACAGCAAGCCGCCCAAGACAGCCACGGCGACAACCACGCCGCTCCAGTTAAAGCCGCGATCTTTCCCCACATCGCGCCGCGTCAGTAAAATTGTGAAGACGATCAGCACCGCGACCGCGCCGATATAGACGAAGACGAGCACCAGGCCGACGAACTCTGCGCCGAGCAAAAAGAAAAAAGCAGCAACACCGACAAAAGCGACCGCGAAGCTTAGCGCCGCGTGCATCAATTTTTGCAGCGTGGCGGCCGCGACCGCCGCGGCCAGTGTGAGAATGGCGATAACGACGAACGCGGCGCTGTTCATTCAGCGAAACGATAAGTGCGCGGCGCCAATTTCCTTCGCGTGTCGAGCAAGATCGACAATGCGACGTAGACAGCCGCGATAACGCCTAACGACCAAAGCCAACCGGCCATGCCGCGGCCCGTGTAATACCAGACCGCTGCCGCGACGATACAGGTAAAGGCCATCGGCAGAACAAATTTCCAGGCGAAATTCATGATCTGATCGATGCGAGTGCGGGGCAGTGTTCCACGGATCCAGATGTAAACGAAGAGCAAGATCGACAACTTCACGAAAAACCAGGCGTACGACGGAATAAACTCGAGCAGGCGGAGCGGCGCGTGCCAGCCGCCCAGAAACAGCGTCACGCCAAGTCCGCTAATCGCGAACATTCCGATGTATTCGGCCATAAAGAACGTGGCGTACTTGAAGCCGGAATACTCCGTCATGTGCCCGGCGACGATTTCCGATTCGCCCTCCGGCACATCGAAGGGTGTCCGGTTGGATTCCACCAGACCGGAGACAAAGAACAAAATAAAGGCTGCCGCGCCCCACGGCGTTGTGACGAACCAGTGCGGCACAACGCCTAACGAGTAGCCGCTTTGCGCCGCCGCAATTTTGTCCGGCGTAAGCGAACCGACGATCATCACCACGGGAAGCACCGTGATGAAGAGGGGGATTTCGTAACTGAACATTTGCGCGATCGCGCGCATGGCGCCGAGCATCGAGAATTTGTTGTTGCTGCCCCAGCCGGCCATGAACACCGCCAGTTCGGTTGTCGATCCAACGGCAAAGAAAAACAGAATCCCCCCATCGATCGTAAACGGCGTCATGTTCCGGCCGTAAGGAATCACTCCGAGCGCGAGGATGGCCGCCGCCGCGATCAGGACGGGCGCGAGAAAATGGATAATTTTGTCCGCCCGCGCAGGCACGACATCTTCCTTGATCAACATTTTGATGGCGTCGGCGATCGGTTGGAACAAACCGAACGGGCCTACCCGATTCGGGCCGTAGCGGTTTTGCATGCGTCCGAGAATTTTCCGCTCCAGCACTGAAACGAGCGCGAAAAGCGTGAGAAACGCCGCGAGCAGCGCGAAGATATTGATCAGACTCGATGCGATCTGGACCACCCAGTCGGGCGAATGTGCCAACGGCAAGAGCAGTCTCTGCTTTGCCTGTACAAAAATCTGGTCAACAAAATCGGTCATGCCTGTCGCCACCGATTAACACAGATAAAACACGGATGAAAGGCCTGTGCTATTATTTCTGGTTTTCGGTGTAAATCTGTGTCGATCCGTGGCTGATTACCTCCAGGAATGACTCCGAGTCCATATTTGTTTATCGCTGTCTTTATCGGGGTGGCGCTGGCCTTTCCATTGATGCCGCTGGCATTGGCTTGGCTGTGGCGACGATTTTTCCAGCCGCCCAAGCCGGGTGCGGGAAAGAACGCGATTTACGAGTGCGGCGTCGAATCGATCGGCGACGCACAGATTCAATTTCGCTCGCAGTATTATCTTTATGCGATCATTTTTCTGATCTTCGATGTAGAGGCAGTTTTCCTTGTGCCATTCGCAGTTGCGTTCACCGATTTACCCTTCGGTGCGTTCATCGCGATTTTGGTTTTCCTTCTCCTGCTAATCGAAGGTCTCGTTTGGGCGTGGGGCAAAGGTTGTTTACAGTGGGAACGCTGAAGCGTTGAACCGATAAAGGGTTGAAGCGGAAGATGAACGAACAAATTGACGAAGGCCTGCGGAGGGAGCTGCAACGACAGGGAGTCTGGGTGACTTCGATGCAGGAGCTTTATAACTGGGGCCGCAAGAACTCGATCTGGCCGCTGCAATTCGGATTGGCGTGTTGCGCCATCGAGATGATCGCGACGGCGGCATCGCGCTACGATATTGCGCGATTCGGCGGCGAAATTTTCCGACCATCGCCTCGTCAGGCCGACCTGATGATCGTAGCTGGCACAGTCACGAAAAAAATGGCGCCGCAAATCGTGCGTCTCTACAACCAGATGCCCGACCCGAAGTATGTCATTTCGATGGGCGCGTGCGCGATTTCGGGCGGGCCGTTCAAGCAGGGCTACAACGTGCTAAAAGGAATCGACCGTTACATTCCGGTCGATGTTTACATTCCGGGTTGCCCGCCGCGGCCGGAAGCGTTGCTGCACGCTTTCATGGAGTTGCAGCGTAAGATCGACAGTCAGAAGCTGACCGGCGCCGGCAAAGCCGATCACCTCGATCCCGCTCAACCAAGCGAGTTCCCGGTGCCCGCGTTCGGGGAACACGATTTAGAACCGCCGGCGAATCCGAACGTTTTTCAGCCGCCGGAAATTGAAAGACAGTAACCAGACAGGATTAACAGGATTTAGTGGATTGAGGAGGCCAACCCAGCGGGTCTCGTGGAAATCGGGCAAATCCTGTCTAGAAAGAAGTTGATTGTGGAAACTCTCGAGCAAATCAAAGTGCGCACCGAAGCGGCCGTACCCGGAGCTAAGATCGACATCGTGCCGAATCCGGGCCCCGCAAATCAGCCGTCGCTCCTGATTGACCATGAACACGCGACGGCAGTTGCGCGGTTCCTGCGTGATGATCCGGCGCTGCGCCTCGACTTCTGCTCGAACGCAACCGGCGTCGATTGGCTCGAGCGCACGGTGAAGAAAACCGCGAAGGTGAAAACGATTGTCGAAGGGCTCGAGAAAGAAGTTGATCAAACTACCGAGGAAAAAATTCCCGGTTATCTCGAAGCTGTTTATCACCTTTATTCCATAAGTCACAAACACGGTCCGGTGATCGTTCGGATGCGGACGGCGAACCGCGGCGAAGGTGCGAGACTGCCTTCACTCACTCCGATCTGGCGGAGCGCCGAGTTCCAGGAACGGGAAATCTTCGATCTCTACGGAATTCAGTTCGATGAACATCCCGATCTTCGACGCATCCTGATGTGGGATGAATTTGTCGATCATCCGATGCGGAAAGATTATCGCGAACCGGATGATTACGAGTACGAGCCGACTCCGCATGACGACGTGCTGGAGAAGGCAAAACAGCATTACACGCCGCGACCACAACTGGATGGAGCGGAAAATATCGTCGCCAAAGGCGACGCGCTAAATCGTTGAAGCGTTGAATCGTTAAAGCGGAATAATGAGCGAGCAGATACTCGAACCACTGGAGCGGCCACCGACCACAATGGGTTCGCGGCTCGAAGGCGAACTGCTCGAAGTTTCAATGGGGCCGCAGCACCCTTCGACGCACGGCGTCTTTCGGATGAACGTTGCGCTCGAAGGCGAGCTCGTGCGTAAACTCAAGCCGGTCTTCGGATATTTACATCGCAATCACGAAAAAATCGGCGAGAACGCAACCTATCTCAGCTCCATGCCCTACACGGACCGGCTCGATTATTTTTGTTCGATGACAAACAACTGGGCCTACGCGCTCAGCGTGGAAAAGTTGGCCGCTATCGAGGTTCCCGAACGCGCAGAGTACCTTCGCATCATTCTCGCGGAGCTGACACGGCTTCAAAATCACGCGTCCCTGCTCGGATTCCTGCTCAACGACATGGGTGCATGGGGCACGCCGCTCATGTACGCGTTTCGTGAACGCGAAAAAATTCTCGATTTGTTCGAGTCGCTCTCCGGTTCGCGCATGATGTGCGATTACATGCGTTTTGGCGGCTGCCGGGTCGATGCGAGCTCGGAATGGCTCGCTCGCGCAAAGAAGATTGTCGATCTCTTTCCGCGGTTCATCGATGACTTGGAAAAGTTGGTCGTGGGGAACGAAGTCGTTATCGGCCGCACACAGAACGTGGGCAAACTTTCGCCAGAGCTGGCGATCAACGCCGGCATCACCGGTCCGATGCTGCGCGCATGCGGCGTGAATTACGACATTCGGAAAGTGGACGGCTACGGATTTTATCCGCGCTTTAAGTTTCGGATTCCGCTCGGCGAACACGGCGACACTTACGACCGATTGATGATGCGCGTGCTCGAAATGCACGAGAGCATCGGAATTTTGAAACAAGCGTTCGAACAAATCCCGGCCGGTCCGATTATGAATTCAAAAGTGAAAATCCGCGCGTTTCGTCCACCGGTCGGGGAGGCCTACGGGCGCATTGAAGGACCGAAAGGCGAACTTGGATTTTATTTAATCAGCGATGGCGCGCCAAACCCGTATCGCTACCGCGTGCGCCCGCCAAGTTTCATTAATCTCACTGTTCTGGAAGACCTTTGCCTTGGTCACACCGTTGCCGATGTGATGGTAATTCTCGGGAGCGTGGATATCGTGATGGGAGAAGTGGATCGCTAACGCGAAAGTTAAAAGGGTTAAAAGAGTTACAACGTTACAATGTTAAACGGCTCCGAATCCGATATCCATTTAAGTATTTACAGGTTTAACAATTTGACATTTTGCGATGTAACTCTTGTAAGGTTGTAACTCTTGTAACAATCTGCGCTTCATTTAAGGTTTTAGCGACTTAACGATTTAACGCTCACGAAGTCATGATTGGTTCGGGCATATTAAAGGGAATGGCCGTCACGGCGCGCAACTTCGTCGGAAGTTATTTCGAGAAGGACCGGCTCATCACGGTTCAATATCCGGAGGAGCGAAACCCGCTGCCGGAAAACTATCGCAATTTTCCCTTTCTGATTTACGACGACACCGATCCGCACGCTGGCTTGCGCTGCGTCGCGTGCAAGATCTGCGAGAAGGAATGCCCGCCACAGTGCATCTACATCGTCAAAAGCGAAGACAAAAAGCCCGATTACATGGGCAAGCCACAGTTCTACCCTGCAGTGTTCGATATCGACATCTCGGTCTGCATGAGCTGCCAGATTTGCGTCGAGGTGTGTCCGTTCGAAGCAATCAGGATGGACAAGGAATTCGAGCTAAGCCGTCGTGAGCGCTTCGACGCGTTGCTACTGCGCAAGAACGATCTCGCAAAGTCGAACGATTATTACCACAAGATTTGTCCGACTGAAGCCGCCGACGTCGATGCAAAACTGGCCGCTGCCGCCGAGGCCGCTGCAAAGAAGAAAGCCGCGGCGGCGACAGCAGCGGCATCTTCGGCTTCGCCAGTTGCGCCACCGAATCCAAAGCAACCACCAGCATCGTCTGCCACATCGTAACCGACTTACGCTGTGAGATTCACATGGGGATTGACGAATTCTCTTTCGTAGCTTGACCGCTTTAAGCGGTCAAGTTCGCCCACGATAATACTTTCTACTTCTAATTTCTGTTTGGTCCAAGCGTTGGCAACGGCGGCGGTAGCCGCTGGATGTTTAAACGCGTTCCAAATGACTCTCTAACGAAGGCGGCGCCTGACAAATTAATCAGGAAGCATGTGCCCGTCGCCGGTACAGACATTGCTGTTTTTAGATGGACTATGGACGCACCCCTCAGAATCTTGGCTGTCGACAACGAGCCGTCGGTGACGCTTTCCCTGAGCTATGTCTTTGCCGACCCGCGTTATGAAGTGACCTGCGTAGAAGACGGCGATGCTGCTCTAGCCAGACTCGATGCCAATTCGGATCCGTACGATGTGATTATTGTCGATCAAAAAATGCCGAATCTCACGGGTGTAGAGTTAGTGGATGCGATAAGGAAACGCCGCATTCTCAGCAAAATCATCGTTTTGTCGGCTCACCTTTCGTCGGGAATTCGCGAAGCCTACGAGCGGATGGACGTGCGCGTTATGTTTGGCAAGCCTTTTAACGTCGACCAACTACGCACTGCTGTGGATCGTCTCACTGCTCCCGTCGGTGGCCGAGAGCTCTGCTGATCTAGTTGCCGGCAAATCAGAATCGATTTGACTGGTTTCTTCCCATTCTCTGGCCCTTTTGGGTTTGCCCATCGATGTCCTCGCTCCCAAGCGCCAATTACTGCGTCCCGCCGTCTTCGCCGCTATACATCCTTTCCCAGCGCCATCGCGTCCGGAATTTCTTCCCAGCCGGAGCGCTTCCAGAACTCGCGGCCTTGCGGATTATCGTGCGCGACTAAAATGATTGCGCGCTGAATTCCAGCACGAGCCAAACCACCGAGACATTCATCGACCAGACGCTTACCAAGCCCAATTCCCTGATACTTCGGATCGACCGCCAGATGATAAATATGCCCGCGCCGGCCATCATGACCGCACAACACGGCGCCGACGAGTCTCGATCGGTCCATCGCCACGCGACTCAGCGCCGAATTGCGCGTGAGAAACTGCGCGAGGCTTTCTCTGTCGTCGCCCTCCGCAATCTCAAGCCCTTCGACCTGTTTCCAGAGCTCGACCGCCGCGGCATAATCTTCGATTAAAAATTCACGCGTCTCGATCTTGCTGCTCATAATGCGGCACCAAGCTTAGCACGCGCCGATACTGTTGATCATCAATCTTAGCGTTTTAAAGACGCGTTGTAGCGCGTAGAGGTTTATTATCAAGGCCGGGGAACACGATTTTGGCTTAACGATTTTGCTCCGCGGCGAGATTAAGGTTTTAACACTTAAGAAAAACTCGCAGGGCTCGCGCGAATTTTGGAAAAATATAGAGGCCTTCGTCGTCCGTCCCGCGTCTATGGCTGTGGGAAATCAACGTGCAAAAGTTTCATCTCATGCGATCATCAAATGGAGGCGTGCCTGCTCACGCCGGCGTAGCGCGGCCTTGCCTGCGATCAACACGGAGCAACAGTAATGAACTCACCCAATCTTCTTCGTATCGGTGTTAACGCCGCGTTCGCCTTAACCGTGATGTGTCTGGTCGCGAATGCACAAATCAGCGGCACTGGCACGACCGGGCCAACCGACGGCAGCGGCCGGGGTACTGGAAGTGCCGGCGTCATGACTGGCACTGGTCCCGACGTTCAACCTTCGGTAGGCGCCGAGCGACCTTACCGCGTTGGTGCTCAACAGAGCGTCACCACGACAACGATCGTGCGAAGCAAGAATGCTTCCAGCACGAAGAAAGCACCGCAAAATACGCGCAACCGCTTAAAGAAAACCAGTAGGCATCCACAAGCCACCCCGACCCCGAGAGCAAGCGCGTCACCGCGGTGATTATGGCGTTTGCCCGGCAGACGCCCCGGTAAGGCGCCGGCGGACGGTGTTCGGGTATTCGGAAAACAGATCGCTACGCAACCATGGCAGCTCGTTCGATCGCGGCGCACAGTTTTTCCGGGCTCAGCGGTTTTGGGAGATGTTCGATGAAGCCGGCTTCGGCGCTTCGTTGTATGTCGGCAGGTGAATTGTGGGCACTGAACGCGATGGCGCGAATACGGCGCTTTGCGCTCAATCGTTTCATCAATTCCCACCCATCGCCATCAGGCAGGGCAAGGTCACTAAGCAAGAGATCAAACTCGGCGGAAGAGGCAAGACTCAGGGCTGAAGCCATGTCGGTCGCGACAAAAACCTGGTACCCGACTGCTTTGAGGAATCTCTTCAACCCCTCCGCGGTGTCTGCGTGGTCTTCGACGACAATCAAACGAAGCTGTCTCTGCGACATGATTCACGGCCTGATAGCTTAAGATGTGCCCATGCTTGCACGAGATGCTGGGATGAATCTGTCAGGGCCACGGAAATCTGCCTATTCGCGCGTGCAATGGCTCTGAAGCGCCGTTTACAGCGGCTACAGCGGGGCCTTTGCTCGGGTCTGGCGCGACGGTTTCCTCCGTGCGTTGCACTGTTGCCAGCCACCACGCCAGTTTGCGTGCGGCACTTCGATTGCGGGCAGAGAGCGCGCGAGTTGATAGTTTTCCTGCCAGGCATCGACGATGTGGTGGACGATTTTGAATTCAACGGCTTTATCGCGGAAGTGCGTAAGCGCGATGTCGCAGCTGATCTTCTCGTGACCGACCTGCACTTCGGCTATTACTTGCGACTCACCGCGATTGAGCGACTGCATGCCGATGTCATCGCGCTAGCCAAAGCCCGATACGAAAGAATCTGGCTGGTTGGCATCTCGTTAGGCGGTCTCGGCTCCGTGCTTTACGCCATGGAGCATCCAAAGAGCGTCTGCGGACTGATACTGTTTGCGCCATATCCGGGAGACCCGCTGTTGCTGGATGAAATCGAAAGCGCCGGAGGCCTCAGAAACTGGCAACCAGGCGAGGTCCGCGAAGGCGATTACCAGCGGCGAATGTGGCAGTGGCTTCAAGACTACGCTTTTGACCGGCACACGCCGAAGATTTACCTGGGCTATGGCCAGAGCGATGCATTCGCGCGTGGGAACCGCATGCTCGCCCAGGTTTTGCCAAATGACCACGTATTTGTCGTTCCCGGTGGACATAATTGGGCGACATGGAAGAAACTCTGGCGCGAACTTCTTACATCCTGGCTAGCGCAGTTCGCCAAAAATTAAGAACGGGCGGCCCACAGGAGCTAAGGGGAGGGTAAGTCCGGCGCCTAAGAGCGGGCGGCGTGGAATATTGTGCTAAAAAGAAGATGACTTGGCAGGTAAACGAGAATCGGGAACAACAGCATCAAAAGAACTACGAAAACGGAAGCCGGCAGAATAGTCTGCGGCGTTTGGCCGAAGCCGTAAGCCCAATTGATGTTCTCGCGCGGGTTACTGCACCAATACGAAAGAGGAAATACGATCAGCGCGACAACTGTTTGCCACAACCAGGCACGCCGATCGTACCCGAGCCGATGAACTGTCCAGATGAGAAGCAATGGTAATCCGATGTGGAAGAAAGAGAGGCTGCGGATGAACAACGGAATTTTGGGATCAAACATATAAGTGCTCAGCGCCGTCAACGTATGACCGCTGGTTAACCGAATGAAAAAATCAATATTCCAGAGCAGTTCGAGCAATACGACGGAGACGGCCATCATGCTGGCGAGGAGCGCGTTCTCCAGCCACAGTGCAGGCACCATCATCAGCAACGCGAGATCGGAGAACCAAAGAAAATTTGCCCGCCCGTATTGGCGCCAATAAATCGGCACGAGTACGCAAACAAAGAGAGTATAAACAATTTTGAGCCACACCGGAATCATGAAGCAGCAACTACATTTGTCGATGCATGAGATTTCTCGAGGATCAACCCTCAACCGCCACTTCGGTCGGCGCAGGAGATCAGCCTGATTGATTTGATCTTTCAAAAAGTCCTGCTTTTCGACGGACGTCAGAAGCTGCATTTCAGAGTCTCAGCTTTTCAGCGTTTCACCTTTTTGAGAATGCTTCCTTGTTCACCACATATGGCATCTTGGTCGGGTCGCCGCCATAGTTCCCTTCCAGCACGTCGATTAGTGCCTGAGCAGTGCGCCCAGCCATCCCTTTCTCGGGATCGACCGAGAGCCGCGTGATCTGCCCGCCGCTAGCGAAGTGATGGAACAGCCGGGTGCGATCGGCGATTTCGGGATCGAGGAGCGGCGAATCCGGCGGCAGAGGCTCTTTCTCGAAGACGTCGAGGGCCGTCCCGGCGATGACTTTGTCTTTCAGCGCTTTAGCGAGGGCGTTCTCATCCACGACCGGACCACGTGAGCTATTCACCAGGTACGCCGTCGGTTTCATCAGCTTGAGCGTATTCTCGTTGATGAGGTGGTACGTCGGCTTGTCGGTTTCGCCCTCGCGCAACAGCGGCACGTGGATGGTCACGTAGTCGGCGCCGCTAAGTGCTTCCTCCAACTCCACGTACTTGATCCAAGTCTTCTCCTTCTGGATCCCCTTGGTATGGCGCAGGTCCATCAACTCCTGGATGGAAGCGATGTACTTGTCATTGTGATACGCCGGGTCGTAGCACAGCATGTTCATGTCGAAACCCGAGCACTTCTTGATCATCGCCAGGCCGATGCGTCCCGTGCCGATGATGGCGATGGTCTTGCCCGTCACCTCGTCGCCAAGAAACGGCAGGAACGGGTGCCACGACGGCCACTTCTGCTCCCGTACCAGGCGCTCACTCGAATACATTTTGCGCGCTAACATGCCGAGCATGAGAAAAGCGAACTCGGCCGTCGCTTCGGTGAGCACGTCGGCAGTGTTCGTGAATGGGACCTTGTACTTGTTTGCGTCAGCACGGTTGATGTTATCGAAGCCGACCGCGATCTGCGCCACCACCTTGAGCGAGCCCTTCCCGACTTCGAAGATCTCGGCATCGATGGGATCGCGGAGCGTGGTGATCAACCCGTCGATGCCGCTCTTCACTTTCTCGATGATCAGTTTTTTCGGCGGCGCCTCGGGGCCTTGGAACACTTCCAGCTCGTAACCGCGCTCGCGCAAACGGTTCTCGGCAGGATCGCCGATGCGGGACGTGGCAAAGACGCGGAAGCGTTTCTTGTCGGTCATAGCTGGAGGAATGGAAGCATGTGTTTACCGTCGCGACAATTAGCGTGCGCGTTCTCTTGTCTCGCCTCTCCCTTTCTCAAAGACAGAGAATTTAGGTGAAGGATTATGTTTTGGCTGATTCGCGTAATCAACACCAGCCCCACGATAAACGCGGCTCTTTGCTTTTGGCTATTGGCTTAAAACCGATTTCACATTCTTCTTCGCCCAGGCGCCGACGCGATCGAGTGCTTTCTCGATGTTCTCGATCGAATTGGCGACGCTGAAACGCAAATAGCCTTCGCCGAAATCGCCGAATGCGGTCCCGGACAACGCCGCGACACTGGCATCGTCGAGCAACGCGTCGGCCAATTTTTTTGATGGCCAGCCGGTCTTTGTAATGTTGGGGAAAACGTAGAACGCGCCCTTGGGCAAGCGGCAGGAAAAACCTTTGATCTTGTTGAGCCCCGCAACCATTACGTCGCGCCGCTTCTTGAACTCGGCGCACATCTTTTCAACCGAATCTTGCGGGCCGCGGAGCGCTTCAACGCCGGCGACTTGGGAGAAGCTGGCGGTGCACGAGTTGGAGTTAGTCATCAAGCGAGCAACGTGCGCCGCGAAATCGGCGCGCATCACGCCGTAACCCATTCGCCATCCGGTCATCGCGTACGTCTTCGAAAAACCGTCGAGCAAGATGCAGCGCTCTTTCATTCCGCTCACCGACATGATCGAGTGATGCTCGCCCTCAAAGATGAGGCGGCTGTATATCTCGTCCGAAAGAACCATGATGTTGCGATCGCCGATCGCGCGCGCGATGCCGTCGATGTCGATCTTCGTCAGCACGCCGCCGGTCGGATTTTGCGGCGAATTCATGATGATCAATTTCGTGCGATCGTTGATCAGCCCGGCGAGCTCGTTGACGTCGAGCCGGAAATCCATCTCCTCGCGCAAACGGATCGGCACCGCTTTCGCGCCGACGTAATTGATCATCGATTCGTAAATCGGAAATCCGGGATTCGGGTAGATCACCTCATCGCCTTCTTCAACGAGCGAAAGAATCGCGAAAAAGATGATGGGCTTGCCGCCGGGAACAACAACCACTTCTTCGGGTGTTACGTTTACGCGCCGCGTCTCGCTCACGTACTGAGCAATCGTCTCGCGCAGTTGCGGCAATCCGGCCGAAGGTCCGTAGTGAGTGAAACCTTTGTGTAGCGCATCGGTCGCCGCCGAGATAATGTTGTCCGGGGTATCGAAGTCCGGCTCCCCGATCTCGAGATGAACGATGTCGCGGCCCTCTGCCTCCAGTGCTCGGGCCTTCACCAGTACTTCGAAGGCGGTCTCAGTGCCGAGACGCGCCATGCGCTTGGCGAGGCGGAGTTCACTCTGCAAGGCCTTGTTCATGACGGCGAAATCAGGATTATAGCGTGGCGGCGTAACTTGTCTTAATCCATTTGAAATTATTCAAGTTGACACCGCGGCGCTGTGCATGACCTGATTCAAGCCGCCTGATCCAGCGGATGAGCGGGGTCTTTGATTTCGCAGGCATTACATTTCACCTGCGTTACATCCTCCAGAATTGAGAACCGCTTCAATCGGATCGGTTCGTATGGAAGTTTGCTTCTCCAAGTCAGCAGCGATTTGAGTCACTCGCTCCTACGCTCGTTGCTACGGCCAGTCCGGCCTCGGACCCTTTCATGTCGCGCGTGCCATACGCGCCGTTCAGCTTTCTGCTTCTCGCTTATAAATCACCATGCCGCGGGCTTGGTAATTGGCCAGCGCACGGGGATGATCACACGTGCAGGTATGCACCCAAACGCGAGTGATTGAATGCGACATCCGCCACGCTTCTTCGATTGCACCAGTGAGTAATGCGCCTCCGAACCCGCGACCGATAAACTCCGGTAGCAATCCCAAATAAGCGATCTCGGCACCACCTTCATCGTCGCGACGCAGTTCGTAATAACCCGCGAGCGAATTGTCGTAATACGCGCCAAAAGTCCGTAACTCGGGTGCGAGCCCGTATTCCTTCCATTGGTCATCGGTCCACACGCGTTTGTCGTTCCACGACCACATTTCCCCGACGGCAAAATAGAGATCCCGATTGAACCGCCAGTTTCGTTCTTTCTTCTCCCGGATTTGAAACCTTCCATCTGCGCATCGCTTTGGGCGAAGCTGATCCGGCGAATGCATCTCGAGATAAGTTGTGAGGATCGACATCACGGCTAGCTGATAAAGAAATACCTCAAGTGCTCTGCTTCGCAGCCAATTAAACCGCGCCCATTTTCTTCAAATCAGCTGCCGGTCACTGCTGGTGATGCGTCTTCTTGAACCCGTCCGTGTAACCGTTTTCGAAGGCCAGGTCCCCAGCTCTGCTGTTCACCGGACCCTGCTGCTTGAAATACTTCTGAGCCATTATGTTCAAGTCAGCATCGCTGGGCAGCTTTGCCGCGGCCGGGTTCTCCCCGATTGCATAAGCCGCCCGCTCTTCCGCCGTTCTGCCGTGAGCCGCGCGATGAGTGTAAAACGCCGGCACGCCACACTCGACGAACGCCGCCGCTCTCATCATCGCAAAAAAACGCACCGGTTTGAATTGGTTGGCCATGTGCGATTCTTGTTGGCAACAGGAACCTGGCTGACCGCCGACCGCAGTTCACTCGCCGTGGCGAGACCGCTGAAGTCCGATCTGCACGGCGCTGTCTTCCAAGCTTCTCGTCGCGCCAAGGCATTGGCGAAGGCAGATCGTCTTTGAGCCGGAGTTGAGCTTGTCGAACCTCGAGAGTTCAAGGCCAAATATCAAAGCTAGATTCCGCCAAAATGCGATCCCATTCTCCTGATCCCCGGATCACTTTACTCGCGCCTGGACGCCTGATTTAATTCCGGCGAGGCGCGGACGCAATCGGAACTATGGTAGACAAAACCGAATTAATCCTGATTTGTCTCGTTGCGGTCGCTCTGCTGGCGATCGTTGCCCGGAAAATCCGAATCCCATATCCAATTCTGCTGACCATCGGTGGTGTGGTCCTCGCTCTGGTCCCCGGCCTTCCTGCGATTCACCTCGATCCTCAACTGGTCTTTAATCTGTTTCTTCCGCCCCTGCTCTATCCCGCGGCCGTCTTCACGTCGTGGAGAGATTTCCGAGCGAACCTTCGCTCGATTCTCCCTCTGGCAATCGTTTTGGTCCTTTTGACGATGACGGCGACTGCTTATCTGTTCCACGGCCTGGTCGGATTACCTTTAGCGGTGGGTTTTGTGTTCGGCGCCATCATCTCGCCGCCCGACGCCGTGGCAGCGCTGGCGGTGACGCAAAATTTGCGGGTGCCCCGCAAGATTATCGTCATCCTCGAAGGAGAGAGTCTGATAAACGATGCTACTTCGTTTATCTCGTTCCGTTTTGCAGTGGCCGCCGTGATGACCGGCACCTTTTCGCTGGGGCAAGCGAGCTTGCGGTTTCTGTTTGTCGCAACGGGCGGCATCTGTGTTGGTCTCGCCGTGGGCTGGCTGGCAACGCAATTGCAAAAGCGTTTGGACGATCCGCCGGTGCAAACAATGTTCTCCCTTCTTACGCCGTACGTTGCCTACTTCAGCGGTGAAAGGCTGCATGTCTCCGGAATCCTCGCAGTTGTGATTGCCGGCATTTATTACGGGTGGCGCGCGCCGCGTATCTTGAGTGGGCGGATGCGACTGCAAGCGCTCCCTGTTTGGGAAATGGTCACGTTCATTCTGAACGGAGTGCTTTTCATGCTCATCGGGCTTCAACTGCCGCAGGTTGTCCGCGCGCTCGCTCCAGGTACGGCGACTCGCGTGGCCCAGCTGGCGATATTGTTTGTTTCGGTGATCGTGCTGGTTCGTTTTGTCTGGATGTTCGGGGCCACCTATTTGCCGCGTCTGCTGAGCCGAACGTTCCGCCATAAAAACCGGGCTCCCTGGCAACACACTGCGTTGATCGCATGGACCGGGATGCGCGGGGCGGATTCGCTTGCCGGCGCGCTGGCGATCCCGTTTGTCCTGGCTAATAGCGAACCATTCCCCGGACGCGACCTCATCCTGTTGCTGACGTTCTGCGTGATTTTCGCAACGCTCGTTCTGCAAGGACTCACTCTTACGCCCCTGGTCCGTTGGCTGAAAATTGTGGACGATCGCGTTACGGAAAGAGAAGAGAGACTGGCGCGCCTGAAGGCCAACGAAGCGGCCCTGGCTCGTCTCGAGGAAATCGCATCGTCGAATCGGGCCAAGCCCAAGACCGTTGAACGCCTTCGTTCGGAATACGAAGACCGAATCCGGCAACTTCGCAGTGAAGCCCCGCATGAAGAAAGCGTCAGCAGATTGTTCTCGGAAGACTTTGAAGAATTGGCGCGCGAAGTGTTACAAACAGAACGCGACACCGTGATCCAATTGCGCAACGAAGAGGCCATCAACGACCAAGCCTTGCGCCGAATCCAACGTGACATTGATCTGGCCGAAGCCCGGCTTGCGCGGCCCGCGCGAAAATCGCGTCGAGGAAGAGGAAGATAGCGCTTCCCCTTTCCGCCTTTTTCATTCCCACGCTGTGTATGGTTAAGTAAGTCATGACTGAACCAATCGGAGAAAGTTTGAAACAAATGCGATCTTCGCGACTCTGTTGTCCTATCGTTGAGTTGAGGCAATACACGCTGCACCCCGGGAAACGTGATATTTTGATTGATCTCTTTGACCGGAAATTCGTGGAAAGCCAGGAGGCATTGGGGATAAAAATCATCGGTCAATTTAGAGACATTGATCGTCCGAATCACTTCGTTTGGCTCAGAGGTTTTCGTGATATGACCTCACGTGCAAAAGCGCTGAATGATTTTTACAGCGGGCTTGTTTGGAAGGCGCACCGGGAAGCTGCCAACGCTACGATGATGACTCTGACAATGTCCTACTGCTGCGTCCAGCGCTTTCGACGTCCGGATTTTCGCTTGAAACATGAAGCGGCCCCGGTGGAATCCGATGAAGTGCCGACGAGCCTGGTCGTTACGACCTGCGGACCGTCCGGCCAATCGCCGCCAAACAAGCTCGATCCGCAGTTTACACAAAAGGCTTTCACCGAGCCTTCGCCCCTTCCATAAAATTTAATCAGTTCTACGCCTTGGACCAAGCGAAATTGCTCCGTCCACACGCGTGCTTGCGTGCACACGGCAGTTCCAGAGTGCTTGCGGCAGCGATCGCAATGACAGTGATTAGCCCGGATGAAGGGAGGATCAACTTCAAAACGCACGCCGCCGCACAGGCAACTGCCGCAGACCTTCTTTTTCATGACAGGTCGAGCAGAAGATTCTTTCCGGCGCGATTTTCTTCGTGGCGGGATGCGGATAAGGAAATCAAACCGTCGCGAAAACGCGTTGTCGATCTTAGTTCGATTGCCGGTGGCGAGGATCGCGAGGCCGGCGTATTCCTCGATTCTCTGGAGGAAATAATTGATCTCAACGTTGGCGTAACGATCGTGGCTATCATGCACCTCGGTGCGTTTGCCAAAGAGGGCATCGGCTTCGTCGAAAAAGAGGACTGCACCACTTCTTTTCGCCGCATCGAAGACGCGTCTCAGATTCTTCTCCGTCTCGCCAATATATATAGAGACGACGGCGCCCAAATCGACGCGGTAGAGATCTTTTCCCAGATCGCGGGCCACAGTCTGCGCGGCGATGAACTCGCCGATCCGGTTTTTGCCGGTGAATAGGACGCAAACGCCTTTTCGGCGTGCCGGCACGCGAGTGCGCTCGCGCTTTGTCCCGAGACCGCATTTGCCGCAAATGAATGCCGCCACCTCGCCCAGGGATTCCCGAAACCGGGCCGGCAAGCGCAGCTCGGGTTCGATCCAGTTCTCCGGATAAAGAAAGATTTTCCGGTCGGCGTCCCAGACCCGATATTTTTTGAACCATTCCCACTCCGCTTCCGTTTTGCGGAGTTGCTTTCCTTGCTTCCCGGCCTTTTTCATTCGCATCGTTAGATCTACGATGAATGGGAAATGCAGGGAAAGCCGTGACGTAGATGGGTAATAAGAAACTGAAGTCGCAACGGCGTTATTTCTCCGCCTTCTTTTTCTTGGCGAGCGCGAGGCGCTCAGTCTTTTTCCGGCGGCTTGCGCGTTTCTTAGCGTTGTCCCTGCCTTTGCTGTTTCCCATAACCTCAACCTTCGCCCGCATGTCGCGCCATAGCAATGGAGCGAGTGGGGGGAGCGACATGGCAGGTAAAGCCGCGAAGCGCAGCGGTCGAACGTGGCGGGAGCAACCGAGATACAATTCGTAGGCGGATTCTGCGCCAGTGCCAAGTTGTTTCGTTAAAGGTAGGGTCGCAGTCGGTGTCCGTGGCGCCACGGAGCCGAAGGCTGGCATCACATCGGACGAAACCGAGGCCGGCGTCTGCGCTGTTGCTGCGTTCGATGCGATATCGGCACGGGCGCATCCTGAACTTTGATGATCTCGAACGTCCGAAAGAGCGAAGCCAGATCGATCACGTCGTTCGCGGCTGATCTCAATATGTTCCCGAGATTTGCGGCGACTGACGCGACTTCCACGCGGATCCCGTGTCGGCGCAGCTTGATGGCGAGATAAGCGAAATCGGCGTCGCCAGTCACGAGAATCACGACATCGGGCCGCATCTCGATGGAAAGCTCGAGCGCGTCGATCGCCATCATCACGTCCACGTTCGCCTTGTAATGACCTTCCTCGGCGGGAGCACCATCTTTGGTCACGACCATGAATCCATTGGACCGCAGCCAATGCATGAACTTGTTTTTCTTGTCCCGCTCCTCCTGCCACATCGGGATGGCTGGCGGAAGTCCGGCATAGACCACCATCTCGATCAGATCACGTCCGGTGTTTGGCCCGGCCAGAAAATCCCGGAGCTTTAACCAATCGAGCCCGCGTCCCGCGGTCCGCACCGAACTGCCGACGTTCGATTCATCCACTAAGACCAACACCCGGGAACGAGCATGAATATCTGAATCTTTCTTTCGCATCTAGATACGAATCAACTACATCCGCGCAGTTCTAGCGAGCACTACTTCTTCAGGTCGGATGCGATTTCGACAAACCAAGCCCGCTTCGGTGAAATCATGTTTCCCTACGTCGCGTTGACCAAAGACAAAGCTTGGCAGCCCGGTCCCTATGAAGGGGTTGAGCTGATGATTTTGCACAAGCACGAAAGCACCGGCGGAGTGGTAGTGCTGCGCAAGTTCCAGGCCGGACACACGATCCCGGCGCACACGCATCCGGATGCGAACGCGAAAACTCCCTGCTCGCGAAGACTTTCGGAGTTCGGAGTCTAGGCGCGACCCCATTTCCTTTTCTGCAAGACGTTGCTGCAGGAACGTTCTCATCCTACAGATTTGCACCCGTCGAGACTAGTTGTTCGTGCGCGGGATGCGGAGCATATTGCCAAAGTTTATGAAAGATTCTGTCGTCAGAGGATGCCTGCTGCAGCTTCTCTATGAACGTCGAAGCGAAGGTTCCATTCCGTTCGGCCACGCTGAGCAGGCGGTGCCGCCGCCAGGAGGTATAAATCGCCGCGACTGGTTGCGCGCCGTGGCCCAGCTTTCAGAGTATCGCCTCATCAACTGGACCCCTCTTGAAGATAAGAGCGGGATGGGCCTGCTATCCGGCTTTGCCAAGATAAACGACTTCGGAGTCAAAGTGCTCGAAGGTGGTGTCGCGCCCCCGATTTCGATCTCTATCGATAAGAGCCGGCGAACCACCATTCCTCAGGAGGAACAAGCGCCGATCGCACCGAGCACTCCGCAGCAGCAGGCGATTACGGACGCACTGGAGAAAGTGATCACTGCGATCAATCAAGCCGATGTATCGGAGCAGGAGAAAAATGAAGTGAAATCTTTGTTGCGAAAACTGCTCGGTAGCAAAGCAGCGGCCAAAGTGTTAGGCCCTGGCGCGCAATCCCTCGCCGCGAAGTGTTTCGCGGGATAGAGCAGAGAGCGGGCGTTAAAGGTTCCTTGGCTCCCTTCCGAGTCTTGGATTCGCACGACAAGAAACGGTCAATCTTTCGGAAAATACGCTCAGACCGCACTCACCGACAAGGTAAATTACAGAGTCTTCGGACAAGAAAAACAGAAAGACTACGTCATGAGAGAATTAACCCCGACCCTTACGCAAAGCGGGCTGCTCGCCGTGTTGCTGCAGCGCCAGCACTACAAAGTAATCCAGTTGGCCCGGCGTCGGGCACACCGCAGGCACATGCCCGCCGCCCTTTGGAACACCGTCACTTGGCTGTGCGGCGCGCTCACGGCGCCAGCGCTTATCGGCGATTCTGCCGAGCCCTTTGTCGGAACTATCCCGCGTCACACTTGAATTTTTCACCAGGGCAGTAGCCATGTATCACCAAATCCACACCTACACCGAGCTCCAGCAACAAATTCACGACGATCTGCGGATCCAACATCCCGAATGGGTCAAGTCCAATGGCGAATGTCCCACGTGCGATTCTTACGAGGCCCGCCTCACGGAAATGCTCGGCGCTTTAACGCAAACAGGATCCAACGCTACGCGAAGTAAATGACCGTCGACACATCTACCTTTGTAGTTCAGTTCGTCCTTTTAGCTGCTATTATTCTCGCTCCTTGGTTTTATAGGAGGAGTAAGAGTTAGTTTGTCTGCGACAGGTCGAAACCGGAAGTCCGAAATCCTTCCTCTGCATCTATCGTAAGTAACTGTGTTGTTTTCAAGCTGAGCAGGCGATCGGTTTGAGCGTGAAGTTGAGGGCGAGAAGGAGTTTTCGCATGACTGCGGTCAGAGCGAGTTTGTGCGGTTTGCCTTTGGCGCGCAG
>Ga0207684_10000210_pt1 | contig 90345 bp, 75 predicted proteins | sample KBSK5501metaG_FD_184342 | JGI IMG/M metagenome (GOLD analysis project Ga0207684, IMG submission 184342) | Corn, switchgrass and miscanthus rhizosphere microbial communities from Kellogg Biological Station, Michigan, USA - KBS K5-50-1 metaG... | ecosystem: Host-associated > Plants > Roots >...
TTTGGCTGATCGCCTATTTCTGTTTTCCTCATCAATCACGATCGCTTCGGCCTTCAGCTTGATCCGCGCTCGCGTGCGCCGTCAGCCTTTTCAGCCGCATCGCCCCCATTACGACCCAGTAGTGTTAGAGGAGCGTCGAGGAAGTTGGTGACAGCAACTGCGTCGCGCCTGGCTGCATGCCCACCGCTCAGCGATTGTCACCTTTTGTCAAGCCACGACTCTGTAACATACAAAGGAGGTACCGAATGCAAGACAGAAACCTGAATACCTCATGGTGGGCATTGAGAGTTGCCTATGGAGTGGTTCCGATTGTCGCCGGGTTGGACAAATTCACCAATCTCCTCACGGATTGGCGCGCATATCTGAGCCCAATCGCTCAACGTATCCTTCCCTTCTCCGGCACGACTTTCATGTACCTGGTGGGGATCGTGGAAGTGGTCGTTGGCATCCTGGTCTTGACGAAATGGACTCGCTACGCGGCATACGTTGCGTCTGCTTGGCTCGTGTGCATTGCTTTGAACCTGCTGACCACAGGAAAGTACTTCGACATCGCGGCTCGCGACGTGGTGATGGCGGTAGGAGCATTCACGTTGGCGAAACTAACTGAGGTGAAGGAGCATGCTGGTCAGACTTCAGAGCAGGCGGCGGAGTTGCGACCAGCCCGGGCAGGCGCATAGCGAAAAAACCCAGAAGGTCTTCGGAGGCGTGGAAAGGCCCAAAACGTCAACGTTGACGCATCGAGGTCCTTTCCTGAAAAGTGCTTAAACGGCATGCACTTGCGCCATTTTGTGACATCGGAATATTCAAGAAAAATACCCCCTCCGGCCGCCTCCCTGAGCAATCCTGGCGCCTGGCCAACCAAGGTCCGGGGGGCTTGCCAATGAGCGCCAGCCTCGGGCGGCGCGTCACTGCAATTGCTCACGTTGTCCATCGGTATCGAATGGCTTACAAAGCTGCTGTGGTGATTCGTCCGCTCGCAATCGTCGTAATCGCTGCAACGTTAGGCCTGCCCAGTCCTGGCGGGTTGCTTTTCCGGTGCCGTTTCGATGGCGTTATGCGCACTGCGTGTTGTTGCGAGCATCAGCGGAACACCCACGAGCACCCGGCAATGTCCCATGCGGTGGCTGGCAGCTGCTGCGATCTGCTGGTTCGTTCTCCGGTAACGCGCGAGGCGATGAAGGTGGACCCGCCCGCGCGCCCCGCGGACATCCAGCTCGTCCTCCTGCCCACGCCTCCGCTGTGGCCCGCGTTCGCCGTCACTGCATCGACCCTGCAAGCGAGCTTTACCGGTCCGCCGCGCCTCGGCGGTTCCCTGTTCCTTCAAAGCTGCTCTCTCCTGATCTGAGCGTCCACGACGACGCATGACGTGGCGCGCGGGTGCCCGTGCGCTTTCTTTGTCGTCCGCGCTTCGCGCGGGCACGTCACACGCTGCAGAACAGGAGATTTTCGATGCTTCCCCTTCGAATTGCTGTCCTTGTTGCAACTGCATCTTCACCGGTACGCCTCGCCGACCTGCTCGACGAGGCGAGGAAAAACAACCCGGAGCTGCAATCGGCCCGCGAGCAAGCCAATGCAGCCGCGTCATCGGTCGCGCCCGCGGGAGCGCTTGATGACCCGATGCTGATGATTCAGCTCTGGAACGCGCCAGTCGACTTCTCGACGGTACCGCTGATGGTCCAGCTGTCGCAGCCACTCCCGCTGGGCGGCAAGCGAGCTGCACGCCGGGACGCGGCGAGCGGCGAGGCGGCGTCGGCGCGAGCGAATGCACTCAGCAAGGTTCGCGACATCGAGGCCGCTGTGGCCAAGGCGTACTTCGACTTGTACCTCGCCGACCGCACTCAGGAGGCGGACGAGGAGATAGAGGGAACGCTCCGGTCGCTCATCGCGGCGGCGTCGGGGCGAATTGCCGCCGGCAGGGGCGAGCAGGCGGAAGCGCTGCGCGCCCAGAGCGAGCTTTTGAAGGTTCAGTCGGACAAGGAAGCGGTCGGGGCGAAGCGCGTCGCCGCGAACGCGAAGCTCGTCGCCCTGCTCAACCGACCGCCGGGCGCGAGCATTGGTAAGACGACAGAGCCGGGCGTGGTGGACGTGCTCCCGGACGAGGCGCAGCTGCGGGACCGCGCCCTGCGCCAGAGGCCGGAAGTCGCGGCGGCCGCTGGAATGGCGGCGCAGGCGGAAGCCAAGCTGCAGCTCGCTCGCGCCGAGCGCGTCCCGGACATCAGCGTCTTCGTCGGCGAGATGCATAGCTTTCGCATGCCCGGCGTCTCGGATTTTCTATTCGTCGGTGTACAGGGGAACTTGCCGATCTGGGGCGGCAGCAAGACCGGCCCTCGCATGGAGGCGGCAAACGCTCAGCTCTCGGCCGCGCGAGCCGACGCCAAGGCCCTCGAGAACCGAATCGTCTCCGAAGTAGCTGACGCCTACGCCGAGCTCAGAGCGGAGCGCCGGCAGGTCGAGCTGCACCACCAGCTCATCCCCGTCGCGCAGCAGGCGCTCGCGAGCGCCTCAGCCGCTTACGCATCGGGCAAGGGCAGCTTCCTCATGGTGCTGGACAGCGAGCGAGACTTGCTCATGCACAAGCTCGACCTGGCGACGCACCTGGCCATGTACGAGCGGCACCTGGCGGAGTTGCAGCGAGTGACTGGGGTCGACCTCGGCCTCGCGAATGCTTCGGAGTCGGGCATTCGGGAAAGGCACCAACCATGACAGCGAATCTCACGCGCTTTTTCGCGCTGGTGCTCGTTGGCTTCGTCGCCGCGAGCTGCGCAAAACAAAAAGGCACCGCCGTGAAGAGCGGGGACCTCGATATCCAAGTGGCGATCGACCCCGACCCGCCGACGACGGGCGACAACCGGCTGCACATCTCCATCCGCGACGCAAACGGCAAGCCCGTCGATGCCACCCAGCTCGCGTTCGAGTACGTGATGCCCGCGATGGGCGCGATGCCCCAGATGAAGGGCGGCGGAGAGGTGAAGGCCGAGGGCGGAGGACGGTACACCATCGCCTATCGGTTCTCGATGCAGGGCGATTGGTACCTGACCGTCGGCATCGACGCGCCCGGGCACACTCACGCCTCGCTCAAGTTGAAGGTCTCTCCGCCTCGAAAGGGCTTCGTCATCGAGGGCCCAGGCACGGGGGCCGCGACCGTCGGCAAGGGCATCGATGTCCCGCCGGAGCGGCAGCAGCTGATCGGCGTCACCTTCGACACCGTCGAGGAGCGACCGCTGACAGTTCGCCTGCGGGCTCCGGGCCGCGTCGCGGTCGACGAGCGCAAGCTCTCGGACGTAACGCTCAAGTACGAGGCCTACGTCGAAAAACTGTTCGTCGGCGAGACGGGGAAGGCGGTCAAGGAGGGCCAGCCACTGCTGCGGCTGTACAGCCCCGACCTTCTCGCTGCGGAGGAGGAGCTGCTCACCGCGCGGAAGTCAGGCGCGGCGCCGGAAATTGTGAGCGCGGCCGAGCGTCGCCTGACGTACTGGGGCCTGACGCGCGAACAGATTGCCGATCTCGAGCGGCGGGGCAAAGCGGACGGCCGCGTCACCATCTTCGCGCCGGCGAGCGGCGTGGTGCTCGACAAGGCGGTGGTGGAAGGCGCGCACGTGATGCCCGGCACCAACCTCTATCGCATCGGCAATCTCGGAAGCGTGTGGGTCCAGGCGGCCATTTACGAACGGGACGTGCCCTTCGTGTGGTTGGGACAACCCGCGAAGGTCTCCGTGCCATCGCTCGCGGGAGAGCCATCCGAGGCGCGCGTGGCCTTCGTCGCCCCTACGGTGGATGAGAAGACGCGCACGTTGGAGGCGCGGCTCGAGCTGACCAACCCAAAGCTGCTGCTCAAGCCCGGCATGTTCGCGGATGTCATCGTCGAGGCGCCGCTCGGAGTGCGCCTGTCGGTGCCCGACTCGGCGCTGCTGATGTCCGGGCAGCACCGCTACGCGTTCGTCGAGCGCGGCGAGGGAAAGCTTGAGCCCGTCGAGGTGGAGGTTGGGGCGCTGGCGGGCGAGTACGACGAGGTGAAGTCCGGCCTGGCAAGGGGAGACCGTGTCGCGACCGGCGCGACGTTCCTGCTGTCCAGCGAGGCGAAGCTCCGCGACGCTCTGCCGCGCTGGAGGACGCCGTGATTGCCAGGCTCATCGAGCTCTGCGCGCGCCACCGCGTCCTGACTGTCGCGCTCGTCCTCTTCGCTGCTGGCGGCGGCGTCTACTCGCTCCGGAAGACGCCGCTCGACGCCGTTCCCGATCTCTCGGATGTCCAGGTGATCATCTTCACCGAGTGGATGGGGCGATCGCCTGACCTGGTCGAGGACCAGATTACTTATCCGATCATCACCACGCTCGTCGGCGCGCCGCACGTCAGCGCGGTCCGCGGGCAGTCGATGTTCGGCATGTCCTTCGTGAACGTCATCTTCGAGGATGGGACGGACCTCTACTGGGCCCGCAGCCGCGTGCTCGAGTACATGTCGACGGTCGCCTCCAAGCTTCCCCAGGGCGTGACACCAACGCTCGGTCCGGATGCAACTGGCGTCGGGTGGGTTTTCGAGTACGCCCTGGTGGACACGAGCGGGAAGCACTCGCTCCAGGAGCTGCAGTCCATCCAGGACTGGAACCTGCGCTATGCGCTGCAGTCGGTGCCCGGCGTGGCGGAGGTCGCGAGCGTCGGTGGGTTCGTGAAGGAGTACCAGGTCGACCTCGACCCAAACCGGCTGCAGCAATTTCGCGTCTCGCTCATGCAGGTGATCGACGCGGTGAAGCGGTCGAACAACGACGTGGGCGGGCGCGTGCTGGAGGTCTCCGGGACGGAGCACTACATCCGCGGCCGCGGGTACGCGAAGAGCCCGGCCGATCTGGAGAGAGTTGTGCTTGGCTCTGAGCACGGCACGCCGATTACCGTTCGCGACGTGGCTCACGTGCGAGTAGGCCCGGCCCAGCGCCGGGGGCTCGCCGACCTGGATGGCAAAGGAGAGACGGTGGGCGCCGTGGTGATCATGCGCCACGGTGAGAATGCCCTCCATGTCATTGACGCTGTGAAAGCTCGGCTCGAGGAGGTTCGGCCGACGCTCCCCGAGGGCGTCGAGGTCGTGACGACCTACGATCGCTCCAAGCTGATCCGCGCCAGCATCGACACTCTCAAGCGCACGCTGACCGAGGAGATGATCGTGGTAAGCCTGGTCATCCTGGTGTTCCTGCTGCACGTGCGCTCGACACTCGTGCCCGTGCTGATGCTGCCCATCGCGGTCATCTTGTCATTCGTGCCAATGTCCAAGATGGGGCTCACCGCGAACATCATGAGCCTCGGCGGCATTGCCATCGCCATCGGCGCGATGGTCGACGCGGCCATCATCGTGGTGGAGAACGTGCACAAGCGCCTCGAGGTTTGGGAGCGCGACGGGAAGAAGGAGCCTCGCGCCACTGTGGTGACGGAGGCTCTCAAAGAAGTTGGTCGCCCGATCTTCTTCTCGCTCCTCGTCATCACCGTCGCGTTTTTGCCCGTATTCACGCTCGAGGGAACCGAAGGCCGACTGTTCAAGCCGCTCGCCTATACGAAAACCTTCTCCATGGGCTTCGCGGCCATCCTATCCGTCACACTCGTGCCTGCCATTGCCGCTCTATTCATCCGCGGCCGTATCCGGCATGAGGAGGAGAATCCCGTCAGCCGGGCGCTCCACCACATCTACGGGCCGGTGTGCCGCTTCGCGCTGCGCTACCGCTGGCCGGTCATCATTGGCGCGGCGGTCCTGGTGCTTGCGACCATCCCCGTCGCAACGCGACTCGGGAGCGAGTTCATGCCGCCGCTCAACGAGGGTTCGCTCCTCTACATGCCGACCGCCGTGCCAGGGATGAGCGATGCGAGCGCCCGAGATGCTCTCCAGCGGATGGACCAGGTGCTCCGCCGGTTCCCGGAGGTTGAGCGGGTTTTCGGGAAGGCCGGGCGCTTCTCCACGCCGACCGACCCGGCGCCGCTCGAAATGTTTGAGACGGTGGTGACGCTGAAGCCTCGCAGCGAGTGGCCCAAGGGGGAGGACTGGGACGAGCTCGTCAAGAAGCTCGACGACGCGATGCAATTTGCGGGCATGCCCAACGTCTGGTGGATGCCCATCCAGACGCGCACGGAGATGCTCGCCACCGGCGTGCGCAGCCCGCTGGGCATCCAGGTGCTCGGGCCCGACATCCAGGGCATCGACGACGTGGCGCGACAGATTGAGACTGCGCTGCTCAGGGTACCCGGCACGCGCAGCGCGTTTGCCGAGCGCATCGGAGGCGGGCACTACCTCGACTTCGACGTGGACCGCGATGCGGCCGCACGGTACGGGCTCAACGTCGAGGATGTCGAGGAGGCCATCGAGAGCGCCATCGGCGGCAAAAGCGTCACCACCACCATCGAGGGGCGCGAGCGATACCCGGTGACAATTCGGTACGCGCGCGACTTCCGATCCAGCCCGCCCGACCTCCAGCGCGTGCTGGTCGCGACGCCTGGCGGCGCGCAAATCCCCCTCGGCCAACTCGCTCAGCTCGTCTCACGCGATGGCCCTTCCATGCTTCGGGACGAGGGCGGCCGGCTCTTCGCTTATGTGTTCGCCGACACCGCTCGGCCTATCGAAGATTACGTGCAGGACGCCCGCAAGGCAGTCCAGGCGAACGTGAAGCTCCCAGCCGGTTACCGCCTCGAGTGGGCCGGCCAGTACCGGTACCTCGAACGCGCCAAGGCGCGTCTTGCAGTTGTCGTCCCGGTGACGCTGGCCATCATCTTCCTGCTCCTCTTCATCAACTCGCGCAGCACAGTCGAGTCAACCATCGTCATGTTGGCAGTGCCATTCTCGCTGATCGGCGCGTTCTGGCTTCTCGCGGCGCTCGGGTACAACCTGTCCGTCGCAGTCTGGGTAGGCATCATCGCGCTCGCGGGGCTCGACGCCGAGACCGGCATTGTGATGCTGCTCTACCTCGACCTCGCTTGGAGGGAGCTCAAGCCGCAGACGCGTGAGCAGGCTCGTGAGGCCATATTCCAGGGCGCAGTGAAGCGCATTCGGCCGAAGATGATGACGGTCACCACCATTCTCGCGGGCCTGCTGCCGGTTCTCTGGTCGCAGGGAACTGGCGCCGACGTGATGAAGCGCATCGCAGCGCCGATGGTCGGGGGCGTGGTGACCTCGGCGCTGCTCGAGCTCGTGGTCTACCCAGCGATCTACATGCTGTGGAAGGGGCGCCGGCTGGCAGCGGAAGCGGGGAGGTAAACCTGCATGGACGACGGAAGCTTTCCTGGACCTCTTGGGTCAAGCTAAGGAACTCCTCATGACTGACGAAATCCGAGGGGGCTGCATCTTCTGTGAGATTCGAGACGGAAGAGCGCCTGCCTACCGAATTCATGAGAATGAGCATTCATTTGCCATACTCGACATCAATCCCTTTGCTCGAGGCCATTGTCTTGTCATCTCAAAGAGACATGTCCCTTGGTGGCACGATTTGACGGATGAGGAGACGGCAAGTCTCTTTCGAGGCGCCCGATTTACCGCCGGGAAAATCAAAGAGGCATTCCATGCAGATTTCGTCTGCATGTACGCGCGCGGCTGCGTTCTCTGCGAGAGGTCGCTGCGCGCCTCAGGGAAACCTGAGAGAGCGAGTCGATGGAGACGCGGGCGACCTTGCCATCCCCGCCTGGCGCGCAAGAGCCAAGGCCGATATGGATCTGCACCCGATGGAAGAAAAGGAACAGCCGGCGCCAACGCCGTTTCGAGTGATGGTGGTCGACGATGAGCGCAACATCCGGGCCACGCTGAGGGTCTGCCTGGAGGGCCTGGGCTGTTCCGTCGCCGAGGCGGCCACTGCCGAGGCAGCGCTGTCCGTCGCTGCGCAGCAGCCGTTCGAGCTGGCTTTCGTCGACTTGCGGCTGGGGATTGGTTCGGGCCTCGAGCTTCTTCCCAAGCTCCTGGCGATCAACGCGGACCTGGACGTGGTGGTGATCACCGCCTACGCGACCTTCGACACCGCCGTTCAGGCGATCAAGAGCGGCGCGCGCGACTACCTGCCCAAGCCCTTTACCCCCGCGCAGATCCGCCACGTCGTCGAGCGGGTGCAATCCCAGCGCGATACGGTGCGCAAGCTCAACAATCTGGAGCTCCAGCTTGCAGAGGCGGTACCTCAGCCGATCTTCGAGACGTCTTCCGTGGCGATGACGGCCGCGCTGGGGATGGTTGCTCGAGCCGCCCGCTCGGATGCGGCAGTGCTCTTCTCCGGCGAGAGCGGCACCGGCAAGGGGGTGCTGGCTCGGGCGCTGCACGAGGCGAGCGCGCGCGGCAAAGGCCCGTTCGTCACCGTGAACTGCCCGTCTCTTTCCGAGCAGCTCTTGACCAGCGAGCTCTTCGGCCACGCCCGCGGCGCCTTCACCGGCGCAATCCGAGACCAGCCGGGGAGAGTGGAGCAGGCGGAGCGCGGCACGCTGTTCATGGACGAGATCGGCGAGCTGAGCCCGGCCCTGCAAAGTCAGTTGCTCCGGTTTCTCCACGACAAGTCGTTCGAGCGGCTGGGAGAAGGAAGGACGCGCCGGGCCGACGTTCGAGTGGTGGCGGCAAGCAATCGCGACCTGGAGCAAGAGGCGAAGCAGGGTCGATTCCGCGAGGATCTGCTCTACCGGCTCAACGTGGTGGAGGTGAAGCTTCCGGCGCTGCGCGATCGGCCGGAGGACATCGTCCCGCTGGCGCGCGGCTTTCTGATCTTCTTTGCCAACGCATCCAATCGCCCTCGAATGCAGCTGTCGCCTGCCACCGAGCAGATGCTGAAGGCGTATCCGTGGCCGGGAAACATCCGCGAGGTGCGCAACGCGATCGAACGGGCGGTGATCCTCTGGCCCGCCGAGGTGATCGAGCCGCAGGCTTTTCCGGAGCGGATCTCCGCGGCCAGCCGCTCCGAGGTGGCGTTGGGCGGCGAATACAGTCTCGATGAGATCGAGCACGAGCACATCGTGCGGATTCTCTCGCGCGCGGGCAGCATGGAGGACGCCGCGCGCATCCTGGGGATCGACGCCTCCACGCTCTGGCGCAAGCGGCGCAAGTACGAGGGAAGTTGAGCTCACGCTCGCGCGCGGGCGGTGGGCACGGTGAACCAGAACTGGCTTCCCTGACCCGGTTTGCTGCTCACGCCCATTTCGCCGCCGTGCGCCTCCACGATTTCGCGTGAGATGGACAGCCCCAGCCCGGCACCGCCCGACTTGTTGCCCGGAACCCGGAAGAACTTTTCAAATAGGCGCTTGTGGTATTCCTGCGCGATGCCTTCGCCGGTATCGGTGACTTCGAACCGGGTCCATCCATTGGCTCGACCGACGTGGATGTCCACGCGTCCACCGCGCGGCGTGTGTCGGATCGCATTTCCCAGCAGATTCCCCAGCACCAGGGTGATGCGTTCAGGGTCCAGCTCCAGCTGATCCACGTCCGGCGCGATCGACGTTTGCAGGTGAAGCCCCTTCTGCTCGGCGGAGAACTGCTGGGAATCGACCACGTTGTCCAGCAACTCGGTGGCGGAGACGGGGCGGACCTGGAGCTCGAGACGACCGGATTGAATGCTGGAAAGATCCAGCAGATCGTCCACGATGCTTTGCAGGCGCTCGCAATCCTGTCGAGCGGCTTGAAGCAAATCGGCCTGCTTTTCGGTCAGCGCCCCGACGGTTTCTTCCGCCAGCAGGTGAATGGCCATTCGCAAGGAGGTCAGCGGGGTGCGGAACTCGTGAGCCACGGTAGCGACCAGATCGTTCTTCAGCTCGTCGAACCTCTTCAGGCGGGTGACGTCCTGGAGAATCACCGTCGCGCCGCTGATGCCGGACTCCTCCGCGTAGACCGGCGACGCCCGCGGTAGGAAGAAGCGCGCGCCGTCGGGAAGATCCACGCGAACCGCTTCTTCGTAGCCGCGAGGAAGATAGCTGCCTTTGCCACCCAGCACGTGCGCGCGGGCGCGCTCCAGGACCTCGCGCAGCTCGGGGCTGGCGCGGGCCAGCGGGTCGCCCTGGCTCTCCAGCGAAAGCCCGAGCAAGCTTTCCGCGGATTTGTTGACATTGACGATGGCGCCTTCACGCCCAAAGACGATCACCGGGTCGGGCAAGCTGTCGATCGCGGCCTGCGAGGACTGCTGCGCTTGCAACAACTCCCCCAGTGAGCTGTCCCGATAGCCCTTGAGGCGATCGGCCATCGCGTTGAAATCGACTGCCAGTTGCCCGATCTCTCCGCCCTCGTCCACCCGCGCCCGCGCATCCAGATCGCCCTGGCCCAATCGCCGAACGGCTTGAGTGAGAACCGCTACCGGGCGCAGCGCGCGGCTGGTCAAGGAGCTGGAGAACCACAAGCCGATCACCAGCGCGCCCACCACGCCCAGGATGGTCAACCGCCGGACTTGCTCGCTGCGGCGCCTCACCGCTTCGCTCTTGCGCACCATCGCGTCCTGGTTCAGATCGAGAATGGCGTCAGCGGCGTCCTTCACGGCGACGAAGCTGGGATTCAGCGTGGAAACGTAGAACCGCCGGAGGGCTTCGCGATCGGTCAGCGCCTGGAACCGATCGAATTGCTCCTGGTAATGCGTCCACAACTCGCGCAGGTGCTCGGTGGCCTCGCGCTCTCCGCGCTCGGTGATGTTCGTCTCCTGCAGCTGCAGCTGCTCCTCGAACTTGGTGCGGTACTGCGCCGCTTGCAACAGCCCGCGCTCCCGCTCGCCGATCACCAGGAACATCGCCGCGCTGTCCATCCGCTCGATCGCTTCCTTCATCCGCTGGGCGGCCAGCACGCTCCGGTAGTTGTCCTTGAAAATGTTCTGACTGTCCTCGCCCAGCCGCGAGAGGGTGAGCACGGCGACCGTTCCCACCGCCACCAGCGCAAGCGCCAGCGGTCCCTGTGCCAGCAGCAGCCGCGTGCGCAACTTCATGCCTTGGCTTCCTTCGCGTCGAAGGAGACGACCTGCACGTCGAATCCATGCGCCTCGCGCACCAGCCTCAAGTCCGTCGTCAAGCCGAGCAGCGTGCGCCACCTCGGCTGATGAGAGCGGCCCACGATGATCACGCCGACGCCGTGCGACCTCGCGAAGTCGAGGAGCCCCTCGACCGGATCCTTGGCGTGCACCCGGACCACCTCGGCTCCCAGCTCGCGCGCCTTGTCCATGTTGGCCAACAGGTGCCGCTGTGCCTCCGCGTCGATCAGGTTGGGCGCTTCCTCCGGCGTTTCCACGTACACCACGAACCAGTCGGTGTTCAGCCGGCCCGCCATTCGAGAGCCCCGGCGCAAAAGCACAGCGGCCCGGGGGGGGAAGGAGGAGAGGCAAACCATCACCCGGCCCATGGCCGAGCGCTGGGGCGACTCCTCACCGGAAGGCCGATTCACCGTGGCGCGATCCAGGCTCTCGGCGACCTCGCGAAGCGCCAGCTCCCTCAGCGTAGATAGATTCTCCTGCTGGAAAAAGCTCCCCAGGGCCTGCTGTACTTTTTCCGGAGCGTAGATTTTTCCCGCGCGCAGTCGGTCGTGCAGATCTTCCACCGAGAGATCGAGGTTGACCACCTGGTCGGCGTTCCTCAGGAAGGAATCGGGAATTGTCTCTCGAACGGTGACCCCGGTGGCACGTTCCACCAGGTCGTTGAGGCTTTCCAGGTGCTGCACGTTGAACGCGCCGATCACGCTGATTCCAGCGGCGAGCAGCTCTAGCACGTCCTGGTAGCGCTTCCGGTTTCGAGACGTCGGCACGTTGGTGTGGGCCAGCTCGTCCACGATGGCGACCTCGGGCTTGCGAGCCAGGATCGCCTCCAGGTCCATCTCCTCCACGGTGACCCCGCGGTATTCGATCTTGCGGCGCGGAATGAGCGGCAGGCCCTGTATCAGCTTTTCAGTGTCTGCCCGCCCGTGCGGCTCGACGAATCCCAGCACCACGTCCACGCCGCGAGCGCGCAGAGCGTGCGCCTCCTCCAGCATTCGATAGGTCTTCCCCACGCCTGCCGCGAAGCCGATGTACAGCTTGAGTCGGCCCCGCTTGCGTCGCTCTATCAGCTCGAGGAAATCTTCCGGACGCGCGCGCGGAGGGGCTACGGTCACCCGGCCTCTTTAACAGGGCTCGAGGCGCCCTTCAAAAGCTGGCGCGGCTCTGCGCTCATTTGGACCTAGCCTCGGCTCCAGGCACGGGACGCCCAAACTGACGATCCAGAGCGAGATTCAAAACCAGGACGTTGACTCGCGGCTCGCCGAAGATCCCCAGCCCTCGCCCCTCGATCTCCTCTTCCACCAGACTTCGGACGCGAGAGGCTGCGACGCTGCGAGCAGCAGCAACCCGGGGGATTTGCCAGAACGCCGCATCGGGCGAAATGTGCGGGTCGAGCCCGGAGCCCGAGGCAGTCACCAGCGCGGCCGGAATTGGACCGGGCGCGGATGGATTCTCGCGACGGAGGCGATCCGCCTCGGCCGCCGCCCGCTCGGCCACTTTCTTCGAGGTCGGCCCGAAATTGGAGGCGCCAGACGCGGTGCCGTCGTAGCCCTTCTCTCCGGCTGCCGAAGGCCGAGGTTGGAAGTAGCCGCGCTGCGCGAATCCTTGAGCGAGAAGCTCGGACCCGACGACCTGGCCGCGCTCGTCGGTTACCAGGCTGCCTTTGGCCTGGGAGGGGAACAGCACCTGTGCGATCCCGGTGACCAGCAGCGGATAGAGCACGCCCGTGACCACCAGGGTGATCAGCGTGGCGCGGATGGCGACGATCAGATGTCGGGACATGGCGACCTCAAACCAATCCCACGGCGGTGAGAAGCACGTCGATCACCTTGATGCCCACGAACGGCGCGATCACGCCTCCGACGCCGTAGACGAGCAGCGAGCGCCTGAGCAGCGCAGCGGCCCCCAGCGGGCGATAGCGCACTCCCCGCAGCGCGAGCGGAATGAGCATGATGATGATCAGCGCGTTGAAGATCACCGCCGCCAGAATGGCGCTGAACGGTGAGGAGAGCTTCATTACGTTGAGCGGAGCGATCTCCGGAAACACGCCGACGAACAGCGCCGGCAGGATCGCGAAGTACTTGGCCACGTCGTTGGCGATCGAAAAAGTCGTCAAGCTGCCGCGGGTCATCAACAGCTGCTTGCCTACCTCCACCACTTCGAGCAGCTTGGTGGGGTTCGAGTCCAGATCCACCATGTTGCCGGCTTCCTTGGCGGCCTGCGTCCCGGTGTTCATTGCGACGCCTACGTCCGCTTGAGCGAGCGCCGGTGCGTCGTTGGTGCCGTCGCCCGTCATCGCCACCAGCTTCCCCTTCGATTGCTCGGAGCGGATCAGCGCCAGCTTGGCCTCGGGCGTGGCTTCGGCGAGGAAGTCGTCCACTCCGGCCTCGCGAGCGATGGTGGCCGCGGTGCGCGGGTTGTCGCCGGTGATCATCACGGTTCGAATGCCCATGGCGCGGAAGCGGTCGAAGCGTTCTTTGATCCCGCCCTTGACTACGTCTTTGAGGTGGATGATCCCGAGCGCTCGGGCGCCATCGGAGACCGCCAGCGGCGTTCCCCCGGAATCGCCGATGCGATTGGCCACCGTTTGCAGATCCGGGGAGACTGTTCCTCCCAGCGACGCGATGTACTTGATGATCGCATCCACCGCTCCCTTGCGAATGCTTCGTCCAGCGATGTTGCATCCGCTCATGCGGGTGACCGCGCTGAATGGAACGAAGGTCGCTTCCTGCGATCGAAGCTCGCGAGGCCGCATGCCGTACTGGTCTTTGACCAGGGTCACGATGGAACGACCCTCCGGCGTCTCGTCGGCGAGGCTCGCGAGCTGGGCGGCTTCTGCAAGCTCCTGCGCGCGGATGCCGCTGACGGGCAAAAGCTCGGTGGCCATGCGATTGCCGAGGGTGATCGTTCCGGTCTTGTCGAGAAGCAGGGTGTCCACATCGCCGGCCGCTTCCACCGCGCGGCCGCTCATGGCCAGGACGTTCTTGCGCAGGAGGCGATCCATTCCGGCGATGCCGATCGCCGAGAGCAGACCGCCGATGGTCGTCGGGATCAGGCAGACCAGCAGCGCCACGATCGCGGTCGCCGAGAGAATCACCGCCGAATAGCGCGCCAGCGGTACCAGCGTGACGCAGGCGAACAAGAACACGGCGGTGAGGCCAACCAGAAGGATGTGCAGCGCGATCTCATTCGGCGTCTTCTGACGGGCGGCTCCCTCTACCAGCAAGATCATTCGATCGATGAAGCTCTCGCCCGGGTTGGAGGTGATCCGGACGACGATCCGATCGGAGAGGACCTTGGTCCCGCCGGTCACCGCAGATCGATCCCCTCCGGCCTCGCGTATCACCGGCGCGGACTCGCCGGTGACCGCGGATTCGTCCACCGAGGCAATCCCCTCGGTCACTTCTCCGTCACCGGGTATGAAGTCCCCGGCCTCGACGACGACCAGGTCGCCCCTTCGCAAGGATTCGGCGGGAACTCGTTCCTCCCGCCCATCGATCCATCTGCGCGCCTCGATGCTGCGGCGCATCTTCCGCAGCGACTCGGCCTGCGCCTTGCCACGTCCCTCGGCGATCGCCTCCGCGAAATTGGCGAACAGGACGGTGAACCAAAGCCAGCCGGAGACCCAGCCGGTGAACCAGATGGGCGGAGCTCCCGGAGGTCGAGCGATGATGTCGCGCACCAGGAGAACGGTGGTGAGCAAGCTTCCAACCCAGACCAGAAACATCACCGGATTTCTCGCCACGGACACAGGCGCCAGCTTGACGAGGCTCTGCCGCACGGCCTCGCGCAGCAGCGACGGCTCCAGCAGTGGCGCTCCTTGAGACGAACGGCGCGTAGCGCTGGTGGTCAATAGAGTCTCCCTGCCTGCGCGACGAAGTGCTCCAGGATGGGGCCCAACGACAGCGCGGGGAAAAAAGTGAGCGCGCCGATGATCAGCACCACGCTGACCAACAGTCCAACGAACAGAGGGCCATTGGTTGGAAAGGTGCCCGGGCCCGGTGCCACGACCTTCTTTCCCACCATCGAGCCGGCAATCGCCAGCACCGGCACGATCATCAGAAAGCGACCGCCGAGCATCGCCAACCCCATGGTGATGTTCCAGTAGGGCGTGTTCGCGTTCAGGCCGGCAAATGCGCTCCCGTTGTTTCCCACGGCGCTGCTATAGGCGTAGAGAATCTCGGAGAGGCCGTGTGGCCCGCCGTTGTTCAGCGATGAGACGCCCGCGCGCAAGACTGCCGCCGCGCCCGATAGCCCGAGGATCAGCAGCGGGAAAATCAGGATGTAGAGCGTGGCCAGCTTGACCTCGCGGCTCTCGATCTTTTTTCCGAGGTACTCGGGGGTCCGGCCAACCATCAGCCCAGCGATGAACACCGAGAGCAAGACGAACACCAACATTCCGTAGAGACCCGCTCCCACGCCTCCAAACACCACCTCTCCGAGCTCGATGTTCACCAGTGGTACCAGGCCGCCCAGCGGATTGAAGGAGTCGTGCATCGAGTTCACCGCTCCGCACGACGCTCCGGTGGTCACCGTCGCAAACAGCGCGGAGGAGGCGATCCCAAAGCGACACTCCTTTCCCTCCATGTTGCCGTGCTGCTCGACCCCGGCGATCCGAAGCGCGGGGTTGGCGGCCGATTCTGCGGCGTAGGCCGCGGCGGTGCCCGCCAGGAACATCACGCTCATCGCCGCGAAGAGGACCCAGCCCTGCCGGGAATCGCGGGCCATCCGGCCGTAGGTATAGGTCAGCCCCGCGGGAATCAGGAAGATGAGGACCATCTGCACGAAGTTCGCGAGCGGCGTCGGGTTCTCGAAAGGATGCGCGCTGTTCGCGTTGAAAAAGCCACCGCCGTTGGTGCCGAGCATCTTGATCGCTTCCTGCGAAGCCACCGGGCCCATCGGCAAGATCTGCTGCGCTCCTTCGAGCGTGGTCACCGTTCGATAGGCGGAGAAGTTCTGCACCACGCCCTGGGCGACGAAGAACAGAGCGAAGATGATGCTCAGCGGGATGAGCACGTAGACCAGCGAGCGGATCAGGTCCACCCAGAAGTTTCCGAGCGTCTTCGCGCCATCCGGCCCGGCGCGCCGCGTGAACCCCCGGGCAATCACCAGCGCGACGCAGATTCCCGACGCGGCGGAGGTGAAGTTGTGCCAGGCCAAGCCGGCCATCTGGGTGAAATAGCTCATCGTCGATTCGCCGGAGTACGCCTGCCAATTGGTATTGGTGGTGAAGCTCGCGGCGGTGTTGAAGGCCAGCGCCGGCTCTACTCCGGCAAAGTGCTGCGGATTGAGCGGCAGCACGGCTTGCAGGCGCTGGATGGCGTAGGTCAGCACCATCCCGAACAGGCTGAAGGCCAGAAGCGACAGCGCGTACTGAATCCAGCTCTGCTCCGCGGCATCCGCCGCTCCCGATGCGCGCAGCAGCAGACGTTCAACAGGCCGCAGTAGGCGCGGCCAGGGCTGGTGATCGCCCTCGAAGACGCGAAACAGGTACAAGCCAACCGGCTTGGCCAGCACTGCTATCACGGCGAAATAGATCGCGATCTGCGCCCAACCTAGAGTGGTCATGAAGTGCTTCTCAGAACTTTTCCGGACGCAGCAGCGCGTAGCCGAGATAAATGGTGATCAGGACGGCGAGGATCGCTCCCAGCGTGTAATCGAGTGTCATCGGTTATCAGAGGCGCTCGCATCCATAGACATACGCGGCAGACACGAGGAAGAAAGCCACGGTGATTGCGAGAAAAAGGAGATCAAGCATGCGTTTTCGCTTCTTCGAGGCCGCGAACCCGTAGCTGCTCTATGCGGCGTTGGAGATATAGCAGGGCGCATGCCAACGCCGCTCAGCAAGCGTTACAGCGGACGTCGTCGATGCACGAAATAGAGCAGCTTGCAAACGAGCAATTTGCAATGTCTCAAAGGCAGACAATTGCAGTTTGCAAAGCGGCGCGAAAATCGTCGATTCGTATCGTGAGCAGCATTCTCTGTCCAAATGGACTGACCAGGGACGTTCAAATGGACAGAGAATGGGCCCCCTAGCCGCGCGCGGCACTACGCTGGGGCTGAACGGGTTGGCTACGGATTGTACGCCTCTACAGAGGTGAGGACCGGATAGGTGTCCTGCCCGCCGATCGCATAGATGCGGCCATCCGGACCGAGGGCAGCGCCGTGCGTGGACCTGCCGGTCGTCATCGAGGCGATGAATGACCAGCTGTCGGTCAGCGGATCGTACGCCTCCACGCTGTTGGGAGCACCGGAGCCGACGCTTCCGCCGATGGCGTAGATGCGACCGTCCGACCCAAGCGATCCCGTCACTCCGTAGCGGATCAAATTCATGTCCGAGATCGGCGACCAGGTGCCGTCGGCGGGGTCATAGACATCGGCGGAGCGCGAGTAACCATCTCCGCCTCCCTCCTCGGCATAGCCGCCGAATACGTAGATGCGGCCATCGAGGCCGGTCACCTCGCCGAAGTCGGTCCGCGGCCGGGGCATGTCCGCGGCTCTCGACCAGGTGTTGGTGGACGGATCATAGACCTCGACGTTGGGCAGCGGGTCGCCGAACGTCCCGCCGCCCATCACGTAGATTCGGCCGTCGGGAGCGGTGGCCGCCGACTGGCCCTGCCGCGGCGTGGGGACGTCGGCTCGATAGCTCCAAAAATTGTAGACCGGATCGTAGGCCTCGACGGTGTTCAGGAAGAATGGAAATCCCTGGGCGTAGCCGCTGAACACATAGATCCGGCCGTCGAGCCCGGTTGCCGTTCCAAAATGGCGCCGAATCGCGGAGAGCGACGCGACCTGGGTCCACGTGTCGTTGTTGGTATCGTACGCAAACACGGTCCTGACTTGGGGCATGAACTGGCTGCCGCCGGCGATCGCGTAGATTCGCCCATCCGCAGCCACTGCCGCTCCCAGCTCCCATTTCTCCTCCGGCAGCGGCGCTACCGGCGTCCAGCTGTCCGCCCGCGAGGAGAGACTCACCAGACACAAAGCCACCGCGCAAACCAGCATCGTGTTTCGCATGTTTCCCTCCGTTGAAAATCGCGCTGCGGGGCGGACACTAACCCATCGCACGGAATGTACAAGCAATCGAAATCAATACGTCCCGATGACGACAATTCGCAGCGATTTGTCCAAAACATGAGTTGACCAGGCTGTCGTGGCACGCGCGCGACAGTCGAGCGCGGTCATGACTCCGAGGCAAACTTGATGTGCTCGAGCACGCGCCGGTGGATTGAATGGACGATCCAGTCGGCCCACAACTTCCAGTAGGGAAGGGGGAAGAAGTCGAGCTCGTACCAGGTGGTTCCCTCGAGCCGCGTTCGAGCGCCGCTCAAAGGCGTCAACCGGAACTCGCCTCGCCTGGAGCGGAAATGATGGTCGAGATGCGGAGGCATGATTTGCCGGTACGGGTTCCACTCGTTCATCGGCGGCGGTTGTGAGGCGACGTCAAAGCCAAGGCGAATCGGTGGCTCCCATCCGGTGATCGGCTCGACGAATGAGCCGGTGGAGAACTCGCAGTGGCGGATCGCGCCGACTCCCTGCCCGTCGATCCACGCGCGCTGCGGGAAGGCCACGCCGACCTGGAAGAGCAGCTCGGTCGGAGGGGGGAGCGGGCTGAAGCGGATCACGTTTTCCCATACTCGGCCCGGCGGCGCGTCGACCTCCACCGCGGTGGTGACCTGGAGGGACGGGCTGGTGCGCGGAACCGATTCAAGCGTTGTCAAAAGCGGGACGCCGAGGAAGACCATGGCGGCGTGAGAGATTCGAGGCGGAGCGCCCCCCGCGAGCGCTCGGCCGAGCAGGCCGCCCAGAATGGCTCCTGGAAGAGCGATCGGCGCCGCCATCAGAAGGCACACAATTCCCTCGAGGGCAAACAGCAGAAAGCCAAGCGACGCGAGCAGGACGGTCAGCAGCGAAACGCCAATGGTGCCCACCACGGAACGGGGACCGCCCCTGTTCCACAGATACGAGCTCACTGCTCCCATCACCACCGGCATGCCGAGAAACAGAGCGCTCCCGTAGGTGCGAAACACATAGACGCTCAGCGCCGTCACCAGCACGGCGAACGCGAGCCCGCCGGCAAGCCCAAGCAGGGCACTCTCGATGCGGCGATCGGCTGCCTTTGCAGCAGACGCCACCCGGGAATCAGGTCGGCTCGGCCGCAGGCAGAGATCCAACATCACCAGGTAATTGACGATGGGGACCAGAAACAAAAGGCCCCACCATCGGGGCAAGCCGGCATCGATTGCCCGACGGAAGGTCAGCGACAGACCGATCCACAGAAAGGGGAGCGTCCAAATCGCCATCGCCAGCGCGATCCAGCCCTTCTGGCCTAGGACGTCCAGATGCAACGTCAAGAATGGCGCGAGATAGGAGAGCGGCGACCAGAATCTGCCGGTCCACGCATACACGGCAGTGGCGTCGACGAGGTATTTCAGAGTCATCAAGCTGAAGCCGATGATCGCGTATTGTTTTCGCGAGACAGGTTCGCGCAGGCCAAAGAGATACGAGATCGCGCGACGCGCCTTGCTGGAAACGGAAGTGGATACGGAGGACATCCGGTCTTCGCAGCCTATCCAGCCGCGGCGCGCTCGTCATTCGAATACGGCTGGACGCCGCCGAAGCGCGCGTAGACCTCGGTGATTGCGCGCGCCTCCCGATCGATGCCGAACCGCGCGCGGGCGGCCTCCGCGGCGTTGCGACCGACTTCTTCTGCCCGATGCGGTTCGCGCATCAGCATCTGCAGCAGATCGCCAAGTGCTTTCACGTCGCGGCCCGGAAACAAATAACCGGTGCGTCCATCCTCGATCAAATCGGGAACGTGATACAGCCGCGACGCAACCACGCAGCAGCCCGTGGCCATCCCTTCGATCAGCGTTAGCCCGAAGGATTCCCCGTGCGACGGGTTCACCAGGATCGACAGCCCCTGGTACCAGGGGACCACGTCCTTTTGATCGCCGGCCAGGGTTAGCCTTCCGCCGGTCTTCTGCTGGAGCGACTTCGCCCAGGGGACATCCGGCCCTTTGGCCAGCCCCACCAGAACGGCGCGCCATTCGGGGAATTTGGGTATCAGAGGAGCGATGGCGTCGACGAAATCCGCCTGGCCCTTGTTGACGCGGACGCGGCCAACCACGCCGATTCCGCGCCGCCCCCCAAGCCCGAGTCGCTCCCACGCCACCCGGCGATCAAGCGGCGGCGCGAAGCGGGTCAGATCGAGTCCGTGCGGAATGACGGTGGAGGGCATTGGCATCCAGCTGGCGTTCTCGGGATTGAGCGTGATCAGCGCGTCCGCCCAGCGGCCGATCCACTGGGTGAAGCGGCTCGGTGGATAGCTGCCATGGCGCGTGAAGACCACGCGCAGCTTTCGACGCAACAGGCGCAAAACAACGCCCAGCAGCAGCTCGTTGTTGCGGTGCGCGTGCCAGATGACGGGCTCGCGCCCGGCCCGGCCGAGGATCTCGGAGACTCGCGCGCGGGGAATGGATTGGGGAAGCATCGAACCCAGGCCGCGAGCGTCCACGTAACTTCTCAGCGCGGGGATAATCGACACCGTGTGCGTCGTTGCTCCAGTTTGCCGGTGATGAATATGCGGGTGGACGACGAGCACGTTGGTGTCGATGCGCGAGAAATTTCGGACCTATATCAAGCAAGGTGCTCTGGACTGCAAGCGCTACCCGCTCACCCCGAGCGTAGCAAAGCGAAGTCGAGGGGCCGCCCGTCCCGCTCACCCCGAGCGTAGTCGAGGAATCGCGGAGTTCCTCGCAGCACGTAGTCCGCGTGATACGCGTGCCGCTGATCTCGTTGCCCTCTGGGCCGGCTGCCTCCGAGGGTCGAGGGCTCCTGCTTGCCGGTGGAAGGTATTTGCTGTCTGAGCTATTCCTCATCTGCAACGGGGGATGTTCATGGCACTGATCTCAACTGCGCGGCTGATGGTGAGCCATCCGCGACGCTGGACCGCTGAGGCGCTGGTCATCGCGCTGATCAACGCGTGCTTTTCCACCATCGCCATGGCTCAAGTTCTTCCCGGAAGCCAACCACCGCTCGGGCTGAATCTCGATCTCAACGAGCAGTCTTATATCGATGTGATGTCGCCCTTCGCGCGCATCCAGGCGCTCGGAGGTCCTCTGTCCCAGGATGAACAGGGCTGGCCGATCGGCGACTTCCAATTCATCCTCGACAATCGCTACACCTTCGCCTGGGTTGCCGACGCGACAAACATCGATCCGCTGCGATACTCGACGGACGTCAGCGGCACCTACCGGCTCTCGTTCTCAGGTGAAGCGACGCTGCGGGCAGACGTCGGAGCGACGGTGGCCAACCAGATCTACGACGCCGCTGCCAACGTCACCACGGCGGACATCACCATCGCCAATCCTGCGGGTGGCGTTCTGGTGGTTCTATCGTTCGTCGATACGCAGAGACAGCCGGGTGATGTGCCGGGCACCGGCCTCACCAATCTGCACATGATTCGACCTGGCTACTCGCCTGGAAGCGGCGCGATTTTCACCGACCTTTGGCTCGCAACGGTCCTCAACTACCGCTGGACCGCGCTGCGCTTCATGGGAGTACTGGGAACCAACAATTACGCCATTCCCTCATCGCCGGAGGTGTATCCATATCTTCTGCAGTGGAACGGCGACCGTTCGTTGCCGACCGCTGGCCCGATGTACAACCGAAATCACCGGGGCATTCACGGCATTCCGTGGGAATACGTGATCCTGATCGGAAATGCGGCGAGCTCAGACATCTGGATCGACATTCCCGTCAATGCGCCAGACGATTATGTCATCCAGCTCGCCGTGTTGTTGCGAGACGGAAATGATTTCACCGCAAATGTCGGGCTGAACAGCAATCTCAACATCTATGTCGAGTACAGCAACGAGCTGTGGCATTACGGTTTTCCGCAAGGTGCCTGGAACTATCAGGCCGCCGTGGACGAGGTGCTCGCCGGAGGATCAAATCTCGATTACGACGGCACGACCAATCGCGACCTGTGGCGCCAGAGGCGCATCGCCAAGCGCACGCTCGAGATGGGTCAAATATTTTCTGCCGTTTTCTCGGACGCAACCGGCCGGATCCGGCCGGTGATCGACGATGCCAATGTCTTCACACCCGAGAACATGTTGCAGTACGTGAACGACGTGTACGGACCACCCAATCAGTTCCTTTATGGCATCTCGATCACCGGTTACTACGGCAGCGCGGACAAGACATCCGTCGACGCGATCATCGCGGGTGAGCAGGCCGCCAGCGATCGCAACGTCGCCGGATACGTTCGCAACCGTACCATCGCCACTTATTGGGGGCTCCACTCGCTGGTGTACGAGGGCGGGCAGGACGAGGAGGGCAACCCGCGCTCGGCGGGGCCTCCGCTGGACCCCAACTTGCCCAACCAGTTCGCCGCAGCGCGCGATCCGAGGATGGCGGACGTCGAGGTGCACGATCTGATCGACAACTGGTATCCGAGCGGTGGAGAGCTGTACATGCAGTTTGCTCACGTGGGGCGATACAGCACCTACGGAATGTGGGGGCTCTCGGAAGATCTGACGAACGTCGGCACTGGAAAATGGAATGGCATGGTGCAGGTGATGGCTACGCCGGTGCCCGAGGTCGCCGCGGGATCGCTGCTCCCCGCGAGCATCGACGTCAACCGGCGTTTCTGGCGAGCTCCTCCGGCGAGGTTTGAGCAATGGCTCGTTCGGTCGCCTACGGGTGGGGCTTATGATCTGGTGATCAATCTCGACACGCGATTCGCCGCTACGCGAATTGACGTCCTTGTCAATAACAGCTTGATACAAAGCCTGGACATTCCGCGCGACAGCGCAAGCTCCGGAAGCACGGACCTGCCGACCGTTCCGCTTTCATTGAATCAAGGGCTGAGCGTGGTTCGATTGAGGCTGCAATCTGGTGATACAAATCTCAACCGCTTGACGTTCTCGCTGAGGGATTCGGGCTCGCCTTCCAGCGCTCGGTGAGCGGCGCTCGGCACGCCCTTATTTCTGCTTCGCCGCCGGGGCTTGAGCCAGGCCGCGCTGGATTGCCTCCCGAAGTTGCACCGTGCGTTCCCTGCCAACCACGGCGCCCACGAAAGTATCGATCACCCGGCTGGGCGAAATAGGCTGGCTGCCTTGCGAGCCATCGTTCAACTTCTTCGCGATGGTGGAACTCGTCGCCGTAGTACACGGCAACGAGCAACACCTGTTTACCGAAATTGGAGGCCACCTTCACCAGCTCCGGGATCTCCTCGATACAGGGAGCACACCAATTTGCCCAGAAGTTGAGCACGACGACACGCCCGCGAAGATCGGCGAGGGCGACTTCGTTGCCCGAGGTGTGTTGTTTGAAAGCCGGCGGGCCGGCCGCGCACCCCAGCAGAGCGTAGACCAGCAGCGATGAATGTATCGCTCGGTGAGCTCCCCGACCCATTGAGCGCCGATATCACGCCGGGCTCAGGCCCGCCGGGGTGATCCTTTCACTGCCGGACCTGGCCGGTTCCGTAGACGACGTATTTTTCCGTGGTCAGCTCGCGTAGCCCCATCGGTCCGAAGGCGTGGATCTTGGTCGTGGAGATTCCCATCTCTGACCCGAGCCCGAGCTCCCCGCCGTCGTTGAAGCGGGTGGAAGCGTTCCACAACACGCACGAGGCATCGACTTCGCGCAGAAAACGCTCGGCGTGCTCTCTGTTTCCAGTGACGATCGACGCTGTGTGCCGCGTCCCATGCTCCGCGATATGGGAGAGGGCCTCGTCGAGCGACGCCACCGTCCGAACGGCCAAGGTCAGCGAGAGAAACTCCGTGTCCCAGTCGGAGGGCTGGGCGAGTCGGTGCGGAATCGCCGGGCCGGCGAGCGCGCCTGCCGCAACCTCATCCACCCGAAGCTCCACCTTCGCCGAGCGCACCAGCCGATCGGCAATCGCCGCCCAGGTTCCATTCGCCACCAGGTCGCGATGGATGAGCAGCGTCTCCAGCGCGTTGCAGACGCCAGGTCGTTGCACCTTGGAATTGAAAACGATCTCCGCGGCCATCGAGGGATCTGCGTCCTGGTCGAGAAACACGTGGGTGATCCCTTGACCGTGGCGGATCACCGGAACTCGAGCGCAGGCATCGACCAGCTTCATCAGCTCCGCACCTCCACGAGGGATCGCCAGGTCCACCTGTCCGACTGCGCCGAGCAGCTCGACGACGCGCTCGCGCGACGGATCCTCGATCCACTGAACGCAGGATTGAGGAAGGCCCGCCGCCGCGAGACCGGCTCGCACCGCGCCGACCAGAGCGCGGTTGCTCTCCATCGCTTCACGCCCGCCGCGCAGGACGATCGCGTTGCCGCTCTTGATCGCCAGGCATGCCGCCTCCACGGTCACGTTCGGTCGCGCTTCGTAGATCACCGCCAGAACGCCGAGCGGAATTCGCAAACGCTGTACTCGAAGGCCATTGGGTCGCTTGCCGAGCGGTTGAGATTGGCCCAACGGATCGGGAAGCGAGGCGACTTCCTGCACGGACCGAACGATCCCCGCGATCCGCGAGGAGTCCAGCGACAGCCGATCGAGCAGAGCGGGTGAGAGCCCAGCTTCACGGGCCGCGGCCAGGTCCGCCGAATTGGCAGCCAGAATCGAATCAGCGGATGCCTCGAGCGAGCGGGCAATGGATCCCAGCGCCGCATTGCGCTGCGACTCGCTGGAGGTGGCCAAGCTTCGGGCGGAAGAGCGGGCGTCCTCCAAAATGGCGGGGATCGATTTCATCGGCTTCATCGGCGGGCTGCCTCGCGGGCTTCTGGGAGAATCACCAGGTCGTCCTTGTGGACCACTTCGTCGCCCAGGTGATAACCGAGGATGCCGAGGATCTCCGTGGCCCGCCGCCCGCGGATGGACTCCAGCTCGGAAGCCGAGTAGGTCGCGAGCCCGCGCGCGAACACCGCGCCTTCCGGTCCAGCCAGATCGACCGCATCGCCCTGCTGGAAGGTGCCGCGCACCGCCGTCACGCCGGACGGCAGCAGGCTTCGATGGCGCTGGACGAGGGCGGCCACCGCGCCCTGATCCACCACCACCGTGCCCTTCGCCCTGAGCGTGTGCGCGATCCAGTGAGCTCGACTGGCCAACCGATCCTCCACGGGAAAGAAGATGGTGCCCACGTCTTCACCGGCCAGGATTCTGTCCAACGCGTTTGGCATCTTTCCGGATGCAATCACAGCCGCGATTCCCCTCGAGGCGGCCGCGCGAGCGGCTTTGACCTTGGTGGCCATTCCGCCCGTGCCGCGGGGGCTCTTGTCCTCCCAGATCAGCCGTTCCACGCCTGGCTCCTGCGGCAGGACTTCGCCCACGCGGCGATCGCGATCCAACAGACCCGGAGCAACTGAAAGCATCACCAGCAGATCCGCGCCGACCAGGTTGGCTACCTGTGATGAGAGAGCATCGTTGTCGCCGAAGGCGATCTCCTCCACCGAAACCGTGTCGTTCTCGTTGATGATTGGAATGGCATCACAGGAAGTCAGCTCGGCGAGGCAGCGCCGCGCGTTGAGGAAGCGCTTGCGGTCAGCCAGATCGGCGTGCGTGAGCAGCACTTGCGCCACCACACGGCCAGACGGCGCGAAGGCCTCGCTCCAGACGCGGATCAGATGGCCTTGCCCCGCTGCGGCGCACGCCTGCAGGGCGTCCATTCTCTTGGGGCGGGCGGCGAGCTTCAACTGCTCCACCCCGAGCGCGATCGCACCCGAAGACACCAACACCAGACTTCGCTTCGGGCCGAGCGCGCTAGCACATTGCTCGGCGATGGCGTCGAACACCGCCCGATCGATCTTCCCTTGCTCGCTCGTGAGCACTCCGCTGCCGACCTTGACCACCAACCGGCGGACGCCGTGCATCACCTTCTGCCGATCCACTCCGACACCTCCGTTGCTTCCCAGTGTAGACTGTCAATCATGCTCAGCGGAAAGCGGATTGCCGTGATCGGGGCAGGGAACATGGCCGAGGCCCTGATCCGGGGCCTTGCCGCCTCGGGGAAGGTGGATGGAGGTGAGATCGTCGTCTCCAGCCGCCGGCCGGAGCGCGCGCAGCAACTGGCGTCGCGCTACGGGGCCAGAGCGGCTGCGGACAACATCGCGTGCGTGCAGGGCGCGGGAATCGTGCTGCTCGCGGTCAAGCCCCAAGTGATGAAGGCGGTCTTGACCGGAGTCGCGCCGGCGCTTCCGAATCAGGCCCTGGTGATCTCCATCGCCGCAGGCGTTACGACGGCCACCATCGAATCCCAACTCTCGCAACGCACGCGCGTAGTGAGGGCCATGCCGAACACCGCGGCGATGGTGGGCGAAAGCGCCACAGCGCTGTGCGCCGGCCCCCATGCCACGGAAGCCGACCTGGCGATGGCGCGGAGCATTTTCGAAATGGTCGGCCGAGTGGTGATCGTGGACGAGGTCCACCTCGATGCGGTCACCGGCCTCTCGGGAAGCGGCCCGGCCTACATTTTTCTGATCATCGAGGCACTGGCGGACGCGGGCGTGAAGGTCGGCCTGTCCAGGGAGGTGGCGCTGCAGTTGGCGGCGCAGACGCTGCTCGGCTCGGCGCACATGCTCCTGGAGACCGGCGAGCATCCGGGGCGACTCAAAGATCAGGTGACCTCACCGGGTGGCACCGCGATCGCGGGTCTTCACACGCTGGAAGCCGGCGGGCTGCGGACCACCCTGATCAACGCCGTGGAGACCGCGACGCGCCGGGCGCGCGAGCTGGGGCAATCCTCCGGCCAGTAAGGCTCTGACGTCGAGACGAGCTTTCGCTAAGGGCAACCGTGCCAAGCGGAGTTGGTTGTGCCGGGTGGCGGTCCGACCGTGCAGGTCTCGTTCCAGCACACTCCAGCGTGCTCCGGGAAATGGATGTTGATGGCGGATGTGGCGTGCAGGCAACCGTGATGAAACGCCTGTACGCCAGTGAGGTTGTTCACGATGGTATTGCTGTGGACGATGATGCCCGGCCTGTTCGGATGGGTTCCTGCGCCGTCGATGTTGATGCCCTGCTTGGCGCCGTCGATGTAATTGTTGCGAACGGTCCCGCCGAAGATCGAGGGCCCCAGGTACCACGGGCTGGGCCCCAGCTCGATACCGAAATGAATGTTGTGCGCGGGGCTGCCGAAGATCGAGTTGGCCACCACCAGCGCGCCGATGAAGTTGCCCTTGTCCCCTTCATCGCTGGCCAGGTTGTCGAGCATGATTCCGGCGAAGGATCCCACAGTCTGATGGATCTGATTGGCTTCCACCCGCATGTTGGGGCCGCGGAACATGATGAAATCGACGTCGCTGTTGTTGACAAACATGTTTCCATAAACGGCGCCGGTCAGAATGCTGTCCGCGCCGACCAGCATGGTGATCCCATCCGACCACATGTTCTCCGTGTAATGATCCCCGTTGTCTTTGACCAGATTGAAGAGGACCTGCGGGTTGTGACCGCTGAATGCAAATCCAGTCCCGCACACCGCGCTCATGGTGACCGAATTGCTGAATTCGCCATTCAATACATACGCCACCAGATTCGGCCCGTGGCCATTGGTGACCGCATTCCGGCATTCGACCGCGCCCAGTGAGCCGAGCCGGTTCTGCCGGTTGCCGTCCGCCACCAGCCGCCGAAGCTTGACGCGTTCCGCCCAGGGCGCGGCGGGTTGGGTGTTGTTGATCAGCAGAGGACCGGCGTAGAGCATCCCCGGGGCGTACAGGTTGGGATCGGCGATTAGCCACGCGCAATAGCCGGGCGGGTTGGCAGAGGCGGGAATACCGGCTCCGCTCCAGCAGGGCGCGCCGCCCGCAGACTGCAGCACTATCGGGTTGGGCAGCGTGACTTTGTAATTGATCTTGTACGAGACCGGCGGAATGGTCAGCGCACCATCCGGCGGAGTGAAACCGGCGCACTTCTCCAGTCCGCGCGCCGCGCCGTAATAGCCGCCGCTGTCAACCACCACGCCCGGGCAGAGCACCACCGGCCTCGGGGTCGCCGCGCCCCATCCGAGCGGCCCCACGTCATGCAGCGGCGGTGGTGGATTGAAGAACCAATTGTAGGGAGGAACCGGATTGGCATTAGTCATCCGGTAATACCAATTGCCGCTGTCAGGATGATACACGGCGAGATCGGCTTTGTTATCGCGGTCCCATTTGGCTGGAACGGGGATGGCGGTTTGCGGCCCGCCCATCTGTTGGGCGTAGGAGGTGCCGTTGCTCGACCGGCGGATGTAATAGGTGGAGCTGCTTGGGCGAAAGAGCGCCATGTCGGCCTTTCCATCCCCGTCGTAATCCGCGGGAACCGGCGTGTCGCCGTAGCCGAACGCGCCCAGGCCATCGATGGTCAATCGCACGTCGGCGCCATTGGATGACTGGTGGATCCAGAACTCTCCGGTGCTCGGCCGATACACCGCGAGATCGGTGATGCCGTCGCCGTCGTAATCCGCCGGCGCTGGAATATCGCGATACATCCCATAGGTCACGGTCACGATGGTGTTGCTCGAAGACAACCAGATCCACTGGCTGGTGGGCGGACGAAACACGGCGAAGTTCCATCGCGGGCTGCGCGGCGTGCCGAATGAACCGTTGAAATTTCCAGTCACGGGCACGTCGCCGGGAAGGAACGGGCAGGTCGGTCCCAGCGTGCGACAGCCGGGCGTGAGCAATACCTCGTTGGGCGGAAAAGCGATGTGCTGGCCGGTCCGCGAGGAGCGGTAGGTGAAGTTGCCGCCCCAGTTGTAAGTCACCCTGCTGACGGGGTCCGTCCACTGGAGGAGCTGGGAGCGCCAAACGGCGATATCGGTCACGCCGTCGCCGTCGTAGTCGGCAGCGATCGGAATATCGGTATTGGCCCTTCCGAACGGAATGTCCATCGCCTGGCCACGCGAGCCGAGGATGTACCAATGTCCATTGGTGATCCCGTACACCGTGGGATCGGGCTGGCCGTCTCCGTCGAAATCGCCCACCACCGGGATGTGGACGCCGGCCGTCGAGTTGGTCGGCAGCCACATGTGCGCCGCGATCTCCACCAGCTCGCCGTTGTTGGCGACGCTGAACGTTCCCTCCGGTCCGGGAGAAAGCGTACCGATTTGTTCCTCGAAGGGTTTGGTCAGCGAGTCGATGTCATAGGCGTACTGGTCAACCTGATCCGGTTCACCCGTGTCCGCTTCGCCGTCGGTGGGCTCGCTCTCGCCGTCGGGGCCCGGCTCGCCAACTGCCATCGGAGTATCCACCACCAGCGGAGTGCGGTCGGTGGGCGGATCCACGGGATCGCCGGGCTCGTCGAGATTTATTGATATCAAATCGGTTGTTGATTGGCTCTGCGCAAGTCCGTCGGCGCCGAGCGCGCTTGCGGTCGACAGAGCTCTGTCTTCAGGGGTCTCAACCTCGGATTGCTGACCGCTCTTCGATTTGCAGCCTGCAATCGCAAGGAGCGATGCGATCGCAAATCGCAAAAGGGTTCGCTGTTTGGCATTGATCCGTGGAAGACAGTGCTTCTCGTCGCACGAGCGCATGAGCAGCCTCCGCGCCGGCGATGCCGTCGGACCGCGCCCGACTGCACCATCGGCTCCCCCGAGGGCATCGAGACGCGTTGTCTCGTACCGTGGTTCCGATTCGTCCTGTTGATAGAGAACTGGAACGGCGCATGTGACAGCGACGTATTCAGTGGCGTGTCACGGCCGACGGAATTGCGAACGCCAGCTGCTGCAATCGCCTCGCTCGCTCACCACTTGCTTCAGCAACCCATTCTGAGGTTGAACCCAGCCATGAAATTCGAAAAGCCCCCGGCAAGCTTGGTGACGCTGTTCGATGATCTGCTCACGCACATCGGAGGCGATCGGCGTCAGATGTTTGGCTCACCTGCCGCGTTCGGCAAGGGCCACATGTTCGCTGGGCTCTTCGGTCAACAGTTTTTTCTGCGGCTCGGCGAAGCCGATCGACAGCAGCTCCTGGACCAGCCCGGCGTCCGCGTTTTCGACCCGATGGGCGGCCGTCCGATGAAAGAATACGTCGTGTTGCCAGCAGAGTTGTTGGCCGACCGGCAGCAGACGGGGCACTGGATCCAGAAGGCGCTCGATTACGTGCAGTCGCTGCCGCCAAAGGCACAGACGAAACCGGGCTCGCCCAAGCGTCCGCGCGCTGGGAGCTCCGGCAAAAGGCGGAAGGGAACCCGGTGATGATTATGGGCGACCCCTCGACTCCGCTTCACCGTTCAGCCCGAGCGTAGCGCCGAAGGCGCGTAGTCGAGGGCGATTACTGGCGACCCCTCGACTCCGCTTCGCTACGCTCGGGGCGAGCGGCGTTGGCAGCGGACGTTACTCAGTGACGGGTCGTCGGTTGCTGCGACGTTCCTTGATCGCCCTCCTTGATCTCCAGGCGTCGGCCTTGCTGCGCTTGCTCGGGCGCCTTGAGCACTATTTCCAGGACACCGTTCTTGAAGGTCGCTTGCGCCTCGTCTGCCGATACGCCCTCCGGCAGTGGGATTGTACGCTGGAAGAACCCATAGGCCCGCTCGGCGCGATACACGCCCCTGCGGTTCTCTTCTTGCTCGTACTTGCGCTCGCCCGAGATGGTGACTGCATCGTCGGTGATCTCAACCTGCACGTCTTCCTTGCTGAGTCCCGGCAGGTCCGCCCGGATCACCAGCTCGTTCCCCCGTTGAAACACTTCCACGTCCGGAACCCACAGGGCTTGTCCCAGCCCCATTCCACCGCGTTGCATCTCCTGCCCGAGACCAAAAGGCGAGAGCAGACCGCGTCCCATTCCGAAATCTTCGAAGAAGCGATCCATTTGTTCCGCGAAGCGCCTCACCATCGAGAACGGGCTGATGTTCAAGCCTAAACCGACGTCGCGGCGCGCCATGCTCGTGCCTCTGGTGCCGCCCTCGCGCTCCTGACTCGATGCCCTTGCGCTCTCCGACCCCTGACCGGGCTGAATATTCTGCCCCTGCATGGGAGGCACTGTGCTGCCTTGTGACGTTTGTGTTTCACTGCGTTCGTTCGCTTTGGCCATGACTGCTCCCTTTTACGTTAAACGTCTGTTCGGGGTTTTGTTTTACAGGCGAAGGGTGCCCACGCCCTTCGCTCTTGTTGTGCGCCTCGCCATCGCGCTGGTCAATCGCTTCCGGACAATGCGTCCAAAAGTGCTCAGCGGGTCGGTCGGTGGCGATCGGAAAGAACGCCCGAGAGGCGGCTAAGCCTGCCATCCGGGCCCACCGCCCAGCCTACGCCCGAAGCGAAGGCGACCGCGTTGAAGGGACCTTCGTCGAAAAGCGTCCAGGTTGCGCCGCCGTCGAGCGAATACTCCGAGCCTGAGGAGCCGACTGCTACCAGCGTGGCGCTGTCCTCCGTCGTTGCATAGGCGACGGCCGATCGATAGCCCGAGGGTTGACCACCGAGCTTCCATGTTGCGCCGCCGTCCGAGGTGGAGGCGAAGCCCGGCAGGCGTGCAGTGGGTTGCTTGTAGTCGCCTCCAATCGCCACGCCATGCGCGGCGTCGCGAAACGCGAGCGAGAAGACGCCCGATGAAGGATTGCCGTGGACCAGCGGCGTTTCTGAAACATTCCAGGTCAACCCACCGTCGCTCGAATGAAAAACGCGGGCCACAGGGCCGCCGCTGCCGAACCACGCATCGCTTGATCCCTGCACGGTCAGACAAGTGCCGCTCGCGGCGAAGGCTCCTTCTCCCGGCAACGCCGCAGGCGACGAAACTTCGGTCCAAGTAGCGCCCCCATCGTCCGTCCGCAGCACGACGAAGCGGCCTTGCAGCGGATCGCCTACTGCCAAGCCCACGCGATCGTCCCAGAACGCCATCGCGTCGAAGAATGCGCCGGGCCGGCGATCCTCGGAGACCAGCGTCCATTGCTTTCCGCCATCCAGGGTTCGGTAGATGCGCGACGGCGTTCCGGCGGAGATCAACACCGCGCGCTCAGCGTCGAAGGCCTGCACGTCTCGGAAGTCGAGCTGCTCGGCTCCGGAGACTCGGCCTGCTTGCCAGTTGACGCCGTCGACGGTGCGCAGGAACGTCCCGTGCGCTCCGCTCGCCCAGGCCACCTTGGCGCTGACCACGCTCAGCGCCCGCAGGCTCTCCGTCGTACCGCTGGCGTGAGCTTCCCATCGAAGCGCTTCGGGGGCCGGACCTGCGCGGGGCGCGCTGGCACATGCGCCCAGGGCAAGCGCCGACAAACACGCTGCGCTCAAGGTGATGCTTCGGCGAATAACGGTAGCAAGGCGCGGGCAACGCGCAGGCGTCATGCGGGCTTGTGACAAACCGCCTCGATGTTGTTTCCCTCCAGGTCGAGCACGAACGCGCCGTAATAGGTGGGGTGGTACTGCTCGCGCAACCCGGGACCCCCGTTGTCGCGACCGCCTGCGGCGAGCGCGGCCGCATGGAACGCATCCACCGTCTTGCGATCCCTGGCGACAAAAGCCAGATGGATTGGTCCGCTCGAGCTGCCGACGCCGATCCAGAAGTCTGGTTTGCCGTCCACGCCGAACCCTGCACCCATGTAACCGATTCCATGCTCCGCGGCGAATTCCATGAAGAGCTGGTAGCCCAGCGGAGCCAGAGCCGCCAGGTAGAACGATTTCGCTTTCGCGTAGTCCTTCACGCGAACTCCGATGTGATCGAGCATCCGATTTCCTCCTTTTTAGCGTGGCGCAGCGTCCTGATTTGCAGCTTGCGAGTCAACAATCTTCGTTGGCTCAGACGCTCTCGCACTTGCGCGCCTAGTCCCGGCCGTCACCAGTGGCTACAATCCACGTCGGCCGGTGCGATTTCGACGGGCCGCTCGAGATTGCGCAAGCGAGGACGCGGTGAAGAGCTGGCTGAGACTTTTCGGCCTGGCGGTGGCGGCGATTCTGGGTGCCTGCAGCTCGAGCCGCACCGAGAGCTCGCGGCGCGCGGCCGCCAGCTGCGGGCCTGCTCGACAAGGAGTCTGGCTAGTTGATCCCAGCCTGTGTTTGTCGGACTACTCGACGGACGTGCGCGGCCCGGGGGGAAGCGCCGAGCCGCGTGGCCTTGCCGTCGCTCCCAACGGAGATCTGTTCGTGGTCTCGAGCGGCCACGTCCTGGTGCTCTTCGACGCGAATGGCGATCTGGTCAGCGACTCTTCCGAGCGCAGCTTGTTCGCGTCGAACGCCGGTCTCAATCACGGAATCGCTTTCGATCCCGACGCCAACTACCTCTATGCATCCACGCCCAACGCGGTGTACCGGTGGTCGTACTCGCCGGGGCGCCGGACGGCCGCCGACGCGCCGACGCTGGTGGTGGGCGGCATGGCCTCCGGCGGGCACGCGACTCGCACGCTGCGCTTCGATCGCGCCGGGAAGCTCTACGTGAGCATCGGCTCGGCGAGCAATCTGGATACCGATCCGACGGATCTCGCCACGCGCTCGCAGATCCGGCGGTTCACCATCCCGGCGCAGGTTCCGCCCGGAGGAATCGACTTCACGTCGGGCGAGGTGGTGGCCAACGGAATGCGAAACGAGGTGGGCATTACTTTCGACGACGCAGGCCGCTTCTGGGGCGTGGAGAATGGCCGGGACTCTCTTGAGGACCCGCGATTCGGCGGCGACATCCACCTCGACAACCCGGCCGAGAAGCTGAACCGCATCGACGGTCCCGGGCCGACCTATTTCGGCTACCCTCAGTGCTGGTCGGAAGGCAGCCTTCCCGGGGGTGCCGGCGCTGGAACCCATCATGCGGACCAGCAGCTCCAGCCGCCGCTTCTCACTACCGACGGTTGGTGCCAGAGCGTCGCCAACGTCCGTCCACCGGCCTTCACCATGCCCGCGCATTGGGCACCGCTGGGGATTGTGCAATACACCGGAAGCCTGTTGCCCGCCGCATGGCGCGGCGATCTGTTCATCACCTCGCACGGCTCCTGGAATCGAGAGACGGGCCAGGTCGGCCGCCTCATCGCCCGCGCGCACGTTGCGTCGAATGGCGCGATTGCCTCGCTCGAGCCGGTGTTGGGAGAGAGATCGAGCAGCGGCGGCCTGGCTCAGGGCTACTGGAGCGTTCGTCCCGCGGACATCCAACAAGGTCCCGACGGTGCGCTGTACTTCAGCGATGACAACAGCGGCCGCGTACTTCGCCTCGGTGCCGTTGCAACAGTCGGCGACGATGCGGGTCAACCGGGCAGCGACGGTGGGGTGAGCGCCACTGGCCAGAGCTCGGGATGCTCATCGGCGACGACAAACTCGCCGCAGGCGCTGATTGGCCTGTTCGCGGTCTGGGCCCTCGGCTTTGCTCGGAGAATACGCACGGGCGCGTTGGCCAGGAGGCGGGACACGAGCCGCCACTTTCCGAGCTCGCGCTAACAGGGCTGTGCTCTAATGCGCGCGGAGGTTCCATGCGCGCATTCGTCTTGTCGTTGCTGACCATCTCCAGCCTGTCGCACGCGGAGGCGCCTCCCGTACGCCCCGTCGTGCTCAAGGCGTCGCGGCTGTTCGACGGCAAATCCGATGGAGCCGTCTCCCCGGGCCTGGTCCTGGTGCGAGGCAACAAGATTTCCGCAGTGGGGAAGGGCGCTGTGCTGCCGGCGGATGCCGAGGTGGTCGACCTGGGGGACGCGACGCTGTTGCCCGGCCTGATGGACGCGCACACGCACCTGAGCTTTGAAGCCAGCAACGACTGGAAGCAGGACGAGCTGGACTATTTCAAGAAGCCGGTTCCGCAGATGGCGATCGAATCAGTCGAGTACGCCCGCCGAACACTGCTCGCCGGCTTCACCACGGTGCGCGATCTCGGGTCGAGCTACCTGCTGGACACCAGCCTGCGCAACGCAATTCGGGCCGGCAAGGCGATCGGGCCGCGGATGCTGGTGTCGGTGCACGCAATTGGGACGCGGGGAGGACATTGCGATCCCACCGCAGGCTACCGGCCTGACTTGCTGAAGGAACCGGGAACCACCGAGGGCGTTGCCTCCGGCCCTGACGAGATGCGCGCGGCGGTTCGCTTCAACACCAAACATGGCGCGGACGTGATCAAGGTTTGCGCGTCAGGCGGAGTACTCTCGCTCGCCGACAAGGTGGATTCGCCGCAGCTCACGCAAGCGGAGTTGGAAGCGGTGGTGGATGAGGCCCGTGCGCTCGGGCGAAAAACTGCAGCCCACGCACACGGCGCCGAGGCTGCCAAGCGAGCGATGCGCGCGGGCATCGACTCGATCGAGCACGGGACTTTTCTGGATGAAGAAGGTTTCAATCTGATGAAGTCGAAAGGGACGTACCTGGTCTACACGCCGACGCTCTGCCTCGCCGAGCGGATGAAACATTCCGGCGCGCCCGCGGAAGTGGTCGCCAAGTCCGCTGCCGCGGATGCGCAGCAGGAGGAGATGTTCAAAAAGGCGGTCGCCAAGGGCGTCAAGGTCGCGTTCGGCTCGGACGCAGCAGTCTGCCCGCATGGGCGACAGGCGGAGCAGTTCCAGCACATGGTAGGGCTGGGGATGAAACCGGTGGCCGCGCTCAAGAGCGCCACCTCGGGCGATGCCAAGTTGCTCGGCGTCGACGATCGACTTGGAAGCCTGGAGGCGGGAAAGCTCGCGGACATCGTCGCGGTGCGCGGCGATCCGACGCAGGACATCAAGCAAATGCAAACGGTCTTCTTCGTAATGAAAGACGGCGTCGTGTATCGCCACGACGTGCGCGGACCGATGGCGACCCGGTAGCGAGCGCGTAGCCATTGCAGTGTCAGCAATAGGACGCGAAAGTTGCTCACCCGATGAAAGACAAGTCGCCAGCAAAGCAACTCGCTGGTTTCATCGCCAAGTTCACTCCCGAAGTCGAAGCCTTGGCGCAGGCGGTGCTCGCCAAGATGCGCAAGCGGCTGCCCGGCGCCATCGAGCTCGTTTACGACAACTACAACGCGCTCGCGATTGGCTTTGGCCCCAATGAGCGGGCATCGGACGCGATCTTTTCGATCGCATTGTTTCCGCGTTGGGTCAGCCTCTTTTTCCTGCACGGCGCGAGCCTCAATGATCCGCACAAGCTGCTGAAAGGGAGTGGCAAGGTCGTCAGGCACATCGTTCTGAAAAACGCAGCGGTGTTGGACCAACCAGCGGTTCGAGCGCTGATGGCTCAGGCGCTCCAGGATGCCAAACCGCTGGATCCCGCGTACGCCAACCGGATCGTGATCAAGTTCGTTTCAGCAAGACAGCGGCCGCGACGGCCCGCCGCTCAAAGAAGGGCGAAACAGCTCGCGCGCCGCTAGCCGGTCGAGCTGGCTGCCGCCGGCGGTGGGGGAGCGACTGCGCTGGTTGGCGTCTCGCCGACCAGCTCCGCGGCGGCATCGATCGCGCTCCCGATGTCGGCGCGGATGAGCAGATACCCTGGCCCTTCCTCGAGCTGGGCCTTCTCGAACACCAGAGAGGGTTGACGCTGCAGACCGGAGGCGATGGCGATGATCCCATTTCTGCGCAGGCGGTCGAGGGCGCTCTCCAGGGCCACCAGGCCGCTGGCGTCGATGGCCGGCACCTGATCCATGCGAAGGATCACCACCCGCGTCTTGGCATCGACCAGACCCAAGGTGGCCATCGCTTTCTGGGTGGCGCCGAAGAAGAGGGGGCCGCTGATGTCGTAGACGATCACCCCCTGGGGAAGCGGTTTCGGTAAGGAGGGGTGCTCTCCCTCGGAGAGGCGCGCGTGCGTCACCTCGGCCATCCTCCGCATGAAGAGCAGCGCGGCGAGCACCACCCCGACGCTCACCGCCACCACCATGTCCACGATCACGGTGAGGCCAAAGCAGACGAGCAATACCGCCACGTCGCTCTTCGGCGCGACGCGCAAGATGTGTCCGAAGTGCCGGATCTCTGCCATCCGCCAGGCGACCAGCAGCAGCATTGCCGCCAGCGAGGCCATCGGCAGATAACCGATCAGAGGAGCCAGCAGCAGCACGGCCAGCAGGACGGTGGCGGCGTGAATCATCGCCGCGATCGGCGAGCGAGCACCAGCGCGGATGTTGGTAGCGGTGCGAGCGATGGCGCCGGTCGCAGGGATGCCGCCGAAGAAGGGCGCGACGAGATTTCCCATGCCGAGGGCGAGCAGCTCGGCATCCGGATCGTGATTGGTGCGCGCCATCCCATCAGCCACGACGGCGGAAAGCAGCGACTCGATCGCACCGAGCATGGCAATGGCAAACGCCCCGGGAGACAATTCGCGAATCAAGGAGAGGCTCAGCCCAAGCTTCTCGCCATGCGGTCCCTGCGCGAGCCAAGGGATGATCGGCATCGGTGGCAGTTGTGGAATTCCTTCCACGATCTTCCCGCCAATCGCGGTGTGAAACCGACTTGCGATGGTCGCCACATGAAAGCCGTTCACGTACCGACTCAACAGCAGCACCAGCAGCGCTGCCGCGGGCAGGGCGATCAAAGGGGCGGGCAAGTGCCGCGTCCGCTTGGGCAGATAAATCAGCAAGAGCAGGGTGACCATCCCGATTAGCGACTCCGAGAGCGAGATGGTGGGAAACGCTTCGGCCATCGCGATCGCGCGCTCGACGAAGTGCTCCGGGTTGGTTTGAACGGACAGTCCCAACAGATCCTTGATCTGCAGCGCCGCAATCACCGTTGCGATTCCCGCGGTGAAGCCGGTGGTAACGGGGTGGGGAATGAACTCGATGAACATTCCGAGGCGGAGCGCTCCCATCAGAACCAGCATTGCGCCGGCCATCAAGCCGGAGATCATCAGACCACTGAGGCCGAACTTGGCGTAGATAGGAGCCAGGATCACCACGAAGGCCGCCGTCGGGCCGGTCACCTGTGTTCGCGACCCTCCCAGGGCGGCGACCAGGAAGCCGGCAATGATCGCGGTGTACAGCCCGTGCTGAGGCGGGGCACCTACCGCGATCGAGAGCGCCATCGACAGCGGAAGCGCCACCACGCCGACCACCACTCCGGCGAGCGCGTCCTTGCGGAAATCCGCCGCCGAGTAACCCTCATGAAGGACGGCTCTCAGCGCTGCGGCCGGAAGTTGCCGGAGAGGAATCGGCGCGGACCTCCCCTGGTGCCGAGTTCGAGCCATGCGCCATCTTATGCACCTGGCATCCCCTCGGCGAAATCCGCGCCGGTGGGTGTCGGACCTCTCACTCCTTTTCTTCTGAGTGCACCCGTGCGCCTGCTGATAAGGAATCCTCCTTCAGATGGACGACCGGGCCGATGAGAAAGAAACCGCGCGAATCGAAGCGTTCAGCGATGGAGTGTTCGCCATCGCGATCACCTTGCTCATTCTGGAGATCAAAGTTCCGCAGGAGGCAGGTTCCGAGGAAGCGCTCACCAAGGCGCTGGCGCGTCAGTGGCCGAGCTACGTGGCGTTCCTTTCCAGTTTCGCCACCATCGGCATCATGTGGATCAATCACCATCGGCTGTTCACCCATATTCGCCGAATCGATCACGGGCTGCTGGTACTCAATTCGCTCTTGCTGCTCGCCGTGGTTGTCGTTCCCTTTCCCACTGCGCTGCTCGCCGCCCACTGGGGAGGCCCCGGGTGAAAGGGTCGCGGCGATCGTCTACAGCGGCCTCTTCGTGGTGGTCGCGGTATTCTTCAACCTGCTCTGGCGCTACGCGGCCGGCGGCAATCGCCTCCTCCGTAAGAATGCCACCGCCGACGTCAAAGCGATCACCCGGCAATATTCCTTTGGACCGCTGCTGTATTTGCTTTGCCTCGGCCTGGCGTTCGTCAGCGTCGTCGCCAGCGTAGCGGGAGCGATCGCGCTGGCGATCTTTTTTGCTCTGCCGCCAAAGGCTCGGCCCGACGCATGAATGGGAGCTCGACGCATCGCTGTGCTCCCTTCCGCTCGGGGCCCGGCGCCGGTGAATCGTGGATGCTTGCACCAGTAAGTCGTGCTAAACCGCGCTTCTCCAGTCACCATCAAAGCTGAACAAACGCAGTCCGTCTCAAGGCGCCGATGAGCATCTTGGTTCTGACAGAGCACGATGTCGAGCAGCTTCTGCCGATGGACGCGTGCATCGAGGTCATGGCAGAAGCGCTATCGGCGCTTGCCAGGGGCGACGCCCATCAGCCGCTTCGAATGGTGGTGCAGCCGCCCAAGGCATCCGGTCTGCTGGGAGTGATGCCGGCTCACGTGGTGGCCCCGCACGCTGCGTTGGGACTGAAGGCGATTTGCGTCTTTCACGGGAACTCGGCGAAGGGGAAAGACACGCATCAGGGCGGTGTCCTGCTCTTCAGCAATGAGACTGGCGAGCTTTTGGCGCTGATGAACGCGGCAGCGATCACCGCGATCCGAACCGCCGCGGTTTCCGGCGTCGCCACCCGTTTGCTGGCGCGCGAAGATGCGAGCGCCCTGGCCATTCTGGGATCGGGGGTCCAGGCCCGGTCGCACCTGGCCGCCATGGCGTGCGTCCGCTCGATCCGCAGCGTGCGCGTGGCCAGCCGGCATCCCGAGCACGCCCGCAACTTCGCGCGTGACTTGCAACCGCGCTATCCGTTTCCAATCGAAGCGGTCGAGAGCGCCGAGGCGGCCGTGCGAGGCGCGGACCTGGTCGTCACCGCCACCAACGCCGCCGAACCGGTTCTCCAGAGGGCCTGGATCTCCGATGGCGCGCACATCAATGCCATTGGAGCAAGTCTTCCCAGCCGCCGCGAGCTGGACACCTCGACAATGGCGGCGTCCAGTCTGTTCGTCGATCGCCGCGAATCCGCGCTCAACGAAGCGGGAGACTATCTCGTGGCAATGCGTGAGGGCGCCATCGGTCCGCAACACATCCGGGCCGAAGTCGGGGAGGTGCTGGTGGGTGCAAAGCCCGGGCGCACCACTTCCGAGGAGATCACGCTGTTCAAGTCACTGGGCCTGGCGGTGGAGGACGTGGCCGTTGCCGAATTTCTGTATCGGACCGCCCAAGGCAGACAGCTGGGCACCTGGGTAAAATTCTGAGATCGATGGCGGGTGCCGAACAGCTCCCTCTCAGTCGAGCGCCCAGCCTCGATGAGATCGAGGCTGCTCGGCAACGTCTCAGCGGATTGGCGATCCGCACTCCACTGGTCCAACTGACCGGTGATGATCTCCCCGCGGAGATCTACCTCAAGCTCGAGAACCTGCAACCGATCGGTTCGTTCAAGCTGCGAGGCGCCGCAAATGCGATCGCGCTGGCGAGCAAAGCGCAACTTGAAGACGGCGTGTGGACCGCCAGCGCTGGAAACATGGCTCAAGGCGTTGCCTGGAACGCACGCCGCTTGGGTCTCCCGTGCACGGTCGTGGTGCCGGATCATGCTCCGCAAGCCAAGCTGGAGCCGATCGCGCGTCTGGGCGCCAGGATCATCAAGACTTCCTTCGACGACTGGTGGCGAATCATCGTCACCCGAAGGTTCGAAGGGCTGACTGGCTTCTTCGTGCACCCGGTCAGCGACCCCGCGGTGATCGCGGGCAATGGAACGATCGCCCTGGAGATCTTCGAGGAGCTGCCCCAGCTCGATGCCGTCCTGGTGCCCTATGGAGGCGGCGGCTTGATCACCGGAATTGCCAGCGCGCTTCGAACGCTCAAACCGGCGGCGCGCATCTATGCCTGCGAGGTCGAGACGGCGGCCCCGCTCGCCGCGTCGCTCCGGGCCGGAGCACCGACGCCGGCGAATTATTCGCCGTCGTTCGTCGACGGAATCGGCGCCAAGACCGTGTTGGAAGAGATGTGGCCCCTGGTCAAAGAGTTGGTCCATGGGTCCCTGGTCGTGTCGCTTGCTGAGGTCGCGTCGGCCATCCGTTTGCTGGCAGCGCGCAATCGGGTCGTCGCCGAGGGCGCAGGGGCGGCACCGGTCGCGGCGGCGCTCGGCGGCAAAGCCGGAAAGGGGAAGCTGGTCTGCATCGTCTCCGGCGGCAACATCGATTTCGGAAAGCTCGCCAAGATCCTCCAGGGCGAGCTTCCCTGATCGTCACCACGTCAGCTGGGTGCTCCTGAATGCGTGATATCAATCCGCGCTTTGGACGCGAGTCATCTTGAGCGAAACGGAAAGTCGCTCACTCGGCGATCTCTTGCCCTGCCGATGAGCTCGTCGGATTGGCAGTGAGTCGTACGTCGAGATCGGCGAGCTCATCCAGCGGGTATTGCGTGTAGCTGCCGTTCAGCTCGATCTCATTGGCTCCCTGCGGGACTTAGCCGAAACATCGTGCCGCGGTTACCGTCGCCCCCGTAGGCCGTCGTGCCATACAGTGCGCCGTCCGCGCCCTGGATTAGCCCAGCATAGGAAGCGTAGCCATCCATGCCGCCACCGAGGAAGCTATGGAGGACGGTAAAGTCGCTGTCATCGGGGACCATCTGAAAAGCTGTGCCGCCGGTACCGTCGCCGCCATAGCTGGTCGTCCCGTACAGGAAGCCATCGCTGCCCTGGATCAGCGCTGAATACGGACCAGCGCCATCCGTGCCGCCTGTGAAGCTGTGGACGATTGTGAATCCGCTCCCGTCGGGCAGGATCTTGAAGACCGTGCCTACGTCATTATCGCCGCCGGCGGTGGTCGTCCCATACAGTGCACCGTCGCCGGCCTGGGTAAGCCCCCCGAAGGAACGGGCGCCATCAGTAAGAGAGCCGTCGGTGAAGCTGTGGAGGACGGTGAAGCCGCTGCCATCGGGGAGCACCCGAAAGACCGTGCCGCCGCCGCCCATGCCACCCAAGGACGTCGTCCCGTACAACGTGCCGTCGCTGCCCAGCACGAGCCCGGCGAAGGACCTGTAGCCGCCTGTGCCGCCGCCGAGCGTGAAGGCGTGGAGGACCGTGAAGCCGCTGCCGTCGGGAAACATCTTGAAGACCGTGCCGCCGCCATTGATTCCGCCGTGGGTGGTCGTCCCGTAGAGCGTCCCGTCGCTGCCCTGGATGAGTCCAGCGGCAGGAGCGTCACCCTCGGTCGCCATGGTGAAGCTGTGGAGGATCGCGTAACCACTTCCGTCGGGAAGCATCTTGAAGACCGTGCCATCGTTACTACTGCCGAAGCCACCGCTGACGGTCGTGCCGTACAGGACCCCGTCGCCGCCCTGGATGAGTCCGGCACTGGGATTGTAGCCATCCGAGCCTGGGCTGAAGCTGTGGAGAAGCGCGTAGCCGCTGCCGTCCGGAAAAACCTTTACCACGGCACCGCGGTTTCCCGGCGCACCTCCCGAAAATGTCGTCCCGTAGAGGGCCCCGTCGCCGGCTTGCACAAGGCCCGCGTAGGGAAGGTCACCGTCGCTATCCCTCAGGAAGGGGAAGTCGTGCACTATCCCGTAGCCGCTACCGTCCGGAAGGATCTTGAAGATCGTGCCTTCATTCCTGGCGCCGCCCTGCGGCGTCGTCCCGTACAGGACGCCGTCGCTGGTTTGGACCAGCCGGCTCCCAAAAATGATGCCATCCATGTCCCCGGTAAAGCTGTGGAGGACCGCGTAGCCACTGCCGTCTGGCAGCACCTTGAAGACCGTGCCGCCGTCAGTGACCCCACCTGCCCTGGTCATCCCGTACAGTGCACCGTCGCTGCCCTGGGTGAGCCTACCGGACGGCGTGCTGCCATCGATCCCACCAGTAAAGCTGTGGAGGACCGTGAAGCCACTCCCATCGGGAAGTATCCTGAAGACCGTGCCCCCGTTGCCGACGCCGCCGGCTCTGGCCGTTCCGTAGAGGGCACCGTCGCTGGCCTGTATTAATCCGAAGGCGGGACCATCACCTTCCGTCCCGAAGGCGAAGCGGTGGAGGACTGAGTAGCCGCTGCCGTCGGGAAGGATCTTGAAGACAGCGCCGCCGTTACTCCCATACAGCGCTCCGTCGCTCCCCTCGATGAGGGCACCTTCGCCAGCCCCGTCGTCAAAGACATGGATGACCGTGAAGTCAGTGCCGTCAGGGCGAATCTTGAAAACCGTGCCATGGGTGCCGAAGCGGCCCGGCCTGGTCATCCCATAGAGCAAGCCGTCGGCGGCCTGCAGGAGGCCGCCGGATGGCTCTTCGAGAGAAGCAGCCCAGCAGTGGAGGTTCGTGAACCCACCGCCGCCGGGTGTGATGCTGAACACGCAAGCGACGTGCGAAAACGTCCCGGCCCCAGTGGCGCCGTAGAGGGTACCATCGCTTCCTTGGATGAGCTCGCCAATGGGGCTACGGTCATTGGCCTGTGAGAAGCGGAAGACAACCCCGTGGCCGCTGCCATCGGGAAGCGTCCGAAAGATCGTGGCAAAAAAGCCCATGCCTCCGCCTCGCAGCGTCGTCCCGTACAGGGCGGCGTCGCTGGTCAGGGTGAGCCCGGTGCTAGGCCTGGTGCCATCGGGCGCGGTGAACATGAAGCTGTGGACGACGGTGAACCCACTGCCGTCCGGGAACATCTTGAACATCGTTCCGCCGGCGTTCACGCCACCGGAGGAATTTGCTCCATATAGCGCGCCATCCTTGGCTTGCATCAGCCCGGCGCGGGATGCGTAGCCATCTGGGTAGCCGCTGAAGCGGCGAAGGAGGGTGAATCCGCTCCCGTCGGGAAGCAGCTTGAAGATCGTGCCTCCGTTGCCGAGACCCTCGCTGGTTGTGCCGTAGAGCGCGCCGTCGCTGCCCTGGATCAGGCCCGAGTATGGCGCGGCGCCATCAGCGCCCGCGAAGCTGTGGAGAATCGTGTACTCGTCGCCGTTCGGAAGCATCTTGAAGATCGTCCCTCGGGCACCTACGCCGCCGGCAGTAGTCGTTCCGTACAGCGTGCCGTCGCTTCCCTGGATCAGCCCACCGGTCGGCGTGGCGCCGTCACCACCGACGAAGGGAAAGCTGTGGAGCACGGTAAAGCCGCTGCCATCGGGAAGGATCTTGAAGGCCGTGCCGCTGCCAGCGACTCCGCCGGCGGAAGTCGTCCCGTACAGCACGCCCTCCCTGCCCTGGATCAGGCCCGCGTAAGGCTGGTCGCCGTCCTCGAAGCCGCTGAAGGCGTGCAGGATGGTGAAGCCGCTCCCATCGGGAAGGATCTTGAAGACCGAGCCATGGCCTCCGTAGCTCGTCCCGTACAGCGCCCCGTCGCTGGCCTGGATGAGCCCGGCGTATGAGGCGGTGTTTGCGAGAACCGTGAAGCCGCTGCCGTCAGGAAGCATCTTGAAAACAGTTCCGGCGCCTAGGGGTCCGCCGCGGCTGGTCGTTCCGTAGAGCGTGCCGCCGCTGTCCTGGAGCAGGCCCGCATACGGAGCGCCGCCCTCTGTGGCTCTGGCAAAGCTGTGGAGGACCGTGTAGCCGCTGCCGTCGGCGCGCACGCGAAAGATCGTGCCGTCGTTGTCGGCGCCGCCCAGCAGTGTCGTCCCGTAAAGAGCACCATCGCTGGCCTGGATTAGTTCGCCATAGGGACTGTAGACATCAGGGGCAACGCCGAAGCTGTGGAGCAGATCAAAGGAGACGTCCGCTCTGGCCGCATCGGAGAATACGAATGCTCCGATCGCCGCGGCTGCGGCGAGGGCGAATACGACGAAGCGAGAGTGCTTTGATTGAGCGATCATCTTTGCCCTCCGCTTGGCTAGGTCAACAGCAAACCAGGCTGTTCCCTGAATCGGATTTCGACTTCGCACGCCGACGAAGCAGAAAATTTCCGACTTCGTCGGGATCCCGAATGGTCCCCGGGTGGACCCTAATGCCGTCTTTGCACGCAGGGCAATCACTTCGCGATATGGACGCCGATCACTCATTGCCGCGGGCGCTGCCGCGAATTCCTCTGGCAGGTCGACCAGAGCAACGCAGCGACGCGAGTCATCTTGAGCGAAACGGAGAGTCGCTCACTCGGCGTTCTCTTGCCCTGCCGATGAGCTCGTCGGATTGGCAGTGAGTCGTACGTCGAGATCGGCGAGCTCATCCAGCGGGTATTGCGTGTAGCTGCCGTTGAGCTCGACCGCATTGGCTCCCTGCTCGACCGCCCAATTCAGTGTCTGCCACCAGTCGCCGATTCTGGAAGGAGCGGCGGTCTGGAATGTGATCGGCGGCCCCAGCTCGCGAATGTGCGAGTACATGGAGGGATACCAACCGGTGAGCGGGGGCCAGCGAATCGAATTGTTCTCCAACACGCACCGTTCCCGCAGCGATTGACGGCAATAATCCATCATTTCCTCGGTGAAGCTCTCGTCTGTTCCGGCGGTCCCATTTGGGCGGATGAATTGCCACGGGTTGAAGGCCAGGCTCGATCGCGTGGACTGCCAGACCTGATGGGCTTCCACAGCGTCGCGCTGACACTGTTGATCCGCTTCCATCGTGTATCCCGCTGCCAGAAATGCCTCGATGTTGGCGCGGTCCGCGGTCCCGCGAATGAAGGGCTCCGCGTACACGGTGCTGCACCGAGAGATCGTCACCTCGAGGATTTCCGGCTCGCCGTCGTACTGCGCCGCCAGTTTCTCCTGGAGATCCGCGTAGGCCTCGCCGAACTTGTCGGACCAGAAGCGCCCGATCGTCCCAGAGGCGCCGCCCTGCGGATCTCGGACCCAGAAGGGCTCTCCACCCATGCTCTTCGCCCACTCGGGTGCATGAATTCCGCTGAAGATGCGCAGCTTGATTTTGACATTTAGCTCGGGTTCGAGCTGGCGCACCTGGTCGAGCGCTCGATCGATCGCGTTGTCGCTCTCGATCGCTGCACCCGGCGCGAGCTGGATGTCTTTCCAATAGACGTTTACTACGAAGGCATCCACCACCTCCCGATAAGAGGGGATCGCCAGGCCGTTGGAGACCGCTCCCTGCAGCGGCGGCTTGAGGGCCAGCGGCGCTAGATGGCGGTGATGATGGCGACGATGGTGATGATGATCGCCAGCCAGCGCAATGCCCGACGAAGCAAGCACAAACAACCAACAAACGTGGAAAGCAAACCGTTGTTTCATCCGAGGAGTCCTCGATGCACGGCAGATGCAATCATTGGATGCCCTCTCGGTCCAGGCTCGCGCGCATCCAGTCCCTTCCCGTCGGACGATGATAAATCAGAGCTGGTGAAAATGAACGGGTCATTCTTGACAGGAGGGCCCGACCTGGCCGGGGCGATTTGGACGCACCTGGCTCTCCGCGGCGCGCCGCAACCGGCAGCTCGTTCTGCAGGGACTGGCATCGCCGCGAAGCCAACCACCTAGACGGACGCACGCAACAGCCCGCCGGCCCGGGCGTGGTGCGTTGCGGCGATTTCCCTTCTCCTGGCGAGCCGGGGCTACTTGAGCATGGCGCTGATGATATGGGGCGACTGATTGAAGAGGTGGTCGTAGGTCAACCCCATTGAATTGAGCACGGTGGCGTGAATGTCCGAAGGGTGCACCAGCGTGCCATTGACGTCGTCCGGCTGCCCGGTGGCGAGGTTCATCTTCCGATAGAGGAGATTGAGATCGGTGGACCCGCCAAGCACCGTGTTGCCCCGGATGCCAGGGCCGGCCACCAGGCAGCTCGAGGTGAGGTGGTGATCACGTCCATTGCGAGAATTCACCAGCGGAGTCCGCGCAAACTCGCTGAAGCACACCAAGGTGGTGTGGTCCCAAACGGTGTCGGCCGTGCTCCGGAACTGCTGGCTCTTCAAATACCGGATCACCAGACCGAGCGCCTCGAACCCGTTCTTCAAGGTGGTGGCGTGATTGGTATCCCAATTGAAATGGTCATCCATGCCGGACTGAATCTGTACCGAGACGGCCTGAGAGACGCCTCGGCACAGCGCCTGCGCCGCGATGGCGGCTTTCCCCTTGGGGCCGTTGAGATCGGCGGTGGTGCTGATCTGCAGCGCGTTGAACAGGTCCCGAACTTCCGGAGTCTGCTGCGCCGGGTTCAGCGTGAAATTGAAATACTGCGAGGCTGTTCCTCCGGTCATCGTGCGAGCCTTGGCGCGGCTGTCGCGGAAGATGCTCACCAATCCCGAGGCGTTGTGTTGATGTTGTTCGCAGGTGTCGATGCCGGTCTCGAAATCCCTCAGCGCGGCGTCGCTCGCCGAGGCGAGCTGCAGCCCGAGCGGCCTCAAGACGTCGAGCAGACCCGCAGCGCTGGTGATGTGGATCGGCGCGGCGTAAGCGGGCAGCCCTTCGGCGTAGGACTCGGTTGAGACAGCGAGGTTGGGAATGTCGCGGCTGACGCCCTCCTGGTTGGCTACGACTGAAGAGAGCGCGCTGCCGTTCGCCGTCAAGCCCCGCGGAAATTTTCCGGTGATGAAGTACCGCCGGCCCACCTCGTGCGTCAGCGTCTCCATGGAAATGCCGCGGACGAGGCACAGGTCGTTGTAGTGCTCGATCAAAGACGGCGTCACCGCGGGCCCGAATGTGAGATTGCCCGCTGACTGAATGCCGCTTGCGTTGGGGGCCTGAGCGGCGAGCAGAGCTCGAACCGCGGCATCGGTCACCAGATTGTAGGCGGGATAGATTCCGCTTCCGCCTCGCTCGTACGCCGTGTCCGCCTGGAAGCGGGGATCGCTCATGTCGCGCGGATCCCAGCAGAGCATCTGGTCCCAACCTCCGGAGAAATAGGCGAACAGGAGCAGCTGGGGGTTGCCTGTGGAGGCCTCCGCCCGCATCGGCAGCAGTCCGGATCGCAGGATCACCGCGCCGCTGGCCAGCCCAGCGATCTCCAGAAATTGTCGGCGCGACCAGCCTTGTTTCAAAACCATGGCCATCTCCTAGTAGATGTGGAACTCGGGTGCGGTGACCAGCGCCACGCAAACCACGCGCCAACCTTCCTTCACATCGTTGACCGTGGGCGGGCGCGTGCCCGCCGAGGCTTGAACGCCCCGCGTGAAGAGGTTGCGCAGAGGCGCGATCGACGCTTCGTCGTCGTCCGCCATCTTCACGCCGTGAAAGCGAAGCTTGAGGTACCGGAGGTTCTTGTCGATGCCGGCGGCGTTGGTGCTTGCGGTGTCGGCGGTGTCCGCATGCCGAACCAGCGCGCGCTGCGACGGGCTGCTCCGGCTGTAATCGGCCGTCAACGCGCGGTTGCAAGCGTCGCGAGCGGCGTCGTCCATGAACTTCAGATAGAGCGGCGAAGCGGAGAGGTCTTCCTCGGTGGTCTCGATGTAATCGGGCTCGCCGAGCGTCGTTGCAACCACGGTGAGCCCGGGTTGGTTGTTGGGATACAGCCAGGTGACCGCGCTGCCATCCAGGTTGTTGCCCAGGGCCACCGGGAGCGTGCCCCGGAGCTGGGCGATCGACAGCCGCTGCGCGCTGGCCGAGGTGATGGTCGACGGGACGTTTACCGGCCGGTGATCGAAGGGAAGTGCAGGGTTGTTGCCCGACATATCGACCGTGGGACCCTGCTGGCTATTGCCAGAGGAGATCTTGCTGCATCCGGTTGCGATCAGAGCGCTGGCGGAGAGAGCGAGGAGAAGCCTTTTCATTAGCGGATCCTCCGATACTGAGGCAGCGAAACCACCTGCTCCACCAGCCACGGGAAGCTGTAGTTCGAATCCTTGAAGCCTTGCGACAAATTGCGGAGGAGATCCAACTCGTCCGTTTGATCTCCCGCGACGAGCATGTCGCGTTTCATGATGTAACCAAAAACACGTTTCACCGTGCACTGCGCGAAGGTGCCGTCGTCGATGATCTGCTGTGCCCACTTGCGCGGTCCGCCAGCGGCGTCCGCCTCGCCCATCATGTTGGCGATGTATTCCGGGTGAACGTCTGCCCATTGGAGCGTGAGCAGCTTTCCGGGATTGTGGGCGTCGGCGTGAGTCACGTAGTAGCGAGCGCAGAATTGGCTCGGCGTCGCCGACACGCAGGAGGGCATCATCTGCGGGAAGAGGGCCGCATCGGTGGTCACCGTCGTTCCCGCTTCCGAAAACTGCCCGAAGAAGGCGGCCAGCGGCTCGAGCTTGGAATGGCAGTACTGGCAATTGCAGCGCTGGGTGAGATCGGCGGCCCCTGGATCGCATCCCGGGGCCGGGCTCAGCACGGCCGGAGGAACGAAGAACTCGCAGGTGAAATCAATTCGCATCCGGTTGGCGCGGCCGCGGTCGGTCTGGAAGCGGAGCAGGTAGGCGGGGAGGGTGACCACGCCGGCATGCGGTCCGCCCCGTTCGATCTGCGTCCAGCTGGCGTCGCTCCAATCCTTGTCCGGAATCTCCTCCTGCGGATCCGGCCTCACGTAGGTGTTGGCCAAATTCAAGTTGGAGGCCAGGCTCGTTTTCCAGAAGGCGATTGGACCGTTCTCGTAAGCCTTGGTCGAAAGCAGGATGTCAGTGTACGGCTGGCCGCCGGCAGTGATGTCATCGACCGATCGGTTGATTTGCTCGCGCATCGAGGCGGTGATCATCGCGTCTGCCGTGCCGCCGTAGCAGAAGCGAAGGTTGGGGCCGCAGCCGCAGGCCACATTGCCATTGGTGCGGTAATCGCCGCAGGAGAGCGGAGCGCCTTGGAACATCACGGTCATCGTCTCCTGCGCGTCGTAGGCGCAGACCTTGATTTGAGTCGTAGGCGCCCAGTAGGGAGTCACGTACCGCCACCCCTCGTCCTTGATCCCGCCGCTGACCGCCACGTAGGCCGGATCCGGCACGTAGTCCGTGGAGCCGTCGGGCTTGATCACGAAGTGGGTCTGCTCGTAATCACCGCAGCTGGCCCCCAGGGCGCCGCGCCACGTCCGCTGGCGGCCAGCGGAGGGATTCCACCAGGCGGGGGCGTGATTCACGATCTGGCCGTTCTGATTGTGAAGCCTCACGTTGGAGACGTTCGGCCAGAACATGTGCTCGTGATATCGCCTCATCGCCAACCGGAAATCGTCGCCGCGCAGGTACTCCTTGATCAGCGAGGCGGGAATTTCGTCCAGGCCATCCAGCGCCTGCAATTCCTCGACGGAGGGGATGTGTCCGCGCAGATCGAGGGAGAGCCGGCGAAGCATCTGGTACTTGTCGATGGCGCGCGGCGCGTCGCAGGTGGGGCTCACCTGCGCGCGTGCAGCGGTGGCCAACAGTCCCGCTGCAATCAAACCAGGGATGCAGAGCTTCATGAAACCTCCCGTCCGCGTCATGGTTGAAGTCCTCCGCCCACCCATCGGATCACCACCGCGTAGTCCGCAGCGGTCAGCGTCTCAGCCGAGGCGGGCGGCATCGGCGGAACGCCGAGAGCCTGAAGGCGCCTGGCGATCAGCGAGGAAAAGCTCTTGGCAGTTTCGAAGTCATCGAAGTCGTGCACCGGCGCTCCTTGCGCTCCGGTCCGGTGGCACACCATGCAGTGCTGATCGAAGAAGGGCCTCACGTCCGCCGCGAAGGAGACCGGCTTGCCGGTCAGCAGCCGGTACAACTTGCCCTGGTCCGCCACCCATGAATCGCCGTTGGTGTCGACGCTGAGCGCCCGGCCGCGAGCTGGACCGGCGGCGGAGGACACCTTGCTGGAGCTGCTCGCCTGGACCTGCAGCACCGATTGCGAAGTCGCCGCGAGCAGGGAGCCGTACACAGCGGAGACGCTGAGGACGTTCTGCGCACTGGATCCCGCCGGCGAAAAAGTGCGCAGGCTCACCTCTCCCGAACGAGCGCGCGCCAGCAGACCGGACTCGGTGGCCAGATAGACAGTGCCATCCTCGGCGCGATCGAAACCGTTCACCCGGCCGAGCGAATCTGCGATCACCGAGGCCTCGAGCGTCGCCAGGTCGACCAGGTAAGCAGTCCCCTCCACGGCGATGATCGCGCGACCGGCGTCCACCGCTGCGACCGCCTGCGGCGAATCTCGGGTTCCGGTGATGTGCAGCATTGCCAACTGGCCGCGGCCGGCGTGGGCGGCGCTCCCATCTCCGACCAGCCACAGCTCCTCGGCATCGCCCGTACCGAACGAGTCCAGCGAGGTGATGCTCATCCCCGCCACCGTCTGGGAAAACGGCGAGAGCAACAAAGAGCCGTTCGAGTCATGAAACAAACCATTTTGCGCGTACGCCAGCAGGCCGCCGCCTGCGCGCCGGCTCAAGAGCGAGATCGCGCCAGTGCTGGTGGGATCCGAGCCGGTGGCCAACACCGGCACGGCACTGAGCGAATTGGGTTGAGTTCTTGACCCCGCCAAGAGCCCGGTATCGGTCCCTACCGCCACCATTCCGCCGAGCACCGAGAGGGCATCGGCGTTGCCGGAAACGGTGATCGGAATCCGGTCCACGCCGGGAGCATCTGCCGGCGCGCCCTCGATGCGGCGAATCGCCGGTCCTCCGCCGCCCTTCACGGACACTTCGCTGGACCGACCCGCACATGCGAGAAACACCGCGCTGCATGCCAATGCCAGACTACGACGCTTCATCCGATCCTCTCGCGAACTCGGTGCGGATTGCTCGAGCGCAGTTTCACGGCGACTCCTCTCGGCTGACCTGAACTTCCGCTGTCAGCCGCGAGCTGAAGTGGCCGGCCGTACACTCACTGACCGAATCAGACCCTCGGCTCAAAAAAAGGTTAAGCGAGGAATAAGCCGCGGGATCGCCGCCGGGTGGTCAAAGACTCACGCGACAATCATCGATAAATACGCTGCCTACGGGTATTTGTTACTTCCTCGGATCGATGCGTCCAGGATCTCCATCGGGTGCGCGGCCGGCAGACGGATTCCCCGCTCGCGAAGCAACATCTGAATTTGGAGCGTGCAGCCGGGATTGGCGCTGGCGAGAACCTGGGCGCCGGTGGAAAGCACGTTGTTTACCTTGCGAGCGCCGATCTCGCGAGCGCTCTCGGGCTGCAGCAGGTTGTAGATCCCCGCGCTTCCGCAGCAGTGATCCGAGTCCGGCACGTCGAGGAGCTGGACCCCGGGGATCCCTCGCAGCAGCGCTCGCGGCTGTGAGCGCACCCGCTGCGCGTGCGCGAGGTGGCAAGCATCGTGGTAGGCAATGCGGGCTTCGATTGGGTGTCGCTCCGCGACGGGCTCGAGGCCCGCCAGGAATTCCGTTGCGTCGCGGACGCGCGCGGAGAACGCGGCGGCGCGCTTTTCCCACTGCTCATCCCCCGCGAACAGGCGCCCGTACTCCTTGAGCGTGGAGCCGCAGCCCGCGGCGTTGATGATGATCGCGTCCACCTGCTCCCGCTCGAAGCGCTCGATGATCGCCCGGGCAAATCGCTTGGCCTCGTCCTCGCGGCCGGCGTGCACGGAGAGCGCTCCGCAGCAGCCCTGCCCGGAGGGGATCACCACCTCGCAGCCTTCGGCGTTGAGAACGCGGACGGTGGCCTCGTTCACCTCGGGGAAGTAGACGCGCTGAACGCAGCCGGCGATCAAGGCGACCCGAGAGCGCCGAGTCCCCTGAGCCGGGCTGAAGGTTGGCAGCGAAGCCGTGAGCAGGGCGGGCCGCACCTCGGGCATCAGCGCTTCCAGCTGGCGTAGCCGTCGGGGAAGAAGACGGTGCAAGCGCACGGCGTGGACCAGCCAGCGCAACCCGGTCTTCACGTAGACGAGCTGGAGTGCAACGCCGATGCGAAGGCGGAGCGGATGAGGAAAGAGCGCGAAGATGAGAGAGCGAAACAGCCGGTCGACGGCGGAACGCGGATGGCGGGACTCGATCTCCGCGCGCATCTGCTCGATCAGCGCGTCATACTTGACGCCTGAAGGGCAAGCGGTGACGCATCCCATGCAGCCCAGGCAGGCGTCGATATGGCGGACCACCGTCTGGTCCAGCGCCAGCTTGCCCTCGGCCACCCCCTTCATCAGGTAGATGCGACCGCGCGGCGAATCCATCTCCTCGCCCCAGGACTGGTACGTCGGACAGGCCGAAAGGCAGAACCCGCAGTGGACGCAGGTGTCGATGATCGCCTTGTCCAGCATCACAACCCTCCGACGAACCGGCCGGGGTTGAGGCGCCGCTGGGGATCGAATCGCTCCTTCATCCGTTCCATGATCGCGAACGCCGCAGGGGACGGGCCCCAGACGTCCTCGGTGGCCCGAATCTGCTGCGGCGCCGCGTGCAACACGGCGGAGCCGCCCAGATCCGCGAGGCCCGCGCGCAGGACGGTGAGCGCTCGAACCGAATGCTTGGCATTCAGCGGCGTGCCGGTCAGGAAGCCGAGGCCGACGGTGGGGTACCAGACGAATCGCGGGCTCTCCAGCGTTTCGAACGAAGGCGCGATGGATCGGACGACCGTTTCGACGCCATTGGGCGGCGCGGCGATCTTGACCCTCAATGCGCCTTGAGTCCTGGCGCCATCGTGCTCCTGCCAGAACGCGGTCGCCTCGGCTTCCGCCAGCGTTTCGCACTCCTGACCTTCGGCGACGTGGAGCTCCGCCATCCTCTTGCACTGCTCCGCTACGCCTGCGCCGAAACCTTCGAAGCGAGTTGCCACATCGAAGCGATCGGGCGCGCCGCTAAGCGCGACGACCGAAGTGGGCTCCAGCTGAGCTGCCTTGATCCGCGCGGCCAGCGTGCGCACGCCGGCGGCGCTTTGCTTGGGGACGCGCACCGTGGCGGAATTTTCAGGCGCGGGGTGCAGCCGAAAAGTCGCGGTGGCGATCATCGCAAGCGTCCCCAGCGATCCGCACATCAGCTTGGGCACATCGAATCCGGCGACGTTCTTCACCACCTTGCCGCCCCCGCGCGCCAGGGTGCCGTCGGCGCGGATGATCGTCACGCCGATGATCAAGTCCCGAACGGATCCAAAGCGCGTCCGCCGGGGTCCGAAGGCATTCGCGGCGATGATCCCTCCCAGGGTGGCGCGCTCCGGAAGCGGCGGGTCGAGCGACAGGCGCTGCTTCTCCTTCGCCAGCACGGCTTGCAGCGCCGCCAGAGTCGTGCCCGCCTCGGCGGTGATGATCATGTCCGAAGGCGCGTACTCGACGATGCGCCCCAGGCCTTCGGTGCGGACAATCGCATCGAGACCGGACAGCGGGCCACCCAGCTCGAGGTCGGTTCCGCCGCCCACGAAGGCGATGCGCATCCGTTCCCGCCCGGTCAGCGCGACGACTTCCCTGGCCTCGTCGATCGATTGGGGCGCGTACACCACTCGCGGCGAGGCCCCGAGGATTGCATCCGCCTCGGTTCCCGGGCGCGCCACGATTGACATCAACCGCGCCCTGCTTCGCCCGAGATCTCCAGGGGAGTCGGGACGTACTTGCCCGGGCGGTCGCCGCACAGCCTCGGCGTGGGAAACACCTTGCTCGGATTGAAGCGATTGTCGGCGTCGAATGCGCAGCGGAGCAGCCCCATCGTGTCCAGGTCCTGCTCGGTGAACATCTCGGCCATATACGGCGCCTTGTCGGCTCCCACCCCATGCTCGCCGGTGATCGAACCGCCGGAGCGAACGCAGAGCTTGAGGATCTCTCCGCCGAAATGCTCGGCCTGGGCCTCCTCGCCCGGCACGTTGGCGTCGTAGAGGATGAGCGGATGCAGATTGCCGTCGCCGGCGTGGAAGACGTTCGCCACCCGCAGCCCAAACTCAGCCGAGAGCCGGGAGATTTCTCGCAGCACGGTGGCGATCTCCGAGCGCGGGATCACCCCGTCCTGCACGACGTAGTTGGGGCTGATCCGCCCGACCGCGGCAAAGGCGCTTTTCCTTCCTCTCCACATCAGCTGCCGCTCGTCCTCGTCCTTCGGCCGCCGGATCTCCAGCGCGCCGCAGGAAGCAGCGATCGACGTCGCCTGCGCGGCGGTGTGCTCCACCTCCGCCAGCGGCCCATCCACGTCCATCAGCAGCGCGGCGCCCACGTCCGGCCAGTCCACGCCGGTGGCGGCCTTGATCGCCACGATCGCCAGGCGGTCCATCATCTCCACCGCGGCAGGCACGATGCGGGCAGCGATGATCGCCGAGACGGCCGCTCCCGCTTCATCGGTGGAGGGGAAGGTGGCGAAGAAGGTGCGCGTCGCTTCCGGCTTGCGAAGCACCCGCACCACCACCTCGGTGACGATGCCCAGGGTTCCCTCGCTCCCGACCAGCACGCCGAGCAAGTCGTAACCGGGCGTGTCGAGCACCGGGCCGCCGAGGTCCACCACCGATGCATCGCTGAGCACCAGGCGCGCACCCAGCACGTGGTTGGTGGTGAAGCCGTACTTGAGGCAATGCGCCCCGCCGGAATTCTCCGCCACGTTGCCGCCGATGGTGCAGACGCTCTGCGACGAGGGGTCGGGCGCGTAGTAGTACCCGAGCGGCGCCAGGTGCTTGCTCACCTCGAGGTTGACCACTCCTGGTTGCACGCGCATCCAGCCGTTTTCCAGATCCACCTCCAGGATTCGCCGCATCCGGGACAGCCCGATCACCACGCAGCCCGGGACCGGCATTGCGCCGCCGGAGAGACCGGTTCCGGCGCCGCGCGGCACGATCGGCATGTTCGCCCTGCGGGCAGCGGCTACGACGAGGGCGACCTCCTCGGTGGATTCCGGAAGCACCACCACTCCCGGCAAGGCGCGGAAGCTGGTCAGGCCATCGCATTCGTACGTTTTCAGCGCCGCCGGCTCGCTGATGCAATTGCGAGCCCCGACGATGGCCGCAAGCTCGGCGATGATGCGCGGTGAAACCTGGGAGGCGGACTGAAGCATGTCATTCCAAGAGGCGATAGGCAGGCAGCGTGAGGAACTCCTCGAACTCCGGGTTGAGCACCAGGTTGTCGATCAGCTCGGCGGCCTGGCGCAAGCGGCCCTGTGAGGGGCCACCCAGCTTGGATATCTCCTCCGTGCGGATTTGAGAATAGAGGTCGCGGGTGATCGGCCGTCCGTCGTCCAGGCGCGCCGAGCGCGTCACCCAGAGCCACAGTTGCGCGCGGGAGATCTCGCAGGTGGCGGCATCTTCCATCAGGTTGAAGATGCCCACGGCGCCGGTGCCCTGCAGCCAGGCATCGAGGTACTGGAGGGCGACGCTGATGTTGTTGCGAAGGCCCGCCTCGGTGATCGTGCCACCCGGCACCCGGATATCGTAAAGCTGTTCCGCGGCCACGCTGACCTCCTCGCGCAACCGCTCCTTCTGGTGTGCCCGACCGCGCAATTCGCGCTCGAAGACTTCGTGCGCCACCGGGACCAGATCCGGGTGGGCCACCCAAGTCCCGTCGAAGCCGTCGTGCGCCTCGCGCAGCTTGTCGTCGCGGCTTTTGGCCAGGGCGGCTTGGTTGATCTCGGGGTTCTTCCGGCTGGGGATGAACGGCGCCATCCCGCCGAGCGCGTGCGCCGCGCGGCGATGACAGGTCTTCACCAGCAGCTCGGTGTACGCGCGCATGAAGGGAACCGTCATCGTCACCTGCACGCGGTCCGGCAGCGCGAGGCTGGGGCGAGCCCGAAGCTTCTTGATCAGGCTGAAGATGTAGTCCCAGCGTCCGGCGTTGAGCCCGCTGGAGTGGGCGCGCAGCTCGTAGAGTATCTCCTCCATCTCGAAAGCGGCCGGCAGCGTCTCCACCAACACGGTGGCCCGGATCGTTCCCTGCGGGATGCGCAGCGCCTCCTGCGCCGCTGCGAACACGTCGTTCCACAGTCGAGCCTCCAGGTGGCTCTCGATCTTCGGCAGGTAGAAGTAGGGGCCGGTGCCGCGGTTGATAAGCTCGCGGGCGTTGTGGAACATGTAGAGCCCGAAGTCGAACAGGCTGGCGGAGATTGGCTGGCCATCGACCAGGACGTGACGCTCGGTCAGATGCCACCCGCGCGGCCGGACCAGCAGCGTGGCCAGAGTCTCGCCGAGCCGGTACTGCTTTCCCTCCGGGCTGGCGTAGGTCAGCCTGCGCCGGACGGCTTCGATCAGGTTGGCTTGCCCCTCGACCACGTTGGCCCAGGTCGGAGAAAGCGCGTCCTCGAAATCGGCCATGAAGACGTCCGCGCCGGAATTGAGCGCGTTGATCATCATCTTGCGCTCGACCGGACCCGTGATTTCCACCCAGCGCTTCTGTAGATCGTCGGGCGTAGAGGCGACCTTCCATTCGCCGCGCCGGACGTTCTCCGTCTCCGGAAGGAAGGCGAAATTCTTTCCCCGGTTCAGCTCGGCCTGCCGCTGCGCTCGGCGACGCAGCAGATCTTCCCTGGTGGGATTGAACTGGCGGTGGAGCTTCTCGACCAAGGCCAGTGCTTCCGGCGTGAGAATGACATCTGCCCCTGGCGCGCTCTTCTCAACCGCGATTCCCGTCGGCATGGCTGCTCCCTGTTCAAAGTCGCCGGCTAAACGTGCATTCCTAACCGCCCGGAGTCAACCGCGCCGCAGCTCTCCCGAGCTTGGGCCAACAGGCTAGTGGACACTTAAAATGACCGGCTATATAAAATGACCATGAAGACTATCGCGGCCGCCAAGTTCAAAGAACAGTGCCTTTCCCTTTTGGATTCCGTTGGACCCGAGGGAATTACCATCACCAAGCGCGGCAAGCCGGTCGCCAAACTGGTGCCGCTGGGGCGGGAGGGAAAAACGCTGATTGGCAGCCTGAGGGACAGCATCAAGATCCTCGGCGAGATCAAGAGCACCGGTGTCACCTGGGCAGCCGATGCTAAACCTTGACACCCACGTCTTTGTCTATGCGTTGATTGGTAACCTCACCGCCCGCGAGCGCCGGCTCCTCTCCGGTGATTCCTGGAGCATTTCGGCGATCGTACTCTGGGAGTTGGCCAAGCTGGCGCAGCTGGGACGGCTTCAGATCGAGCTCGATTCTCACGAGGTCGTGCGGGCGCTCTCCGCACTTCATGTTTGGCCGATCGATCTGGCCGTGGCCCGCGCATCCACGCGGCTGGATATCCGCGCCGACCCGGCCGATGAACTGATCGCGGCGACCAGCGTGGTGAATCGCGTGCCGCTGCTGACGCGCGACCGAGTCATTAGGCGATCGCGAATCGTTCCATTCGCCTAAAGCGCCGGGAGGTCTACAGCCCCAGGTACGCCGCGCGGATCGATTCGTTGCAGCTGAGCTCGGCCGACGATCCCTGGATCTTGATCCGACCGGTCTCGATCACGTATCCGCGGTGGGCGATCTCCAACGCCTTCTTCAGATTCTGCTCGACCAGCAGCAGGGTGATGCCGGAGGCGTGCAGCTGCGCGATCACCTTGAACACCTGCTCCACCATGATCGGCGCAAGGCCGAGGCTGGGCTCGTCGAGCATCAGCAACTTCGGCTCGCTCATCAGCGCGCGGCCGATGGCGCACATCTGCTGCTCGCCGCCGGACAAGCTTCCCGCCAGCTGCCGCTCGCGTTCGAGCAGGCGCGGGAAGAGATGGAAGACGCGATTCAGATTGGCGGCCGATTTTCTTCGTGCAGTCTGACCGTAGGCGCCCAGCTCGAGGTTCTCGCGGACGGTGAGCTGGTGCCACAGCTCGCGACCCTCCGGAACCAGTGAGATACCCAGCTCCGCCCGGGCGCTGGCGGCAATCCTCAGGAGCGATTGGCCGCGATAGAGGATCTCGCCGGAGCGCGGCCGGCGAATGCCGGCGATAGCTCGGAGCGTGGTCGTCTTGCCGGCTCCGTTCGAGCCCAGCAGGGTGACGATTTCGCCCTCGCGGATGTCGAAAGACAGAGCGTGCAGGACCTCGATGTCGCCGTAGGCGACCACGATGTCCCTGACCTCCAGCAGCGCCTGCTGCGTCACTGCGCCGGCCCTCCATCGCTGCGCGAGGTCGATTCGGATCCGGTCTTCTGCGGCTCGCCCAGGTAGGCCTCGATCACCAGCGGATTCTTGACCACCTCGGCCGGTTTGCCCTCGGCGATCTTCTTGCCGTAGTCGAGAACCGCCACCCGGTCGGAAATGCTCATCAGCGCGGCGAGGATGTGCTCGATGATGATGATGGAAATGCTTCGCTGGTCGCGGATGACGCGAATCAGCTTGGTCATCTCGATCGCCTCCACCGGATTGAGGCCTGCGATCACCTCGTCCAGGAGCAACGCCTGCGGCTGAGTGGCGAGCGCGCGCGCGAGCTCCAGCCGCTTTCGACCGACCAAGGTGAGCCCATGCGGGTACTGCTGCGCCCGATCCGCCAGACCGACGAACGAGAGCGCCTCCAGCGCCACGGCTCGGGGCTGAAGACCTCTGGCCACCGCCCCAAACATCGCCGCGACCATCACATTCTCCAGCACCGTCAGGTTGTTGAAGGGCCGGACGATCTGGTGCGTCCGAACCACGCCCGCGCGAACGACGCGGTTGGCCGGCAAGCCGCTGACGCGGCGCTCTTGCAGGTAGACGCTGCCGGACGTCGGCGTGAGCGAGCCGGCGATCATGCTGAAGAGCGTGGTCTTGCCGGCGCCGTTGGGTCCGATCACGCCCAGGATCTCGCCTCGAGCCAGCTCCAGGCTCACGCTGTCCACGGCTCTCAGGCCGCCGAAGCTCTTGGAGAGCTTTTCCACCCGCAGGATGTTCATCGCGCAGCTCTCAATGTCCGCAGGCGCCGCGTCAGCCGGAAGATCAACCCGGAGAGGCCGAGCGGCTCGAAAAGAACCACCACGATCAGCAGCACCCCGTAAAGCCCGAGGTAGAGCTGCGGGTAGGAGGCGATCAAGAATTGCCGGAGCAGCACGAAGACGATCGCGCCCAGCACCGGCCCAAACACCGTCCCCACGCCGCCGATCACCGCCATCAGCACGAAAGAGATCGATCGGTCGAAGCCGAACATGTCGTTGGGCTCGATGAAGCTGAAGTACGAAGCGTAGAAACCCCCTGCCACGCCGAGCACCGCGCCGCTCAAGAACAACACCAGGTCTTGACAGAAGACGACGCCCACGCCGACGTCCGCGGCGGCGTCCACGTCCGACTTGATCGCCAGCAAGCCGAGCCCCAGGCGCGAGTGGCGCAGCACATAGGAAGCGGCCGCGACCAGGGCCAGGAAGTACAAGCCGTACCAGTAGAGGGAGTACTTGAGATCCGGATTGATCGGGAGCATCAGGCCGGACACGCCACCGGTGAACTGCGTCCAGTAGGTGAGCAGCAATCGCGTAGCCTCTCCCACGCCGATGGTGGCGATGGAGAAGTAGGGTCCGCGCAGCCGCAGCGTCGGATGTCCCCAGGCGAGCGCGTAGAGACCGGCGATCGCGCCGCCTGCGAGCCAGGTCAGCCAGAACGGCAGCGCGGTTGCGGTGAGGATCAGCCGCGCGGCGACGAAGCCGCCGACCCCAAACATCGCCGAATGGCCGAAGCTGACCTGACCGACGAACCCGCCGAGCCAATTCCAGGCCAGCGCCGCAGCGATGAAGACGAAGGCCAAGGTGATCTGGTTGTGATCGTAGGGGGACAGTTCGACGGCGCGGGGCAAGAAGTGGAGCGCCGCGACCGCCCCTGCGAAGAGCCCCAAAGCCGTGGGCGACAGCCACTCCGGCATCCAGCGGCGAATCGCGTTCATCAGCCTAAGACGCGTTGACCGAAGAAACCGCCTGGCCGGAAGATCAGCACCAGCACGAGAAGCACGAAGCCAACCGCCGCGGTGAGGTATGCGGGGATGAGAAGAATCGCGAACACCTCCACCGCCGCCAGCACCAGCGCTGCGGCTGCGGTCCCCAGGGCGCTCCCCAGCCCTCCGAGAACCACGATCACGAAGCACTTGAGCAGCTCCACGGCACCAAAGGTCGGGTTGAACGCGAAGATGGTGCCTCCCAACAACCCAGCGATGCCGGCCAGGGCCGTGCCGATCCCGAAGGTGAGCATGTAGATCCGCTCCACGTGGATGCCCACCAGCGTGCAGCTGTCCGCGTTCTGCGCCACCGCCCGAATGGCCTTGCCCACGTACGTTCGCGTCAGGAGCAGGTGTAAACCGAGCAGCGTGACCGCGGCGATGCCGAAGACCACCAGCCGGTTGAGAGACTGAGAAGTCCCCAGAACCATCACCGCCTTGTTCGCGTACTCGGTCTGGATCACCTGATCGTTTCCGGTGAACATTAGATAGGCGGCGTTGCGCAGCACCAGCCAGACGCCGAACAGCAACAGCAGCGATTGAACTCCGCCGGCGGCCCCGCGCGGCAGGTGCATCACCAAAGTCCGGTACAGCAGGACGCCGAAGCCGAACGAAACCGCCGCCACCAGGGGCAACGAGAGGTACGGATCAATGCCCAGCCGGGAGTGCAGCAACCAGCCCATGTACGCGCCGGCCATGATCATCCCGCCGTGATTCAAGTTGACGATGCGCAAGACGCCGTAGATGAGACCCAGCCCGTAGGCCATGGTGGCGTACAGCCCGGCCAGGAGCACGGCCGAGAGCAGCAGGTCGAGCCCGCGAGCCATCCAGCTTATCCCTTGCAGTCGGGATTCGGCGCCACGCCAGGGGCGTTCGCCACGTCGGCAGGGAAGACGATGGGGGACTTGCCGTCGGGCGTGTTCTGCTGGACTACGAATGGGTAGTGCGCCTGCTGTCCCTTGTCGGCCGGGAAGGAAAGCTTTCCGCCGGGAAGAATGGTCTCGATGTTCATCGCTGCGAGCTTGGCCCGAACGGCTTCTCGGTCTACCGAGCCGGCCTGCTCGATGGCCGTGAAGAGCACGCGCGCCGTCTCGTACCCCAGCGCTTGATACCACTCCGGCATGCGGTGGTACTTGGCCTGAAATAGATCCACGAACTTCTTGGTCAGCCCCTTGGAGCCGAGCTGGGCGTTCCACCACACGGCGGAGAGAATGTAGCTGACGTTTTTTTGTCCCAGCGCCTCCGCCGCCTGTTTCTCGCTGCCGCGGGCCCCGTAGCTCAGCACTTTGTGGCACATCCCTGCGGTGACGTACTGGCGCTGCATGGTGATGTAGTCGGGCAAGTGGACATCCGCCAGGAGGATGTCCGCCTTGGATGCCTTGACCGCGTTGAGCAGCGCGCTGAAGTCCTTCGCGTTGAGCTCGAAGGATTCGTCCAGCACGATCTTGTAGTCGCTTGCGCGCCCCTTCACGTAGGCAGCGACGCCTTTCCGGAAGTCTTTGCCGTGAGAGGTATTCTCCCAGACCACGGCAATGGTGGCCGGCTTGGGAAGCTTGCCCGCTTTCTGCTGCACGTCGATCCAGCGCATCATCGTGTCCGCGAGCAGCTCCACCGGCGCGAGCAAGCCGAAGAGGTACTTGTACTTCTGCTGGTAGATCTCCGTGGCCGCGCCGCCGCCATTCACGTAGGGGATCCGGTTCTGCTCGGCCATGCCGCTCTGCGCCTGGACCAAGGTGGTGGAGTACGTGCCCAGGAGGAAATGCACCTTGTCCACGTTGATCAGTCGGTCGGCGAGCTGGACCGCGGTGGCCTGCGTGGTGGTGTCGTCGAGAAGCTGAAGCGCGACCGGAATCCGCTTGCCCCCTACCTGCAGGCCTCCCGCCCGGTTGGCCTCCTCGAATGCGAGATCGTAGCCCTCCTTGTAGAAGCCGCCGATGCGCGACTCCGCGCCGGTCAGCGGCAGCGTGGCGCCGATCAGGATCTTGTCCGGGAGCTTCTTGTCAGAAGTTTTTCCCCCACCCGGCTGGCCCCAAGATGAGTTGGGTAGGAGGAGAAGAAGAACGGGTGCAGCCAACGCGATTCGTCGGAACCTCTGGTCCATATCCACCTCGGTTGCCTGAGGGACGACAGGGGCGGGCATCATAGGGCCGGCGACCGCGAGGTCAATCGAAACAAGAGCGAGGCTCTGCTATCCCAGAGCAGCCCAGATCTGACGCTTGAGAGCCGAAAAGCCGTCCGAGAACCTCAGCTCGAACGACCGCGGCCGCGGGAGGTCCACGGGAAACTGAGCTTTGACGCGCCCGGGGCGCGGCGAGAGGACCACGATCCGGTCGGCGAGATAGAGCGCTTCCTCCGCATCGTGCGTCACGAAGAGCACCGTCTTGCGCCGCTGCTCCCAGAGGCGAGCCAGCTCGTCCTGCATCCGGGCGCGCGTCTGGGTGTCGAGCGCGCCAAATGGCTCATCCAGCAAAAGGATGGAGGGATCCGTCGCGAGCACCCGCGCCACCTCCACCATCTTGGACATCCCGGCGGAGAGCTCCTTCGGATATGCCGCCTCGAACGCGGAGAGCCCGATCAATCGGATCAGCTCGCTGCTCACCGCGCGCCGCGCCGCTGGTTCTACATTCTTGGCAAGGAGCCCGAACTCGACGTTCTCCCGGACGGTCATCCAGGGGAAGATGGCGTCCTCCTGCAGGACGTAACCGCGCTGCGCGCTGGGGCCGTCGACGCTCGAGCGGTCGCAGCGCACCGATCCTTCCGTCGGCCGGAGGAAGCCGGCGAAGATGCGCAGCAGCGTCGTCTTTCCGCAGCCCACCGGGCCGAGCACGGCGAGGAACTCGTTGTCGTAGACGTCCAGATTCAGGTTTGCCAGCGCCTTCGTCGGCGTCACGCCGGAGTAGGTGTAGCCCAGATCAACGGCCTGCAGGCGGAGCGCCGGCGAGTCGCTCGACGTCATCCGGTGCGTCTCATCCAGTGCGTGGCTCTGGTGTGAAGAAAGAGAGCGAGCGTGTCGAAGGCGAGCACCAACGCGCCGATCGTCGCGATTCCGATCACCATCGTGGGCACCCGGGGATAGGCGTTGGCCAGCGCCAGGAGATAGCCGAGGCTGGGCATTTTCGCGTCGATCAGCTCGGCAACCACGATGGTGACCCAGGCAAGGCCGAGCGCGATGCGGGCGCTGGCAAAAATTTCCGGGAAGGCGAGGGGGAGAACGACCTTGCCGAAGACCAGCTTTCGGCTGGCGCCGAGCGCGGCGGCGGCATCCAGGTAGACGCGCGGCGCGCTGCGGACTCCCTGGTGGGCTCCGAGGAGAGTCACCACCGCCACGTTGGTGGCGATGAGCAGGACCTTCGACATCTCGCCGTAGCCAAACCAGACGACGTACAGCGGCAGCAGCGCCAGGGCCGGCGTGAACCGGAAGAAGGTGACCCACGGCTCGGCCAGGTACTCGACGCGCGCGGCGCGTCCGGTCGCGAGGCCCAAGAAGATCCCGACGGCGGAGCCCAGCAGAAATCCGATCAAGACCCTTCCCGTGCTGACCGCGATGCTGCTCGCCAGGATCCCCGACTGGACGAGGAATTCAGTTTCCTCGGCCAGCGAGCGGTACGGCGGAAGCAGCTCGACGCCCTCGACGTAGTGGACGCCGAGCCAGATCCGGCGCGGCAACCGGTCGCGCCCGATCTCGGCAGCGATCCCGTACAGCACGGCAATCGTGCCCAGCGCGGCGAGTGCCCGCTTCACTCGGGTCCAGCGAGCACGGCCAATCGGCGACATCTCCATCACCTGACCCAGCGCGTGAACCGGACGGTGAGGATTCGCGCGGCCGTGTCCATCGCCCACCCGGCCGCGGCGACCGCCACGATGCCCACCATGATCACGGCTGGATCCGACCGCGTCTGCAGCCGCGAGGCCCACATGCCGCCGCCGACGAGGAGATTTCCCATCCCGTTCTCCGCCATCAGCATCTCCGCGCCGACGGTGGTGATCCACGCGATGGCGAGCGCGTAGCGGAGCCCCGCGAAGAGAGCCGGGCTCGCCGCCGGAAGGAGGACCTTCCTGAGCAGCAGGCCGCCCCGCGCGCCCAGCGATCGCGCGGCCACCACGTAGGTGCTCGTGACGTCGCGGATGCCGTGATACGCGGGAATCACGACCGTGGCTGCTACGGCGTAGACGACGGGGATGAGCCGGTGCGCCTCCCCATGCCCCAGCCACAGCATGAGATACGTGATCAGAGCGAGCGGCGGAACGGACCGAAGCAGCACGTAGATCGGGTGCAGGTAGTCGTCAGCTCGCCGGCTCCATCCCATCAAGAGGCCGATCAGGATCCCCAGGGGCGCGCCGACGGCAAGACCGAAGAGAACCCGGCCCGCGCTGATGGCGAGGGACGCCGGAAGCGTGACGCCCTGCTGGTGGAGAGCTTCCACGTGATCACTCGAATGAACATGCCCGGGGGTGTGAACATGGCCCTCGCTCGCCGAGTCCTTTGGACCGCCGGCGACGAGTTCGGTGAACGCGCGGGCAATCGCCTGCGTGGGCGGAATGACCTCGGGACGCAAGACGGTCGCCACGGAATTGGGAAGCGTCGCGGAATCGACGAAGCGCGTAGCGTTGGAGACCAGGGTGTAGACGACGAGCATCGTCGCAAGGGACACGAGGCCGAGAAAGGACCGCTGCCTGGTGACGCTCTTCATGACCGTGCGCCGGGAGGGAAGCTATCCCCGGATCGTCTTCATGACCTCCTCGTTGTCGAACGCCTGCCGCGGATCCCCCTGGTAGATGATCTCGCCCCGGTCGATCGCGTAGAGGCGGTCGGCGACCCTGCCGGCATTCGCCAGGTGCGATTCGGCGATCAGAAGCGAGATCCCCATTTCTTTGATCTTCTTGACCGCCTCGATGATCCGGCTGACCACCACCGGCGCGAGACCCTCAAACGGCTCGTCCAGCAAGAGGATCGTCGGTGAGAGCGCCATGGCCCGAGCGATGGCGACCATCTTCTTCTCGCCGCCGCTCAAGTGGAGCCCGCGTCGCTGCGTGAACGCCCGGACTTCCGGGAACACCGAGAAGATCCGCTCGTCCGTTTCCGCCTGCGTCGCCTTCCCAGCTCGCTCGGAGGATTGGGCCATCCAGCGGCAGATCTGGAAATTCTCCTCGACCGTCAGGTCCGGGAAGAGTCCGGCGTCCTCGGGCGCATAGCCGATGCCGAGCCGCGCTCGCTGATGGGGCGGCAGACCGCTGATGTCGCGGCCCTGGAGGGTGACCTTGCCGGAACGCACCGGGAGCAGCCCCATGATGCTGTCGATGGTGGTCGTCTTGCCCGCCCCATTGCGGCCGACGAGGCACACCGATTCCGCGTCCCCGACCGCGAGCGAGACCTTGCGGAGGATCTGAGCCGCGCCCCGGTAGGTGTTGATCCCCTCGATCTCAAGCATGGGCCGTTCCGATCAGCGTGGTGGTCACCGCCTCATTCCGCCGGATTTCATCCGGGCTACCGTCTGCCAGGATCTTGCCCTGATGCATCACCACGATCCGGTCCGAGTACTTGAACACGATGTCCATGTCGTGCTCGATCACCACCGCCGTGATGTTCTGCGATCGAACGATAGAGGTGACGATGTCCATGATCGGCGCCTTCTCGCGGGTGCCGACGCCGCTGGTGGGCTCGTCGAGGAAGAGCAGCCGCGGCCGCAGGGCGTACGCGACGGCCACATCGAGGAGCTTGCGCTCGCCCTGCGAAATTCCGCCGGCGAGGATGGTCGCCTTGCTCTCGAGCCCGAACTGCCGGAGGATCTCGAAGGCTTCCTGCCACACGGCTCGGTGACGCTCGGCCAGGGTCCAGAAATGCCGCGTCATTCCCTGCCGCGAGAAGATCGAGAGCGCCAGGTTATCCAGCAGCGTCAGCTGGTCGAACAGGTTGACCAGCTGGAAGCTCCGCGCGATGCCGGCGGTGATGCGGTCGTGGACGGACTGCGCCGTGACGTCGGAGTCGCGGAAGACGATCCGCCCGCTGTCGGCGCTCAGAAGGCCGCTGATCACGTTCACCAGGCTAGTCTTGCCGGCGCCGTTCGAACCGATCAGTGCGAGAACCTCGCCCTCCTGGACGGTGAAATCCACCGCGTCCACGGCGTGGGTCTCGCCGAAATACTTCGTGAGCTTCGTGGTCTGAAGCAGGCTCACCGGAAGAACCGCTTCCTGGCCCACGCGGTCAGCTGAATCGCAGTCCCCACGATTCCCTGGGGGAGGGCCACCACCAGGACCACGAGGATCACGCCCATGAAAGCCTGCCAGTAGACCGTAAAGCCGACGGCGTAGGTCTTCAGGTAGTTGAAGACGATCGCACCGGTGATCGGGCCGGTGAAATTGTGAAAGCCGCCCAGCACGGACATGAAGACGATCTCGCCGGAGAAGGGCCAATAGAGAATGTCCGGCGTGGTGAGTCCGTTCAAAGGGACCCATAGCGCGCCGGCGATCCCGGTGAAGACGCCCGAGACAAGGAACGCGACCAGCCGGTACCGCCGGATCTGGATGCCGACGAACCTCGCTCGCGTCTCGTTGTCGCGAATCGCCTGAAGCGCTTTGCCGAAAGGCGAATTGACGATCACCCACATCACGAACGTGCACGCCAGGAACAACACCAGCACGTAGTAGTAGTAGGAGTGGGCAAGAAAGTTGATCTTGTCTTCGCCGCTGGGGAGCGAAACGCCGAGGAGCTTCGGCGTCGGGACGCGAAGCCCATCGCTTCCGCCGGTCACCCAGTAGAATTTGTACGCGAGACTCCACAGCACCTGGGAAAGAGCCAGCGTCAGGATGCTGAAGAAGATGCGCGTGTACCGCACGCAGACGAAACCGAACAGCAAGGCGGTGATCAAGGATGCGGCGAGCGCGCCCATCATGAACAGCTCCATGGACTGCACGTGCAGGTACTTGACCATGAAAGCAACCGCGTACGCGCCGACGCCGAAGAACGCCGAGTGACCGAAGGAGAGCAGCCCGGTATACCCAAGAAGGAGATTGTGGCCGAGGGCAGCAATGGCCATCACCAGGCCATAAGAGAGCAGGATCGTCTGGTACGGGTCGATTCCGAACGGCAGGACCACCAGGAGCCCCGAGAGCACCGCTCCCACGGCGAGGGCCTTGATCGAAGAGCGCACCTCGAGCTGGACGGCGACCGTGCTCATGTCGCCCGGCCGAACAGCCCCGCGGGGCGCACCAACAGGACGATCGCCGCGATCAAATAGAGCACCGCCAATTCGATCTCCGGGAACACCGAGATGCCAATCTCCCTGAAGATCCCCACGATCAGCGCGCCCAGGAGCGCGCCCTCCAGGCTGCCCAAACCGCCGATCACCACCACGATGAAGGCCAGCACCAGCGCGTCCACGCCCATTCCGAGCACCGCCGACTGGCTGGGAACCACGATCGCGCCGCCCAGGCCCGCCATGAAGCAACCGATGGTGAAGGCCTGGACGTATACCCGGTTGACGTTCACGCCGAGCGCGGAGGCCCGGCGCATGTCCTGCGACGTCGCCCGGAGCACCACGCCGAAGTTCGTTTTGTAGATGAATGCCCAAAGGAACAGCGCCGCGATAAAGCCTGTGGCGATCACCAGGAGGTTGTACCTTGGGTAGATCGAATCGCCGATCGCGACGCTCCCCGCTTTTTCGAACAGCGTGCTCGCCGAGAGCGGGTAAGGGCCCCAGATGAAGCGAATGAGATCCTCGAGGATCATCAGCAGACCGAAGGTAACCAGAAGCTGGTACTCCTCGGGGCGCCGGTAGAACCGCCTGAGCAGCGTCGGCTCCAGCAGTGCTCCGACGGCAGCCGCGGCGACCGCGCCGGCCGGGATGAGCAGGTAGAGCACCACCGTCGGCGCCCCGGCGAACCATTGCCCAACCACCGAGGCAGTGACGAAGGCGCCCAGCGCATAAAGGTTGCCATGCGCGAGGTTGACGATGCGCATCACCCCGTAGATCAGGCTCAGTCCTCCCGCGATCAGAAACAGGAGGGACGCGTAGAGCAGCGCGTTGAAGACGTGGATTACGAGGATGTCCACTGTCCGTTACGCTTGGTCGAGATGTCCACCGACTCTAGATTTGCGGGCACGCGCATCCCCGACGAGCTTTTGAGCTCCGCTGGAATCTGGAAAGCGTCTCAACCTTCCGCAGCTGACTTACGCGGCCTTCACGGTCGGCCAGGTCTGATCGATCCAGGTATAAGTCGAGGTCGGGGTACCCTTCGGCCAGCCGGGGGGCGCCGTGATGTTCCGGATCGGGATGGTGATGATCCGGTTTGGATCGAGGATCGGGAACGGGTACTCGGCCACATTCTTGCTGAAACCGGTCATCGCGTCCTTGTAACCCTGGTGGTTGTCCGGGCGAATGTAGACGTACCCTCCGGGCCCGGCGATCATCGCGCCTTCGATCATGCCGATCAGCGCGTCGTCGTCCGGCCAGCCTCCGGCCAGTTTGTTGGCCTTCTCGAGGGCGGTCTTCAGCAGATAGGTCGCGGTATACGCGCCTTCCGCCTGGAAGTTGGGGTACTCGTTGAACTTCGCGTGGTACTTCTCGACGAACGTCTTGTTGTACGGCCAGCGGTTCGACGGGGGATAGGTGAAATGGTAGTTGGCGTGGACCCCGGCGATGATGCCCTCGGGGTGATCCTTCCCGATCGCCGCCGGCGTAGCACCCAGTCCGAGCGTGGTGGCAACCTTCATCTTGTCGTACACACCGTACCGCAGCGCCTGCTTGTAGAACGCGACGTAATCACCGCCCCAGAGTGAAGTCACCAGCAGGTCTGGCTTCGCCCCGAGGGCTTTGGTGATGTGCGGCGTGAAATCGGTGGAGGCCAGCTTCGGCCACGCCTCGGCGACGTTTTGCGAGCCGGGCAACAGCTTCTTGGTGACGAGGGAGAAGTGATCGAATGCGTTCCGACCGTAGGCGTAGTCGGGATGAATGTGCGCCACCTTCTTCACGTTGGGCCAGGTCTGGGCCACTGCCAGCGCGCACGTCGCCCCGTCGGCAGACTGGATGTTCGTGATCCGGAAGATGTAGCGCGGGTTGGGGACCGCCTGGTCGAACAGGAGGTCCGTGCACCCGTCGACAAAGATCGTCAGAAGCTTCAGCTCCTCGGCCACGGGACCGAGCGCCGGCGTGTTCCCGCTGGAGGTGATCCCCATGAACATGTCGATTTTTTCGGAGAGCTTCAGCCGGCGCATCTCCTTGACGTTGGCGTCCGTGCCGGCGTTTTCATCCGCCTTGAGGACCTCGATCTTCCTCTTCCCCAGCAGGCCGCCGTGCGCGTTGATCTCCTCCGCTGCCAGGAGGTTGCCTTTGTACATGGGCTCGCCGAGGACCGCTCCCGCGCCCGTGAAGAAGGTCATGTGCCCGATGCGGAACGGCTTGTCGGGGATGGTTCCCTTGGGTTTGTCTTGCGCGTGGGCGATCCCCCCGAGACTGATTCCTGCCGCGGAAGCTCCGAAAGTTGCGGCAGCGGTGACGCCGAGTTGCGAGAGAAAGTCCCGTCGCGTGGGTGTGTTTGACGACATGTTGGCCTCCGAGTGCGGCGCGTTGAAAGCCGTATTCAATTTTGCCGGCGCGTAACACACGGATTTGGGGAAGTCAACGAGATGCGCCCCTCGGAAGTAATGTGTTTCACGGGGAGATCTCGCTCGGGTCCACCCGCAGAAGCGGGCTTCGCTGTTGATGCTGCGCAAGCGCCAGTCGCTTGACAATGCGCCCCGGAAGCGGGATGCGGCGACTCGAGCCATGGAGGGATAGGAATGAGAGCTTCGCAGGGATTGACCTCGCTGGTCGCCGCTGGACTTGGGCTGATCGGAACCGCGTTCGCCGCCGATCCGCAGCCTGCCGCCAAGGCGGAGCCGAAAGCGGTGAAGATAGGGATCGTCACGTTCCTGTCCGGCGCAGCGGCGGGCCCGTTCGGAGTTCCCGCGCGAAACGGAGCTGAGGTGCTGGTGGAAGGGCTCAACGGGGGCAAGCTGCCGGCGCCGTACGCCAAAGCAGGGCTGGGCGGCGCGCCGATCACCCTGGTCTTCATCGATGAGGCAGGTAGCACCTCCAAGCAAGTCAGCGAGTACCGCGACCTGGTGCAGCGGCAGAACGTGGACCTGGTGATCGGCTACGTCTCCAGCGGCAACTGCCTGGCGGTGGCGCCGGTGGCGGAGGAGCTGAAGAAGCTGACCGTCCTCTTCGACTGCGGCACGCCGCGCATCTTCGAGGACGCGAGCTATCAATACGTGTTTCGAACTTCCTCGCACGCGACGATGGACAGCGTGGGGGCGGCGCTCTACGTGATGGAGCACAAGCCCTCGACGAAGAAGATCGCCGGCATCAACCAGAACTACGCCTGGGGCCAGGACTCGTGGAACGACTTCGAGGCGGCTATGAAGGCCTTGAAGCCCTCGGTGGAAATCACCACCTCGCAGATGCCCAAGCTGCTGGCCGGACAGTACGGCGCGGAAATTTCGGCGCTGCTGGGGAGCAACCCGGACGTCATTCACTCCAGCCTCTGGGGGGGCGATCTGGAGGCATTCGTGCTGCAAGCCACTCCCCGGGGCGCTTTCAAGAAGAGCACGGTGGTGCTGACCACCGGGGAGACGGCGATGTTCCGCCTGGCGATTCCCGACGGCACCATCATCGGCGCGCGCGGGCCGCACGGCGTCTTCGCCCCGGACAACGAGCTGAACCGCTGGTTCCGGACCGCCTATCAGGACCGCTTCGGCGTACCTCCGAGTTACGCCTCGTACCACATGGCCCAGGCGATCTTCGGCGTGAAGGCCGCCTACGAGAAGGCGCAGGGATCGGCCACCAACCCGCCCACCCAGGAGCAAATTGCCACCGCGTTGCAGGGGCTGACTTTCCAGGCGCCCAGCGGCACTGTTCGGATGGCCATCGGCAAGGGACATCAGGCGATCACCGAAACCGCCTACGGAACGATCAAGGCGGTGAAGGGAAAAGCGACGCTGGTCAACGTGAAGCGCTATCCTGCCGAGGCAGTCAACCCGCCGGAAGGCGTGAAGAGCCAGGACTGGATCAAGTCCAGCCTCAAACGGCCGGGGAGCTGATCGCGGCCGCCACCTGAGACGGTCCGGAGGGCGCAGCGCATGGGCCAGATTCTGGCCGTCGCTCTGGACGGCATCATCTATTCTTCCTGGCTCTTCCTGATCGCGCTGGGACTCACGCTGATCTACGGCGTGATGAAGATCCTCAACATGGCGCACGGCAGCCTCTACGCGCTCGGCGCATACGCGGCGGCCTCGCTGGTCGGCCGTTGGGTCGCCGGCGGCCACGCTCCTCTGGGAAGCTACGCGATGCTGCTGTTGGCCGCGGTGCTGGTGGGTTTGCTGGTGGGGCCGCTGATCGAGCGCGGCGTTCTCAAGTTCATGTACGGGCGCGAGGAGATCGTTCTGGTGCTGGTCACCTATGCGCTCTTCTTGATGCTGGAGGATGCGATCAAGCTGATCTGGGGCGTGGACCCCTATTTCGTCTCCGAGCCATATGGATTGCTGGGCAGCTTCGATTTTGCGGGGCTCACCTATCCGGTCTACAGCGCGGCGTTGATTTTCGTCTCGCTGGCAGTGGGCGGGGCGCTGGCGTGGTGGCTGGGGAGGACGCGGCGCGGAAAAATGCTGCTGGCGGTGATCCACGACCGCGAGGTGAGCGCAGCTCTGGGCATCAACGTCCGGCGGGTGTACCTGGTGACCTTCACGGTGGGCACGATGCTGGCGGCGATCGGGGGCGCTCTCACGGCGCCCACCGTCTCGGTCGTGCCGGGAATGGGCGTCGAGGTGATCGTGCTGGCGTTCGCAGTGGTGGTGATCGGAGGACTGGGCAGCTTTGCGGGAGCCGCCCTGGGGGCGTTGATCGTGGGGATCGTGCGCTCGGGTGCGGTTCACTACTTTCCCGAGGTGGAGCTGTTCAGCATCTACGTGGTGATGGCGGTCGTTCTGCTCCTCCGACCCCGAGGTCTGTTCAGCCGACCCGAGCCTCGCCGAATATGATCATCTTCGATCGGACGCGAACGGCGGCAGTGGCCGCGGCAGTTCTGTTGCTCGCCGGCGGTTTTTTCCTTCCGCAGTGGGCGCTGTTTCTGATCACGCTTTCGCTGGCCAAGGGACTGGTGGTGCTTGGCCTGATGCTGCTGATGCGAACCGGTTTGGTGTCGTTCGGCCAGGGGCTGTACTACTGCCTGGGTGCCTACGCGGCGGGAACGCTCGGACAGTTTCTCCACATCGCGGACGCGCTGTGGATGCTGATCCTCTCGGTGGTGATCTGCTGCGCCGTCGCCAGCGTGCTCGGAGTTCTGCTGGCCGCCTACCGCGGCATTTTCTTCGCCATGCTCAGCCTCGCATTTTCGATGGTGCTCTACGGTCTGCTGGTCAAATCATCGGCCCTGGGGAGCACCGATGGCTTCAACGTGGCGGCGAGCACGCTGGCGGGGGCTTCGCTCGCTGGGCGGGCGCGCTTCATCTACTTTGCGATGTCCGTTCTGTGCGCTCTGCTCGCGAGCATCGGAATGCACGGCTTCTTGAGCTCGAACCTCGGCCGACTCGCGCCCGCCGTTCGAGACAACGAGCTGAGGGTCGAGTACCTGGGGGCCTCGGTTCGACGGGTCGTCTATCTCAACACGCTGATCGCCGCCGGGCTGGCTGGACTGGGGGGCGGCCTGACGGCGCTGGTGGTCGGCCACATCGATCCCGACCTGGCGTACTGGACCAGCTCGGGCGAATTCGTGTTCGTCGCCATCCTCAGCGGGACAGGGAACGTCCTCGCACCCTTCCTGGGCTCGGTGTTGTTCGAGGTGCTGCGCAGCTTCGCCTACGAATACTCTCCCAACACCTGGCAGATGGTGGTCGGGGTGGCGATGCTGCTGGTGATTGCGGTGCTGCCGAGCGGTCTCTGGTCCGTATTCACCTGGCGGAGAAAGGTCGTCTGATGGCCGCGACGCTGGAAGCCATCGGCCTGACCAAGACCTTCGGAGCGGTTACCGCAGCTTCGAACATCACCGTGCAGGTGGAGCATGAAACCATCGTGGGTTTGATCGGCGCGAATGGAGCCGGCAAGACCACTTTCCTCAACCTGGTGACCGGTCATCTGAGGCCGACGGCGGGGAGCATTCGCTACCTGGGACGCGAGATCACCCGGCTGTCGCCCCGGCAGGTGACACAGCTGGGGATCTGCCGTTCCTTCCAGATACCGCAAGTCTTCGACAGCTTGAGCGCGTATCAGAACCTCCTCGTCGCGACCGGAATCGCGGCGCGAGCTTCGAAGGATTCGAGCAACGCGATCGAAGGGACGGGGATAGCAGACGCCGCGCAGCGGATGCTTTCTCGCTTCAAGCTGACGGACCACCGGGACGTGCCGGCGTGCGTGTTGCCCGAGGGAGTGCGCAAGCTGCTCGACATCTCCATGGCCATGGTGGGCAAACCCAGAGTCCTGCTCCTCGACGAGCCCACCAGCGGGGTGAGCGCCGACGAGAAATTCGCCCTGATGGACCTGGTGCTCGCCGCGATCAGCGGGGAAGGGGTGACCGTGCTCTTCGTCGAGCACGACATGGAGATCGTCCGCCGCTACGCGCAGCGCATCCTCGCCTTCTATGAGGGGCGGATCATCGCGGATGGCCGGCCGCAATCCGTGCTGGACGACGGCGAGGTGCGAAAGCTCGTGGTGGGCGAGGAGTTGACGCGCTCGAGCGCGGCGGGGGCGAGCTCGTGCTGAAGATTGAAGCATTGGAGGTGTCGATCGGATCGGTCAAGATCCTGCGCGGCATTTCCCTGACGGTGGCTGCCGGACAGATCGCCGGGCTGATCGGCCGAAATGGCGCGGGCAAGACCACGCTTCTGCGCAGCGTGATGGGGCTATTGCCGGCGCGCGGAGGGACGATCGCTTTCGAGGGCAAGGCGCTGAGCCGGCTGCCTGCGCACGCTCGGGCGAGCTTGGGCATCGGCTACATGCCCGAGGACCGCAGGCTGATCCCCGAGCTGACCGCGCAGGAAAATGTCCTTCTTCCCGCCTGGGCGAACGGCTCGAACGACGCGACTCAAAGGCTGGCCCGCATCTACGAGTTGATGCCGGAGGTGCGGAGCTTCGCCGAGCGCAAAGCAGTGCTGCTCTCGGGCGGGCAGCAAAAGCTGGTTGCGCTGGCGCGAGCCCTGATGAGCGGGACGAAAATGGTTCTGCTGGACGAGCCATTCGAGGGTGTGGCCCCGGTGCTCGCGCGGCGGCTCGCGGAAGTGGTGGTGCAGTTGAAAGGGCAGGGGCTCTCCGCGATCGTCTCTCAGTCGGATCTGTCTCGTTCCAGGGGGATGCTGGATGCGGTGTTCACGATCGACCGGGGGGAATTGATGAACGGGCACGGCGGCGAGCAGGTTGAAGGTCGCAGGTTGAAGTGAGTTGAACCGTGTCAGATTGAGAAAAACAAACGCGAAAGCCCGGAACACCATGCAATGGTTGGGTCCGAACATTGGTAATTGTCTCACAGGATTCTTGCTTTCACGCATGTCCGCCATTTAGATCGCCGCCCTAGAGAGTGGGGCTGATCGTCAAGCTCATCATCGCCGGCCTTTGGGGAGGACCTCATGCGAGCATCGTTGCTTCGATCTGCATCGTCGATGGTATTTTTCTCGTTGCTCGTCCTGGGGTGCACTCAGGCTCGCGGCGTTCCACCGTTGTTGCAGTCGACAAAATCGGCAAATGGAAACGCTCTTTCGGTTGATGAGATCAAAGATTTCTATTTCACGCAGAATGACGTGCGCAACTTGAGCGCATTCCGGGTGCCGGATACGACGATCCTGGTTTCGCTCTGGGAAGAACGAAACAGTGAAAAGCAGTGGGTCCCCTTCTATGCCGCGAGCCTCAACGGTCGGGACATCGCCGTGGCAAGACAGACCTCTTACGACCTGCTCTTGCACTACGCGCAATTCGATCCGCTATCGGCGCAGGCATCCGGGCTCACCGCCCGGGCGGAGCCATTGACGGACGTGCGGATCGTCCAACTCAATACTCAGGTGCTGCCCGGTTATCGGGAGCAGCTCGAGGCGGCAGGAGCTCGCGTGTACCGGTTCCTTCCGAACAACGCGCTGATCGTCAGGGCACCGCCCTATGTGGCAAGCCAGATTTCAGCACAGCCCAACGTCCGCTGGATGGGCGCCTATCGGGCGGAATACCGTCTTGAGGAGCAACTCCTGGCGCAGCTGGCGGTTGGCAACGGGAACCTGGAGCCGGCGCGATATCACATCGAGGTTTTCGAGCGCGGCCCATATCAGCAAGCCGTTGTCGAGGAACGCATCGCCCAAATTGGGGGCCGCGTTGAGATCATGCTGCCGCAAGGTTTCTTCATGGATGCGACGTTGGATGGCCAGCAGCTCGTCGAGGTGGCTCGGATGGACGAGGTCGCTTTCATCGATCGATGGAGCCCACCAGAAATGGACGATGTTCAAGTCCGGACCATCGGCGGGGCAGATTACCTGGAAACCCAAACCGGCTTCACCGGCCAAGGCGTCCGGGCCGAAGTCCTCGACCTGGGGGTACTGGCCACGCACCAGGAATTCCAGGGGACGCTGATCCCGCACGGTCAGCAGAACATTGCTGCCCATGGCACCAGCACGACCGGAATCAACTTTGCCAAGGGCATCGATCCGCGGGCGCGCGGCTTGGTTCCCGATGCGCAGGGAATTACCGCATCGATGTCGTTCTTGACCGATCGCTATCAACACACGGCGGAGCTGGTGCAGGATCCTTATTTCGCGGTGTATCAATCCAACAGCTGGGGTGATTCACTTACCACCCAATACACCACGGTCTCGGCGCAGATGGACGATATCATCTTCCTCGATGATTTCCTGATTACCCAGTCGCAGAGCAACGCCGGCACCCAACAATCACGGCCGCAGGCCTGGGCCAAGAACATCGTTTCCGTCGGTGGCTTGCAGCACCGAGGCAGCCTGGACATGAACACCCACTGCTGGTGCCACAGCGGGAGCATCGGTCCGGCGGCGGATGGGCGCATCAAACCGGACCTGGCTCATTTCTACGACGGTGTCTATGCGCCGTCGGGAGGGCCGACCAGCTACGACACGGGATTTGGGGGAACGAGCGCCGCGACGCCGATCGTCGCCGGCCACTTCGGACTGTTTTTCCAGATGTGGCACAACGGAATTTTCGGCAATCCGACCGCGGCCACTGTTTTCGACAGCCGCCCCCATGCGACCACGGCGAAAGCATTCCTGATCAATACCGCCCGGCAATGGAGCTTCAGCGGGACGGCCGACGATCGCACCCGTACGCACCAGGGCTGGGGACTGCCAGATCTGCAGAATCTCTATGACTCACGAAATCGAATCTTCTTTGTCGACGAGACCGATCTGCTCCAGCCGTTCCAGAGCACGAGCTACCAGCTCGAAGTCCTCGACGGGACCCCCGCTTTGAAAGCAACGATGGTTTACAAAGATCCGATGGGCACCACCTCGTCGACCTTACATCGGATCAACGACCTCGATCTGCAGGTCACCTCGCCTTCCGGCGTGGTGTATTGGGGCAACAACGGACTTCGCGAAGCGATGTGGTCCTCGCCGGGTGGCAGTCCGGACAACCTGGATACCGTTGAGAATGTGTTCGTCCAAAATCCCGAACCGGGGTTCTGGACGGTCCAGGTGACTGCCACCGAGATCAACCAGGACAGCCACCCCGCGACACTGGAGCTGGATGCCGACTACGCGCTGGTAGTCAGCGGGGTCAGTGTCCCCACGGCGACTCAAGCGCCGGCAAAGACTCAGCGCTGAGCGCCGCGTCACGGGCGACAATTCGCTCCAGCACGGCCTTGACCACGCCGTTGCAGCGGGGCGCGTGAAAGGCGAATACCTGCGTCCTCGGTTGGTGGATTCGAAAGCCTAGGGCTCGTCGGATGAGCAGCTTTGATCGCCGCAGGCGCGTCTTCACCACGTCCTCGCACACGTCCAGTGCGAAGGCGGTCTCGCGGGTACTGATTCCCTCGATCTCGCGCAGCAGGAACACCAGCCGGTAGCGGGCCGGCAGGTGGTCCACCGCCGCCTCGAGGAGTCGAATCAGCTCGACGCGGGAGGCGTGCTCCTCGGGACTTTCTGCGGCGTCTGTCTTTGCGGCATCGATTGCACGTTCCAGATCGCCGTGGCCCGCGCGTTCGGTTGCGAATCGGTTTCGCTGGCGCAACCGGACCAGGGCCTCGTTCATCGCAATGCGCACCAGCCAAGTCGATAAGGAAGCGGCGCCCCTGAGTTGACCAAGGTTGGCGAAAGCGTCGACGTATGTCTGCTGCATGATCTCTTCGATCTCGGTCTCGTCTTTGAGTAACCCTCGCAGAGCGCGGTACATCCGCTGATTGTGGCGTCGCATCAGCACCTCGAAGAGGTGTGTTTCACCTGCAATCACGCGTTCCACAATCACGTCGTCCGAGGGGCCCAGCTTCCAGCGACCGTCCGAATCCGCACAGTGCAAAAAAAACATCCTCGCCTCGTAATCGGCTCGCTCGTCGAGCGCCAGGGCGCATTGGAAGAGCCGGCTGTCACTTCGCCCCGCCTGAGGAGTCATTAGTAAGACACCGCAGCAAATCTAGATTGCGTGCGCGAAGGAGGTAGCCGTGAAAGGAAGAACGTGCCTGGTTGGGGTAGCGGTCGCACTGCTGGTGGCAGTCGGAACGTTCGCCGGGCAAGCGAGCGGGAAAAGCCGGCGGAGCTTGGAATTTCTCGGTGACGCGCGGCACAACGCCCTGCGTATGGTCGAGGAGGGCAAGCAGATCTTTCGATTTGATACATTTGGCGACGAGGCGTTTTGGACGGGTCTCGGGCTGAATCAGGCCATCTCCACGCTCAGCCCTCGCGCCGCGTTGAACCTCGGCCTCAAGGTCGACTCCGAGGCGCTCCCGAGATCGATCATCCAAGCCATTCGACGCGGGCAGGTCAACCTGGACGATCCTGCCGTGACGCTGGAGCTGGTGCGCGCAAACGCCGTGGTTGGTGCGATGGGAACGTTCGATTCGGATGGAACATTACGCTCGGCTGGTCTGACGTGTGCCGTGTGTCACTCGACCGTCGACGACTCGGTGGTTCCAGGTATCGGCCGACGGATCGATGGGCTGGCCAACCGCGATCTGAACGTGGGGGGCATTATGGCGGCCCTGCCGAATCTTCAGCCGGTGGTCGAGCTGCTACGGCTGGCCGATCCCAGCATTGACGATGCGACGGTGCGCATGGTCCTGGGGACGTGGGGTCCGGGCAAGTTCGACGCGCAGCTGTTCCTCGACGGTGAGGCTTTTCAACCGGACGGCCGCTCTGCCGCGACGCTGATCCCCAACGCTCGCGGGCTCGCCGGCTTCAACCTCCATACCTGGACTGGCGGCTGGGGCACCGTCTCGTACTGGAACGCCTTCGTGGCGGTCAATGAGCTGCACGGCGTGGGAACATTTTTCGATGAACGCTTCGACAACGCCAAGCAATTCCCGATCGCCGCCGGGGCCCGCCTGGGCCACGTCTCGGTCGACCCCGATGAGGATCAGGTCACCTCAAAGCTGCCGGCATTGCACTTCTATCAGCTGGCGCTTCCCTCGGTGAAGCCGCGCCCAGGGATCGACTTTGACGCCGATGCGGCCGAGCGCGGCGACCAACTGTTCAGCGGCAAGGCCAACTGCAATAGCTGTCACCGCGAGCCGCTCTGGACCGAGCCGGGTTGGAACGCACACACGCCGGCCGAGCTGAAGATCGACAGCTTTGAGGCGGATCGCTCGCCGGATCACACCTATAAGACAATGAATCTGGCCGGCATCTTCGTCCGCGAGCTGGGATTGTTCATGCGCCCGGAGAACAAGGGACGCTTCTACCACGATGGCCGGTTCCAAACGCTCCGAGACGTGGTCGATAGTTACAATCAGCGCTTCGATCTGGGGCTCACCGAAAAGGAAAGCCGCGATCTGGTCGAGTACCTCAAATCGTTGTAGCAGGCACACGTCGGGGTCCAAGGCGCGGAGACCCGCGCGCTGAGCTAGGCCGACGCGGTGCGCTCCGCGTTCGCGTGGATCGCGTCCCGCATGTACTGGGCGAGGCCCACGCGGATTCTTTCGATGTTCTCGGTGAAGCGGGGATCGCTTACGTAAAGCTCGCTGACGCCCGCGTGCATCTGGCGCGAGCAGGGATAAAACCAGCGCTCGATGTATCGCCGGTGCTCCTCCGCCGCAGCCATTGCCGCCGCATCCGTGGGCGCCTTGCCGGCGGCGAGCAAGTCTGCAAAGGCGCGCTGAATGCGATCGCCCTCGGCCTTGATCGCCTGCCACTCGCCCCTGCCATATTTGGCGGTGCATTTAGCCGATTCGCTCACGCCCGCCAACCGCGCGAGCTGGCTCACCGTCATTGCCATTCTCATTACCTCGCACAGAGAAATAGGGCCTCACGTTGCGTGAGGGTCAAGCTGTCGCCACCGGATGAATCAGCTCGTCTTGGCTTGGGCGATCGCCTGGGCCGTGAGCGACTCGATAAACGCCGAGTCTGCGGGTCGACCTCGGCACTCGACGCCCTTTCGCACGCGGCGACTGTGCAGGCTCAGTCTCGGGTCGAAGATGAAACGCAGCAGCAGTCGCGTCCAGGAGCGGTGCGCGTGCAAATGCGCGTAGAACTCAGGCGCCGCGGCGCGAATCTTCGGCAGGCGGCACCAGGGGACCATCATCAAATCGTGATGCTCATTGTGGTAGCCGACGTTGAACGCTACCCGGTTGAGCGGACCGTAGTACGAGAACGTCTCCTGGTTCGGCTCGGTGAGGTAGTGCTCCTGAATCCACCGCGCGCCGACCGGGTGAAGGCCAATGGCGAAAATGCTCGAGAGCGCGAGGTACACCGCCGCGCGCCAGCCGATCGCGGCCCACAACCCACCGACGAAAGCCAGCTGCACCGCCCAATTCGCCGCGTACCAGCCGTCCCACATCCGCACGCGTTTCAACCGCGGCACGCGCGCCGCCTGCCACGCAAAAAAGCTGAGCAGCCAGATCGCCTTGCGCCAGGTCGAATTACCGACCAGGCGCGCTTCGATCGGGCTGGCGAGGTCCGCGTCCAGATCCAGGTCGCCCTGAAACCGGTGGTGAAGGAGGTGGTACTTGCGGAAGGAAATCGCGGCCGGAAAAACGATCGGAAGGTTGGCCAGGATCTGCAGCATCGCGTTGTGCCGCGGACAGCGGAAGACCAGGTTGTGCGTGCAGTCGTGGATCAGCGTCCACAGCGCGTGATCGGCGAATGCCCCCAAGGCGTAAGCCGCGAGCAGGATGGCCCACAGTGGCGCGTTCCGGAGGGCGACCGCGAGCGCAATCTGGAGAGCGACGATGCCGAACACGAACCACGCCGTCGAAGCGACCGGGCCGAAGAGCGAGCGAAGCTCCGGGTGCCTGTGCAGAAGCAAGCGAGTTCGCTCAAGGTGCGGCTCCGGGTATGCGACGAGGTCGAATGCGAGGGACGGAGACCTGCTCACGCGCGCCACCCACTTCCGCCGAGCTCTCCACTTCCCGGGATCGATTTCGGGCGCCATCCCGGCTCGGCCTTAGCTACGTACTCTTTCCCGATGTTCGCAATTGGTCAAGTCCTTTGAACGGCGGTCGTACACCCGGTGCCATTCAGAGCCCAAGATAGCGCTGCAGCAGATCCGGTCGGCCCCGCAGCTCTTCGCTGGTTCCCTCGAAGACAACGCGTCCCTTGACCAGAACGGCATTGCGGCTGGTAATGGCAGACACGGCAGCGAAGTTCTTGTCGACAATGATTGTTGCAATTCCGTTTTCGCGGACCTGGCGAACGATCTTCCAGATCTCTCGCGCGATCAGCGGGGCCAGTCCTTCGGTTGCCTCGTCCAGGATCAACAGGCTGGGATTGGTCATCAGTGCTCGGCCGACGGTCAGCATCTGCTGCTCGCCCCCGGAGAGCTGCTGGCCTCCGTGGTTCAATCGCTCGGCCAACCGCGGGAACGTCGCAAGGACGCGCTCGTAAGTCCAGGGGCGCTTGCCGTCCACCCCGGCCCGAGCGGCCATCAGCAGGTTCTCCCGCACCGAAAGATTGGGGAAGATAGCGCGCCCTTCGGGAACGTAGGCGACCCCTTGCCGCGCGATCAGGTGCGGAGCCGCATGGGTCGTTTCGCGCCCGCGAATGCGGACGCTGCCGCGGCGCGGGCGGACCAGCCCCACCAGGCTGCGGATCAGCGTCGTCTTTCCCATTCCGTTTCGCCCCATCAACCCGATCGCTTCGCCGGGCTGAACGGTGAAATCGATTCCGTGGAGCACATGGCTGGCGCCGTAATACGTGTGCAGGTCCCGCGCTACCAGCGTCGGCTCGTTAGCCATCCGCATTCTCCGCGCTTCCCAGGTAGGCGCGCTGCACCTCCGGATTGCTCCGAATTTCTTCGGGCGGACCCGAGGCCAGCACGCACCCGTTCACCATCACGGTCAACACCGTCGCCAGCGCAAACACCGCGTCCATGTCGTGCTCGACCAGCAGCACTCCGTGGCCCTGCGCGATCCGTCGAAGCAAGCGGATCATGTGGGCCGATTCTTCGGCGCCCATCCCCGCGATGGGTTCGTCGAGAAGGAGCACCTGAGGCTCTGTTGCCAGCGACATCGCAATTTCGAGCTGCCGCTGCTCACCGTGGCTCAGCGCGCCGGCGACCGTGGTCGCCCGGTGGTCCAGCCCCACGGCGGCCAGCGCCTTCTTCGCCGCTTCCGTCACCGAGCGATAAGAATCGGCGCGGCGAAACAGGTTGAACGGGTGCGGCTCGCGAGATTGCGCCGCCAGGCGACAGTTCTCCAGAGCGTCGAACGCAGCAAAAACGTTCGTCTGCTGATAGGTCCGTCCGATGCCCAGGCGCGAGCGTTGATCCGGTGAATACCGAGCGATCTCCAAGCCGTGAAAGCGAATGCTCCCGGCGCTCGGCGGAAGATCGCCGGACAACACATTGATCAAAGTGCTCTTGCCCGCGCCGTTGGGCCCGATCAGCGCATGCACTTCCCCTGGTGCAAGCTGGAGCGAGACATCGTTGAGCGCAGTGAGCCCTCCAAATCGCTTGGTTAGCCCGTTGGCCTTGAGGACTGGCTCAGGCATCGCCCGTCCTTGGTTCGCGCCGCTTCTCCAGCGGCTCCAAGAGGCCGGCCAGCCCTTTGGGCAACAAAAGCACCACCAGGACGATGAACACTCCCACGCCCAATTGCCAATGCTTTGCCAGTGCGCCGAAGATCGCCTGGCTGGCGAAGAATTCCTGAAGGAGCACGAACGCGAACGCGCCGATCACCGCGCCGTACAATCTTCCCATCCCGCCCAGGATCAACATCATCAGCACGCTTCCGGAGTAGTGCCAGGAGAGGATCTCCGGATTGACGAAGCCGAACTGGCATGCCGCCAGATACCCGGCCAACCCCGCCAGCGTTCCCGCCAGGACAAACGCGCCCAGCTTGTAGGGCGCCGCGGGGAAGCCCAACGACCGCATCCGTTGCTCATTCACCTTGAGCCCCACCAGCGCGCGGCCGAAGGGGGAAGCCAGGATCGTCCTCAACAGAAAATAGACCGCGAGCATCAACGCCAACACGAAATAATAGAAGTGCAGGGGGTTCTCCAGATTCACCGGCTTGATCCCTGCAACGCTCAGCTCTGGTTTGACGTAGAGATATATTCCGTCCGAGCCGCCGCCGAGCTTGGTATCGTGAAACAAGTAGTAAAGCATCTGCGCGAAGGCCAGCGTCACCATGATGAAATAGACGCCCGCCGCTCGGAGTACCAACAGCCCGATCAGCAGTGCCAACGCCGCGGAGATCAACATCACCAAAGGAAGCGTCAGCCACAAGTTGGCCGCGTGATACTTGGGCGAGATGAGCGCGATGGCATAGCCCGCCGCGCCGAAGTACGCCGCATGTCCGAGGCTGACCAGCCCGGTGTATCCGACCAGCAGGTCCAAGCTCATCGCAAAGATGGCCAGGATCATGATCTTGCTGAACAGCTGGATGTAGAAAGTCGCGCCGGTCAGCGGCGCCAGGAGAAGACAGATCAGCCCTGCGACCAGGGTGGCGCGGGTGACGCTCACGCGACTTTGAACAGACCCTGAGGGCGCCACAGCAGGACGACGGCCATGAGGAGGTAGACCGCAACACCGGAAAACTCGGGGAGCAGCACCTGGCCCAGCGTATCGGCGATCCCGATCATCAGCGCCGCGATCAGCGCGCCCTTGATCGATCCGATTCCTCCGATCACCACCACCACGAAGCAGATGATCAGAATGTGACTGCCCATGCCCGGGAAGACCGACGATACGGGTGCAGATATCATCCCCGCGAAGGCCGCCAGCGCCATGCCCAGCGCGAAAACCAGAGTATAGAGAAGCTGGAGATTGATACCCAGCGATTGCACCATCTCCCGATTGGTGCTGCCGGCTCGAATCATCATCCCAATGCGGGTTTTCTGAATGACCAAATACATTGCGCCGGCTATCAGGAGGCAGATGCCCGAAATGAATAGACGATACACGGGATAACTGAGCGTTTGGGTGAGCGGAATCGAACCGCTGAGCAAGGCGGGCACGGTCACGCCGTGTACGTCGTCGCCGAACAGCACGCTGCGCAGCTCCTCGAAGATCAGGATCAAACCAAATGTGAGGAGCACCTGATCCAGGTGACTGCGTTGATACAAACGCGAGAACAACGTCGACTCGAGGATTACCCCGATGATCGCAATCGCCGCCAGCCCAAGCGGAATCGCCATCCCGAAGCTGCCGGTCTTCAAGGTCAGCCAGTACGCGAGATAGGCACCCAGCATGTAGAAGCTGCCGTGCGCCAGATTGAGCACGCCCATAATCCCGAAGATCAGGGTAAGGCCTGCGGCCAGCAGAAAAAGCAGCAGCCCGTACTGGATGCCGTTGAGCAGCTGAATGATGAATTCCATCGCAGCCTCAGGGCGCAGAGGAAAACCGCATCCTCCGCGCGGACCTCATCCTGGGCGAGCCAGTCAGCGGCGAAACGCGGGTCACGTCTTCTTCATGTTGCAGCCGCGCGCGGGATCCTCCAGCGCTTTGTGCGCGATGCCCACCACCTTGTTCTCCTTTCCCACGACCTTGCGCAGGTAGATGTCCTGGATTGGGTTGTGCGCCTTGGACAACGTCCAGGCACCTCGCGGGCTGTCGATCCGGGCTTTTTCCAACGCGGCGATGAGCTCATTCTTCTTGCTCGCGTCGCCGCGCACGGACTCCATGCCCGAAGCGAGTAGCAACCCGGTGTCATATCCTTGCACGGCGTAGACGTCAGGCTCGCTGTTGTGCGCCTTCGAGTACGCGGCCCGAAACGCTTTGTTCCGCGGCGTATCGATTCCGTCGCCGTAGTGCAACGTGGTCTCCAGGCCCTGGGCTGCGTCGCCCTGCGCTTCGAGCACGCCGTCGGTGAGAAACCCCGATCCGAAGAGCGGAATCTTCCCTTTCAGACCAGCGGCCGCGTAGTCCTTGACGAACTTCACGGCGCCGGCGCCGGCGAAAAAGGTGTACACCGCGTCCGGCTTGAGCGAGGCGATCTGCGTGAGCAGCGCCTGGAACTCGACCTGCGGGAAGGGTACCCACAACTCCTTCACCACCTTGCCACCGGCCTTGGCCAACCCTTCGCCGAATCCCCCGACCGATTCTTCGCCGGCCGCATACTTCCAGGTGATGGTGACCACGTTCTTCAGCCCGCGATCGGCGACGACTTTGCCCATGGGGTAGCCGGTCTGCCAGTTGCTGAAGGAGGTCCGGAAAATGTTGGGCGCGCACAGCTCGCCGGTCGCCGCGGCAGCGCCGGCATTGGGGATGATCAACAACGTGCCAGTCTCCCGCGCGATCTTTACCATCCCAAGAGCCACGCCGCTGTGCACAGTGCCGATCAGCACGTCCACCTTGTCGCGCTGCACGAGCTTGTTGGTATTTTCCGGCGCCTTCGAGGGGTCGGACTCGTCGTCGACGGTGAAGTACTCCAGCTCGCGCCCACCGAGCTTGCCTCCGCGCTCGGTCACTGCGAGCTTGAAGCCGTTGGTGATCGCGTTCCCCAGCGCGGCATAGGTCCCGGTGTACGGCAGCATCAAGCCGATCTTCAGCTTGCCCGCCTGCGCATGGGCGAAGGCACTGGGAAGCAAAGCTCCTGCGGTCAGACAACCCGCGGTCTTCAAGAGATCTCGGCGGCTTCCAAAGCCCGGATGATGGATGGCCATCACAATCCTCCTTGGCGGGCCTTCTAGTCCTCGCTGCCTTGAGTGATCAAGAAGACAGTCGTCGATCGGGCGATGGGCGAACGAGAATGCCATCCGATTTGAGGGGCCAACGCAACATCGATGTAGCGGGTGTAACAAAGCTTCTGTTGACCTGGTCCGCGCAATATCACTTCCTCTCTTTCCATCTGTCGGGAAATGCGCGATATCGGCCCCGTCAAAACCGAGAGTAGGAGGAGTTCATGAAACGCGGCGCGATTTTGTCAGGGCTTGCTGTTCTGTTCTTCACTACCGCGGCGGAAGCGATGAAAGTTCCGCTGCCTCCCGAAATGAAAGAAGCCTCGCTCACCGTCAACGTCCAGATGCAGGCGTGGAACCAGGCATTGGAAAACGCGGGGCCGCCGACCCTCGTCGGAGTCACCTCCTGGGACGATCGAATTTTCATTCGCCGCGCGCGACTGATCCTCAGCGGTGACTTCACCAAGAAGATCCATTTCTTCATCAACTTCGACGCGCCGAACACCGGCCGAGGTCCGGGGGTAGGGCTGCCCGGGACCACGGTCCTCCAGGACCTTCGAATGATCTACGAGCCGGTTCCCGGAATTTTCATCGCCGGCGGATTTCTGATCATTCCCATCTCGCACCACATTCATCAAAGCACGCTCAGCTACAACACGCTCGAGATCCACACGGGGACCATCCGATTCCAGCAAACGGCCTGTGCCGCGGCTGGACCGACTTGCTCCGGAATCGGCAACAGCCACACTGCTTTTCGCGAGCCCGGGGTCGAGAGCCACGGCTGGCTCTTCGACAAGAGAATCGGTTATCGCGTCGGCGCGTACAACGGAGTCCGCGGCACGGCCGATCCAGCTCTCGGGCCGCTCAACCCAGAAGGGCTTCCGCGCGTGGCTGGCTGGGTCAACCTGAACCTGCTGGAGAGCGAGGAGCGCGGGTTTCTCTACCAGGGCGTCTACTTCACGGATAAACCGATTCTGAGCATCGGCGCGGGCATCAATTATCAACCCAAGTCGGTTCGCCCCGTCAGCCCCACCACGGGCGCCGCAATACCCGGTGCCAATAACTATCGAGGGACGTCGGCAGACGTCTTTCTCGAGTATCCCTTCCCTGGAGATATGGCGGTCAACGCTCAGGTCGACTACTACAATTACGACTTTGGCGATAATCATCCGAGCACGGGCAACGGCTTCTTCGCAGATGCGGCCTACCGGATTGGGCAATGGCAGCCAGTCGTCTCGTATGAGTTCTTCGCCGGCAGCTCCAGCCCGGCAGCGCCCGACGACGTCCGGATCTGGACCGTAGGGCTCAACTGGTGGATCAACAAGACCGCCACCAATCTGAAAGCCGAGTTTCAGCACCTCCGCCGCGGCAAGCTTGACGCGGCCCCTGGAACCACGAATGCGCTGAACACCAACCAGAAGATCTTCACCATCGCCGGCCAGTTGTTCTTCTAACCCAAAGCCGCGAGCGCCCTTCGCGCTGCAAGGGCGCTCTCCGCGTTCAAGCCGCTGCGGATCCGTTCGCGCCGGACGGATCGTTGCGAGAAGGACAATGGTGATCCATCTTCCTCTGGGGTCTTAGGCGATCCCGGGTCGGAGTGTGACGATGGAAGATGGCAACGCGTGCCAGGTCGAGCCCACCCACGCGACATTCCGGAAGGCGGTCATCGCCGTCGCGGTCGCTCTCGGTGCTGCGGCGCTGATCTACGTGCTGATCAAAGCGCGGACCGCGTTCGCCTTGATCGCGGTGTCGGCCTTCCTGGCCGCGGCGCTGAACCACGCGGTCGAGTGGTTGTGTGGTCGCGGGCTGCGCCGCGGACAGGCGATCGCCGCGGTGATGGCCGTACTCGTCGCCCTGATGATCGGCGCGGTGATGCTCCTGGTGCCGCCGCTGGTCCGGCAGGGGGAACAGTTCGTGCAGCGGGCCCCGCAGATCCTGCGGGACGTCCAGCATAGCGCGCTGTACCAGAGCTTGGACCAGCGATTCGGTCTGTCCTCTCAGCTCGAGAACGCGGAAGCCCAGGTTCCACGATTGCTTCAACAATCGGTCAATCCCGCACTCAAGGCTCTGAGCAGCGTCTTCGGCGTGGTAGCCGGACTTGTCACCATCTTCGTCCTCACGGTCTTCATGCTCGTCTTCGGCGGCCCGCTGGTGAATGCGCTGCTGGCCGAGGCCACACCCGCGCGGCGCGTTCGGTATCGGCGGGTGCTGGACAAGGTGTATCACTCGGTGGGCGGCTACATCGCCGGCATCTCATTCATCTGCCTGGTAAACGCGACACTGGTCACCACGATGCTGGCCATCCTCAGGGTCCCTTTCTTCCTCCCTTTGGGGTTGCTCAGCGGGACGTCCAGTCTGGTGCCGTATGCCGGTCCGGTGGTGGCGGGCATCACCGTTACGTTGATTACTTTGGCCACCGTCGGATTGTGGAAAGCGGTGGCCGTGGCGATCTTCTACGTCCTTTATGGGCAGCTCGAAGGCCACGTCCTGGCGCCGCTCGTTTTCCGAAAGACGGTCAACGTCAATCCCCTGGTGTCGATCATGTCGCTGGTCGTCTTCGGCGAGCTGGCTGGAATCCCAGGCGCGGTCGCCGCGGTCCCGCTCGCGGCCATGGGGCAGATCGTCCTTCGAGAGCTGCTGCTGCTGCGGCGAGAAAGACTGCAACTTCCACTCACTGGCGAAGCGGGTTCCGTCGAGGAGCTGCCGCAGCACGAGATCAAGAAGCTGGCGGCAGAGGATGCGGCTCACAAGAAGGCCGAGCAGTCGAGCACATCGCCCTGAGGAGGTGTGCGAGGTGGGCTTCGCGGCGAGCGGCGCGTCCTGGTCGCGGATCAATTCCCCGAGCGCGCGGTGAGCTGCTCGTACTTCACGCGGTCGTGCGCCTCGAGTGGATCGACGCCCTGAGAAATCCAGCTGCGAAGGCGCTCCTCGGCTGCCGCGCACTCTTGCGCGATGCGCAGCACCTCTTCCAATCTGTCCTGCGGCGCGACCGCGATTCCGTTCTCGTCGGCCAGGACCAGATCGCCGGGCCGCACCAGCGCGGTCCCCAGTTGCACCCGGATGTTGTGTCCCCCGAATGCGCAGCGGTTGCGGATGGACTGCTGGATCACGCCCTTGGCGTAAGCCGGGAAGCCCATCGTCTTGATCTCATCCACGTCTCGAGTGACGCCGTCGATGATCACCCCAGCGAGCCCGCGCTTGAGAGCGGTGAAGGTGGCGATGCCGCCCCAGCTGTTCACCTCCATTCGGCCGCCGTGATCCACCACCATCACTTCCCCTGGCTTGGCGGCCGCGATCGCATCCATGGTCCCTCGGACCGGAGACGCGGATCCGTTGTCCACCAGCTTCAAGGTCATGGCGCGACCTACGATCTTCGGACACCCCGGCCACAGGGGCAGGATCCGGTGCGGCGCTCCATTGAGATGCAGGCGGTCGAGGGCGTCCGAGACATTGCAACTGGAAAGCGACGCGAAGCTCTGGACCAACGGATCAGAACTCAAGTTCGGTGCCAGCGGCATGGTCCAGGGAGCCTACCCGATCTGCGCGCTTGGCAAGAACTACCTTTGCGCGTCAGGGCTATCCATCCACAGCTGAACGGTCGCTCGGATGGCACCACTGGCCATTGCTCTGCAGTTGGGGCGGATGCAGCTTGCCACGTCTTTCGGGCGGGTTCGATGCATCCCCGAGGGAGGTCGGGATGATCTCGGTTCCTCTCATTGCCGCATTGATCGGCGTCGCGCCGAACGGGAGCCTGCGCGTCGAGGACGAGGACGCCCGCAGGAGCGCGACCCAAGTCCCGGCCACGAGCGCGCCGGAGCCCGCCGCGTCTTCGAGCGCTGGCGATCGCACGAAAGCGAAGCGCTCCATCTACCGCGTCTCACCGATCGCAGACGGAGCGGTGATTGCGGCAGGCGTGCTGGGTATCGTGCTTCCGTACAGCCTCTCGGCCAGCCTGATCACGCCGCGCTGTCCGTGCGATCCCAACGAGGTGAATTCGTTCGATCGCCGCTCGATTGGCAATTCCAGCGACGCGGCCGACGTGATCAGCTTACTCACCACGGCCCTGGCCCTTGGCGGACCGCCGTTGCTCGACTTCCTCGACGTGGGGTCCACCCCAGCGTTCCTCGAGGACATGACGGTTTTCGCCGAAGCGTTGGCGGTCAACGGCGCATTGGTGACGCTCGCCAAATACGTCACACGGCGCCCGCTGCCGCGCCTCTACGCTCAGCAGGCACCTGATCTGATCAATAGCCCTGGCGGATATCGCTCCTTCTACTCTGGCCACACCTCCACCACTTTCGCCGCGCTCAGCGTCGCCGCGATGTCTTGGGGCTTTCGGCACGGCCACTCGGTCTGGCCATGGGTGATCACGCTGCTCGTGGGAGCCAGCGTGGCCGTTGAACGGGTGGTGGCGGGCTACCACTTTCCAACCGACGTGATGGTGGGAGCGGTGGTGGGAATGGCCTTAGGAATCGCGGTTCCATGGCTGCACGCGCGGCGAGAGGCGCAGGCCGGCGCGCTCTCGTTCTTGCCGCGAGCCGATGGCGCCGGAATCGCGTGGACGGTGCGCTGGTGACGGAACCGTTCCGCCCGAGCGTAGCGCCGAAGGCGGGTAGTCGAGGGCTCTCGAGCGTACCGCCGAAGGCGCGTAGTCGAGGGCGATTATGGGTGACCCCTCGATTCGTTCCCGGTCAGCCCGAGCGTAGCGCCGAAGGCGCGTAGTCGAGGGCGATTACCTGCGACCCCTCGACTCGTTCCCGGTCAGCCCGAGCGTAGCGCCGAAGGCGCGTAGTCGAGGGCGATTACCTGCGACCCCTCGACTCGTTCCCGGTCAGCCCGAGCGTAGCGCCGAAGGCGCGTAGTCGAGGGCGATTACCTGCGACCCCTCGACTCCGCTTCGCTGCCATGAAAACTCCCCCCGGCGCGCGAGGACGACCGCTCGGTCCTGATTCGTACTGCGTAGATTGGCAATCGCTGTGACCGTTGAATCCCGGTCGAGGGCATTCTTGAAAGTTTCTGGGAAAAGTTCTCGAAAATGGCCGGATTTTCAAGAAAGCTGGGCGGGAGTCCCGCTTGGCGGCATCCGCCACG